>Ga0307478_10002531_pt1 | contig 14237 bp, 13 predicted proteins | sample atmos_gasesECM4C_2_FD_203713 | JGI IMG/M metagenome (GOLD analysis project Ga0307478, IMG submission 203713) | Hardwood forest soil microbial communities from Morgan-Monroe State Forest, Indiana, United States - atmos_gasesECM4C_05 | ecosystem: Environmental > Terrestrial > Soil > Temperate...
GTACTTTTTGCTCTTCCACATCTATCTTCATCCACGGCATCCTTGCTTTCTCCGAGCCGGCCGAGCCAGCGCGGGAGTGTAAAGGATGTCCCGGGACGTTTTGTAAAGCATGTCATGAGACTGGACAGCCCTTTGGCAAAGCACGGGTGACGGCCCTTCTGAAGGCACGTCCTGATACGGACCTAGTTTCCTGGTGCTCACCTGCCAAAAGCAGATCCTTCGCTGCGCTCAGGATGACAAACTCAAGAAGCAGATCCTTCGCTGCGCTCAGGATGACAAACTCAAGAAGCAGGTCCTTCGCTGCGCTCAGGATGACAAGCTCAAGAGGCAACTATCTGGCCTTACGCTGAGCGTTTTCGGCCAGCCTTACAGTGGGCGTTTTCACCCGGCTTCGGCCTGGACGTTTTCGCACGGCGTTACGCTGGACGGTTTCGCCCGGCCTTGCCTTGGACGCTTTCTGCCTTGCCTTATGCTGGACGTTTTTGCCCATCCTCGCCTTCCTGGCCACTCGGCCCCGCATCGGCCAAGGCCGGATCCATGAGTGCCCGCTTCAACCGGACCCGCTCCTGTAAAAGGCCCTGCAACTCCGCTGGATCGGGCGCTCCCCGCGCCGACTGCAGCTCGCGCTGAATCTGCTCGAGGCGGCGACGCAAGTGGATCCGCTTCAGCGCCCGCACCGCGCCTTCGACGCGGCCGGCGGTCAGTTCCTCAGCGTCCTCGATTAACATCGACGCCAGCCGGCGGCGATCCGCATCGGAGAGCGGCAATTCCATCACGTCGGTCACCTCGAGTGCGCCGCCAAGCAGCGCCTCGATGAGCGATTCTGTGGCCAGGCCTTGGTGCAGGCGCTCGCTCTCAAGCGCGAAGCGGGCCTGGCGCGCCGGATCGAACTCCTCCTCGGCGCCGTCGCGGGCGGAGAAGTGCTGGTCCGCGGTTTGCATTTCATGAGCCGAGGCCAGCGCCCGGATCACAATGCGCTCCGCATCCGTGGCCTGCGTTTCGGCCGGCGCCTTCACCAGGGCCGCCGAGCGGCTCGCCGCCACATGCTTCAGTTCCTGGCGCAGCACGGCCGAGTCGATCCCCAGCTTTTGCGAGATCTCGTGGGCCAACTCGTCGCGTACGATGCGGCTGGGCACCCGCTGGATGTGCGGTAAGAGATAATTGACGGCCTTCACCTTGCCCTCGGGACTGCGCACCGGGAACTGCCCGCGTGCCCGCTCGATCAGGTAATCAAAGTAGCGCTGCGAGTGGCGCAGGGCTTCGGTGTAAGCGTCCTTACCTTTGCGGCGGATGTAGAGGTCGGGGTCGAAGCCGTGGTCAAGGCTCAGCACTTTTATCTGGAATTCTTCTTCGACCAGCAGGCCCAAGGTGCGCTCGGTGGCACGGGCACCGGCGGTGTCGGGGTCGAAATTCACGACCACATTCTTGCTGAAGCGGCCGAGCAAGCGCGCCTGCAGCTCGGTGAAGGCTGTGCCGGAGCTGGCAATCACGTTCTGAAATCCGGCGGCAAAGACGGAAATGCAATCCATCTGGCCTTCGACCAGGATGGCGTAATCGAGTTTGCGGATGGCTTCCCTGGCGTGATCGAGGTTGAAGAGCACGCGCGATTTCGAGTAGATCGCGGTCTCGGGCGAGTTGAGATATTTCGGCCCGGCCTTCTCGTCGGTCGAGAGTGTGCGTCCGGTGAACGCGATGATGCGGCCCGCATCGTTGGCGATGGGGAACATGACGCGGTTGCGAAATTTGGAATAGAAAGCTGTCAGCTGTCGGCTCTCAGCTTTCAGCTTGTTCCCGGGCGTTCCTGAAGGAAGGTTGCTGGTTCCGGTTTCCGGCCCACCATTGTTCGAACGAGATGGCTGAGAGCTGATAGCTGATGGCTGAGAGCTGTCCCCCTGTGACCTGTCCCCAGTGACCTGTGACCTGGCTTCTTCCTTCCACGAAAACAGCCCGCTCTCGGGCAGGAGTTCTTCGTCGAATTCCTTCCGCAGCGCATCGCGCAGCAGGAAGCCTGAATCCGGCGCGTACCCAATCCGGAACTTCGCGATCGTTTCCTCATCCAGCCCCCGCCCTGCAAGGTACGCCCGTGCGGCGGCGCCCTCGGGACGCTTGAGATATTCCTGGAAAAATGCGCAGGCGCGTTCCTGGACATCGAGCAACGCCATGCGAAGTTTCGCTTCGCGCGCCTCCTGCGGGCTCGAGAACTCGACCTTGGGCATGGGCACGCCGAGCTTCTGCGCGATTAGGCGGACGGCTTCGGGGAAGGTGATGTTCTCGGCCTTCTGAACGAACTTGAAAACATCCCCTGACTCATGACACCCGAAACAGTAATAGAACTGCTTCGTCGCACTCACGGAGAACGAGGGCGTCTTCTCGTTATGAAAAGGACAGAGCCCCGTGAAATCCCGCGCGCCTGACTTCTTGAGCTTGACGTAGTCGCCGACGACGCGAACGATGTCGGCCTGCTGCTTGAGCGCGTTTTTGAAATCGGAAGCGGGCATGGATGTTGGGAATGAAGATTCTATTTTGGAGTACGACGGGGAAGAATGGAAATGGCCAGAAGGTGGCGCGGGAGTTTCGGAAAAGCTGTGGATAAACCAAGGATAGGGGAGGAGGACAGAGGAAAAGAGATGCGCCAGAACTCCGCCGAACCTGTCACGAGGGGAGAAATCCAGTTTGCAACTCCTGCCTTCAGGATGAAATGAATAGCGTCATGTCACACTCTGTCTTTGCCTTTTGTTCACCATAATTGACAGTATATACATAAATATATATACTGTAGCATAGATAAAAGGGAATGGAGAGATGACCATGGCTACCGCTGGGGCAAAACAAAAGAAAATTCTTGTGGAATTCCCCGAGGACCTACTGCGGGAAGCAGATAAATTGGCCAACGAACTGTCCACTGACAGGAGCAAGCTAATCAGAAGCGCAGTCCGCGCCCACATTGACAGGATAAGGCAAAAGAACATCGCCAAGGCGCTCGCTGAAGGTTACAAGGAATATGCAGAGTTTGATCGGGGCGCGTCGGCAGAATTTCAAAGCATAGACGCGGAAAACTTCTGATGCCTGGGAAGGTAAGTCGCGGCACAGTTGTGGATGTCAATTTGGATCCAACCGTAGGCCATGAGATCAGGAAGACGCGCCGATGCGTAGTCGTTCAAAATGACATAGGCAATCGGTTTTCGCCGCTTACAATCGTCGCTCCGCTCTGGGGAGCGGAGCATTTCAAAAAGCCACATCCGGTACAGCTTCTCGTCAAGGCTGGAGATGGCGGCACGACGAAAGATTCGTACGTCCTCTGCAATCAGATTCGCTGTGTCGACGAAGTGCGTTTAGGAACTATCCACGGAAAACTCAATCAGGAAACCATGAAACAAGTGAATACCGCACTGCGAATTTCCCTGGGTTTGTGAACTATACCTTTGAGTGAACTGGGGCCGCGTCGTGGAGCGACCCGCCTTCCGCCAGGACTGTGATCGCGGGCGCCACAGACTCAGTTCTGGTATTGTCTTCCGCATGAAACCGATCTTGCTGGAAATTGTGAATCGCCTGTCGGAGATGGGAGCCCGCCTGGGCGCCCTGGAAGCGGCCCTGGTCCATACCCGCCAATTGACCCCCGGAGACATCGAACGCCTGCTCGGCGGGCACAAAGCCAACCTCGAATCGCAACTGGCAACGCTCAGGAAGTCGATCGCGGCGCTGCCTGAGTAGATGCGTTCTCGTCCCGGCAGAAGACGGCGCTCATCTTCTTTTTTTCGGCGGCTGCTCGACCGATTGCAGAAGGTGGGGCCAGTGCTGCTGGATCTGATGAAGTATGGGCGAGGTTATGGAGCAAAGCGACGGTCAAGTTCCAACTCTAACTTCTTGCCAATTTAGTAAATCGAGTTTCTAAGTGGTATAAGGCGGAAGATCATCTTACGCTGATTACCTTAGTCACCCTCCGTAACGGTACGTTCGGGCAATTGTGCATGTCCCAAAGGACACGTACCGTGGTGTTGAGCACTCCCCGCTTCACGTTTTACGGAGGATTCATGAAACGCTATGGCAGGATGGCGATCCTGGTCGTGGGCGTCTGCCTGCTCGCCGGACAGGCTTTCGCCAATTCCACTGCATTCCTAACGTTTGTCAACGTCGGACCAGGCAATGTTGCGCCCACCGGCGTTTATGCTTATCCCTACAACTTCTCCATCAACGGCAGCTCGACACTTACGCCGATGATGTGCGACGCCTATAACAACCACATCAACTTCGGAGAAAGCTGGGTGGCCGATGTGCACAGCATTCTGCAAGGTGGAATGTTCGGGCACAGCGGACAGGCCCTGCTCGACTACAAGGCCGCGGGGTTGATCTTCCTGAGCGTGCTCGATGGGCACCTGAGCGCGACACTGGGCAACGCCGCCGTGTGGGAGTTGTTCAGCGGACAGAACAATGGGTCGAGCGAGGCCTCGGTGCAGGCCATCATGGCGCAGTATCTGGGACTCGCGTCGATCGCGCCGAATAGCGACTTCAAGGGCTTGAAGGTGTACACGGCGCTTGACTCGCGTCCGGGAGTCGGCCCGCAGGAGTTCATCGGTTACACGCCGCCGGCCGCCGTACCGGAACCGGGCACGCTCACGTTGCTGGGCACGGGTTTCCTGGGGCTGGCTGGAGTGATTCGGCGAAAGTTGCGGACGTAGTTCTTAGTGGTCAGTCATCGGTGGTCAGTGGCCAGTGATTAGTGGTTAGTTGTTAGTGGCTGGATAAGTCGCCAGCCTCAGCGGCTGAAGCCGCGTTCTAAGACATCGGGTTCGGCACGCCTGAAAGGCGTGCCCTTCCCAGATGTGCACGGGCGAGGGCAGGATGCCTTCCCACCCCAGCAAGCCAAAGACGCTTGCTGGGGACCCCGGCCTCGCGACAGCCGGCGGGACGCCGGCGCTACAGTCGCCCTCGCTTTTTTCTTTCTGCACTGTTTCTTCTGGTGCGCTCATTCTTCCCTAGCGCATTCGTTATAGCGTTCTCTTGAATAATGGCGTGGCGATCGAGAGCGCGACGGTTCCAAAGATGGCGAGATAAATCATGTCGGGAACAATCGCGACAAAGCCGGCTTCTTTCAGGAGCAATCCCTTGAATCCAGCGACGGCGTAAGTGAAGGGATCGACATAGGCGATCGCCCGCAGCCACGCGGGAAACGCCTGCACTGGATAGATCGAGCCGCTGGGAAAGAAAAGCAGAGTATTCAGAATGCCGAAGATGGCGCGCGGGACCAGCGGATCGTCGACGCGGACCATGAGCAGAAACATCATGGTATTGAAGGCGATCGATGTAAGAACGATCATGACCAGCAGGCCAAGCACGGTCGGGAGATTGAAGATCGTACTGACGCCAGCAAGCAGCGCGCCGATGACCGTGATGACGACCCCGGTCAGCACCGCCTTGATCGCGCCGGCGAGGTTCAGGCCGAACACCATCTCGGTCTTGGTGATCGGGGTGACGAGATAGCCTTCGTGCACACCGCGGGCCTTGTCGTCGATGTAGAGCATGCCTCCACCGATCATCACCGAGACGAACATGGCCAGCGTAATCGAGCCCGGCAGCAGATATTTCATGTACTCGATGTAGGGATAGAGCTCGACGATCTGGAGGACGGTCTGCTGGAGCAGGCGCGGCTCGATGGTCGGCTGGTTGAGGGCGTTGGTGATGTCGGTGAGCTCCTGTTCGAGCGTGGAGCTCATGAAGTTGTCGCTGTTGTCGACCACGAGAGCGATCTGCGGACGGTCCTGCTCGTAGACACGCCGCGAGTACTGGGGCGGAATGATGACGGCGCCCTGGATCTTGCCGTTGCGCACGTCTTCGCGGGCGGTCTTCTCGTTGTCGTAGTAGACAGGAAGGAAGGTGCGCATGTTGGCGCGCACGGAGTCGAAAGCCTCGCGGATCTTGATCGCCTGCGTGCCGCCGTCCTGATCGACGACGCCGAGGCGGGCGTCTTTGATCTTGCCGCCGAAGGCGTTGCCCAGGACGATGAGCTGCACCAGCGGGAAGATCATCGACGCCAGCATGAGCGTAGGGGAACGGAAGAACTTGCGCATTTCGCGCTCGACGATGGCCATCATTCGATTCATGGCTGCAATCCTGGACGCTGCGGCATAACGAATCCGTAGGCCTTCACCAGTTCGTCACGCAGCTGGCGACCGGTGTAGTGCACGAAGACGTCATCGAGCGTGGTGTTCTGGACTGATAGAGTTTTAACCGGAACTCGCGCGGCCACGGCCATCTCCACCAGAGCGGTCGTGGTTTCGGAGCCGTTTCCGGTCAAGACGCGGTACATGCCGGCGCCCTCGTGCTGCACCGAGGTCACGTCGGGAAGCGCCTTCAGCCGTTGTTCCCAATCAGCGGGCGGGTTTTCGAACTGCGCTTCGATTACGTTCGAGCCGGGCACGCTAGCCTTGAGCGCGGCGGGCGTATCGAGCGCGACCAGTTTGCCGTGGTCGACGATGGCAATGCGGTCGCAGAGACGGTCGGCCTCGTCCATGTAGTGCGTGGTGATGAGGATGGTGAGCTGGCGATTTTTCTTGATGTTGGTGAGCATCTCCCAGACGGCGACGCGGGAGACGGGATCGAGGCCGGTGGTGGGTTCGTCGAGAAAGAAGATGCGCGGGCTGTGGACGAGGCCGCGGGCGATTTCAAGGCGCCGCCGCATGCCGCCGGAGAGGGTCTTGGTCTGCGCGTCGCGCCACTTGGTGAGGTCGACGAGTTCGAGCAATTCGTCGATGGCTTCTTTGCGGCGCTTGGTGGGGACATCGTAGAGCTTGGCGTAGATGTTGAGGTTCTCGTCGACGGTGAGGTCGAGGTCGCTGGTAAGAGCTTGAGGAATTACGCCGATGCAGCGACGGGCGCCGTCGGGGTCTTTGGCGACGTCGTGTCCGGCAACGATGGCGCGGCCGGCCGAGATTGGCAGCAGAGTGGTCATCATGCGGATGAGCGTCGATTTGCCGGCACCGTTGGGACCGAGCAAGCCGAAGATTTCTCCGTCGGCGACGTGGAACGTGACGTCATCGACCGCCGTGAAATCGCCGTACTTTTTGACGATGTGTTCAACGTCGATGGCGTTGTTGCCCTGCTTTTCCGGGCCTTCGCAATTCGGAGCCCGAGCGGCGGCCGCCAGTTTCCCGTTCGTTGGCGTCATGGCCGCTGCTCCGCAGAGGCGTCTTGACGAGGCGCAACCTTGAGCTGATCGGGAGAGACCAGAACTTCGGCGGTCATGCCGGGAACGTAAGCGCCTTTGGGATTGTCGAGACGCACTTTGAGAACGATGGTCTTGATGTCACGCTTGCGGCGGTTGACGTCGCGCTGCGTGGCGAAGTCGGCTTCGGCGGCTTTAAAGAACACCTTGCCAGAGGTGATGGTGCCACCCGGCAAGCGGACACGCAGGGTGTCGCCGAGGCCGATGTGGTCGGCCTGTGTTTCAGGAATGGCGGCGCGCACCCAGGTATCGCTGAGGTCAACGATGGTCACGATAGGCTGGCCGACATTGAGCACTTCGCCTTCGCGGGCGGCGCGCACGGAGACGGTTCCCGTGACCGGCGCGTAGATGTTGGTGTAACCGAGGCGGACTTCGGCCTGGCGTTTCTGCTGCTCGGCGTTTTTGAGATCGGCCTGCGTGGAGGCGACCGTGCTTAGCGCGGCATTCGCCTGGTGGGTGCGCGCGACGGCCGAATTCAGGTCGGCCTCGGCGGCCGTCACTTGATCTTTCAGGGACTGTACGTTGGCTCTTGCGCCGTTCAGGTTGGTTTCCGCCTGCACCCGTTCCTGATCGGAGGCGACCCCCTGCTTGGCCAGCGCGATCATGCGGCGGCTGTCGCTCTCGGTGCGGTCGAGCGCGGCCTGCGCTTGCGCCAGTTGCGAGGTCATGGAGCGCAGCTTGGCCTGGGCGTTGGCGACATCGCTGGTGGTCGAGCCTTTGGTCGACTGCTCGGTGTAGCGCATTTCCGACACTTTCGAACGGAGGCTCGAGATGTTCGCGGTCGCGGCCGCGGCTTGCGCCTGCAGTTCCGCTGGGTCGATCACGGCAATGAGGTCGCCGGTTTTCACGGGCGTGCCTTCATCGACGAGAAGCTTCTGCAGACGTCCTTGAATCTGGGGACTCACGATGACCTGGTTGGAGTCGACGGTGCCGATGAGCACCAGGTCTTTATTGCTTGGCGTCGAAAAAAAGTAGTAGCCCAGGGCGATCAAAAAGATGACTCCCAGGAGGATGATGAAACGATTGCGCGGATTCACTTGGATTCTCCTTCAACGGCGGTGTGTTGGAAGAGAGCTGCGGAAATGAAATCGAGTACGGCGGCGCGGCGGGCGGCGAGTTTCTCGGGAGTCAGCGGATCTTCATTGGTCATCAGCTTCATGAAGGGCGCGCTGCCGAAGTAGTGCACCACCACCGCCGCCATCGATGGAATGAACTGCATGGGGTCGACGGGGCGAAATACGCCGCTGGCGATGCCCTCGCGAAACACCTTCAGGAGCCCTTCGAACAGGGGCTGCATGTGGGCCTTCACCACGCGCAGCACAGAAGCACGCTGGGGAAGCAAGAAGATTTCCCGCTGTACCATCTGGCGCTGCTCGGGATGGCTGGCCAGGAAGTCGAAAAACGCTCCGATGTAGCGCAGTACTTTTTCGGCCGGGGGCGTGTTCTCGCGCAGGATGGGCATCAGGGCGGCATCGCGCTCGCGAAAAATGTGTTCGAGCGCGGCAACGTGGAGCGCATCTTTGTCGCGGAAGTAGTAGTAGAGCAGCGCCTTGTTGACCTTGGCGGCCTTGGCGATGGCTTCGGTGCGGGCGCCGGCGACGCCCTCGCGGGCGAACTCGCGAATGGCCGCCTGCAAGATGGCCTCGCGGCTCTCCTCGGGACGACCGCGGGAGCCGAGCCGGGATTTGGCGGAATCGGTCGCCAGGGTTTTCATGTTAACTAACCAGTTAGTTAGATTGTACTGCGAGGAATGGAGATGCGCAAGTTCGGCAAAGTTCCAAGGTTTCAGAGTTTCAAGGTTTCAGAGTTTCAAGGTTTCAAAGTTTCAAGGGAGTGGGGGGCGAGCTTACTCATCGTTCCGACAGAGCGGATTCCCCGGATCGCCTTGTTCGCACCTCGGCATGATGAGGGTCGGAGCGGTTGGGCTGGAGGCACTTTGGGTTCTCCATGTAATACCCCGCCGCCGGGTGTCTTGGACGGGCAACTGGTGCATGATCGAACAGCATTCTCATTAGTTATCCTAATTGTGTCACTCGTGTTCGCGATGGTCAGAGCTCGCTCGTGTCCTTCTGATTGCTGATCTGGAGATCCCAGCCGTCAGGATCGCGGAGGTGAAAGCTCTGGAACTTGCGGTTCATGTCGGGCTGCGGGTTCAGGCCACGTTTTTCGAGTTCAGCCTTTACTTTGGCAGTGTCCCAGGGCTCGATACCCCAGGAGACGTGGTCGATCAGACCGGTGATCGGGGGCCGATTCGTGTCTCCGTCTAAGCCCTCGTATCCGGCGCGATTGCGGATGATGATGCCGCCCGCATTGCCGACCTTCATCGTGCACTGCTTCTGGCCGTCGTCGTGAATGATCTCCCATCCCATCAGATCGCGATAGAAGGCTGTGCTTCGCCGGTAGTCGGAGACAACGTAGGAGATGTGATCGAGCCACACCGTTTTCCACGGCGCCTGGGAGCGCGACGGCGGGATGGTGGATGGTTGCGCCGGCTTCTGCGCGGCCGCGAGCGCAGCCGGTCCGGCCGTCACGCCAATAGCGAGCGCTTGGATCAGTTGCCGGCGGGTCAACTTCCCCGTCTCAAAATCACGCAGCAAGCGGCTGATGATCTGCTCCATCGAACTCCCTCCGGGCCGGCTTGGCCCTGACTAACGTACAGTATTGATCGGTGTAAGTGCTGCGAATCATACGCTTCGCTCTGCCACCTGGCGACTACAACAGGCGTAACATCCCCATAGCACTCGTTGACGGGGTTTTTGGCGAACAAAAGGCGCAAAGTTGTGAGAACGCCTGATTACGTCAGTTGTCCGACGCATTGTAAAAACCGGCCTATTCCGCTATATCTTCTGACTAATGTAGGTTGGTCGATTGTGAAACCTGACAGGAATATTCTTCTGCTCGCTTTCGTGACCCTTGCGGTCTTGCCCTTTGCCGTGTGGACAGCGCTGGCCGTCACCGCACGATTCTGGAATGCTACCTTGCGTCCCATGCTCCCGTGGCTGCGTGGAGCACGGTGGGTCTTGTGGATTGTTGGGACCCCGATCTTCTTTGCTGGCCTCTTCTACCAGCGGCCTTTCCGGCTGTTCGTCGGTGCCGCTTTGACAAATTGCTCAATCGGATTGTCATTTGCCGAGGGATGGGTCAAGAGACGGTACGCTCCCGAATTACTCTCGCCGTTCGAAAAGCGGTGGATAGCTTCCCGCAAGTAAATGGCGTGCACAGATTGCACCCCTCGCGCATAGCTGTCGTAACATCTCTATTGCACCAACGATGCCGATAGTAGATCGCCCAGACAGCCAACAGTGAAGCCGAGCCCTGATTCGAAGCCCATGAGGCAGGATTGACTTGTCGGCAGCGTTCGAGCCGGGTGCGCATCGGTTCCGATGCGGGTTTCGTTGCTCTATAATCTCGGGCTTCGAGGAACGTTATGTTGCCGATCAAACTTATCGTGTGCCCTACGGATTTCAGCGGTCCGGCTTGCACGTGCGTGCAGGCTGCGAGCGAGTTGGCGGAACACTTTGGCGCGGAGTTGCTGCTGGTCAATGTGGTTCCGGCTTTGCCGAGCGTGCCGCCTGATCCGAATTATGTGTTCAAGATTCCGGAGTATGAGCAGTACCTGCATCTTGACGCGGAGAAGCATCTGCGCGAAGAGCGGGAGAAGCTGGTCAGCAGAAACGTGAAGGTGCGCACCAAGGTTGGACACGGATCGGCGGCGGAGGAAGTCGTTCTGATTGCAAAAACCGAAGGCGCGGATCTGATCGTAATTGCGACCCATGGATCGACGGGGCTGGAGCGCTGGGTGTTCGGATCGGTGGCAGAGAAGGTGGTGCGGCTGGCCGAGTGTCCGGTGCTGACGGTGCGGCAGGAGGAAGCAGCGTAAGTTGTCCACTGCGAAAGTCGCGCTTGCAGGTCAAAGGGGCACTGGCGCGCGGGCCTGGCCGCGCAGAACTTTGCTGGCGCTCGTGATCCTCTATTTATGCGGATCCTTTTTCGGGGGTATTGGCCTCGGCTGGATTGCATTGCACCCCCCACGCCTTCCGGTAAGCGAGGCCGAGGAGCGCACCGCACGGGCCAGCGCGCAACAGGCAGGTGACGTATTCCAAGATGTGGCACTACGAACGCCTGATGGCACAACACTGCACGCCTGGTTCATCGAGCCCCAGCAGGCCAACGGCAATGCAGTCATTCTGCTGCATGGTGTGTCGGATAACCGGCTCGGCATGTACGGGTACGGGAAATGGCTGCTGAAGAATCACTACGCTGTGCTTCTTCCCGACGCACGGGGACACGGCATCAGCGGGGGACTGGCCACATACGGACTCGCAGAGTCCGAGGACGTGCATCGCTGGGTGGAGTGGATGGAGCAAACAAATCACCCACGTTGTATTTTTGGTTTGGGCGAATCGATGGGTGCGGCACAACTCTTGCAGGCCTTGCCCAAGGAAACGCGCTTCTGTGCGGTGATTGCTGAGTCTCCATTTGCAACATTTCGCGAAGTCGCATATGCGAGGTTCGGGCGCGAGTTTCACACGGGGCCCTGGATCGGCAGAACGTTCTTCCGGCCGACGGTGGACGCGGGGTTCTTGTTTGTACGAATGATGTACGGTTTTGACCTGGAGCGAGCAGCGCCGGCGCAGGCAGTTGCGGAAACAAGCGTGCCTGTGATGCTCATCCACGGTCTCGAGGATCGCAACATTCCTCCCTACCATTCGGATTGGATTGCTTCGCGGAATTCCTCGATCGTGGTCTGGAAGGTACCCGGCGCAAGCCATACGACCGCGCATAAGACTGCCCCGGCAGAGTTCGAGCGGAGAGTTTTGGAGTGGTTTCAAGAACACTCGGGTGGGGGCAAGCAACCCAGCTAATCACTGCAGACAGGACACGATGCCCTTTGTCCGATCGTGGGCGTTGCGTACTGGTAGGGGAACTTCCAAACAGAAAGCTCGAGATGTTCATCCCTTTGACTGGCGATGGATATTGTTTCTGCCGTCCCTACGGGACTCGTCGCTCGTATTCTGCGCGTACCCAGGGCTTACGCCCTGGGCGAAATTGTGACGTCGCTCCGCGACTGAGGTAAGTACGGTGGAGCAGTGTACAGGTGCTTCAATGCATAGGTCCTTCGCTTTCGCTCAGGATGACAAAGGAAAAGCAGGTTCTTCGCTGCGCTCGACACGTGAGACCGGGCGTAGATTAATCGCTTGTGTCCGGACGTGCTCTGCTGGTGGGAGTCGTGTACCAGCAAAAGGACGCGTAGTTTTGCATGTACCCCAGGGCTTACCTGGGCTTTATTCTGACGTCGCTCCGCGACTGAGGTAAGTACGGTGGAGCAGTGTACAGGTGCTTCAATGCATAGGTCCTTCGCTTTCGCTCAGGATGACAAACGAAAAGCAGGTTCTTCGCTGCGCTCGACACGTGAGACCGGGCGTAGATTGATCGCTTGTGTCCGGACGTGTTCCTGCTGGTGGGAGCCGTGTACTAGCAAAAGGACGCCTATTTTGGCATGTACCCAGGGCTGACGCCCCGGGATCTATTCTGGCGTCGCTCCGCGACTGAGGTAAACGCGTGCCCTTCCCGCAATCGCGGAAGGCGAGGGCAAGATGCCCACGCGACAGCCGGCGGGACGCCGGCGCTACAGTCTTTATTTCCGGAGGCGATGAAGGCGCCCTTCCCAAATGGTTTATGAGATGGGTTGTAGCAAAAGGACGCGTGCGAGAATAAGGACGGGCGAGACGCCCGTCTCTCCACCGACAATTCCTCTATAAAGACTCGACGCTAGTCTGCTCCCCCGGCGATCGACGGGACCAGCAATATCTCATCCCCATCCTGGAACGTGTAGCCGGGGCCGCCGAGGAAGCGGATGTCTTCTTCGTTGACGTAAACGTTCAGGAAACGGCGAATCTGGCCGGCTTCGTCGCGCAGGTGCGGTTTGAGCGCGGGGAATTTCTGGTCGAGCACCGAGAACAATTCGCCGAGGTTGGTGGCGGAGCAATCGAGTTTGCCGACGCCGTCGGTGTGGCGGCGCAGAGCGGTCGGGATTTGTACGGTAATCGACATGCTATGCCTCCACGGTTTCGGGAACGTCGAGCGTGTTGTCGAGGTAGCGTTCGAACTCGGCGAGTTTGGGAGCGATGGCGGTCTCGGCGGTGTACTCGCCGGCGAGCGCGTCGGTGGTTTTCAGGCCGTTGCCCGTGATACAGAGAACGGTGGTTTCGTCGGGTGCGATGCGGCCTTCGCGGTAGAGCTTGCGGGCGCAGCCGACGGTGACGCCGCCCGCGGTTTCGGTGAAGATGCCTTCGGTTTCGGCGAGTAACTGGATCGAGTCAACCAGCTCGGGATCGGATACGTCTTCGGACCAGCCGCCACTCTTGGTGATGGCTTTGATCGCGTAGTGGCCGTCGGCCGGATTGCCGATGGCGAGCGAGCGGGCGATCGTCGCGGGCTTCTGCGGTTCGATTTCGGCGCGACCGGTTTTGATCGCGGTGGAAATGGGGGAGCAGCCGCTGGCCTGAGCGCCGAAGAACTTTACCGGCTTCGGTTCGACCAGGCCAAGGGTGATCAGCTCGTCGAACGCTTTTTTAATTTTTGTAATCAACGACCCGCCCGCCATGGGCACAACCACGTTATCGGGCAAGCGCCAGCCGAGTTGCTCAGCGATTTCGAAGCCGACGGTTTTCGAGCCTTCGGCGTAGTAGGGACGAAGATTGACGTTGACGAATCCCCAGCGATGCTCGTCGGCGATCTGCGAGCAGAGGCGGTTGACCTGGTCGTAACTGCCGGCGATGCGAACGACGCGCGCGCCGTAGACCTGGGTATTGAGAATCTTCGCCGGCTCGAGATCCGCGGGAATGAAGATCCAGGCCTTGAAGCCGTTGCGCGCGGCCTGGGCGGCGACGGAGTTGGCGAGGTTGCCGGTCGAGGAGCAGGAGACGGTATCGAAGCCGAAGGCGCGTGCCTGCGACAGGGCGACCGCGACGACGCGGTCTTTGAAGCTGAGCGTGGGCAGGCAGACGGCGTCATT
>Ga0307478_10002535_pt1 | contig 14216 bp, 16 predicted proteins | sample atmos_gasesECM4C_2_FD_203713 | JGI IMG/M metagenome (GOLD analysis project Ga0307478, IMG submission 203713) | Hardwood forest soil microbial communities from Morgan-Monroe State Forest, Indiana, United States - atmos_gasesECM4C_05 | ecosystem: Environmental > Terrestrial > Soil > Temperate...
CCGTAAGGATTACGATCTTGTTCGCGCGATCTTGCGAAATCCGGTAGAACCCATCGACAAATTCCGTGTGAGATTGCGCGGTCATAATGCACGGCCCGCCGTTGGTGTGGACTTCAGCAACCAGCACTCCTTTGTCATCTCGTGTCAACTTTAGGTTGTGATAAGCATTGAAATAGTCACTCTGAAATTGCATCGTATTCTCCTTTCTGTGTTGCCCTGACTGCGTTCACCCGAATGTGTTATTGCGAGGACGGGTGGCCAACTCGAGCCCGGTTTTAGCTTGAGTGGGGATGTTCCTGCCCGATTATGGAAATTGTAGGACTCGAAGGGTCGCCCACTCAAGCCAGATTCTGACTTGAGTGGGCACTTGTCGGATGTGCTTTACGCTGCTACGGTGGCTTTTTGAACTGCATTTGCGGCGGTTCGGATGACATCGATCACCACGTCCGGGTGGGAGAGCATCGGCACGTGGCTGCTGGCGACCTCTGTGACTTTGGCGCCCATCCGCTTCGCAAAGAACCGTTCCAAATCGGGGTGGACGGTGTGGTCGTTTTTGCCGACGATGTACCAGCTTGGCTTCGACTTCCAAGCGGTTCCCCCGACTTTCGCGTTGAACAGGTCGGGAGCCGGCACGCCCTGAGTCGCCCAAACGAGCTTCTGCTCCTGCTCCGAGAGATCTCCGCAGAAATACTTGGTGCCCTCGGGACGCAGCCAGATACGTCCATCCGCGACTTCGATGTGGGAGAAGACGTTCGTCGTCGGGAAGTTAGATTGCTGTGTCTGAGATGTCTCATCGGCGTCCGGAGCGAGCGCGCAGATGTAAACCAGCCCGGCAACGCGATCGTCGGTGCCGGCACCGGTGATGACGCTTCCGCCGTAGGAGTGGCCGACGAGGATGACAGGGCCGCTGACCCTGCCGATCGTTGCCTTCACCAGGGCGACGTCCTCTGCCGTTGTGTTGAGGCCGTACTGCGCCGCAATACACTCATACCCCTCCGCCTGAAGGGGAACGATCAGCTTGCTAAAGCACGAGCCGTCGGCCCAGAGCCCGTGACAAAAGATGACACTTGGTTTGGTTTGCGTAGGTTTCGATGTCATTGCTTTTCTCCTTTATCTTTGATTTCCTCTTCCGCGCATCGGCATCTATGCGGCAACCCGCGACTTCTCCTTCTCACCGACCTGGGAATAATACTGCTTCAGGCCAAAGACCAACGTGCTGAACGGAATGCCGAGCGCGCCGTAGACCGCCTCGGCCTCCGGGGCCGCATTATCGGCGAGGATTTCGATCGCGACATTGGAATAGCCCACAGGAATGACACCGGCCTGTTGCATGCGAATGATTCCCATGTTGACCTGAGTCTGACTGAAGCCGCCGGACGCGTCGATGACTGCATAACTCTGGAACCCGTCTGCCAGCGCCGCCATGGCTGGGAAAGCGAGACAAACGTCCGTGGAAATGCCCGTCACGATAAGGTTCTTGCGCCCTGTAGCCTTAACCGCATCGACGACGCGCTTCTCGTCCCACGCGTTGACCGTGGTACGTTCGATTTTCTGCACGCCGGGTAAAACCTCGGCAAGCTCGGGGATAAGCGGCCCCCACATATTCTCCGTGGTTGTGGTTACAACAACTGGCACTTTGAGCGTCAGCATGGCTTGCGTCAGGCCAACGATGTTGTGCTTGAGTTGGAGGATGTCGATGTCACGAACGCCGCTATACAGACCGATCTGGTGATCTACCAGGAGTAGCAGGGCGTTGTTGCGGGTCAGACGTTCTGTGCGTTGCGGGAAATTTGTAGTCATAATGTTACTCACCCTAGGCTCAAGCCTGGATGCTCTCTTGCAGAATTTTGCTGGTTTTGTTGTTTATTGCTTAAAAAGAGGCTTGCAACCGCGTGGTTGGCGCTGCGCACCGCTGCAAACTGACTACGTCTCGAGCAGCGTGCCGAGTACCTCGGGCCACCGATTCTCAAAGTCGACTTCCCGTTGCAGTCCGCGCTCCAACAGAGCTTGGATCCGCTGCTGCGCTTCAGGCCAGGTCAGCGCGGTCTCAAAGGAGGTGATGGCGTCGAGGAGCCAGTCGGCAGAAGGCAACGAGACCTGGTTGACGAGATTCTTCGCGGCGGCGATGGCACGCCGGTCGAAGGAGGCGATCCGGCGCGCGAGTGCATCGACGAAGCCGTCCAGTTCGGCGTCCGGAAGTGCCCGGTTGACGTATCCGTATCGTTCCGCGGTCTCCCCGTCGAAGTCGTTCGCGCCGAGAACGATTTCGAGCGCCCGACCCCGACCGACCAGATGTGGAAGGCGTTCCGCACCGCCGCCGCCGGGATGCAATCCCACACCGACTTCGGGCTGGCCGAGTCGCGTGTTCTCGCGCGACGCGAAGCGCATGTCGCAGGCGAGGACGAACTCGCTGCTCACGCCCCGGACACAGCCTCGGATCTTCGCGATGCTGACCACCGGGGACTTGGTGAGACGCACGAACGTATCCATCAGGATCGGGAGGCCCGAAGCCCCGACAGCAGTCATAATGTTCCCTATGTTGCCGGTCAAATCAAAGTGGGAAAGATAAAACTTGGGATTCGAGCTTTCGAATACGACGACCCGCAGGCTCGGGCTGGCGTCCATTTGCGCGAGGAGATTCTGTAGGGCTTCGAATATGCTGGCGTCTACGATGTTGAAAGGCGGGTAATCGAAAACAACCCTCCAGAACCTGGGCGTTTCCTCGATGACCCGCACGTGCGTCGCTGATTCAGCCATATGTCTGCGATCAACCCTAGGCTTTTGCGTGGGTGCTCTCTTGCACGATTTTGCTGATTTTGTTGTTTTTTGCCAAAAGATGAGTCGCACCTAGCGACCAGGAAGCGCAGTGTGTCGAAGCATTAGGAAACGGGGCCTTACGCGATAAGCGCTAACCTAAGGATTACTTCCCCTTTGCCCGTCGACCGGGAGTGATCGCGATCAATTCCTACGCGACATTCCGGCACTAATCTTAATCTGTCGTCGGCGACTGATTTGGCGATTGGGCACACTCGTCGAGATTGAACAACTGCTTGACTCGCTAGACAAGAAAAGCGTGTTAGTCGTTATCCATCAGCTGACGAGAACGGATAAGGCCGGACTGCTGGGTTCGCAACAGCAGTCCGGCAGGTATCTAACGGCGCTACTGCGCGTCACACGTTTTCCATCCAAGCGAAGGCCTTATTCCGTCGACGAGACCGGCGGAGTTCCACTATCGATGAAGGTGTAGAACACAGCAACACGGCCGTCGCGTTCCTCCAGAACGTCCGTACCGGTATAGCGGAACGGTTGGTCAGGAAGTCCGCTCCCCCAACGGCACATCCCGACATTGTGCATCGTGTGAATATCGCCAACCACCTTGTAGCGGTACTCCGGAATGCGCTTACGAATTTCCGACGCTGCCTCATTGATCGCCGCTATGCCGACCAGGCGGCCGCCCGGGTGTATCCATACGCAATCTTCCGTATAAGCATTGCGCATCATGGCTTCGCGCTTCACTGGATCAAGCTCGATGAAGATCTCATCGAAGTTGTGGTGCATCAGTTCTGCAGCTGTCATCTTCTCCCCTTGTTTTCTCTTTGCCAGTGCAACGATCTTTCCTTTGACCTTCCCGGCCATTCAATTGCCGAGAACAGGCCAACGCGCTCATCGACCTAGGGTTGAGCGGCATTCCGAGGATTGGTCCCCGAAAACGCGCTTGTGTTTTACGAATAACGCGTCACCTCCCGAGTGGTCGGCTATCTGGAAGTTATCGCCCAGAAAGCGGCCGGGTGATCAACTTCTAGCCCGCCCTGCTTAAGTTAGCGCTTCCGGGCCCCTACGCCCGGAAATGCCTTGTCAGGTAATGCCGGCGCTGCTATTTTCTCTGCGTATCCGAGGGCCAACCACGTTCCAGGGCCGGACGGCCCGGTCAATGGGTGATAGACAAGCCATAAACCAGTACGGCGATAGCGCAGGTCAACAGTATCGCGCCAACCGTGGTGACCGTGGTCCCGATCGAGGCACGGTCTGGCTGCCCCTTGATCATATGGATGAAGAATCCGCCTGACTGAGCCAAAATGCCCACCACAACGATTGCGCAGCCTGCATGTTTGACCGCCGGAGACAACGACGTTTTCTCCATGAATGTGTAGTACAGCAGCGACATCAATAGGAGCACCCCGGCATGTGCGTGGCCTGCCCTGAACCAAGCTAGTCGAAACGGTGTCATGGCATTGGCCTTGTTTAAGAGTTGGAGAAGGGAGTAGCCGCCATACATCACGGTCGGGAGCGCGATCCAGGAATAGATCATCCATCCACGAAGTTCGCTCATAATTTTGCCTCCGTATGCATTAAATCGGAAAATTTTGGTGGCTGCCAGTCGCTGCCGTAGGAAACACTGCGGAAAACCGCAACTGCTGGTGACTTCAACGGAAATGCCGTGTCACGTAATGCCGTCGCCATCTTCCGGGGCTGACCCCAACGAATTGATGGAATGTGCGCGTGAACGCTGCCTGGTCATTAAATCCTGACTGAATCGCGATGTCGATCAGCGACATGCTGGTCTGGCTCATCAGGTGTTTGGCGTGGTCGATGCGATGCTCCATCAACCACTGGTGAGTGGAGGTGCCGAACGAGATTTTGAAGGAGCGGGCAAAGTGGCTGACGGAAAGTCCGCATTCGCGTGCAATCGCAGAAAGCCTGATCCGGCCATGCATGTTCTCATGAAGAAGTTCCGAAGCTCGCCGCTTCTGCCATGGCGCCAGACCTCCCTTTGAACGCCGTGCTGTTTTCTGGAGTACACCGTACTGTTGGAGAAGATGTGCTCCAAGGACGAGGCTGAATTGATCGAGAGCCAGCGCAGAGAGACGGTCCCTCCGCCCAAGGAACGGAAGGATGCTTTTGGTGATCTGGGCCACAACTAGATCGTCTTCGAGCACTGCCAGGCGATACTCACTTACCCGGCCCAAGCCGAGATCCTCGGCAATGTCATCGAGTCCCTTACGCGGGACAGAATAGTGAACGTAATCGAAGGCACTCCCTGCCCAGCACCTTGGCTGTGAATCGAAATCGATGACATTGGAGCGAAACGGGTGAACGACGGATGTGGCCATGAGCTTGTCTGCAGTCCACACCTGATAGCTCGATGATGGCAGAGACTTAAGGGAGATCGACACTAGTAGAGCGGGGACGGGCGATAGTTTTGTGATTCGATCAGGAAGCCCAGCCGGCGACTGGAGTCGGGTAATCGTAAAAGTTCCCGGAGTACGAAACTCCGATGGAACGGGCGACTTCCCGTCCAGTTGAATGAACGTTGTGAAGGGAACTTCAGGTAACGTCTGCGAACTTTTATCTGCATTCGGCGAAGTGTTCTTGTGCATCATGACCTCCGCTGCGGGACGACTGGTCGTGCATATGATGACAGGTTGGAAAAGTTGCTCCTCCTGAATTAGCTTCGAGGTCAGCACACACCGTACTCAAGTAGCAACAACCAGGCCACCTGCGGCACGAATGACCTCGCTGGTGATCCAAGCTGATTCGTCTGACGCCAGGAACACCGCCAGCGGGGCGATATCCGTGACGCGCCCGAGCCGGCCGAGCGGCGTCTTCCCAGCCAGAACGGCGCCGGCATCGCCCTCAAAGGTCCCCGCGGTTGCGTTGCCTTCGGTTTCTGTATGACCGGGAGCGATGGCGTTGACGCGTATCTTGCGCGGCGCCAGTTCGAGCGCTAATCCCCTGGTCAGCGTTTCGATGGCGCCTTTTGTGGAGGCGTACAGCAGGGCTCCCGCCACCGGATGCGAGCCGACGATCGAGCTGAGGTTGATGATGCTCCCGCCGTCGGTCCCGAACCGCTTGATCGCCTCCTGCACGGTGAGAATCGCCCCGAGAACGTTCACGTTGTAGTGGAGATGGAAGCTCTGTTCGGTGATCTCGGCAATAGCGCCGAAGCGGAATACACCGGCATTGTTGACTAAAATGTCGAGTCTTCCGAAGGCGGCATCCACTTCTTTGAATAAGCGCGCGACCTCTGCGGACTTGGAGACGTCGGCGCCGACTGCGATCGCTTTGCTTCCGTTGCCGGTTATCGCCTGCGCGACGCGTTCGGCGCCTTCCCGGTCGGAAGAATAGTTCACGGCCACGCGCGCGCCCTCAGCTCCCAGGGCCGTTGCAATTCCAGCGCCTATGCCTTTGGACGCGCCCGTCACGATTGCCACTTTCTCAGACAGTCTGCTCATAATTCACCATTGTTCTTGATCCGCGTTCTTGATCCGCTGCTGTAACCCCGAATGCGCATCATTGAATTGCGGCGCGCGTATGGAAATCCCGATTTATGCTCCTTAGTTTTGTAAGCTGATGACTTATCCGAGAGCGCTATGTAAAATTCGGCTTCGGCGGTGCGCACACCGATTCAAACCAGCGACTGATGTACACTTCGGCGTGAGCTTCACCGCAATAATGGCGGGCTCCGGCCGCGTTGGCGGTTTCAGAATTCCACCGGTACACAGTAAGTTCGGAATCTCCACATCGAATCACGAACCAGTGGATGGGGTTAGTGGTCACCAGTCCACAAACTTCACATCTAAATTCTCGGAGAGATGTCATGCGCTCCGTTCCAATACTAGGGGTTTGTCATCGTCACTCCGCGATCGAGGCTGGTCGCAGATTTGGCGTCAGAACCGTCAGTTCGCCGACTTGTTCCCTCTTCACGCTGCCGCGCAAGTGGGCGTGATCCATCATCCAAACCTCGGGAATGATTTCGCCGACCAGTTGTCCATGACAGAAAAGCCGCACCACCGAACTCTCAGAGACGACAATTCCCACCGCTTTGGTAACTGCGCTCATGTTGGCGGCGGCAATGTGGCGGCTGCCGAGTCCCAACGGCACGTCCACCTGTGCGGCCACAGCGTCGAGATAGCGGCACGCTGAAAGGACAGTCCCTTCGCGACTTACCACGAACCCGCCGTCCAACTGCGCCAATTCCTTGATAGTTCCGCGTAAATTTAGATTGGTGATGTGCCGCGAAGACTCCGGATGCCCCAGCAACGGATCCAAAATTAACGGTCTGGATTTCGCGAGCACTGCCGTCTCGTCCCCGAGCGTAAAAAGCGTGCCTATGCGTCTTCCCTCTCGCCCCTCGCGAGCAATTTCGACTGCGAGCCCAATCAGGGACTCTAGAACGTCAGGATCATATTCCGTGACCTGGCAGAGAATGCTCTCAAACATCCATCGGCTCCTCGCTTCTCGTAGACGTTGCGGATACACCTTCTGCTTTGGATGAAAGACCCATAACGAGGATTCAGACGGCAATCGCGTCGCGAATGTTTTCGAGTCTTGGAATACCGGTGGAACTTTTCCCCGCGGTCAGGGCAACGGCGCTCGGCTTACCGCGCCGCCGCACCATTATTCGACGAAATCCACCGCCACGGGGGACGAACGGCGGCTTGTCGGGTGAGGAAGGTGAAGATTAAGAAGCCTTGAAGCGGTACCGGTTTATGCCCAGCTTCCTTATTTTGGATTCGAGTGTCTGTCGCGGAATGCCCAGCTTAACTGCGGCGCCGCTTGGACCGCCGACCACGCCTTCGGATTCCCGGAGAGCGGCTTCAAGTATCTCTCTTTCGTGCTCAACAAGGTCAGCAATCAGCGGAGCAGTCGTCGCAGCCGGTTTGGGAGTCACGTGCGTGAGCCAGGTCTCATCTACAAAGAAAGTCTCCCCTTCGGACAGAATCACCGCCCGCTCGACTACATTTTGTAACTCGCGGATGTTGCCCGGCCAATCGTATGCGTGGAAGAGTTCGATCGTTTTCGGGTCTATGTTTCGAATCTTCTTGCCCAACTTTTTGGCGTAGCGGTCGATCAAGTATCCGACTAACAAGGAAACATCACTAATGCGCTCGCGCAATGCCGGCAATCGAATCGGAAAAACGTTGAGGCGGTAAAACAAGTCCTGCCGGAACTTGCCTTCAGCCACCGCCGTACTCAGGTCTCGATTCGTAGCGGCTATCACTCGTACGTCAACGGACACTGTTTGACTGCCACCCACTCGTTCGAATTCCCGTTCTTGAAGAACTCGCAGCAATGCGACCTGCGTCTCTGGCGGAAGATCGCCTACTTCATCGAGGAATATCGTTCCACCGTCGGCCGATTCGAAACGACCCAGCCGACGCTGAGTTGCCCCGGTAAAGGAACCTTTTTCGTGGCCAAAAAGTTCGGAAGCAATCAGCGACTGGGGAATCGCCGCGCAATTCACTCGAATGAAAGCGCGATTGGAACGCTTGGACCGGTTATGAATTGCGCGAGCAATCAGTTCCTTTCCTGTCCCGGTCTCACCCAAGATTAAGACTGTGGAATCCGTCGGAGCTACCTTGGAAACTTGAACCAGCACGCGACGCAATGGCTCGGAGGAACCGACGATTTCTTCGAACATGGATGAGCGTACGATGTCTTCGCGCAACGCAACGTTTTCGTTTCGTGTCCTGTCTTCGGCGCGCTTGCGATCGTCTATGTCGGTTCCGGTCGCATACCAGCGCACCAGGCGTTCTTCTTCGTCACGGAACGGATTGAAACGGAGCAGAAGCCAGTGATACTGACCGTCCTTCCGAAGCGCTTGTAGCTCGGTTTCAAACGGCAGGCCGCGAGCGAAGCCTGCTTCACGCTCCTCGCCCGCCCTATCGAGATCTTCCGGATGGCACGTTCTGGCGCAAAAGTCCGATGCGAGTTCATCTTGCATCGTGAGGCCGGTATAGTCGAGCATTGCCTGGTTCGCGTAAAGTGCGTTGCCCTTCGTGTCCAGGACGACAATCATGTGGGGTATAGCATCGGTAATTCGGCGAAGCTCACGTTCGTCCTTAAGGAGTTTCGTCTCCGCTCTTTTTCGATCTTCGATGTCGGTATCGCTTCCTAACCACCTGACGACGTTGCCTTCAGCGTCGAATTCTGGAAGCACACGTATAAGGAACCATCGGTATTCTCCGTCATATCGCCGGATGCGGGTTTCCAGTTCGCCTGGTTTGGGGTCATTGAGCAAGGCAAGCCATTCACGAACGAGTCGATCGAGGTCATCGGGGTGAACGACCACCTTCCAACCCCAACCTTTCCCCTGTTCCAGGGACAGGCCGGTGTACTCGTACCAACGCTTGTTCAGAAATTCCTTGGATCCATCAGGGAAGCTCGTCCACAAGAAAGACGGAACCGTGTCGATGAGGGCCTGGAGCCGGGCAGCTTCCTGGCCGAGCTTTTCCGGAGCATCGCTTAGTTCGTGGCGTTCCGAATCTTGGGCCAACTTACTCATGTTCATTTCAGGCTCATGTTCAACCAGGTCGGAGGAGTGTCAGAACCAATATCAACGATTCTAAATCAAGATCTAAAGCCAACCTCAGCCGGATGCCTTCACGCCGAATTTTCGGCGAAAGCTGAAATTACAGCCTTAGATCAAAAGTTAAACACCAACGACTCAATTGATTACGAGTGGCGCCGAAATTGCTATCTGTTAGGCGTGAATCGTTCGACAGTCAAGCATGACGTTGAAAATTGAGAAGTACTCTGGCGAGTACAGCACGACTCTTCGGCTGATAGGTCGAATGCACGTGGAGCACTTGCCCGAATTGGAGAAGCAGATTCGGGAGAGCGGATCAAAGATCGTGCTGGACTTGGAGGAATTGAACCTGGTCGATATTGAGGCTGTTCGATTTCTCGGGAGCTGCGAAGTAGCGGGTGTCACAGTTGTCAACTGCTCGCCCTACATACGCGACTGGATCGGCAGAGAACGCGATTAGAGCGAAAGGTCAGGATCTGCGTTCACGACCGCCACTTCAACTAAAAGGAGCGTTTATGTCAGACCAAGTAGTTTTGATTACAGGCGCGCTAACGGGAATCGGTCGCGCCGCCGCAGTCATCTTTGCGCAAGAAGGGGCATGCGTTGTTGTGTCCGGTCGTCGAGATAAACAAGGACAAGAGTTAGTTGCCGAGCTACAGGGGCTCGGAGCAGAGGCCATTTTTGTCCGCAGTGATGTTCGCAAGGATGAGGACGTGCGCAACCTCGTGGACCAAACCGTCAAGCGCTTCGGACGTCTGGATGTTGCGGTCAACAATGCTGGAACCGAAGGCGCACCCGGTCCGGTGACGGAGCAGACTGCAGAAAGCTACGCCGCAACCTTCGACACAAACGTCCTGGGCACACTGCTCAGCATGAAGCACGAATTGAGGGTGATGCTGGCACAAGGGAGCGGAAGCATCGTCAATGTCTCGTCGGCCTATGGAAGCGTCGGGGCTGCCGGAGCGTCAGTTTATGTGGCCAGCAAACATGCGATCGAGGGCCTGACAAAATCCGCTGCACTGGAAGTTGCCGGGACCGGAGTTCGGGTAAACGTAGTCGCTCCGGGCACAACGGACACCGGTATGCTCACGCGCTTCACCAGCACAGATAAGAATAAAGCTGCTCTGGTTTCGACAGTGCCCTTCAAGCGTCTTGCAACTCCGGAGGAGATCGCTCACGTGATCGCCTTTGTTGCTTCAGGAAATGCGTCGTACATGACAGGTTCGTCCATCCCAGTCGATGGAGGGATGATCGCTGGCTAAATCTTTTTGACTACGGACTCGCTGCTCAAGACAAGTCGTTTTCTGAACGGCGAGTCGCGAAAAGGCTAGGGCGACGCCAGCAAACGTATTCCTTTCGGATTGTCAAGGTATATGGAATGACTACACTTCAAGGCAAAACCGCCCTGGTGACAGGCGCATCGCGCGGAATTGGGCGGGCCATTGCATCCGCGCTCGCTAATTCTGGTGCGCATGTCCTTGTGCACTACAGCCGTTCCGAGCAGGATGCGGAATTTCTCGTGGCAGGCATCCTCGCAAAAGGCGGACGCGCGAACGCTATCAGGGCCGACTTGGGAACTCCGGAAGCGGCAACGCTGCTGGCGAAGGAGGTTCGCACGATCGTCGGCGGGCGATTGGATGTGCTCGTGTCGAACGCTGGAATCAGCAAGGCTGCAACCTTGAAAGACCATACGGTGGCCGACTTCGACAACCTCTTTGCGACAAATGTGCGCGGTCCGTTCTTCCTGGTGCAGCAACTGCTCCCCATTCTAGGTGACGGGTCGAACATCATCGTGATTTCCTCGATCGGGGCCCACGCCGTAGTCGGCAAGCCCGGTCTGGACAACCCCTCGCTGCTTGCTTATTCCTCGACCAAAGGAGCATTAGAGACTTTGGTCAAGAACTGGGCTGCCATTCTTGGGCCGCAAGGTATTCGCGTCAATGCAGTCGCGCCCGGTGTGATCGATACTGACATGTCGAACTTCACAAAGACTGAGGCAGGCCGGGACGTCGCGCTCGGGATGCAGGCATTGAAACGGATCGGCAAGCCGGAAGATGTCGCGGACGTCGTCGCTTTCCTGGCGTCGGACGCAGCCCGCTGGATCACAGGAGCCAGCATCCCCGTCGATGGCGGCTCGAAGCTTTAAGGATCTGACGCCTTTCCTGGCGTCAGCTAATCACTCGGATGAATGAGGGGGTCGGCAGATGGCAAAAAAAACAATCGCAAGTGAGACGATCGAATCCAAGAACAAAGCCCTCGTTCTAGAGGCCTTCGACACGCTGTTCAACAAGCGTGACTACGCGGCGGCAGAGCGCTTCTGGTCACCGAACTACATTCAGCACAGCGCACACATACCACCAGGTCGCGAAGGGCTGTTCAATCTCGTCCGATCAGTGCCGGAAACGATGCGCTATGAGAACCAGCTCATCGTTGCAGAGAGTGATTACGTCATAGCGCATGGGCGCTTCAGTGGGATCGGGAGGCCCGCCGCCTGGATTGCAGCCGACGTTATCCGATTCGAAGATGGTGTTCTTAAAGAGCATTGGGACGTTCTGCAGGACGAGGCGACTAAGGCTGAGTCTGTCAGCGGCCTTCCCATGTTTGGCGACACATTCCCCAGGTGACAGCCGAAAACAACGCGATACAGGAAGTCTTACCGTCTTCCCGTTTTGCTCTCACGATGCTCGGAGACAAATTCTTTCAGAAGCTTGGCCACAGTGATCTGTATTTCTCGCGATAGAGACTCATCTGATACGGCGCGGGCCAGCGACATCGCTCCAACGAGAGCGCTGAAAGTCAAGATCGCTCTCGACCTTGCCGCGCGCTTGTCGTTGCCTGGCAGCAACCCGGCAAGCAACTCAAGGTCATTCTGGACTTGTTCGGAGGTAAACGCGCGAGTCCTCTTATCACTGCGAGCGATTTCCGGGGCCAATGCGCTGAAGGCACAGCCCGCACCTGGATTCTTTCGGTGCGCATCGCTCACATAATCGTCGATAAGCTTCTCGAAGGATAGCGGCTGCCCGCTGGATGCAGCAGCTTCCTTTTGGCGCTGCCAGGTGCCGAATGCAGCGCTGAGTGCCTCCGCCACGAGTTCGTCTCGAGATTCGAAGTGCTTGTAGAAGCCACCAACCGTCAGACCGGCTTCCTTCATCAACTCCGCAATTCCGAATCCCGCGAGGCCCTGTTCGCGAAATCTCTTTGAGGCAATGGCAACGATGCGCCTATGAGTTTTCTCCTTTTGGGCCTTGGAATAGCCCATATGAACCTCCTCCAAAATAATCTGCGACCGATTCTGGATTACGAATCTAATCCTGTAATGAGGATTATAACAATAATCCACAGTGCTCGACGAGGTGACCGAGTGCTCAACCAATTCGGGATCTGCTGGTGGTCTCGATCGACATTAATAATCTCCGGGATTGCGGCCCAGCTGTGCAGGTCAGGAGTGACATGGAAAAGGGAGAAGCGATATGCGTGCAATGAGAGCGGAGCGCTTTAGCGGTTATGAAGCGTTGAAGCTTGTAGAGCTTCCAAAACCAACGATCACAGACGGGAAAGTACTGGTGCGAATCACAGCAGCCGGCGTCACGCCGCTCGACCATACGATTCTCTTTGGAAAGTTTCACATCCCGGAGGTGCCGCTAGTCCTGGGCAACGAGGGAGCGGGCGTCGTGGAGGAGGGAGGCGGATCGGATTTTCCCGCCGGCTCGCGTGTGATGTTCTGGGGTGCCTACGGCGCCTTTGAAGACGGAACCTACAGCGAGTGGATTGCTGTAAGAAAAGAAGATATTTGCCGGATACCTGACGGTGTCGATGACGTGAGCGCCGCAGGCATTCCGGTCGCGTATCTCACCGCGCACGTGGCTCTTACCCTGGCTGGTTTTCGTCCAGGCAAAACCGTTCTGGCGCCGGCGATCGGAGGGTCGATAGGTAACGCGGTGACACAGTTTGCGCGCGCTCTGGGAGCAAAACACGCCATATCGAGCACGACGAATCATGCCAAAGGCGATCAGGCGAAGGCGCTTGGATTCAGTGAGGTCATCAATACTTCCTTGGAGCAGTTGGGTGACGGTGTTCGTCGTCTCACGGATGGTTATGGCGCAGATATCATCGTCGACGGCATCGGTGGCGAGGTCTTGAGCGAGGCGGTCAAAGCGTTCGCGTTGGGAGGAAGCCTCATCACACTGGGGTATTCCGCAAGCCGTAAAACAACCATCGATGTGACTGATCTCATCGTGCCACAAGCCAGCATGCGGGGTCTCAATATGTTCCGTCAGCCGCAGGCGACAGTTACGAATGCTTGGAACGCAATTGTCCCTCTCCTTCAATCCGGTGCGATCAAACCGATCGTGGCGAAGACGTTCCCTCTGGCCGAAGCGGTTGAGGCTCTGCGTTATCTCGTTGAAGGCCGCCCCTTCGGGAGGGTAGTTCTTACAGTCTGACGACATCTGACGACAATTGAGGGGGGAAACATAACAGGTATCCCGCTACGCAATTAGCGAGGGTTCGCACCACGCGCAGGCGTAGTACGAACACAAGTTGTCAAATCAACCCAGCTGCGCTCGGACGAGCTTACTCAGAGAGGGAATCAATGACAACAATAAAGGCGATTCGTCTGGCTTCGCTGGTCACGGCAATCAATGTCCTGGTCGCGAGCGGCTTTTCCATCGCAGCGATCATCCGTCCGCAATACCTGATCCCTGCCGAATCCGTTCCAACGGAGGCGTCGTTGCTATTGGCGATGTACGCGGCGGCGCGCACAATTCCTCTGGCTTTGTTCGCATTGGGGGCGATCTACAAGCAGGCGGCGCCTGCGTTGCTGATCCTGGGTGCGCTCGCCGGCGCCATGCAATTGCTGGATGCCGGAATCGGTCTGTTTGAGCATGATCCTGGGAAATGCGCTGGG
>Ga0307478_10002536_pt1 | contig 14216 bp, 17 predicted proteins | sample atmos_gasesECM4C_2_FD_203713 | JGI IMG/M metagenome (GOLD analysis project Ga0307478, IMG submission 203713) | Hardwood forest soil microbial communities from Morgan-Monroe State Forest, Indiana, United States - atmos_gasesECM4C_05 | ecosystem: Environmental > Terrestrial > Soil > Temperate...
CTTATCCCGACGCGGCCTTCATGGACGATCCAAATTTAAAGGAGGAAGGCAAGAAGTGGATTCGCCACTACGGTTGCGCAGGCTGCCACGAAATATCAGGTATGGAAGATGAGGGCAGGATCGGTACGGAACTGACCTTCGAAGGCAGCAAACCGATCGAGCGGCTGGATTTTGCTTTGTTGACGGAAGTGGCGCAGCGCGGCAGCAGCGAGCCTATTGTCGATGCGGAAGATTTGGCGCGGCTGCCCGAAGGCCCTGCAAAAGGGCCATGGTACGACCACAAAGGTTTCTTCGAACACAAGCTCGCCGAACCGGATATCTGGGACAAAGGAAAGATCAAGCCCGAACTCGAAAAACTGCGCATGCCGAATTTGCATTTGACCAAGGAACAAGTTCAGTCCTTAACGACTTTTCTGATGGGCAGCGAAGAGAGCGCTCTACCCGCCAGCTATCAATACCGGCCATTGGACTATCGACGCGATATTCAGGAAGGCTGGTGGGTCGTCAAAAAATATAACTGCATGGGCTGCCACCAACTGATTCCCGGGCAAAAGACTTCGCTGATGGCTATGGCGCGCTACCAAGGACCGGACGGGCAGGAACAGTTGCCGCCGAAGCTTTTGACAGAAGGCGCGCGGGTTGAGCCGCAGTGGCTGCTTCATTTTTTGACGAACCCGGCGCTGAACACGACAGACACGAACCGCAATGGCGTGCGCCCCTATCTCCAGGTTCGCATGCCGACTTTCTCTTTTTCCGAGAATGAACTGGGCAAGCTCGTGCGCTTTTTCCAGGCGTTGGCTCGGCAGCCCTTTCCGTACATTCCGGACGAAACGCCGGTGCTAACAGCCAAGGAAACGGAGATGGCGCGCAGTCTGTTCAGCAGTTCTGCCGCTCCATGCTTGAAGTGCCACGCGACCGGCGATCCATCGCACGATCGCACCGCAACCGCGCCCAACTTTCTTCAAGCCAGAGGACGCTTGAAGGCGGACTGGGTCGAGCGCTGGATCATTGACCCGCAAGCGATCAGTCCGGGCACTTCGATGCCTTCGGGACTTTTTAAGCGCGAAAACGACCACTGGGTTTTCGCAGGCCCCACGCCGCTTTCGTTCCAGGGATACGATAAGGACCACACGAAGCTTCTCGTAGATTACATTTTGCAGCTCACCGCGGATGAGCAGAGAAGAGTGAGCGCATCGATGCCGCATGCACGAGCCGCGACCGGCGGCGGGGCGTCCGTCGAGAATACGTCCGCTGGCCGGGGTCGCGAATAGAATTTGCGTAAGTGTCTAAATTTGGAAGCGAGGTGCCTTTACATCATGAAAATCAAAAAATGGCTCGCGATTTGTATTTTGCCCGGTCTTGTCTTGATGGCAGGCTGCGGCAAGAAGGAAGCTGAGGAACAGCCAGCGGCCCCTGCCGCGTCATCTGCAGCACCAGCAGCTACACCGATCGATCCCGCCACCGTGGCCTCCGTCACAGGCACGGTGAAATTTGATGGCCCCGCCCCGAAAGCGGCAAAGATCGATATGAGCCAGGACCCAAATTGCGCGGGTTCGAACACGGCGGAAAATGTCGTGGTTGCCGACGGCAAGCTCGCGAATGTTTTCGTTTACGTCAAGGACGGTCTGGGCAACCGGACGTTTGACGTTCCCAAAGACGCGGTGACGCTGACGCAGATGGGCTGCAGGTACAGGCCCCATGTGCTCGGCGTGATGGCTGGCCAGACGATCAAGATCGTCAATGCTGATCCAACCACTCATAACATTCACCCGACGCCGAAGAACAATCGCGATTGGAACGAGTCCCAGGCCCCCCAGGCAGCCGCTCTCGAAAAAACCTTCGCACGGGAAGAGATCTCACTCCCCGTGCAGTGCAACCAGCACCCCTGGATGAGGATGTATATGAATGTCATGAAAAATCCCTTTTACGCGGTGAGCGGGCCGGACGGCAAATTTGAAATTACCGGCCTGCCTCCCGGCGATTACACGATTGCTTTCGTCCAGGAGAAACTGGGCGAGCAAGATCAAAAGGTCACGCTGGCCGCGAAAGACAGCAAGACTTTGGATGTAACTTTTAAGCCCCAGCCTTAGCGCAGTTAGAAAAGACATTGCCAACGAACCTGAGGCAGCAGAAGGGTTCGTTCGGCCGTGAAATTTCGAGGAGGTGCATTGCTTCCCGTGATGCTACTACTTTCGATTTTGCTCGTGCTTATTCCTCTGGCGGGAATCGCGTGGATCGTCATCACGAGGTCGCTCACTTCCGTTGACGGGCTGTTCATGAGCCTCATCCTGCTGACTCTATCTGGGGTCTTCCTGTTAAACGTTTTGCTCGAGATGGATGCTCGCGGTTGGCTGGCTTTTATGCACAAAAGTAAGCCAGGTTCGCCGAAAGAGCCGCCTGCGGCCAAGGCGGGCTAGGGTTCGCGTGGAGAGATGGCCGCTAGTCAAATCCCGTCCGCGCTTCCTATGAAACACCTAGATCAGCCAGCGGGCAGCGTCTCTACGGGTGATTCGCTTGCGCAACCCGCCCGTGTGCGCCATCGCATGTCCACACGGAATCGGCTGCTGTTTTTTGCAACCGCTTGGTTGATTGTGCTGATGCCATTCCTGTTCTGGTGGAACACCTGGTTTGGCCGCCACCTTTCGGACAAGCAGCTCAGCGAATTCCTCAACGACGAAAAGCATCCAAGGCACATTCAGCACGCCCTGGTACAACTGGGCGAGCGTTTGACGGTGCATGACGCAAGAGCGGCGCGCTGGTATCCCGACTTGGAACGCCTGGCCTCGTATCCCGTGGAAGAGGTGCGGAACACGGACGCCTGGGTCATGGGACAAGACACGACGCAGGCTGGGTTTCACGCCGCCCTTCTGAAAATGCTCCAAGATCCTTCGCCTATGGTGAGAGGAAACGCCGCGTTGTCGTTGGTACGCTTTGGAGATGCCACAGGCCGGCTCCAGATTGTTGCGCTGTTGCAACCCGCTCGGATTATGGCTCCAGTCGCCGGCAGGGTGATCGACACCGACCACGCCGGAACTGCGATTCATCAAGGCGGCTTGATCGCCAAACTACAGACTGGCCAGCAAATTACAGAAGTGCGTTCCTCTATCAACGGCCGCATCCGGACGATTTCGGCGGCAACCGGCGCGGAAGTCTCTTCAGGCGCGGAATTGGCTGCCGTGGATCCTGGCGCGGAACAAGTTTGGGAAGCTCTGCGAGCACTCTATTTGGTGGGCCAACCTGAGGATTTGCCGGCAATCCGCATCTATCAACGCGACTTGCCGGAGATTCCCGATCGCGTCAAACAGCAGGCTCTTCTTACGGAACAGGCAATTAAGGAAAGGGCAGAACGGCGGCCTTAGCTTCCGATCCGCGGCTTGATCCTAGAAGGTCATTACTCCAACTACTTTTTCCACTTCGGCTATGTCCAGCATCACGATCGCATCCCACGGGCATCCATCCAAAAACGCTCCATCGGGCCCCTTGCTGGTGCACTTCTTGCACCCGATGCACAGGACAGAGTCCACCTGGATGCGTCCGAACGGCGGATGATCCTCATCCGGCACCCAGAACATGCAATCTTCGACAGGGCAGTATTCGACACAGGCCGGAGAGCCCGCGCAGCCCGTGCAGCACTCGGTGATGACTGCTAGCTCTTTCGGTTTTTTCTTACGCGGCGTGTTAATCCCTTTCGAGCGCGGCTCTTGCTTTTGCTCGATGGGAATGACCTGCGCGGGCTTGAGGACTTCCGATTCGGCTGCCATGGGTTGCGAGTAAACCTTAACTGATCTTACTGGACCGGCGTGCTCGCCGCATTGCAACCCGATCCGCTAGCATCATAGCGAATCACACCTGCCAGGTCGGTGCAAAACATCCTTTGGCCCGATCCGCCGACGCGAACTGGCGTCGCACTGATCGTGTATGACTCCGACGGGGTCAACCCGTCACTCGTCCAAACAAAACTATAGCCGTTTTTTGTTCCTTGAGAGAGCGCATCGTCCAGCAAGCAAGCCGACGTCGCATTCGGCGTGCATGGACTTGCCCCGCCCATGCTCCCCAGCGTCAGCGGAAATCCAACATCCGAATAGGTAGTGGAATAAGTCACTGCAGCAGTGTTGATCGTGCGAAGCGAGCTAACCGCCGAAGCCTCGTTGGACTGCATCCGCGCTCGCATATAGCTCGGGATGGCAATCGCCGAAATCACCAGAATGATGGTTACAACGATGAGCAACTCAATCAGCGAGAAACCATTCTGGTTCTTCATGAGTACCCCTGAAGTGGCAGCTAAATGCCACGGCGCACGATGCGGCAATGGCGCCTGTGTCCCTCAGACGCAGGAACTTTATCCCACAAGTTGTTTGTTTTCAAGGAAATTAGTTCTGAAAAGGACGGCGGAAAGCCGCAGGTACAAGGACACAAACTATTGCAATCCCGCCGATTGGTTCGTCAAGGATAATTACAGCTTTGGACACGTGCGGGGCCCTTTCAGATAGCCTCCGGCAATGTCGGCTGTTACCGTTCTTGTAGAAGCCGAACTTCCGAACGGCAATCCTCGAAGACGGAGACCCCATGCGAAATCTTCAACAATTGGCGCGGTGTGTCGTCATGGCCACCCTCGCAATTCTTGCAGCCAGCTCGGCCCGGGCGCAGTGTGACAACCCCAAAACGGATGCGGCGCGCGCGGAGTGCATCAAGACAGAATTGAAAGGTTCCGATAGTACGATCAATCGGACTTATGTCGAGCTGATGAAGTCTCTTTCACCAGAAGATCGCATCACGCTGCGCAACGAACAGCGCGCTTGGTTGAAAACCCGTGATCAATCGTGCGGAATCACCCGGAGCAAGGGTGATCGTGAGGCGTGGTTCGCGGACTTGCTCAAGGATTACCAAAAGACGGTTTGCGTGGTAAGGCTCACGAACTCGCGCGTGCAAGCGCTAGGGAACTACCAGAAGGCGAATAGCGTTGCGCCGTCAGCCGACCCTGCCCCGGCAGCGGGATCCAACGGGGAACTGGTCTACGACATACAAAGCAACGAACCGAAGACCAAGGGAAAGTGGTATTTCGAGGTCAAGGTAGATGGAGCGGCCATTCAGAAGCTGGCGGAAGTCACGCTCTTCATTGGCGTGGAACAATCTCAGCCGGAACAAGGAGCGACAAACGCGAACGGCCAAGCGAGCGGTTCGTTTGTGATGATTCGTCGAAACAACAAGACTCCTGATTCCGGCACGCTGGGATTCGCTATGGATTTGGACAACGGAAAGCTCTATGCCAGCCAGGACGGCGCTTGGGAAGGCGGAGGGCCGGGCACGGCTGGTGGACTGGATCTATTGAAAGGCCGGACGTACAAGGCCTATCTGAGCTCAAGCTCGGCTGTCAACCAATTCTTGAAGGTACACGCTCTGGACCTCAATTATGGCGACCGTGGTTTCGTTTACCACGTGCCGGATGGCTATAAGCCGCTCGAAGCGCACACCACCTCAGCAAGCCAGTAGGTTAGCCTCAAAATGATTTGATGTGGCCCGGTTGTGTTTCGCCGGGCCTCTTTATTTTCTGCGTACGATTCGCGGTATCATTGGCTTTTCTGCCGCGGAGGCGGCCTCGATGGCCATTCGAACCGTTCTGCAACTTGGCGATCCAGGCTTGCGGGAGATTGCGACTCGTGTGCAAGACCCGGCCGCCCCACAAATCCTTGCACTGATAGAAGATCTTTCGGATACGCTCGCATACTGGAAAAGCAAGACCGGTTACGGCCGCGCTATCGCAGCGCCACAAATTGGGGCAGCCGTGCGCGTCATCTTTCTGCAATTGCCGGGCGCTGAGCCGTGGCCATTTGTAAATCCGGAAATTACGGAACGCAGCGAAGAAAAAATCGTGGTGTGGGATGCTTGCTTGAGCTTCCTCTCCATTTTTATGCAGGTGGAACGGAACCGTGACATTACCGTGCGGTACCAGGATTTGCACGGGGAGTGGCATCAAATCCAGGCGGGTGAAGAGCGGAATCTTTCCGAGCTATTGCAGCATGAGATTGATCATCTGGATGGAATACTGGCTGTCGACCGCATCACGGACATTCGTACGATGTGTACGCGCGAAGAATTCGAGAAGAGATACCGCGCTCACAGCCCGTACGCGGCAACAACTCTGGAGAGCAGCGCAGGCCGGTAAGGAGTTTCGAATGAGTGCGATGTCCTATACCAGGATGAAGAGCCCCGTTGGGCCATTGCTACTGGCCGGTGATGAAGACGGTCTTCGTCTGGTGCATTTCGCGACCGGGCGGCGGCCCATGTCTCCGCTACGCGAGTGGATTGAGGACAGGACGCCATTCAAGGAAGCGATACGCCAACTCGAGGCATACTTCGAAGGAAAGTTGAAAGACTTCGATGTGCCACTCGTACTCGATGGCACTGAGTTTCAACTTCTTGTGTGGAACAATCTGCGCAAGATTCCTTACGGGGAAACCGTCAGTTACGGCCAACTGGCGCGCCGAATCGGCAGTCCTGAAGCAGCCCGTGCCGTGGGCCTTGCGAATGGTTCCAACCCCATACCCATCATCATTCCGTGCCATCGCGTCATTGGAAGCAACGGTGATTTGACCGGATTTGGAGGCGGCCTTCCGGTCAAGAAGAAGCTGCTCGCACTGGAGAGCAGGCAGCTGAGTTTACTCTAGCTGCCAAGGTCCGCGCTCGCGCATCCTGTCCACCAACCGAGCGTGGCATCTGCCGTAAGTCAGGATTACTCTTTGCAATCAACCACGATTAGGGTCATGTCATCTTCCTGCAGGCGGACAGAACCTTGCGCTGTCCAGCTTGATATTTCGCTGAGCAGCTGATCGGCTACGGCTGCTGCCGCAAGCCGCGGATGGGAATCGAGAACTTTCAGGCAGCGAGTAAGACCAAACTCTTCGCCCGTTGCGTTTTTGGATTCGGGCAGGCCGTCGGTATAAAGCACGTAGCGATCCCCCGACTGCAACTTCATTTCTACCGAGGAATAGCCGGCTTCGGGAAACATGCCCAGGAAGAGGCCGTTTTGCTCGATGCAGCAAGCCGCGCCGTTCGAACGGTTGCTGAACAGCAGCGGAGGATGCCCCGCTCCAGCGTAGCGGATAATTTTCGTATCAAGGTCCGCGTACAAATAAGCTGCGGTTACGAAGTGATCTTCAAACTTTCCGCAGAGAGCCTGATTCAGTCCGCTGAGGACGCCAGCCGGATCAGAGGCCTGCGCCGACTGGCCGGCAAAGGCAACCTTGAGCATGGAAGCGATAAGAGCCGCAGGAACGCCATGCCCGGTGACGTCGGCGATGAGAATGCCAAGATGATTCCTTTCGAACGTCAGGAAATCATAGAAATCGCCCGCGACAGCGCTCATTGGCAGATAGCGCGCAGCGATTTCGATCCCGGCGCGGCGAGGAACGTCGCGCGGCAGGATAGATGCTTGAATCTGCTCGGCAATTTCAAGTTCCTTCTGAATCGCGAACAGGCTTTCCTCCCTGGCAAAAATACGGTGCGCCACGAGGTAGCCTAGGCTGCATACAAAAGCGAGAAATCCTAGCGGTTCAACTTCTCTTCCGGGCAAAAGACGGAGAGAATGAAGATTCGCGTGAATCACGAGAATTCCGAAAATAGCGAGACCCACTCGAACGACGCGGAGTTCGCTGGGGAGGCCCGACTCGCGCGGCGCAAACAGGTAAACCATCAGGAGCAACGAAAAGGCTAGAACGAGGATGCTGTTGGCTTCATCGACCGCCCGAGGAGCGTACCCAAAAACCTCGCAGAGAATTGCGAAAACGGAAAATGCCACGTGAAGGCCGAGAGCCCACTGGAAGAGAACCTTCCATCTCTTCTCGACGACCTGAATAAACAGGATTAAAGCCGGAAGTAAGATAGTGAACGTAATGACGCGAATTAGATGACCGGCAATAACTGCCGGGATCGAAAAGACAGAAAGAAACGCCGATTCTCGCGCAATCATGCGGACCGCATATAGGATCACAAAAACGCTGAAGTAGAGTGGTAACTGGCCGGCCGTTCGCCTGCGAAAAACGAAAAATGCCAGCGCAGCAAGGCCGATGCTCAGCAGGATGAATGCTATGCCGAGGGAAAAAATCGCCCAACGCCATTCAGCGATAGCGATAGGGAAGTCGCTTGGTGCTGCGAAGTTCACTAGGGAAGCTGGCCGAAGCATGGCACACCTTATACGCGGTCGGGGCTGGTAAGACAAATGCGGCTCACGCACGCGCATTTTGTCGCTGCCCAGATGCGTGATAGAACAGGACGGCGGAACCGGGGAGGGGAGTGGTGAGCATCAAAAAGGTGAAGTGGGGCGTGCTGAGCACTGCCGGCATCGGTGTTCGCAAAGTGATTCCGGGCATGCAGGCGGGGGAGTGGAGCGAGATCGTTGCCATCGCTTCGCGCGACGGCAAGAAAGCTGAAGACGTCGCGCGCAAACTGCGCATCCCGAAGGCCTACTGGTCCTATGAAGACCTCCTGGCCGATCCGGAAATCGAGGCTATCTACAATCCACTTCCGAATCATCTGCACGTCCCGTGGTCGATCAAAGCCGCGGAAGCCGGCAAGCACGTGCTGTGCGAGAAGCCCGTCGGCCTGAATGTTGCGGAAGCAAGGGCGCTCCTCAATGTGCGCAATCGTACCGGCGTAAAAATAGGCGAAGCTTTTATGGTGCGCACGCATCCGCAGTGGCTGCGCACGCGGGAACTGATTCTCTCCGGCCGAATCGGTGACTTGCGATCGATCCTGGGAGTCTTTAGTTATTTCAATCGTGACGCCGCAAACATCCGAAATGTCTTGGACTGGGGCGGAGGCGGCATCTACGATATCGGCTGCTATCCCATCACCATGTCGCGCTTCATTTTTAGCGAAGAGCCATCGCGAGTCATGGGCTTAGTCGAACGCGACCCCGAATACCAAACGGATCGGCTCGCCTCCGTGATACTAAATTTCTCCGCAGGCCAATCCATTTTCACGTGCAGCACGCAGCTCGTTCCCTACCAGCGCATGCAATTCCTCGGCACCAAGGGACGCATCGAAATCGAAATCCCGTTCAACGCGCCGAACGACCGCCCTTGCCGAATCTTCATCGATGACGGGCGCGATGTCGTCGGCAGCGGTGTGACCACGGAAACGATTCCCACGTGCGATCAGTACACCATTCAGGGCGACGTCTTCTCGCGCGCCGTGCGCGGAGACGGTGAAGTCCCAGTCTCGGTCGAAGACGCCATGGGAAACTTGGCCGTCATCGAAGCAGTCTTCCACTCCGCCGAAACAGGAAGATGGGAGAGGCCGTAGCTGGCTCGCCGTATCGTCACCCTACTCAGTCATCCAAAGTAGCGACAAAACCTTTTCCCTGCCACTGCGCCGGCTCAACCGGGCCGACCACTAAGGCCCATGACAACGCTCCAGCCAGCAATACTCCGGCGGTAACCGCAAACGCCCAAAAGAAATGTCCGGTTTTTTGCACGACAAATCCGGTGAGTGCCGGGGCAATAATCCCTGCGAAATTCCCGAAACAATTTTGCAGCCCGCCCCATTTGCCGGCTGCCAGCGGCCCGGCAATCGTCTGCGTGATCGACCACAAATTTGCCGTGCAGAGCCCTGCCCCCGCGCACGTCACGAAAAGAAAAAGTACGGCCAGCCTCGAATCGGAGGCAAATGCCACGACAGCTAGACAAGAACAAGAACTAATCGCCAGCCCAGTCGTCGTGAACGTCTTCCGTACCAGCGTCGGCGTGGCGCCGCTTGCGATCCACAAATCAGAGAACCATCCGCAGATGAGCGCCGAAAGAGCCAGGAGGAGATACGCGGTTCCTCCGATAGTCCCCATTTTCTGCATCGAAAAATTCCGCTCGTTAACCAGGAAAGACGGCAGCCACGTCAGCAGAAAATACGATAGGTAGTTGAACGCAAAGAGCCCGACAAACGTACCCCACGCGGAGCGCCGCTTGAGAATCTCGAGTATCCCCGGTGTCTGCGCCGCGGGAGAGACACCCAGCCCCGGCCCATTCGGCATCCACCTTTTCCACGGCGCTAGCCACAGCAGGCTGAATAGACCTAGGCCAATAAAAAACGGCCGCCAGCCATACCGTCCTATCAACATCGCGCCGAAAAATATTCCGAATGCTGGCCCGCCCGCGATTCCCGCAGAGATGAAAGAATTAGCGCGGCCGCGCAATGCCTCCGGGAAATGCTTGGCAAGTATTTTGCAATACGAAGGGAAAGCCACGGACTCTCCCGCCCCGAGGATGAGCCGCATAATCAGCAGCATTTCAAAGCCGTGGACGAAACCGGTGGTAGCCGTTGCGAGTGACCAAATGAAGAGCCCTGTCGCGAGAACCCAGTTCACGTTGAAGCGGTCAACCAGCCACCCCGAAATAATTTGAAAACCAGTGTACGTCCAGAAAAAGGACGACAGCAAAATACCCAATTGCCAGGGAGAAAGTTGAAGTTCGACCTTAAGCACTGGAGCGGCGAGAGAGAGACTGCCCCGGTCAATGTAGTTGATAAAGGTTGAGATCGCCAGCAGCGCAGCCACGGGAGCAAGTGCCTTCGAGAGAACGATCTGTTTCGGCGCGGTTCGAGAGACTGCGGCCGTCGTCGGCATCGTTTAAAGTCTCCGATCGCGCGTACGATATGAGGTGGCAATGCCGATTGGTTCGAGGCGGATGGCGATGGTTGCCAAGGTTCGAGGACACCTTTTTTGAAGGTAGGCGCGGATGACCGCCTACCTGTGCGCTAGTCTGCCTCGACTCGCCGGTGGATGCAATGCCTCAAGTGTGAATCGGAGTCGCGATGGCGGGAAGGAAACTAGCGCTCTCGCACGCCGCTGATGAGAGCGGCGACGGCTCGTGCCGGCGCATAAAATGCGAGGAGTAGCAGAGAAGCGGCGCCGTAAATAGCTAGCCTTATCCTCATGCAAATAAGAACACTTTCGCTCGGCAAATGTTGCGGCGCGGGAGCCCACATGGGGATGCACTCGGTGCCTATTGTAGGGTCAGGTCGCCCGCGCCGACGTGCGCGTGCAAGTGGTACCTGCCGTTGCCTTCTTTGTGGAAAGATCGAAACAGTCCCCCGTGGGACTCGCCGAACGGGCTCGCTTCGAGGTCCCCCGAATAAACGGAGGCATCCACGCGTGAATAATCGCTGGCGTCGCCAACATCGATAATCAACTCGCCCGCGTGCAACTCCGCATCCTTATCTCCAGTGAGGTGGTGAAGCTCCAGGTTCCCAGCCGGCATGCGAACGTAAAGCCCAGTTTTCTTAGGCACCTCGATGGTGACCTCAAGATCGTTCTTAGGGCCGCCGCTCACGGTCAAACTCGCATCGTTGTTCGAACCATCCAATTGGACTCTCATGTCGCCAGCCCGATAGGCGTTTCGCCCTGTGATCCGCACGGTGATTTTGTTGTCCGATCCGCCGACAATGTGGAAGTCGCCGGAACGCAGGTACATCCGCAGTTTGCCCCCCGAATGGAAATCCGCCGTAAATGGATGATTCTCAATGTCTTTGACGTCGATCTTGGTCTGAGCTGCCCCGGATGCGACAGACAGTGCCAACATGCTGGCCAGCAAGAAAGGAGTACGCATGGACACACCTCCGAACCGTATGCCTTAAGAAACGGAGTTCCCGTCCGGAATGTTCCCCGCAAAACGAATTTAATTGGGTTTGTCTGGCAACGGAGATTGCCGGAAGAAGAGACCATCCATCTGGGCAACTTCATAGTGCCGCACGCGCCGGTCGTAGTCCGTCAAGAGAGCCGCAGCCTCGCTGGCCACAACGGCTGTCTCGCGATCTGACCCCGCAAAAGCCTCGATAGCCTGAAGAGACTGCCAGACCGTACTGACTAGAATCTCGACCGAGTCCCCGTGTGATCGGAGCAGGACGCTCGAGCAGACATACCCACTGAAAGTTTGAAGTGACGGCACGACGGTCTCCCAAAAGTGCTCGAGGTATCTGGTAGATTGCACACTTGTAGTTCGAGCGGACCACAGACGAGCGATCATCTGGCGAGACTCCTATTGGTTTCCGACCACAACCGTCCACGGCCGAATTTCCCAGCGTTTTACCAGGCCGTTGCGGACGTATGGATCTTTGCAGACGAATTCTTGCGCCGCCGTATCGTCCCCGCCACGGAAAATCAGCAGCGCCCCATCCGGAGGTTCGGCCAACGCGCCGGCTAGCACCAGTTCGCCACGAGAGTGAGCTTCGCGCGCGAGGCCAAGATGTTCTTCCCGGTAAACCGCGCGCTGCGCGACAAAGTCAGGCACCACTTCACGATAAAAAAGCGCGTAATAACCCATGGGCATCCCCATTTCGATCATAGCCGAAAACAAAATAATTAAAAGACGCGTTAGCAGCCGGTGTACGAAGCAAACCGTATCAGCAGGACGCTAGGTTGGAGACGATAAAGCAACGACCCTAACCGCCAGCAATGGAAGGCACCAACAGAACGCGATCGCCTTCCTTCAGCGTACATCCCTCGCCTCCGAGGAAGCGAATGTCTTCTTCATTGAGATAAACGTTTAGGAACTGGCGAATCTGCCCCTGCTCGTCGCGAACATGCCGCGAAAGTGCAGGAAACCGTGCGGTCAAGTCGTTTAACGCTTCGGCAATCGTCGATGCGCTACAGTCGATCTTGGGTGTGCCATCCGTGAAGCGCCGGAACGCCGTCGGGATTTCTATGGTAACTGGCATGTGTATGCGTCTCCTTACTTTGCCGCGGCAGCGGCGGTAAATTGGCTGTCCAGGTAGGCCTCGAAAGCATCGAGGCGCGGAGCAATAGCTTCGGTGACCGGAAATTCCGAGGCGATAGCGTCGGTCGTCTTCAGACCGTTTCCGGTGATACAAACCACGGTGGACTCGCCGGCCTTAATGCGTCCTTGATGGATAAGCTTCTGCGTCACGCCAGCCGTCACGCCGCCCGCCGTCTCGGTGAAGATGCCTTCGGTTTCCGCCAGCAGCTTGATGGCCTCGATAATTTCTGGATCAGAGATATCCTCAGCCCAGCCCCCGCTCTCGCGGATCAGTTTCATTGCAAAAGGCCCGTCGGCCGGATTGCCGATAGCCAGCGAGCGCGCGATCGTATTGGGCTTTTGCGGCTCGAAGCGTGCCAGGTTGCGTTTGACGCCATCGGAAATTGGAGAACATCCCGTAGCCTGAGCCCCAAAGAATTTCACCGGCCTCGCCTCGACCCAACCGAGCGTCACCAATTCCTTGAATGCCTTGGCAATCTTGGTGATCAGCGAACCACCCGCCATCGGAACCACCACATTGTCTGGCAATCGCCAGCCAAGTTGCTCCGCGATTTCGTACCCGTGCGTCTTCGAGCCTTCCGAATAGTAGGGGCGCAAATTGACATTCACCAAGCCCCATTTGAACCGGTCCGCAATCTGCGCGCACAGCCGGTTCACATGGTCGTAATTCCCGTTGATTCGAACGATGCGAGCGCCATAAACGGCGGTGTTCAAAACCTTGGCAGGCTCGAGATCGGCGGGAATAAACACGCACGCGTCAAATCCCTGCTGCGCCGACTGTGCGGCAACGGCATTCGCCAAATTTCCGGTCGAAGAGCACCCAACTGTCTCAAATCCGAATCGTCGAGCCGCCACCAACGCGGTCCCTACCACCCGGTCCTTAAACGACAGAGAAGGGAAGCACACCGCATCATTCTTGAAATACAGGTGGCCGATCCCCCAATGCAACGCAAGCTTCCGCGAGGCCACTAGCGGCGTCCCGCCAACAGCGCTGGCAGGCGTGAAATCCTCGGGCAGCGGCAGCAGCTCCGCATAGCGCCACATGTTAAAGGTCCGGCCCGCCAGGCTTTCCCGGCGAACCTTCTTCTTTAGAGAATCGTAGTCGTAGGCGACTTCCAGAGGCGAGAAACAATCTTCACAGAAGGACTTCGGAACATTTCCCCAGGTTTTGCCGCACTCCCGACATCGCAGTTCGTAGGATTCAGACATCGCTTCACCCTTCCTCGTCGCGTCACATCGCGACATCTCGACAATGGCGCTGCGGACTTACGCGCACAAGCCTAGCCATCAACAATTCACGTAGGATTCGATTAGGGCAGCAAGGAGGAAAACGAAAAACCCTCCGTGCCAAAGTGCTCGGAGGGTCTCAGAAATTCTTCTGGGATACTCTACAGCTCTTTAGCAGTTTTTTACGTGGAGCAAGTTGCCCTAAATCGCCACGTGTCGCCGCAACCG
>Ga0307478_10002537_pt1 | contig 14213 bp, 10 predicted proteins | sample atmos_gasesECM4C_2_FD_203713 | JGI IMG/M metagenome (GOLD analysis project Ga0307478, IMG submission 203713) | Hardwood forest soil microbial communities from Morgan-Monroe State Forest, Indiana, United States - atmos_gasesECM4C_05 | ecosystem: Environmental > Terrestrial > Soil > Temperate...
GTCCCGCGTGATCTCACCGTGCAGCACGGCAAGCGAATTGGCTACCGCCACGTGACCGGAAACATGCACCAGAAAGACGGGATTTTTGGGCGCGACGGCATCGAGTTCCTGTTTGTTGGGAAATTTTTTATCCGCCCAGAGCGTGTGATCCCAGCCGCTGCCGGTGATCCACTCGCCCTCTTTGTGCTGCGCAACGGCGTCTGCTAGGCGCTTCTGGAGCTCCTCGATGCTGGCGACGCCGTTTAGCCGCACGGAGAGCATGTCCGCCCCCGCGGCGCCGAGGTGCACGTGGGCATCGTTGAAACCGGGCATGACAAATTTCCCTTTGAGCTGAATGGTTTCGGCACTCGGATCGTTTCCGCCACATTCGAAAAGAACGTAATCCATTTTGCCAACGCAGCGAATCTTGCCATCGCGGATGGCCATGGCATCGGCCCACGGATGTTCTGGATCGTTCGTATAAATGCGGCCGTGGAGATAAACGACGGGGTGGGACTCGCTTTGAGCTGACTGGGCCTTGGTCTGCAAACCAACGAACCCGGCGCAAAAACTCAAAACAACAATCAGTCCTAGATACAGCAAGCTGGTCCCGCGAATCTTCATCTAGTTTTCTCCGGCGCCACTTCCGCGATTCCAAGCAACGTGAGCAGGGCCCGCTTCAATCCCATTTCGCGGCCGGCGGGGTCATACCATTCGTGGAGCGAGTGCGCGCCCCCGCCGTTGCCTCCGGCTCCAATCGAAATCGCTTCAATGCCCAGAGAAAGAGGAATGTTTGCGTCGGTAGAAGAACGCTCGATCCGTGATTCGTTTTCCACGATAACATCCGCCGCGCGCAGCGCACCGAGAAGCGGAGACGCTGCCGTCAATTCGCCACCGGGGCGGCTTCCGAGGAGTTGAACCTTCCACTCGAGTTTGCCTCGCGAACGGTCGCGGGAGGATTCCATTTCGTCGCGAACGCCGGCGGCCATGCACTCTCGAAGGGCAGATTCCAGACGCGTTAGTTCGCTTTCGCTCTCCGAGCGCACATCGACTTTGAGGCGGGCTTCGTAGGGAATGGAGTTTATGGATGTGCCGCCTTCGATTTGTCCTAGATTGAAGGTGGTGCGCGGTGATGCGGGGACTTTGGTGTTGATGAAACGGACGGAGCCGCGAACGAGCGCATTGATGGGGTTGGGCAGGCCGAAGTCCGACCAACTGTGGCCGCCGGGGCCGCTGATGATGACTTCGAGGCGGCGCGAGGCGAGGGCGATCGTGGTCACGTGATCGGTGCCTGCGCCGTCGAGAACGATGACCGCTTTGAGACGACTCCGGTACGCATCGACGAGCGCGCGCATGCCACGCAAATTGCCTTCGCCTTCCTCTCCGACGTCGGCCACAAAGAGAATGGTGCGCTGCGGTTTGATTTGCGCTTCGTGAAGGGCGCGAGCGATGGCGGCAAGCGCGGCGAGACCTGTGCCGTTGTCCGAAATGCCCGGCGCAAGCATGCGATTGCCTTCGCGGCGGACTTTGACGTCCGTTCCCTCGGGGAAGACGGTATCTAAGTGCGCGGAGAGCACGACGATTTCTTTTTCGTTTGTGCCGCGTAGCTCGCCGATCACGTTTCCTGTGGCATCGACCTCTACGTTTAGGCCCGCCGCCGAGAGGAGTGTCTTGACGGCTGCCGCGCGCTCGCCTTCCTGAAACGCAGGCGCGGGGATTTCCGTCAAGCGCGCTTGCTGGTCATTGATCCAATTCAGATTGGGAACGAACCAGGCCAGCGCCGCGCGCACTTGGGCGTTTTCGCCGAGTTGGCCTGCGGAAGCGGAGCGGGGGGTGTGTCGGGCGAGAGAAGAGCGAACCGGCATAGCGAAAAGGATAACCCAAACAAGGACCCGTTTCACTTCCCTGCTGCGCGCTCTTGTCCTGTTCAATGGCGTGCGGCCTCGGCGCAAAGTGCGGAGATTTCCGCGTCGGTCAAAACGCGAGCCGATTGCTTGGCGGCATCGAAGATGCGATTGACGAGCCCGTCGTCGGCAGGAATCTTGTGACGCTCGAGCCAGAAGAGCACGTTGGATTTACCGCTCATGGGACCGATTTCGATGACTTGATCGAGTCCAAAGAGATGCGAGGGCACGCCGCTATAGACGGAGTCCGCGAGCGACTGGTTCCCTTTGTGAAACGCCTTGATGATCGCGGCAGCGTGGACGCCGGTGGCGGTGCGGAAAGCATCGCGGCCGATGACGGGATAATTCGGCGGAATGACCGTGTGCGTAGCTTTGGCGACTTTTTCGCAATACTCACCGAGTCGCGACAGATCTTGGTTGATCACGCCCATGAGCCGCAAATTTACGAGCATCAGCTCCATCGCTGTGTTGCCGACGCGTTCGCCCAACGAATTGGCGGCGGCGTGCACCTGATCGGCGCCGGCGGCGATCGCTGCGAGGGAATTCGCAATGGCCAGGCCGCGATCGTTGTGGCCATGCCAGTCCACGCGAATTTTTTCGCCGCTGGGCTTGACGACTTCTTCGATGACGAATTTCACCAGGTTGTAGGCGCCATTGGGGATGGCGTGACCGACTGTGTCGCACAACACGATGGCGCGGGCGCCGCTGCGAATTGCCGTGGTATAGAGTCGCTTCACGGTGTCTGGGTCGGTGCGAACCGTGTCTTCCGTGACGTACATCGAAGGAAGTCCGTGATCGACGGCGAACTTCACGGCTTTTTCGGTGGTGCGCTCGAGATGATCGACGGTCCAATCTTCGACCAGGCGCCGAATGGGGCTTGAGCCCAGAAAAGTCGCGGCTTCAATCGCTATTCCGACACGCTGCGAAATTTCAGCGATGGGGCGAATGTCGGCTTCAATGGTTCGCGCCGCGCAATTGGCCTTGATCTTCATGCGTTTGGTGACGATTTCGCGGGCCAGCGCTTCACTGTGTTCGACGGCACGCGCGCCTGCTCCCGGCAAACCGATGTTGAGCGAATCGATGCCGAGCGCTTCCATCAGGTGCAAGATTTCGATTTTTTCTTCGATGCTGGGATCATGAACGCTCGGATTTTGCAGGCCGTCGCGCAGCGTTTCGTCGTTTAGCAGGACGTGGGTACCCGGCGCTAGGGGCGGCGCCGCAGCCACGTTCCAGTCGTAGATCCATTCGTTTTCGTTCGGTTCAGTCATTGGTCGATTTTCTCGTGAGCAACCAACCCTTTGCTATCGTCCTGGAACTTTTTCATTTTGCATTTAACGACATCTCCTACTGAGAACGCCCATACCTCATCATTCGGCGTTATTCCGGTAATGCGGTAGAGTTCATTCCCCAAGTATTCCGCCTCGACCGGCCGCCAGCACGTGGTCCCTTCTTCCAACAGTTCAATATAAATTGTTCGCCTGTCGGTTTTGATCATCGGAGTCCATGGTCGCGAAACATCGTTTTTAGGGCACCGCGAACGTTCCGCAATTTTGTGGCGAGCCCTCCGCCAAATTCAAATTTCAGAAACGCGTCGGCAGCGCGTTCCAGATCGGCTCCATAACGATACCACCACGGCTTTTCGCGTCCCGGCAATCGGTCCACGTCGACATATTTCTGCTGCACCATTTCTAGCAAACCTGCTTTGCCGTGCGTGCGACCCCAACCGCTCGCGCCGCAGCCTCCGTGCGGCGCTTCCGCAATGCCGAAATAGCTGATCGCGTCGTTGACCATCACCGCGCCGGCGCGCAACCGCGCGGCGATAGCTTGGCCGCGTTTAGCGCCGCTCGTCCACACACTGGCGGCTAGAGTGAAAGTGGAATCGTTCGCGCGAGCGACCGCTTCTTCAGCATCTTTCACGGATTGAATGGCCAGAATGGGCCCGAAGGTCTCTTCCTGAAAAAGCCTCATCGAGGAATTCACGCCCGCGACGACGGTCGGCCCAAAAAAGTTTGCGCCAAGTTCAGGGCGAGGCTTGCCGCCGCAAAGAACTCTCGCGCCACGCGCCACGGCATCATTGACCAAATCACTCATGCGCTGGACATGCTGAGCGCGAATCAGCGGGCCAACGTCGGTCGCAGGATCACATCCGGGACCGAGGCGAAGCTTCCTCGTTTTCTCGACGCAGAGCGCAAGAAACCTTTCCTCGATGGACTTTTCCACGAAAAGCCGCTCGACGGAAAGGCACACCTGGCCGCAGTTCGTGTAGCTGCCCCAAACGGCGGCGCTCGCGGCAACTTCAAGGTTCGCGTCCGCGAGAACGATCATGGCATCCTTGCCGCCCAGTTCAAGCACGCTCGGAATCAGTTTCTTGGCGCACGCTTCGGCGACGCGGCGACCCGTAGCAACGCTCCCCGTAAACATAATCTTGTCTGGCGCCGCGTCAATGAGTGCCTGGCCAACATCCCCACCGCCCTGAATCACCGCGACGAGATTTTTCGGGAAACCTGAGTCGGCGAAAAGTTTTTCGATCAGCGCACCGCATTGCGGCGTGAAATCGCTCGTTTTGCAGATGACGGCGTTCCCGGCGGCCACGGCTGGAATGATTTGGCTCAGCGGAATGGCCAGTGGATAGTTCCAGGAGCTGATGATGCCGATGACGCCCACCGGATCGTAAACAACGCGGCCGGACTTGGCCTTGGCCGCGCTGCTATGATGCGGCACCCATTCCGGCCGCAAGAGCTTCGCGCCCAGTTTCGAAAAGTATTCCGCAGTGTCAAGCGCAATAAACAGGTCCGCAAACAGCGCTTCAACGCGCGGCTTACCTGACTCCGCGACAACAGCATCCGCCAGTGCCGCGCGAGAAACCATCATGCGCTCGCGTAGCACTCGCAGTTGCGCGCAGCGGTTTTCAATCGGCACCGCGCACCACGCCGTTTGCGCAACACGCGCGCGCGCCACAATCTCTGGCAGCGCGCCCGGCGAAGTCTTCTCAAACTGCGCAAGGATTTTGCCCGTAGCAGGATCAATCGATGGAATTGTCTCGACGGGGATGACCGTGGCCGCCATAACTTGGATTCTAACGCATCCAGGGCTAACCGCCTCAGGCCGTCATTTCGCTTTGAGGCGTCGCTTTTTGGGGTGTCGCCTCCGTGGTTCTACTGGCACGAGTTCCGCAACTGGGTCGTTTCTTCTGGCTAGGATGACTTCTTCCCCGGCCAATGCTCCGTCGACAAGCTTCTCGAACTGTTTGCGCGCAGTCTTAATGTTATAAATCACGGTGCGATAATACAGCGCGCAACGAAGGCTTGCAATGTCCGCGGCGTTCGACGAATCGGATGCGCGAATGGCGGGAAGCTCCGTCGCTCATAGTCTCCAAGCCTCGTCGTGCATGACTTGCACCATGCACAGACCCTGCGGAGGAACCGTTGGTCCGGACTTGGAACGGTCGCGCAGTTGATAGAGGCGCAGAATATCGTCGGGCACGAGTTTACCTCGGCCAACATCGAGTAGTGTGCCAACCATTTTGCGGACCATAAAGCGCATGAACGAACGGCCTCGCACCGTATAGACAAGCTCTTCGCCATCGTCGCTGCGCACTAACTCGCTCGCGTAAATCTCGCGCACCGTAGACCGCTCCTTGTCGTTATCCTCGGAACCCGTGGACGCAGCGAACGCGGCGAAATCGTGCGGGCCGACATACCGCGACGCAGCGATGCGCATGGCGTCCTCATCGAGCGGAAAGGGATAGTGCAGCACGTAGCGCCAGACTGCCGGCGGAACGACTTTGCCGCGATACAAACGATAACGATAAATCTTTCCGAGCGCCGACCATCGCGCGTGAAAATCCGGACCCACTTCTTCAGCGCCAACAATGCGAATCGTAGGCGGAAGCAATGCATTCAAAGCGCGCTGGAACTCGCCTGCCGACAAACCCGATTGTGTGCGGAAACTAGCCACCTGGCCGAGCGCGTGTACCCCAGCGTCCGTGCGTCCCGCGCCATTCAAAGCCACATTTTCCTGCGTGAGCCGCCGCAAGACTCCGGAAATCTCGCCCTGAATCGTGGGCCTGTCGGAGGATTGAATTTGCCAGCCATGAAAGTCGGTGCCGTCGTAAGCGATCGTAATCTTGAAATGGCGCATGAGTAGCGAGTGCTCTATTTTCAGCGGTCAATTTTCAGAAGAGGCGCCAGGTTTGGCAAGTGTTTGGGACGCGTCAGAGAGCGGTGCGCGCGAAGCGGCTGCCTGGCTTCACGGCTGCGCCGCCTTCGCGGCACAACGGGCAATCCTCGGGCTCATATTTCGCAATGGGAAGGTCCAGCAACGCCTGGGTTTCGACTCCAAGCTCGAGCGTGCCGCCGCTCCGGTCGATCAATGCTCCGGCAGCGACAACTCGCCCACCGGCTTCTTCTACCACTTGAATCGTCTCCTGCGTCGAGCCGCCCGTCGTCCAAACATCTTCAATCACAAGAACATGTTCATCCGGCTTGAGCGAAAACCCGCGGCGAAGCGTCATCGTGCCGCTGGCGTCGCGCTCGGCGAAAATCGCGGGCACTCCCTTACCTACGGAGCCCTTTGGTTCCGGCAAAGCGCGTGCGACCTCTTGCCCTATAATCACGCCGCCCAACGCCGGCGAAACGACAGCACCGATGACGGCATCCGAAAAGAGCGCGGCCAGCGCTTGCCCAAGTTTCTCCGCAAACTTGGGGTACTGGAGGACGAGCGCACATTGCACGTAAGTACCACTATGCAGGCCGCTGGTTAGCTCGAAATGGCCGTGCCGGATAGCCCCGGCGGACTCAAACATGCGCAGCAGTTCTTCTCGTGAAAGCATGGTATTCGCCAAACCGCCAATTGCCTCTAAACATCGAATCGTGAGCAGCCTAGCCGCGGTGCGCCGCGTTGTCAAGGAACGGAGCTCCTGCTAAGCTGCAGGTCAAGTTTCCGGTCTGCGCCAAGACTTTCTGGCCGTTTTCTGAGTCAAACTGTACTGGATGTCCCTAAATAGCCCTGTCTCGCGGCCACGCTCCTGGAGTATTCCTACCGCGTGGCAAACAAACAGCCAATGAAGTGTAACAACACCTGTTCAGGGCACGTTCCACACAGTCAGAAGCAAATGAATGCGTCCCGATGGGACAGAATCTTGAGGGGAAAAATTATCATGACGATTCTCGAAGAGACCGCAAAGTCTCTCCTTTTGCAGGCCAATTGGAGGCGGTCGAGTTTATATGCAGACGCGAAGAGCACCGGATTGCGCGGAGCCAGGTCTCTGCTCGCGTTTTTCCTGGCGGCGCCGCTTGCGGTTGGTCCGTTTTCGCCCGCTTTCGCGCAAAGCCCGGCGCAGAATCCGCCGTCGAACCCTGCCCCAACCGCCTCCGTGGCGTCACAGGAATCGCCCATCGCTCCGGTAAGCTCGCTGGGCCTCGCGAAATACAATTTCACCAACGGCCCGCGGGCATTCCCCAATCTCCTCAAGCCCTATCAACTGATACACATCGAAGAACCGGTCATCACCAATTCCCCGCGGCTCCAGCAGTTCATCCATGACGGCAAGCTTGAGCTAAGCCTGCAGGACGCGGTTGAACTCGCTCTCGAAAACAGCCTGGACATCGCGGTCCAGCGTTATTACCCGTGGATAGCGGATGCCTCGATTCTCAAAGCCAAAGCCGGCGGCTTGGGCTACTCGACCCCTGGCGGCCTGTTTACTTCCTCGACAGCCGTCCTTCCCAGCCTCTCCTACGACCCAACGGTCACAAGCACCATTCTCATCGACGATCGCACCTCGCCAGTCAACAATCCCCTCATCTCCGGCACAGGCACGGGCACGGGCGTGGCCACCCTCACGACTCTGGGCACGCACACCACGGAGTTTATCGACCAAGTTTCGCGTGGCTTCGAAACGGGGACCAGCTTAGCTGTAAGCTGGAACAATACGCGCACCAGTTCGACTTCGACGGCCAACCTTTTTAACCCGGCAGTTCAGTCGACCTTGACGATCGGCTTCACGCAAGCACTATTGAACGGCTTCGGAATCGCCGTCAACACCCGCAACATCCGCATCGCTAAGAACAACCGAAAAATCGCGGACTGGGCCTTTGCGCAGCAAGCCATCACCACCGTCACGAACACCATCACTGCGTACTGGGAGCTCGTCTACGCGCGCGCAAACGTCAAAGTCGACGAACAGGCCATCACCGTTTCCCAAAAACTTTACAGCGACAACAAGAAACAGCTTGATGCCGGAACCATGGCTCCTTTGGACGTAACCCGTGCCCAGTCCGAACTGGCCACCGACCGTCAAAATCTCATCGTCGCGCGAACTGTCCAGTTGCAAGACGAACAAATTCTGAAGAATGCCATCACCAGGGATCCGTTGGCGCCGGATGTGGTGAACGTGGAGATCATCACCGTCGACCAGCCGAGGCAGCCCGCGGTGATTGAAAATCCGTCGTTCGAGGACTCCATAAAGGAAGCCTTCGAGAAACGGCCAGAGCTTCAGGAGCAGCTCTACAATTTAAAAAACGCCGACATCGATATCCAAGCCACGCACAACGCGCTGCTCCCCAGCCTCACGCTCAGCGGGCAATACAGCTCCGTTGGTTTAGCCGGTAATTCTGCCATCAATGGCGCCCCGGCTGTGACGGGCGGCGCCCCCATCGTCGATGCGAACGGTAATCCGGTCACAGTGGACATCAACGGAATCCCGACTCCGATTTTTGAGCCCCTGACTCAAACGCCGGTGACCGGCACCAACCAGTCGGGCTTCACCACGGCGCAAAGCCAAATCTTCCACAATCGCTTCCCGGATTACTCCGCGCAATTGACTCTGAGCCTGCCCTTGCGCAACCGTTCCGCGCAGGCCGACAGCGCCCGCGCCATCCTCACGCAGCGCCAACAAGAGGCTACGCTCCAGCAATTGAAAAACGCCGCGCTTCTCGACGTCCGCAACACCTACATCGCCCTCACGCAAGACCGCGCCCAAGTAGATGCCGCCAGCGAAGCCCGCCAGCTCCAGCAGGAAACGTTTGACGCCGAGCAGAAGAAATACCGGCTCGGAGCGTCCACCGTTTACAATGTGATTCTCACCCAGCGCGACCTGATCGCCGCGCAAGGCACGGAACTCCGTGCGCTGGCCAATCTCGAGGAGGCTAAAGCCAACTACGAACGCGCGCTGGGACGCACTCTCGACGTGAATCACGTTACTATCGCCGAAGCCAAATCTGGCGAGGTCGAGCGCGAAACGCTGATCCCGGGCACACTTCACGGCAAGGTTGTGGGCACGGAAGACCTCTTTAAAGACGGCGGCTCGCGTTAATTTAAAGACGGGGGCCGCGCTGGAATTGCGTCCCGCGCGGCTTAACCCGCCTTTACAGCATGCACAACTTCCTCTAGATGCCTCGATTCTTACTTCAACCTCTGCGCCAAATCCTTGTCTTGCCTGCCTGCGTCCATTATCCTCGTTGCACCTAACGCGGCCGTGTGTTTCTGGTTCACGGCACAGGGTTTATTGCGCCTCGTGCCCCCAAATCCAGCCCGTAATTGAAACAAAATCCATGGTTCGAGCGTTTTACAGAGTTAGGTCAAAATAAAAACGTCCCACTGGGACAGAATCTCGAGGGGTAAAGATCACTATGATGACGCTGAGGGGGACCTTGAAGTGGTCCATTTTAGGGCTAAAAACCCGGAGGACAGCTTCGCAATGCGCCCGATCTCTATTTGCCATCGTTTTGGCAGGCCTTTTGGCCGGGGGGCCATTTTCACCGGTTTTCGCGCAGAGCCCCGCGCAAAATCCGGCGTCGAACCCTGCTCCGGCGGCGACTGCAGCCCCGGATGGCTCTTCGATCGCCCCGGTCGCTTCGCTGGGCGTTGCGAGTCGCAATTACACACACGGTCCAAGAGCGTTCCCCAACATTCTCAAGCCTTACGAATCTATCCACATCGAAGAGCCTGTGCTGACCAATTCGCCGCGCCTCGATCAGCTCATTCATGATAACAAGCTCGAGATCACCCTTCAGGATGCCGTCGAGTTAGCCCTCGAAAACAGCCTGGACATCGCCGTCCAGCGCTATTACCCGTGGATCGCCGACGCGGGCCTCCTTAACGCCGCTGCCGGCAACACCGGTTTCAGCACGCCTGGAGTGCAGATTGGCGCTTCCTCCGTCGTTCTTAACCCGTTTGCCTTCTTTATTCAGAACTTCGATCCCCTGATCACGAGCAGCGCCGCGGTTGCCGATGTCGCCACTCCAATCAACAACCCATTCACTTCCGGCGCCGGCACCACCAACACTACCGGCGTTGCCTCCGTCGTCACGCACTCCTCTCAATTCAATAACCAGTATTCGCAGACATTTCAGACCGGAACGAACCTCACCGTAAATTGGAACAACACGCGCAGCAGCCAGAACATCGTCAACTTCTTCAATCCCAACGTGACTTCAGCGCTTTCGGTTTCCATTTCGCAGCCTCTTTTGAACGGCTTCGGAAAGCAAGTGTGGACTCGCAACATTCGCATCGCCAACAACAATCGACAAATCGCAGACTGGGTATTCGCGCAGCAAGCCATCACCACCATCACCAACACCATTACCGCGTATTGGGAGCTCGTTTATGCCCGGGAAAACGTCAAGGTCAATCAGCAAGCTGTAGCCACTTCTCAAAAGCTCTTTGAGGACAACAAAAAGCAGCTTGAAATTGGCAGTGTGGCCCCCCTCGAAGTCACACGTTCCGAATCCGAAGTAGCCACAGACACTCAGAACCTCATCATCGCGCAGACGACCCAGCTCACGGACGAGCAAACCCTGAAAAACTTCATCTCCAAAGACCCCCTCGCTCCGAACATCATCAATGTTGAGATCATTCCAACCGACAAGCCTTCGCAGCCCGCCGCCATTGAAGCGGCCTCCTTCGAAGATGCCGTTAAGGAAGCGTTCGCGAAACGGCCCGAACTTCAGGAACAGGTCTACACTCTTAAAAACGCCGACATTGATGTTCGAGCTAGCAAGAACGCCCTTCTACCCTCGCTCACCGCCAACGCGATCTATCAGTCTAACGGACTAGCAGGAAACTCCAATGTCTTAGGCACCCCCATACCTGGCGCCGGCGCGCCCATCGTGGGTGCCAATGGCAGCCCGGTATTGGTAGACGTCAATGGGATACCAACTCCCATTTTCGAGCCGACCTCCACTACTCCCGTGACGGGCAGCTCTCAGCAGGGCTTCACGACGGCACAGAACCAAATCTTTCACAATCGCTTCCCTGAATATATTGGACAGCTAACCTTGACGCTGCCGCTGCGCAACCGCTCGGCTCAAGCTCTCCACGCTCGCGCCCTGCTCGTGCAACGGCAACTGGAAACGCAGGAACAGCAACTGCGAAACGCCGCGCTTCTCGACGTCCGCAACAGCTATATCGCGCTCACCCAGGACCGCGCTCAAGTCGCCGCCGCCAGCAAAGCGCGCGAATTGCAGCAGCAGACGTTTGACGCCGAACAGAAGAAATACCAACTGGGCGCTTCCACCACCTACCAAGTGATTCTGACGCAACGCGACCTCATAAACGCTCAGGGCCAGGAACTTCGCGCCCTGGCCAACCTCCTGGAGGCCAAAGCGGGCTATGAGCGCGCTCTTGGCCGCAGTCTCGAGGTAAATCACGTCACCATCGCCGACGCCAAGTCCGGCGACGTCGAACGCGACACCCTAATCCCCGGGACCCTCCACGGAAAGGTCGTCGGCACCGAGGATCTCCTCAAGAGCTTGACTGACGGAGGACAGCGCTAATTTCCCAAGCGAGGCTGGATGGGAGTTGCAATGCCTCCAGCCTCGCTTTTTTCGTCTGCTGACAACTGCGCGTAGTCCCCTTGCCCCGCTTTTCGCTTTCGCATAGCATGGAATTGTGAGTTCTTGTGAAGTACGCATCGGTACGCGCACACGTCGGAGCGTCAAACCATGAGTGATAAGGCCAAGGGAACTACCACGATTATCACCTCCGGAGACGCTCCAGCCGCGCCACGCGACCCTTCTGCAAAAGAACGCGCTTGGGAAGAAAACTCTCTGCGCCCCACGCTCGAAAAAAGCCCTGAGCGCCAAACCGAATTCACCACCATTTCGGGATACCCGATCCGGCGCCTTTACACCCCCGCTGATCTCCCCGGCTGGGATCCCAACCGCCACTTGGGCTTTCCAGGCGAGCCTCCCTACACGCGCGGCATTCATTCCACCATGCATCGCGGCCGACTCTGGACGATGCGGCAATTCGCCGGGTTCGGCACGGCGGAAGACACCAATGAGCGTTTTCGCTATCTATTGGCGCAGGGTCAGACTGGCCTCTCAACCGCGTTCGATCTCCCCACTTTGATGGGTTACGACTCCGACCATCCGCTTTCCGAAGGCGAGGTCGGCAAATGCGGCGTGGCCATCAGTTCGTTAGCCGACATGGAAGTGCTCTTCGATAAAATCCCGCTCGCCAACGTCACCACTTCGATGACCATCAACTCTCCAGCGGCGGTCATCTGGGCGATGTACCTTGCCGTCGCCGAAAAACAAGGCGCGGACTGGAAAAAACTTTCCGGCACTCTGCAGAACGACATCCTCAAGGAATACATCGCGCAAAAGGAATACATCTACCCGCCCGAGCCGTCGATGCGTCTGGTGATCGACACGTTTGAATTCGCCGTCAAGAACACCCCGAAGTTCAACCCCATTTCGATCAGCGGCTACCATATCCGCGAAGCCGGCTCTACGGCCATTCAAGAATTGGCGTTCACCCTGCGTGACGGCATGGAATATGTCGAATATGGGATGCGTCGCGGGCTGGACGTCGATGAATTCGTCCCGCAGCTTTCTTTCTTTTTCAACGCGCACAACGATTTCTTCGAGGAAATCGCCAAGTACCGTGCCGCCCGCCGCATCTGGCACAAAGCCATGGTCGAGCGCTACCACGCCAAGAATCCGCGCACGTGGGCGCTGCGTTTCCATACCCAGACGGCTGGCTGCTCGCTGACGGCGCAGCAGCCCTACAACAACGTCGTGCGCACTGCAATACAAGCGCTTGCCGCCGTTCTCGGCGGAACGCAATCTCTGCACACCAATTCTCTCGACGAAGCCTGGGCGCTGCCGACGGAATTCGCGGCCACGATCGCGCTCCGCACGCAACAGATCATCGCGCACGAAACCGGCGTCACGAACACGGTTGATCCCCTCGGGGGCTCGTATTTTGTCGAGACGCTGACGAACGAAGTCGAGCGCGGCGCGTGGGACTATATCGAAAAAATCGACGCCATGGGCGGCATGGTCCCGGCCATCGAACGCAGCTACCCGCAACGGGAAATTGCCGAAGCTTCCTACAAATACCAGGTGGCCGTCGACAAAAAAGAAAAAATCATCGTCGGCGTAAACGATTACGTTGCAGCAGAAAAGCCGCTGGACATCTTGCAAATCGATGAGACCGTCGCCCACCGCCAAGCCGAGCGCCTCTCGAAGTTACGCGCCGATCGTTCCAAAGCCGAGGTCGATCGCCGCCTGAACGCCCTCCGCAAAGCTGCCCAAGGCAGCGACAACCTCATGCCCTACCTTTTCGACGCCGTAAAAGCCTACGCCACCGTAGGCGAAGTCTGCGACGCCCTCCGCGAAGTCTTCGGCACCTACGAAGAAGTGGCGATCACTTGACGAAGCGAAAGGCTGTTGCATGGCTTCTCTGAATTCACCTCCGAATCCAGCCCCGAATGAAGTTCCGCCCGTTTCCGCCTCGCGGACGGCGATCTTCCTGAAGAAATATGGCGGCTTGATCCTGCTTTTGGTCCTCGTTGCGGCAGTTCCCATCCTTTGGTTGGCGACTTCGAAAATCAGCGGCGAAGTGGACGTTCCCCTCACCAGTCAAGAAATCGTGGCACTTCCTGGCGCCAGCGTTACGATCTATTCAGTGGAAGAAGACCAGCAGCAGCGCATCGCGGGCGCACTCGCTAAGATCCAACAAACAAACGATGAAGAAAAGGCCGCAAATGCACGCGTGTTTCAGATTCCAGCAGCGGACGAGCGAACGCGTTCGGATTTGGCCGGATACAACAACTTGTCGGATACGAAGCATTGCTTTGCTCTCGAAGGGATTATGGATGAGATCCGGAAGTCCGGCGTGCACAAGAAAAATACCGATAGTCAAGGCCGGTTCACAATTCGAGAACTGCCCGGAAAATATCTGCTCGAAATCGTTGGACAAGCAAACGACCAGCGTTTTGAGTTTATTGAGAATGTCGACCTGAAGTGGCGCAGCAATCTCAAGCTCACCGAACCGAGCTGCCACTACAGTCTGGCAAACTGACGATCCTCTGCATTTCGAATC
>Ga0307478_10002538_pt1 | contig 14201 bp, 14 predicted proteins | sample atmos_gasesECM4C_2_FD_203713 | JGI IMG/M metagenome (GOLD analysis project Ga0307478, IMG submission 203713) | Hardwood forest soil microbial communities from Morgan-Monroe State Forest, Indiana, United States - atmos_gasesECM4C_05 | ecosystem: Environmental > Terrestrial > Soil > Temperate...
CGGTCGAGTTACAACGGGCTTTCGATCCACTTGCAGGGGAATGTGTCGCGGCACTTCAATTTGATTGCGAATTACACTTTGGCGAAGGCGCAGACTTGGGGATGCGTCTTGGGCGAGTTGTTCGACTATGTGAACGGCGTGTGCGATCCGCTAAACTCGTTTGCGCGCGGGGATTATGGGCCTTCGGGCGAGGATGTGCGGCACCGGTTCGTCTTGGCGGGATCGTGGAGGTTGCCGGGCGGATTCGAGTTGACGACTTTGTCTCAGGCGGAAAGTGCGCGGCCTTTTACGATTACGACCGCGGACGGACTCGATCGGATTTTTGTGAACGGAGTGAAAACTAGTTTAGATGAGTTTCGCGGGACGCCTTATATCCAGGTGGATTTGCGGGTGAGCCGGCCGATTACATTCCACGAGCGATTTACGGCGACTCCGTTTATTGAGTTTTTTAATTTGTTTAACCGGAATAATCCAGGGGCGAATTACGTTACGAATGTGGCGGCTTTGCCGGATTTGAATGCGATATGTTCGAATCCGCCGAGTTGTTCACAGGTGGCGGTTAGCAATGTGAACCAGTTGCGGTTTCCGGCCGGGGCTTTGGGCGATTTCTTTGGGCCGGGGACTACTGTGGGAGTTCCTTTTGCGGCGCAGATTGGTGGGAGATTTACTTTTTGAGTTTTTCTGACGCTTAGGATACAGATTTAACACCTCGAGTGGGCCGGGGTAAACGCCGCGCACAGAGAAGGGCTTTGATGGCGCGGAGAGTTCTTGCTGCGGCAGAAAATCAATTTACCGCAGAGACGCAGAGTAGGCGGAGAAAACCTGAGGCGATATATCGGCATCCGATAGAATCGGCGGGATTTTCAATTTTGCGGGAAGTTTAGTATAAACGTTGGTTCGGGAATGCCTGGCGCGATCCTGTTCGGTCCCTTACATTTTTTGATTGGCGATTATTTTCGGAGGTGGCATTGATTGAAGTACAGGACTTGACGAAGACGTACGGTGCGGTCACCGCGGTTGATCACGTTTCATTCACAGTAAATAAAGGCGAAATTCTTGGTTTTCTGGGACCCAACGGGGCGGGGAAAACCACGACGATGCGAATTTTGACCGGCTATATGCCGGCGACGTCGGGGACTGCGCGGATCGCGGGCTTCGACGTGTTTGGGGATTCGCTGGATGTGCGTAAACATATCGGCTACCTGCCGGAAACTCCGCCGGTTTATCCGGACATGACGGTCGAGGGTTACCTGGAATTTGTGGCGCGCATCAAGAATGTGCCGGCGGAAAGGCGCGCCGAGCGGATTGACGACGCGATGCGCAAGACCAGCCTGGAAGATCGCCGGCACGAACTGATCAAGCGACTTTCGCGCGGGTACAAGCAGCGGGTGGGGATTGCACAGGCGCTGGTGCACGATCCAGACGTGATTATTCTGGACGAACCTACCGTGGGCCTCGACCCCAAACAGATTATTGAAGTGCGGCATTTGATCAAGAGCCTCGCGGGCAACCATACGATTATTTTGTCCACGCACATTTTGCCGGAAGTGAGCATGACGTGCGACCGCGTGGTGATTATTAATAAGGGGAAGATTGCGGCGGTGGATACGCCGCAGAACCTGACTTCGCAATTGAAGGGCGGGCAGAAGATACGCGTTGAGGTGCAGGCGCCGGAAAAGGAATTGCGGGAGGCGCTCGCGCAGGTGCCGGGAGCAACACGCGTGCAGGTGGAACAGATGCCCTCGGCCGGGCACGTGGCGGCGACGATTGAAACGACGCAGGGCGCGGATATTCGCAGCGCGATTGCGGCGAAAGTGGTGCAGAGCGGGTGGCCCTTATTTGAATTGCGCGGAGTGAGTTTGAGCCTGGAGGATATTTTCCTGGAATTGACGACGGACGATGCGGCGCATGCGCAAGCGGCGGGGAGTTGAGTGGCACGTTTGGCGGTGATCTTCACGGCGTCATTGATGGTTGCCACGACAGCGATGGCGTCCGCCGCGGCGGACGCCGCTACCAATAGCTTGATGTGAGGAGTTAGAGGAGACCATGCGTAACTTCTACGCGATTTATCGCAAGGAGATGGGGCATTACTTTGTCTCGCCCATTGCCTACGTGTTTATCGGAATTTTTTTGTTTCTGAGCGCTTACTTCTTCAACTTTTTCCTGACGGTGGTTTCGCAGCAGGCCATGCAGATGGAATTGCAGGGCATGCAGTTCGGGATGCCGCAGCAAGTGGACGTGCCGAGCGAAGTGATGCGGGCGTTTTTCGGATTGCTTTCGACGCTGATCCTATTTTTCACGCCGATTTTGACGATGGGAATTTTCGCGGAAGAGCGCAAGCGCGGCACGATGGAATTGCTGATGACGTCGCCGATTTCCGAGGTGCAGATCGTGCTGGGGAAATTTTTCGCGTCGCTGACCTTGTACGCGATCATGCTGCTGCCGACGGCGAGTTATCTGGCTCTTGTATTCTTGCGGAGCGAGCCGACGCCGCCGTGGCGGATGCTGCTGGCGGGATATGCGGGAATTATGCTGCTGGGCGGGTCGCTGCTGGCGCTGGGGGAATTCATTTCGTCGCTGACGGAAAATCAGTTGATTGCGGCGGTGCTGACGTTTGCGGCGTTCTTGTTCGTGTGGGTGCTGGATCTGGGGCGGAACGCGAGCAGTGGCGTGGGGTCGGTGCTGCAATATCTTTCGGTGATCCGGCACTATGACGATTTCACGAAGGGGATCGTGGATACTTCGAGCTTGATTTATTACACGAGTTTTATTGTGTTTTTTGTGTTTCTGACGGTGAGGTCGATTGATTCGATGCGGTGGCGCAGAGCTTAGCAGGGAGGCAGAGAAGCACCGGCCGGTTGATCGGGCCAGGCAGGGGGTTTATGGAGGAAATTGCAGGATGAAATGGGATCGGGAGGAGACGGCGCGGTTTATCGGAACGCTGGGCGTGGCGATGCTGATCGCCGGGTACTTGCGTTATTCGATTCAGGGCGAATTCCTGACTTTCAGCAAGGGGCTCTTGATTGCGGGCGGCGTGTTTGTGCTGGCGTCGATCGTGATTGGATTTCGCGGACTTATCCGGTTTTTCTCGAAGCGCGGGACGCAACAGGGAACGAACACGTCAGTGCTGGTGCTGGCGGTACTGGTGATTCTGGTGTTGTTGAATTTTGTGGGCTACCGGCACCACAAGCGCTTCGATCTGACCACGGAAAAGCTTTATACGCTTTCCGACCAGACGCGGAATATTGTGCGGGATTTGAAACAAGACGTGACCGTGCTGCGGTTCGACAAAACGCCGAGTTCCGCGTTTGACGATCTGATGGGCGAGTACAAGAATCTTTCGCCGCATTTCAAATTCGAGGATGTGGACCCGCAGCAGAAGCCGGAAGTGGCGCAGGAATTCGGCGCGGCGCACATGGGCGACGTGATCGTCGCTTCAGGAACGAATAGGGAGCACGTTCAGACAGGCGCGCAAGGCGATGTGGGCGAGCAGGACATTACCGGCGCGATCTTGAAGGCGACGAGCAATAAGGTGAAGACGGTCTGCTTCGCCACGGGACACGGCGAAAAATCGCCGAGCGATGATGGGCAGGACGGTTACAGCCAGGCCGCCGCCGGACTGAAAAAAGAAAACTACGCGACGAAGTCGGTGAACCTGATCGCCGAAGCGAGCGTGCCAACAGATTGCAGCGTGCTGGTGATTGCCGGGCCGAAGCAGTCTTACTATCCGCAGGAAACGGCGGCGATAGGGAAGTATCTCGACGATGGCGGCGAAGCGTTAATCATGGAAGATCCGGCGACGGATCCCAAGCTGGATGATATTTATAAGTCGTGGAACATCGCAGTGGGCAGCAACGTGGTGGTGGACGCGAGCGGCATGGGGCGGCTTTTCGGCGGCGGGCCGATTATTCCGCTAGTCGCGGATTTTGGAGCGAGTCCGATAACGAAAGGATTCGAGCGATCCGTCACATTTTTCCCGCTGGCGCGGACGGCCTCGATCGCGGACAAGAGCAAATCTATCCCCCAGGCGGTGGAATTGCTGAAGACTTCCGAGCGGAGCTTCACAATTCCGGGATTGAAGCCGGGAGAGACGAAGATTTCCTACGATCCGAAGACGGATACGCTGGGGCCGCTATCGCTCGGCGTCGCGGCAAATCGCAAGGTGGGCGATAAGGAAGCGCGGCTGGTGGTGATCGGGAACTCGCAGTTTGCGGCGAATCCGTGGGTGGGGCAGCAACGGAATGGCGATTTATTCTTCAATACGATTGACTGGCTGGCACAGGACGAATCTTTGATTTCGATCCGACCGAAGGCGCCGACCAATCGGCGCGTGACTTTGACCGAAGCCCAGGAAACGGCGCTGCACTGGGTGGATCTGGCATTGCTGCCGGGGCTGGTGATTTTCTCCGGAATACTCATCTGGTGGAAGCGCCGTTAATTCCAGAAAGCCATGATTAAACAATGCTAAAAAAATCAACGCTAATCGTTTTGCTCGTCGCGATTTTGGGCGGCGGGGCTGTTTATTATTTTGATTGGGAGCGCGGGCAGAAAGATGCCGCGAAGGCGACACAGGATTCCACCAAGCCGGTTTTTTCGGTGCAATCCAGTGATATTTCGTCTTTGAGCATTTCTTATCCTGCTGATGCGAAGTCGCAGCCGATTGAGCTGGCGAAACACGGCGACACTTGGGACATCACGCAGCCGATTCAAACTGGCGCAGATGAGCCGTCGATGGAAGGAATTGCTGAGGAGCTGGCGACGGCGCGCGTGAGCCAGACCGAGCCGGGAGCGCCGGATCGTTTGAAGGCGTATGGACTGGAACCTCCGGCGGTCTTGCTGGATTTTCAATTGAAGAACGGGACGAAACACTCGTTGAAGCTGGGCAAGAAGGATTTCACAGGCGTTTCGGTGTATGCGCTGGCGGATAACTCGAAGGATGTGGCGCTCTTGCCGGAATCGTTGCTGGTGAGCGTCGACAAGCCGTTGCAGGAATTGCGGGATCGCGCGGTGCTGCACATCGCGAGCGATCAGGTGAATTCGTTCGGGTTGAAGAATACCGCGGGTGAACTAGCGGCTGCGAAGGGGAAGGATGGCGATTGGCGATTTAGCAAGCCGGCTGCGACGGCGGGTGATACGGATGCGATCTCTTCGTTTTTGGCGACTGTGGCGAATGCGAAGATGGTGACGGTCGCTAGCGAAACGGCGGACAAGCTGGGTGCTTACGGGCTGACGAACCCCGCGGTTACGTTTACGGCTACGGATGCGAAAGGGAAGACGGCGACTTTGCTGGTGGGGAAGAAACAGGGCGACGAGTATTTTGCGCGGGATGCTTCGCGGCCGACGATCTTCCGGATCAATCAGGATCTTTATAAGAAGCTCGCGGCGAATTACAGTGACTTGCGCGACAAGCGTATCGTGCAATTCGATCCGGTCGATATCAATCACGTGGAGATACACAATACGAACGGCGTGATTGTGTTAACGCGCAAGAACGACTCGGAATGGACCTTCGACGCGCCGGCCGAGCAGAAGGGGAAGTCGGCGAACGCCGAGAAGCTTTTTACGCCGTTACAACTGGCACGCGCAGACGAGATTTTCGATCATCCCGCCGGGGACGTGCCGGCGAGGTTGAGCAAGCCGGCGTTCGAAGCGACGCTCACGGATAAGAGCGGCAAGAAGATCACCGTGCAGATTTCCAAGGAAGTGGGCGGGTTTGTGTTTGCGCGGTCGAGCGAAGGGCCGACGATTTATAAGCTGAAGGCGCAGACCTTGACCGATTTGGGCTTCAAGGCTGCGGATATGGCGTTCTAGATGGTGGCGGGCTGAGAGAAACCAGATTGCTCGGGCGCACAGCGACCTCGGAATGACAGTTCTTGAGTTGTTACGGACCTCACCGCTATTGCCCGCAGACCGATGGCACAGGGAAGCCCGCCGCTTCTAGACCAAGTACCAAGCTGGCTAAATCGCGGCGCGTCCGCGATGCCCGGTGTGACTTCGCCAGACCGACCGCTGCAACCAACTTCAACGGCTGGCGCATTCAAGGGGCCGCTCCAACGTCAAGGGCCAAGTCAGAACCCTCTGAGCCAGCGGGACGCTCGCGGTACACGGCGATCGCTTATTTATGCTGCGTGATGGGCTGCTTCCAGCGCGTTTTCGCTGGGCCAGGTGGCCAGGAGCAGAATCTTCCCGGTAATGGGGGAAATGTGGACGTAATAGACACGGCTATCGCTTTCGATTTCGTAGAAACCCGGGTGATTTGGATCGGGATTGGTGCGTGCGCCGCTGGTGACTAACGAACGCAGGCGCATGACCAGTTCCACGGGATGATTTCGCAAGTCTTCGATCTGCACTTCCGGTTCCCAGCACATCACCATGATCCCCTCCGGCCCAATGCTTTGCCCTTCACTTACTATTACGGTTGGACGCCGTCAAATGTTCCAGGACTCATGAAATTTAAAATTTATTTGGGGCTATGTTCCTATATCCTCTAGGGATTGCGCCGTACCATGCAAAAAGTATAGGAACGTTAACCCCTAACTTGTTACTTGCGCGGTGGCCCCAAAGTTGCCATAGTCACGAATCTTCTAGGGGACTACCTAACGTGAAAAAAGCCAAGCCAAAGAAAACCAGCCGAATGCGCCACGATAAACGGCGGAAGCATCATCACTGGCAAGTAACTGTGTATTACGCGGACGGCGAGAAATTCGCGCGCGTGTATATTGATCGGGAAAGAGCGGAAAAATTTGCCGAGCGGCAGAAAAAGTCCCCGGTAGTGAAGTCTGCGCGCATCATGGAAGTAGACTAGACGGATTGGTGGCGTGGGGCGCGCGCCCCTGATGGTTGTGGCGACGCGTGGAAAGCTCGTTGATTTCATGGTCAAGACCTCGGCGGCGGGCCTTGTCCGCCCGCAAGCACCATGCTATAAATAAAACGCTGGCCGAAGCCTTCCGTTACGCGGGATTCGTATAGTGGTAGTACGCGACCTTGCCAAGGTCGAGGCGAGGGTTCGATTCCCTTATCCCGCTCCACTGTTGTTCTGCTGTGATCCACCCTCTGTGTAGCGAGTTTTTCTTGCGCGTGCTAGAGTTTCGATTGCCCAACCTCGATGCTGGCCTACCTTTGCGGTCCTATTGAATATGCGGAAGACGGCGGCCGGTTGTGGCGCCGGAAGCTGGCGCCTTTTTTGCGCGAGCAGCTAGGGCATCGTGTTTACGATCCTGCCGAAGACGAGCAGAAAAATCTGAGCGAGGACGAGGCTGCGCATTTTCGCGAGTGGAAGACGACGGACCTGGAACGATTTCGGCGGGTGATTCGGAAGATTATTGCGTTCGATCTGGATTTGATCGAGAACCAGGCGGATTACCTGATTTGTTTTTGGGATTCCTTGGCGAAGAGCGGCGGGACGTCGGCAGAAATGACGGTGGCACATCGCAAGGGGATTCCGGTGTATTTGGTGAGCACGCTTCCGGCGCAAGAGATCAGCGGGTGGATGCTGGGATGCTCGGATCAATTGTTCCGATCGGTGGAAGATTTGAAGGAATTTCTGGTGGGGCGATTTTCGCGAGAAAAGCAGAACCCGCTGTGGAAAGATTGATAGAATTCGCGGCTAATGGAAAAGATTGTTGTGGCCGTGGGAAGCACGCGCCGCCCGAAAGTCAACGCGGTAGCAGAAGCTCTCGCCTCGATTCGCAATCTATTCGAAGATTCGCCGGAATTTGAAGTGCTGGGCGTGGAAGTGGCTAGCGGTGTGCGGCACACTCCTCTGACGCGCGAGGATTTGATGGCTGGAGCGCGGCAGCGCGCGGAAGCTTTGGCGCGGATGGCGCGGGACGGGGGGCATCCATGGAAATATTTTGTGGGGCTCGAGGGCGGGTTCGATGTGATTCCGGGTTTGGATGCCATGCCGAATCTGGATGTGATGCCGGAACTGGACATCGTGCGCGAGGCGCAACAGCGCTGGGTGTTTTTGGAGAGTTGGGCATATGTGGCGGATGAGGCGGGGCGCGGAGCGTTTGGGCGGTCGGGTTCGGTGCTTGTGCCGGAGGCGCTTGCTGAAAGCGTGGTTGACGATGGCGTGGAACTTTCGGAGGCGATTGACGCGTTTGCGGATGGGCACAATATTCGCGATGCGGAGGGTGCTTGGGGAGTCTTTACGCGCAATTTGATTACGCGGCAGGAGTCGTTTCGGGTGGCGGTGATTAATGCGTTTGCGCCGTTTTTTAATCGGGAGGTTTATTTGAGGGAATAGCGACTTAGATTGAGGATAAATTCAGTGGCTAGTGATTAGTGGCTAGTGGCTAGAAAAGTTACAGCGCTGGTTGTGGGGACGCGGAGCATGAATTTTCATAGCGCTGTGTGCTAGCCTGATGGTTGGCGCGTGATTTTCAGATCGTAGAGGTCACGGAGGCGTAACGCGTGGACATCGTTAAAGGGAACATGGGGTGGATCGAGGTGGTGGTGGGCCCGATGTTTTCGGGGAAGAGCGAGGAACTGATTCGGCGTTTGCGGCGCGCGGAGATTGCCAAGCAGCGCGTGCAGATATTCAAACCGGCGATTGATGTGCGCTACGCGAAGAACGGCATTGTGTCGCACTCCGGGCTGGAGCTGGATTCGGAACTGGTCAAGGATGGCGCGGACATTTTGACGAAGGTCGCGCCGCGGACGGAAGTGGTGGGGATTGACGAGGCACAATTTCTGGGCGAGTCGGTGGTGGAGAGTTGCGTGAAGCTGGCGGATATGGGAAAGCGGGTGATTGTCGCGGGGCTGGATACGGATTTCATGGGGCGGCCGTTTGAGCCGATGCCGCGCTTGCTGGCTGTGGCCGAAGAGATTGTGAAGCTGCTCGCGATTTGCATGCGGTGCGGGAATCCGGCGGTCCATACGCAGCGGCTGGTGGCGTCGGAGGAATTGATTGTGGTGGGGGCGGGTAACATGTACGAGGCGCGTTGCCGTAGATGTTTCGAGCCGAATTTGGCGCACGAGAAGATCGAGGAAGCTAAGGCGGCGGCTCCCCGAGTGCAGACCGCGGCGCGATAGAGACAGGGAAGCAGAGAAGGGCAAGGAAGCAGAGAAGTTGGGCTGTGACACGGAGTTCCTACCCCGATTGGCCGCGCTTAGGTGGCTGGTGCGGAGGATACCTGCAACCATCCGGCTGTCTCGCGAATCCATATTCACGGAAGGGCCAAAACACACTAGAATAGGCGCTGACCGATAGCCATGGACTACCGCATTACCTTCGTGTTGGCCACGGCGCTGGCTCTATGCGCCGATTTAAGAGATGTGAATCGCTACCGCACGCCCCTGCTGCCCGGTTCGCCCGATTTGAGTTCGTTGCCGGCCGCCGGGCCACTGCCTGAAGTCTACCTGTCGGTTCAGCAAACTTCCGGGAAACAGAATCCCCTACAACCGCAATCGCGACTGGAAATCGTGCGTTACGTGGCGGGCGAATTCGCGAAAGTGCGCAAGCCGATTCCGGCGGGGAAAAAAGGCTTCAAGATCGAAGTGGGGAAGAAAATAGACGACGGAGATTTACGGAACGCGTTGCGTTCGCGCGGGCCAGCCGCGAATCCCGGAGATACCGTCCAGGTGACGGGGATCGAATTCCACCCCAAAGAAATTGTGATCGAGATCAACGGCGGGGGGAAAAGCCATTTCAATATTCGCGACCATCTGCAGATCGGCATGGGCGGAGGCGGCGGGGTGGATCCGATGCCGGTCTCGAACGCGCCGCAGCGGCCGAACGGCGGGACTTTGATTTTGGATTTCGGCAAGCCGGTGCCGGACATGAGCGCGGACGACCTGATGACCTACCTGGAAGTGTTCCTCGATTTTTCGAAGGAGCATTCTGGCGCGGTGAATTGGATTGATACTTTGCCGCTGCCATTCAAGCAGGCGATTACGGATCACACAGCGCTGGTGGGGATGAATCACGACATGGTGCTGGCGGCGCTGGGACGTCCCGAACACAAAGTGCGCGAGCGAGACCCGGACGGGACGGAGACCGAGGACTGGATTTACGGAACGCCGCCGGCGCGGACAACTTTCGTGACGTTCACTGGGGATAAAGTGATTCGCGTGAAGGAATTTGATTGATTGTGTATCGGAATTATTTTTTGCCGCGTGTGGGCCTCGCCGATTTGATATAGTTTCACGTTCGAGTCAGTGCAGTTCGCTGCAGTAGCTTCCGCTGTTGGAGTGGCCTCAGTCGAGCCATCTGCGAACGAGCGCGAGTTGCGCGCAGTTTCAAACTGAACTGTGGGGAGCACCTACTAAGCCGCATTTTGGGCAACATTCTGGGGACTCGCGAGAGCCCCGTCGGAGGAGTCATGGCAATTAAGGTGGGGATCAACGGATTTGGGCGCATCGGCCGGAACATTTTTCGCGCGGCGTTGGGCGATCCGGCGATTGAAGTGGTGGCGGTGAACGACATCACGGACTCGAAGACGCTGGCGTATTTATTGAAATACGATTCGATCCTGGGGAATTTGCCGAACAAGGTGACGCATACGGACGATTCGATCGCGGTGGACGGCAAGAGTTTTAAGGTGTTTCGCGTAAAGGATCCGGGAGAGCTGGATTGGTCGTCGGTGGGCGCGACGATCGTCGTGGAATCCACGGGATTATTTACGAATGGAGCGGACGCGCGGAAACATATTCGCGGCACGGTGAAGAAAGTGATTATTTCGGCGCCGGCGACGGATCCGGATCAGACTTTGGTGTTGGGTGTGAATGAGAAGACTTATGATCCGGCGAAGCATCATGTGATTTCGAATGCTTCGTGCACGACGAACTGTCTGGCGCCGGTGGCGAAGGTCCTGCAGGATACGTTTGGGATTAATGTCGGCACGATGACCACCATTCACTCCTATACGAATGATCAGAAGCTGCTGGATTTGCCGCACAAGGATTTGCGGCGCGCGCGCGCGGCGGCGCTTTCGATGATTCCGACTTCGACGGGAGCGGCGAAGGCTTTGCAGTTGGTGATCCCGGAATTGAAGGGGAAATTGGATGGTTACGCAATGCGGGTGCCGACGCCGAATGTGAGCGTGGTGGATTTGACGGTGTTTACGGAGAAGCCTGCTACGGTGCAGAGCGTGAATGCGGCTTTGAAGGCTGCGGCGGACGGGCCGATGAACGGGATTTTGCAATTCGAGGAAGAGGAATTGGTGTCTGTGGATTTTCGTGGGAACCCGCATTCGTCCATTGTTGATGCGGGTTACACGCGCGTGGTGGGGACGAACTGCGTGCAAGTCCTTTCCTGGTACGACAATGAGTGGGGTTATTCATCGCGTTGCCGGGATTTGATTAAATTTTTGGCGAAGTAGCACTCAACCGAAGAAAAAGCAGATTCCTCGGGCGCAGGACGCTCTCGGAATGACATCCCGCTGTTTTTTTCGATTGGAGAAGTGCACAAAATTCGAGAACTAGGACCAAGGCTGGATGAAAGCACGGTCATGAACAAGCTTTCGATACGCGATTTGGAGATGGCGGGGAAGCGCGTTTTTGTGCGTGTGGATTTTAATGTGCCGATGTCGGCGGGGAAAGTGGAGGACGACACGCGAATCCGAGAGACTTTGCCGACTTTGCGATTGGCGATGGAGCGCGGGGCGCGGGTGGTGCTGGCTTCGCATTTGGGACGTCCGAAGGGCAAAGTGGATTTGAAGTATTCGCTGGCGCCGGTGGTGGGGCGGTTGGAGGAGCTGCTCGGGAACAAAAAGGTTGCGTTCGCGGCGGATTGCGTCGGGATGGAAGCGGAGGCGAAGAGCAAGGCATTGCGCGATGGCGACGTATTGTTGCTAGAGAACGTGCGCTTTCATCCGGAGGAAGAGGCGAACGACGCGGAATTTGCGCGGAAGCTGGCGGCGCTTTGTGACGGATTGTTTGTGTGCGATGCGTTCGGGTCGGCGCATCGCGCGCATGCTTCAGTGGTGGGGATTACGAGGTTCGTGAGACAGTCCGCTGCTGGTTTGTTGATGGAAAAAGAGCTGGCGTATCTAGGAAAGGCGATTTCGCATCCGGATCGCCCGTTTGTCTCGGTGTTGGGCGGGGCGAAAGTTTCGGACAAGATTGAAGTAGTGCAGAATTTGATGAATCTAGCGGATGCGATGTTGATCGGCGGGGCGATGGCTTATACGTTTTTGAAGGCGCAGGGGCTGCCGATCGGGAAATCTTTGGTGGAGAACGACAAGCTGGATCTGGCGCGGGATCTTTTGAACGAAGCTCAGCAGCGCAGGTTCCGTTTGGTATTGCCGGTGGATCATGTGCTGGCGGAGTCGTTTGATTCGACGGTTACTCGCGTGACGGATATTGCGCACACGCCGGATGGTTGGATGGGATTGGATATCGGGCCGAAGACCGTGGAATTATTTCGTAAGGAAATTTCTACCGCGCGGACGATTGTGTGGAACGGGCCTTTGGGGATGTTCGAGAAGCCCGCGTTTGCGCAAGGGACTTTGGCGGTTGCGCGGGCGGTGGCGGCGGCTTCAGCGGCGGGAGCGACTTCGATTGTGGGCGGCGGGGATTCGGTGGCGGCAGTGGAGCAGTCAGGATTGGCTTCGCAGATTTCGCATATTTCTACTGGGGGCGGGGCTTCGCTGGAATTTTTGGCCGGGGAGAAATTGCCTGGAGTGGAGGCGCTTTCGAATTCTGCGGCGAGGTAGGATTTTGCGTGGATTTTCATAGCGGGGAGGCAAGCATCCCCTTGTGACGGGCGGCGGCAACCCGCCGCACTCCCAGAAAAGGCGAGGAAATATCTTGCGGCGACCGGTGATTGCTGGGAATTGGAAGATGTATAAGACGCGGGAGGAGACGCGCGCTTTTTTTGAGGCGTTTAAGCCGCTCGTAGCGGGGACGCACTCTTGCGAGATCATAGTGGCGCCGCCTTTTACTTCGCTGGCCGCCGCGGCGGAGACTGTGCGGGGGAGCAACATCGCGATTGCGGCGCAGAACGCGCATTGGGAGCGGGAAGGGGCGTTTACGGGCGAGATTTCGATGCGGATGATCGCAGATTGCGGGGCGGAGGCGGTGATTATCGGGCACTCCGAGCGGCGGCAGTATTTTGGAGAAACGGACGAGACGGTGAACCGCAAGTTGAAAGCGGCGCTGGCGGCGGAGTTGACGCCGATCGTGTGCGTGGGGGAAAGTTTAGCGGAGCGCGAAGCGAATATGACGCATGCGGTGCTGAAACGGCAGTTCGACGGCGGGATGGCCGCGTTGACCGCCGAGGACTTCTCGCGTATTCTCTTAGCTTACGAGCCGGTTTGGGCGATCGGCACGGGCAAGACCGCCACCCCTGAAATTGCCGAGGAAGTTCACCGTTATCTCCGGGGACTTGCTGCCGAACATTTTTCTCCCGAACAGGCGTCGGCAGTGCGGATTTTGTACGGCGGGAGTGTGAAGCCGGACAATATCAAGGCGCTGATGGCCGAGGCGGAGATTGATGGCGCGCTGGTGGGCGGAGCGAGTCTGGACCCGAAATCGTTTGCGGCGATCGTGAATTTCTAGGGTCGTTCACTTTTAGATTTATTGGGAGTTGGAAATGCCGAGTTGGGCGAAATGGGCGATGTCACTGCTGGTTGCGGTAGGAATCATATCCGTCGGCTGGCGCGTGATACCCGTGCTGGTGACGTTGCACGTGTTGGTGTGCTTCGTGCTGATCGTCGTGATCATGCTGCAGAGCGGCTCGGCCGCGGATTTAGCTGGAGCGTTCGGCGGAGCCGGGAGCCAGACGGCGTTTGGACCGCGCGGCGCGGCGACTTTTCTTTCGCGGGCGACAACGTGGTGCGCGATCGTCTTCATGATGACTTCGCTGGCGCTTTCGGTGAAGCGCAGCCCCAATGAATCTTTGAGCACCGGCTCGGTGCTGGAGCAGACGCAGAAATCCGGTACGGCACCTGTCCCAGCGAAGCCGGGGCAAGCGCCGCCGATCCAGATTCCGATTCAGCCGTCGAAACAGCCGGCACCCGCGCCAGCGCAGCAGCCGGCGCAACAACCGGCCCCAAGCCCGGCCCCCAAGAAGTAACGGCTTCTGCTATACTTCGACGAGTTTGTGCCGGCAAATTTGAACGAATTGCGGTCGTGGCGGAACTGGCAGACGCACCAGCTTGAGGGGCTGGCGGTAGCAATACCGTGGTGGTTCGAATCCACTCGACCGCACCAATTTTTCCTCGATTTTCTCTACTGGTTGTCACGATTTGTGAAAT
>Ga0307478_10002539_pt1 | contig 14198 bp, 10 predicted proteins | sample atmos_gasesECM4C_2_FD_203713 | JGI IMG/M metagenome (GOLD analysis project Ga0307478, IMG submission 203713) | Hardwood forest soil microbial communities from Morgan-Monroe State Forest, Indiana, United States - atmos_gasesECM4C_05 | ecosystem: Environmental > Terrestrial > Soil > Temperate...
CGAAACGAATCGCTCCTCGAGAGTGCGGATGGAAGCATGGCGACAGTGGCCACTCGGCGGAACAAAAACACATGTCTATGAAAAAACCAAGGTTCGACTTGACTCCGACCGGCCTTCTCATGGAAGGGCGATTACACCAGCTTGCGCCGTTTGTTCGCCTTTTCACAGGTCAGTGAGCGTAATCGGGAGTCGGTGTTGAAAAACTATCGCGACAGAAAGCGTTTTTCACGGGACATATGCTGCTGAGTTTTTCTTCTCCTCAGTTCTGTTAAGCGGTAGCTGCCAGAGCGGGTCTTGTCGGTTGGCTGAGGAACCGCACCAGGCGCCTGAGGTTCTGTGCTGCGGCAGCCAGGAACCTTCATTGCCCTCAGCGTCCAATCGAGATCTGGAACTTTGATGTTCGACTACTGCGTCACAAGACGAAGAATGTCCGTTCTCAGGAGTGCGAATCACAGGAACAGCTCCAGAACGAATGTGCCTGTACCTGGGCTCCAAGCTCTTTACTTGTAAAGCAGGCATGCATCGGACTCGTCGTTATTTCTCGAGGTCGAAGTAAATTTCTGTTGTGGTTCGATACCGGGTGATCTTCTTGCCGTCGAGTTCCATCTCCAATTCCGAGACTCGCGCCCACTTCAGGCCGCGAACGGTTCTTGCGGCTTCAGCCACAGCATTTTCCGCGGCCTTCGCAAAGCTCTCCTTGGATGTTCCGACGACATTGATGACCTTTTGTGCCATGTGCAGTCCTCCTCTGATGTGGTGCTCTAGATTGTACCGTTCCCAATACGCCGACTTCGTTTGACGAAATGGCACGGCGACTAAAACTAACAGAAAAGGAATATCGGAGTTCCGTTCCGTTGAAGGAATGGGCGCAAAAGCATAAAGACAGCAAGTACGTTCCCCAAGACTTACTTGAAGCGTGGGGAATCGAGGTGAAGTTTTGAGCTGAGTTGCCAACCATCCTTAATTGACGTCTCACTCATCCCGCTTTAGCCTGCACGCTTTGTTCTTCGATGTCACGTTGCCCGAGGCTCGCCAAGCTCAGGCTTGTCAGCTAGAGTATCAGCCAATGAAATCCATCGTTGTCTCCACAATCGCCTCGCTTTTGGTCGCAAGTGCTATGGCTGAGGTCCAGCCAGACCAGTTTGACAGCAAGGCTGCTGCGCGATTCGCAAATCTTGCCCTCGCGTGTGTTCACAAGGAATACCAGAACAAGATCAGCCACAGTTTGAACAGCGATGCCGATGTGGCCCCACCGCGAAAGCTGACTCCAGCTTTTTACGGTTGCTACGACTGGCATTCTTCAGTGTATGGGCATTGGCTCTTGGTTCGCCTGCTCAAAAGTTTTCCGAACGCCTCCTTCGCATCAGCCGCACGCGAGGCCCTACAGCGCAGCCTGACCGCTGAGACATCACCCAGCAAACGCTTTACCTGCGGAGTGAGGGACGATCCAGCTTTGAGCGCCCCTATGGGCTGGCTTGGCTGTTGCAACTCGGCACTGAACTCGAAGAGTGGGATGATCCTCAAGCCAAAGTAGTGGCTGCCAGCCTCAAGCCTCTGGAACAGGCTGTGCTGGAACACTTGAACGCATGGCTTCTCAAACTATCAAACCCTGTGCGGATCGGCGAGCATGATCAGACCGCCTTTGCGCTCGGCTTGATGCTCGATTATGCGCGAGGGACAGGCGACCAGAAACTTGCAGGACTCGTTATGTCCAAAGCGCTGCAGTTCTACTTCAGCGATAAATGGCTCAGGACGCTCTTCTAATAAATAGCAAAGCGGATCGAGATGCGATGATTATGTTGAGGTACTGCAAGCCAGGCGGTCTCTTGCCTTGTTCTGCCTTTTCCTGGTCTTCACGGGTTGCCGTGAAGTCCGAACCTCCGTGAGTCAAGAGTGGGCCCTCATTCTTCCTTCAAGGAACTGGGCGCGCGGTGGTCGGCAAGGGAAAGGCGCACAGCGAGAACAAGAGCAAACTGAGCAGGTACCCATTCTTCATGCCCTCTCCCTTTTGTCTGTCACAGTTTGGGCGGATCAGGTCAGATCGCCGCGTAGTCCTTTAGCTCGGCTTGGAAGTCATCCAGGTGAGCCAGCAAGTAATTGGCGAACAGAGATGCTTCCATCGCGGGGATCGCTACCGAGCCCTTTTCTTCGCGATAGTGTTCATAGAAGGCGGCCAGTACTGTACCTTGCGCGGTTCCGTCGCCATCCAAGTACACCTTTATGTCTGCCATGACTGCCCAGTTTGCTACCATTCGGCATGGCTGTCAACGGGAGTGCAATTGCCAGATTGTGAGTGAAATCGGGGATTTATCATCAACCATCAAGTAAAATCAAGCCGTTCTTTACGGTCAGTGAAGGAAAGATCAGTTCATCGTGCGGCTTCTATTATTCTTCGCGTTTGCAACCTCGGTAGTTTTACGGCCGCTGTCTGCCGATTCCCAAACCGGCTGTTTAAGTGGCGTTGTCGTCGATTTTCGCGGTCAGCCCATCAAGGGAATGCGCGTGGGGGTCGCCCAGCACACATGGAATGGGGGTCAGCAACCTGCGGGCTCCGCGATTACTGACGAATCTGGGGCTTTTGAGATTGACGAAATTCCGCTTGGGAGCTACGAGCTTGGGGCGAGCAACGATGCGCTTGGCTATCCCGGCAAACTACCGCTTCGGCAGGTTACCGTGGCTGCTTCGGGTCCTTGTACCACGGTCATTTACAATGCCGGCCCACGCGCGGCAAAGTTCAAATTCACGGTAACGGACGCACTCTCACATAAGCCCGTCGCTGACCTCACAGTTCATGTATCACCCGCAGGGCAGCAGGGTTCCTGGTTGCCAATCGGAGAGTGGGTTCGCGCTGGCTTCACTGAGCCGCCACAGGTAGCCTCTTTGACCAAACTGCGCATTGAAATCGCCGCGAGAGGTTACTCTTCGACGACCATCGACGTTCCGGCGCTCAAGCCCAGTAAAATACGCGAAGTGGTTGCGCAGATTCATCCGAAAAATCTCGGATGCATTACAGGCACCGCGATCGACGACAGCTTTGCTCCCGTCAAGGGGGCCACTATCGATCCCCGACTCCTCGGCAATACGTACGCGGGCGACCAGAGGCCCGTGCAGACGGACGAAAAAGGAAGATTCCGAGTTGATCGGCTGCGCCCAGGAGACTACGACCTTTACCCCGAAAATGAAGCTGATGGTTTTTCCCGTCTCTGGGATGGCTGGCTCAACCAGCCCGCGCTGCCCAAATTGTTGAAAGTCACTGTCCCTGCGACCAGCGTGTGCGAGAACGTCACGGTGAACATGGGACCGAGGGGTGCCTGGATGAACGTCGTCGCCATTGACGCAAATACTCAGGAGACCCTGTCGAGTCTCGTCGTCACTTTCATGAATTCCGAGCATAGTCGCCAAGGGGGGTCCGTTGTTCTTGGCGAGCCTAAGGAGGTCCTTGTTCCCTCTCATGCCCGATTCACTGTTCAGGTTCGGGCTGAAGGATACCGCGCTTCCGAGCCTGTCCAGATAGAGCCGCTGATCCCCGGTGAAAAGAAGACGCTGACAGTGCCTCTTCGGCGTGAACTAGCGCCCCAATATGACAGTCGCAGACACGTTTCCAAGATCATCTGCGGACTGAGATAGGGCCAGAAAAGTAAGCTGTCACCTATTGCACCCAGCTCGTTGCTCTGACAAAAAAGGGACGGTTGTTTAACCCTGGTTTTTGTGTGATCGGCAGATCGGCCGCTTCATCGGCTGTGAGTGCGGCCAATACGGTGGCGGTGGAGCCTGCGAAGTTTTGGGATCGCGGAGGGAGGATGATCGAAGAGCCCGTTCATTTGCGTACCTGGATGAATCAGTTGGCGTTACATCCCGTGGGTGTTGAAAAAGTCACTTGATTAGCAGGATGAGATTCAGCAGAAGCATGCTAGAAGAAACATCCGCCCATGCTCTGTTTGATTCTGATCGTCGGAGGCCTGCCGATCGTGATGGGACAGCACGACCGCTCGGAAGCATTGTTCCACTACTTTCGATTGGAAGATTGGGTTCCTGAAACCCACCTGTTGCGTTTGATTGAAAAGCACATCAGCTTTGAGTTTGTGCGAGAGCAACTGAAGGACCGCTACAGCGAGACTGGGCGGCCCTCGATTGATGCCGAACTCCTGCTGCGCATTCTGCTGATCGGTTACCTGTACAGCATCACCAGCGAGACCGAGCCGGCCCGAAGCTGGGAGACGTTGGAATGAACTTCTATTTTTCCCTGATTCCGCCAATCCTCATGGGAATCGATACACGAGTGCTTTCGGTCACGAAAACTTGTACCGAGATGGCGGCACTTGGGAATAACCGCTTTTCACTATCGTCACCAGATACATCCTGGGCGCTAGGAGCGGCAAAACGAAAAATTCTTTGAATGCAGTGAGCTTACCTTCGCGCTCGCAATCTGCGCGGCATGCAGCTCTCCAACTCCTGAAGAGACCGTAGTTTTTTTCTTGGGAGCAAGAAATTACAAATTGACTTTCCTCCAAGGTCGGAGTAGGTTGGCCGCGAAACTTCCCAGAGTCAGGAAACCGCACCGTTAACTGCGGAGTGGTTTGTCCTTCGTGATTGTGCGCGCCGATTAGCGGCGGGGCGGCGGCGTGTGCTAGCGCGGGATTCGGGCCCTTCAGACTATTTTTTCGCCGACAACTAAATTGCAAAAGTCTCCGCCAAGGACGAACCCTGGTGCGGTAATTCGCGCTGAAGAGGACCCTTGGGCTTTGACTGATTTGAGACTGCGGGAATCTGCGGGACGTTGAGTCCTGCGGGAAAGCTCGCGGGCAGAGGCTCGCGGAGCAGAAGTGTGTCTGTGGGATTTGTTCGAAATTTTGCGTTGTCGCTACACACGATGAAAGGAAGTCGACGACCATGACAAACCTCCCCGACTCCAGCCTGAACACAAGTCCCAAAGTGAGGATGCCCGGATTCACGAAACGAATCGGCTGTTTCGTCAAAATTCTTGTGCTGGTTTTCGCGGCCAGCTGGGCGACGGCGCAGGTGCAATCAGGCGGATCGGGACACCTCCTGATCACGCAGCCGGTCGATGAGGGAAAGCTGGTCACGCTTAAGAGCAACACGCGTCCGGAGGCAAACGCTGCGAATGACAGAGGCGCAGTCGAAGATCAATTCCATATCGAGCACATGTTGCTCCATCTCCGTCGCTCTCCTGTGAGCGAGCGGGCACTGCAGAAATTCATCGCGGGACTGCAGACTCCGGGGTCGCCAAACTTCCACCGCTGGATCACGGCACAGGAATTTGGGGATCGGTTCGGCCTGGCGAAACCCGATCTCGCCACTGTCACGGACTGGCTGCAGTCACATGGCTTCAAGGTCAACGTAACCTATCCCAATGGCTTGATGATTGATTTCTCAGGCACGGCGGGCCAGGTCCGGGAAGCATTTCGAACCGAGATTCACCGGCTGGAAGTGGACGGGCGGACGCATATCGCCAATATGAGCGATCCGCAGATTCCATCTGCCCTGGCGCCCGCCGTGGCGGGTATCGTTTCCTTACACGACTTCATGCCGCGCACGATGTATCAAATGCGCCCCGCGTACACCTTCACAACGAACGGCACGTTCGAGGGAGTCGTGCCCGCAGACTTGGCCACCATTTATAACTTGAATCCTCTGTTCAACAGCGGGACGTCGGGACAAGGCCAGACGATAGTGGTGATCGAAAATACCGATGTCCCCAACGGGAACAGCAACCAGGATTGGCCGACATTCCGCTCGACTTTCGGGCTCTCTGGTTATGGCGGTAACTTTACGCAGGTCAATCCGGCACCTCCGAGTGGAGGCACAAACTGCTCAGATCCAGGAGTAAATGCTAACGACATTGAGGCAATCCTGGATGCAGAGTACGCCAGCGCGGCGGCGCCGAGTGCGACGATTGAGTTGGCCTCCTGCAGCGACTCGGGCGTGACCTTTGGTGGTTTAATCGCGCTGCAGAACCTTCTCAACCAAGGCACACCCCCGGCTGTTGTGAGCATCAGCTACGGCGAGTGCGAAGCAACGAATGGAGCCGCCGCCAACCTCGCCTACTCGTCGACGTACGCGCAAGCCGTGACTGAAGGAGTATCGGTTTTTGTTGCTTCGGGTGACGAAGGGGCCGCCGGCTGCGACCCACGCTCTTCCGTCGCTTTGCACGGGATCGGCGTCAACGGATTTGCTTCGACGCCCTATAACGTAGCTGTGGGCGGGACGGACTTCGGCGACACCTATGCCGGCACCACAAGCAAGTACTGGAGTTCGACGAACACAGCAACCTACGGCTCGGCGCAGTCTTATGTGCCCGAGATTCCCTGGAACGACTCCTGCGGGAGCGTACTCATTGCCAACTTCGATAGTTTTTCGACCACCTACGGAGCAAGCGGCTTTTGCAACAGTTCCACGGGCGCGTCTTTCCTGACTACCGCCTCGGGCAGTGGCGGCCCCAGTGGCTGTGCAACCGGGGCAGACAACACCCCGGGTGTGGTGGATGGAACCTGCGCAGGCTGGGCCAAGCCGGCCTGGCAAGCGGTTGTCGGCAATCCCGCCGATAACGTCCGCGACCTTCCCGACGTCTCTCTGTTCGCTGCCAACGGCGTGTGGGGCCACTACTACATTTTTTGCGATTCCGACACCAGCTATGGCGGAACACCCTGTACTCCCGGCAACCCCAGCGCATGGTCCGGGGCGGGCGGGACGTCGTTTGCGGCGCCCATCATGGCTGGTATCCAGGCTTTGGTCAACCAGAAGGCGGGTTCGAGCCAAGGCAATCCCAACCCCATCTACTACAGCCTCGCCGCTGCCGAATACGGCGGTGCAGGCAGTGCTTCCTGTAATTCCACCTCAGGCAATGGCCCCGCGAGTTCGTGCATTTTTTATGACGTGACTCAGGGTGACATGGACCTGGCCTGTTACACGGGGAGTCCCAACTGCTATCAACCTTCGCCAGGCGCGACTTACGGAGTGCTCTCCACTTCGAACAGTTCGTACAGCCCAGCTTATGGGACTGCACCCGGATGGGATTTCGCGACCGGACTGGGGACGCTCAACGCGGCCAACCTGGTCAACAACTGGCCCACAGCGACGACGCCGAATTTCAGTTTCTCGCCTTCCCCAAACAATCTGACCATTGCGCAAACAAGCAGCGGCACCAGCACCATCACGATCACTCCGACGAATGGCTTCACCGGATCCGTGAACTTGTGGGTAACCGGGCTGCCGAATGGAGTAACGGCATCGTTCGATCAGAACCCCGCGACCACCACGGCCCATTTGACGTTAACCGCATCAGGGACATCAGCCATTGGGACCGTCACGCTGACGATCTTCGGTTCGTCCGGCAGTTTGTCTCACACCGCCACCATGAGCGTCAGCGTCATCCCTGCCTTCAGTGTTTCGGCATCGCCGAACAGCCTGTCCATCACTCAGGGCGCCAGCGGCAGCACAAGCACCATCACGATTGCCCCGGCGAACGGCTTCAGCGGCGTTGTGAATTTTTCGGCCACCGGATTACCGAGCGGTGTGACGGCTGGCTTCAGCCCCAACTCAACGACAACCGCAAGCACGTTGACGCTGACGGCGGCTTATGGGGCGACCCTTGGAACGTCGACCGTAACCATCGTCGGCACATACGGCGCCGTGACCGAGACCACCACCATCAGCCTGACGGTGGTTGCTTCTCCCCCTCCGAACTTCAGTCTGACGGCGTCGCCGAACAGCGTAATGATCACTCAGGGCGGAGCCAGCGGCAGCACAGGCATTACTGTCGCATCCCTCTTTAATTTCAGCGGTAACGTGACTCTGTCGGCCACCGGACTGCCGAACCGCGTAACCGCGTCGTTCAGCCCCAATCCCACTGCGGTCACGGGCACGGTCAATGGCGCAAGCACTCTGACTTTGACGGCCAGCAGCACTGCCACCCTAGGAACTGTGACCGTAACAATAACGGGCACTTCGGGAGGATTGACGAGCAGCACCACGGTAAGCCTTAACGTGGGCGCCGGCACGTCCTATCAACCCTCATTCCAGTTACCAGTGACCTATTCGGTGGGTTCGGGGCCAACCGCAGTGGCGGTAGGAAACTTCAACGGCGACGGCTATCCGGATTTAGCTGTGACGAACGGGGGCGACAACACAGTCAGCGTACTGCTGGGCAACAACGACGGAACGTTCCAGTCGGCCGTGAACTCTTTCGTGGGCAACAGTCCAACCGCGCTGGCCGTAGGAAACTTCAATGGCGACGGCTATCCGGATTTAGCTGTGGCGAACGGGGTCGACAACACAGTAAGCGTGCTGATTGGAAACGGGGACGGCACCTTTGGTCCGGCTACGAACTCCCCGATTTCGGTGGGCAACAATCCGACCGGGGTAGCCGTAGGAGACTTTAACAACGATGGCAATCCGGATCTGGTCGTAGCGAACGGGGGCGACAACACAGTGAGCGTGCTAGTGGGGAACGGGGACGGTACGTTCAAGGCTGCGGTGTCTTACCCCGTGGGGTCGAGCCCGACCGCCGTCGCAGTGGGGGATTTCAACGGCGATGGCAATCTGGATCTGGTCGTAGCGAACGCCGGCGACAGCACAGTCAGCGTGCTGCTGGGCCACGGAGACGGCACGTTTATGCCAGCAGTCGCGTACGCCGTGGGTACGGGTCCGACTGCTGTTGCCGTCGGCGACGGTGATGTGGACGGGATAGCCGACATCGTGGTGGCCAATGGCGGCAGCAACACTTTGAGTGTGCTAGTGGGGAACGGGGACGGCACGTTCAAGGCTGCGGTGTCTTACGCCGTGGGGACGAACCCGACCGCAATCGCTGTGGGAGATTTCAACGGCGATGGCAGGCAAGATGTCGCGGTAGCCAACGCAGGCAGCAATACTGTGAGCATTCTCCTCGGCAACGGCGATTGCACGTTCCAGGCCTCTACAGCTTTCTTGGTGGGCAGCAAACCGGTGTCGCTGGCCGTGGCAGATTTCAATCAAGACGTTCAGCCGGATCTTGCGGTCGCGAACCAAATCGACACTGATGTCTCAATTCTGCTCAACAACGCGAACATCCAGGCCCCGGCCATTACGAGCGGGAATAGCGCGACGTTCAAGGTGGGCGTGCCCGGCGCGTTTACCGTGACCGCCGGCGGCTTTCCTGTGATTACTGCGGGGGGACCGCTACCCAGCGGAGTCACGTTCAACGACAACCGTATTGGGACAGCGTCGATCACCGGAATTCCCGCGGCAGGTACAGGCGGCAGTTATCCCATTACGCTCACCGCGAGCCCCAAGAACGGTTCCGGTTCCCCCTCCACGCAGAACTTTACCTTGCAGGTGGACCAGGCCCCGGCCATTACCACTCCGAACAGCATGACTTTCACGGCCGGTAGTCAAGGCTCGTTTACGGTGACTGCATCCGGCTATCCTGCTCCGGTGGTGACCGAATCAGGCGTATTACCAGGCGGCGTGACGTTCAACAGCGGCATCTTGAGCGGAACGCCAGCGGCCGGCGGGACCTACTCGATGACATTCACGGCCCACAACGGCATCGGCCCTGACGCAACCCAGATGTTCACCCTGACCGTAGATCAGGCGCCAGCCTTCACCAGCGCGAGCGCCATCACTTTCGTATCCGGTACGCCCGGTGGGTTCACTGTCACCACGCTCGGTTTCCCGCCCTCGACGCTGAGTGTCACACCGCAACCACTGCCTGCGGGGGTTACGTTCACGGACAACGGGAATGGAACCGGCAATCTGAATGCGGCGGCAAACGCGGCGACGGGCGTTTTCACCCTCACGTTCAACGCACAAAACGGGATAGGGGCACCTGCAATCCAGAACTTTACTCTGACCATCGGAGCGAGTCAGACGATTACGTTCCTGACCAGCGCCCCGCCGACCGCGGCATACGGCAGCAACTTCACAGTCGCGGCAACGGGTGGTGGTAGCGGGAATCAGGTGGTCTTCAGCAGTTCGGGCGTTTGCAGCAATGTGGGCGGGATGTACACCATGACCGGCGGCACCGGCACCTGCTCGGTGATCGCCAACCAGGCAGGCAGCAACGGCTACCTGCCAGCTTCTCAGGTGACGCAGACGACAACTGCGACGTTAGCCGCCAACCCAATTACGTTCACCATCAACGCTCCGTCCCAGGCCGCCTATCCAACCAGCTTTACAGTGGCTGCCACGGGTAACAGTTCCAACCCCGTGATTTATGAGAGCTACGGCTCGTGCCGGAACTCGGGTGCAACGTACAGTATGTGGGAAGGCAAGGGTGCTTGCACAGTCACAGCCTTCCAATTTAACGACAATAACTACGCCAGCGGCACCGCGTCCGAAACTACCACGGCGATCCCGGCTTCTCAAACCATCACTTTCACCATCAATGCGCCGGCCTCCGCGTCCTACGGCAGTACGTTTAGCGTTGCCGCGACAGGCGGCGCAAGCGGGATTCCTGTTGTCTTCACCAGTTCCGGAGCCTGCACGAACAACGGGAGCACTTACACGATGACTGGTGCAAGTGGGAGTTGTTCGGTGATCGCTAACCAGGCGGGATCGCCGGCGCCGTATTACCATTACGCGGCTGCTCCGACGGTAACTCAGACGACGGCGGCGACATTGGCAACTCAGACCGTCACCTTTACCACGAAAGCTCCAGCCAGCGCTGCTTATGGCAGCAGTTTCAACGTGTCGGCCAATGCTAGTTCCGGTCTGCCAATCACTTATACCAGTTCGGGGGCATGCAGCAATTCGGGGGCGACGTACAGCATGACGAGCGGGACTGGGACGTGTTCAGTGACCGCCTCTCAACCTGGCAACAGCAACTACTCAGCGGCGAATTCGGTGACCGAGTCCACAACCGCCACCAAACTATCGGAGAGCATCACGTTTACAACGAGCGCGCCCTCGAGCGCCGTCTACGGCACAAGCTTCGCGGTTGTCGCCACTGCTAGTTCCGGACTGCCGATCACATATACCAGTTCGGGATCATGCAGCAATGCAGGGGCGGTGTACACCATGACCAGCGGGGGTGGAAGTTGTTCGGTCATCGCCAATCAGCCGGGCAACAGCAATTACCTCGCCGCCCGTCAGGTGACGCAATCCACAATCGCTCAAAAAGCTAACGCGTCGGTTTCGATCAGTAATATTCCCGGGAATGCTGTGGCGGGAAAAAGCTTCTCGCCAACTTACTCCACGAACAGCAATGGCGCGGCCTCGGTCACTTCCGGCACCTCGACGACCTGCACCGTATCGGGCAGCACCGTGAGTTTTAGAGCCGCCGGCACCTGCACATTGGTGGCGCATACCGCTTCGACCAGTAACTACAACGCCGGAACGGGAGCGTCGCAGTCCTTTACCATCATCGCCGTGACCGTGACTTCCATCAGTCCGACCTCGGGACTGCGCGGCACCAACTTCCAGGTGACACTCAATGGCACCAACCTCTCCAGCGCCACAGCCGTAGTAGTGTCTGGAACCGGCGTCACCGTCAGCAACATTTCGTCCACTGCCACCACTGTCACTGCGACCTTTACGATCGCCGCAAATGCCACGGTCTCGTCGCGCACGGTGAGCGTGACCACACCGATCGGAAATTCAAATGCGGTAACTTTCGCCGTGACCGGTCCAACCCTCACGTCGATCAGCCCGCCTAATGGAACCCATGGAACCACCGTTCCAGTGACCCTCACAGGCACAAACCTCACCGGCGCCACTGCGATATCCGTCTCCGGAGGCGGCATTCAGGTGACAGGCCTCCAGGTCAGCAACTCCACAACAGTCACGGCCAACTTTGTCATCTCAAGCGGTGCAACGCTCTCGAGTCGAAGCGTCAGTGTGACCACGCCGATTGGGACAACTACCGGAAACGTGACCTTTACGGTCAAATAACATGCTTAAGACGTCGGCTTTCCTCGATCAGCCTGCTCGTGCAAAACAATACGTTCGACTTTTGTGGCCGTTGATCTGGTTCAACCGCGACACGTCGGCGCTCACCGGCTTCTTGGGGGTCAAGCTCTTACGCAATGGAAAGAGGAAGGCCAATTTGGCCTAATACCCCATTTCCCCGGCAGCCGGGGATTTGAGTGTAATTCGCCTTCCATGAGAAGGCCGGTCGGGTCAAGTGGGTTCTTTTGTTTTTTTGTTAGACAAATGTTTTTGAGCCTTTCTCCTTCCATTGCTCCCCGTGCCATTCGGATGACGGAGGTGGCCACACGGTATTCGGCAAGGGCCTCTATCCGAAACCGCCCGATTTGCGCGCAGCCGGGACGCAGAACAAGAGCGATGGCGAGCTCTACTACACAATTGAAAATGGAGTTCGTTTGGGCGGCATGCCAGCCTTCAGCGGAACGCACACGGTCCCGCAAACCTGGCGCCTGGTTTTGTTCATCCGGCACTTGCCTCAGATCACGCCCGAGGAACTCACTGAGATGAAGAGGCCGGATCCGAAGAGTGAGGCGGATCCAGCGCATTTCTAAAGGACGGGAACCGCCCCAGTTTTCCTGCTCCTCGCGAGGTTCTACCGACTCTTGTACGGTTAAGCGAGCCGATGCTCACGGCCATGCCTTTCTCTTCCTAGCTTGAAATCAGGCGATATCACGTTTTGACTGCCGGTCATTGAGCGCTATCGAGATGTTTCACTAGTTGACGGAGAGCCGTGTGCATTCTGAGTGGAAAAGAATCGGGCCGCTTCTGAATCAGTCTTGTTCGAAAGCGGCCTGTCCTTGCCTGTGGCAGTGAATTAATCTTCCTTCTCGTGTACAACGACAATCATCCGCATCCAGGGATGGACGCAGCATTCCCAGCGGGTAGTTCCTTCGGGCAGCGCGGGACTCCCTGCTGTTGGTCCAGACTCGGTATTGCCGGCTTCCACAAACTGGTTCGTAGCACTCTCGGGCTGTGGAACCAGCGTTCCATTGAGGACCTGGGCGCATTCCGGAGCCGGATCGGGATTCCCGGACAGTCCATTGAGGGCAGCTATGAAGCCGCCTTCGAATTTGTTCACTCGGGTGAAGGTGTGAGTTTCGCCGCCGGCGTTCTCAATGGTGGTGTGATCTCCCGACGTTAGATCGAGCCGAACCAACCTAAAGTTTCCCTCCGTCGTATTCAACAAGGGATTGAACCGCCAGGCTCCGGCAATTTGGTCGCTTTGCAGCTCTCCGATGAAGTCGGGAAAGAGAGTTTGTCCGTGGTGACCGGCCACGCAGGTTCCGGGTCCGACGGCGGCATTGAAAGTATCGGGATCGCAGGCGTCCCGCATGATGATGGTCTTTGTCGATTGAGCGTTGGCGTAAGTGAGTGACCCAAACAGTATCCCAACACAAATTCCCGCAGCGAGGTATCTCATAGAACCTCCAATTTGATTTGCCTTAAAGGAGCCGACTAGCGGGGGAATAGGGAAATACGGAGCCGATTTGCGTTGTGGGAGATTTTGGACGTGGCGAGATACCGTGTCAAGGCGAAAAGCGTTCCGAGTGGTTCAAATTCCGCGATAGACGCGGGATTCGGAGGCACGCGCACCGTGACACCACGCATTAATTGGCGTTTTGACTAATTCTCCCATTACGCTGACGCCGTGGAAGAAGGGAGAAAATTTCGACGTCGAGAAACTGAAATCACAAGCCGCTTGAGCATCTCGGACGTCTGGTCGCCCCCCTTTCCGATACCCGTCGAAACCACGCGATTACGCCCAAAACCCCGCTTCTCAACTCCACGATTTGCCCGTGTACCAAACGGGACGGAGCCCCTCTGGCCCGTACCATCCCCAGTCATTCAGTGTGGCGATGAAGTGTTGGCGTTCATAGTGGCGATACGAGTAAGCCAGATTTGAGCGCTAGAACCCTTGTGTCGCACGGCAGTCATCTAACTTGTCGTTGAGGACTCCAACGACGGTTCCCTTCGGTCCGCCGAAATCCATAACGTGGGCTTCATAGGTGATTGGTTCACCGGACTGCAGCGTGAATGGAGCAGTCACCCGGATGCCAAGGTCTATCGCAGCTTCAAGCCACGCTTGCGAAATCTCCTCATCAATCACTCTTGTCATTGGAGTCCACCCACAAACACAGTGCATTGTGCCACTTCGTGAGCAACTGACGAAACCAGATGGGATGAGTTCTGCATGGCGGAGAGCGCCACAACGATCAATGAAAACGGAGTTCGGGGCAGTATGCTGTGGCGAGGCGTGTGGTCCAGAGGTCTTCGAC
>Ga0307478_10002540_pt1 | contig 14191 bp, 9 predicted proteins | sample atmos_gasesECM4C_2_FD_203713 | JGI IMG/M metagenome (GOLD analysis project Ga0307478, IMG submission 203713) | Hardwood forest soil microbial communities from Morgan-Monroe State Forest, Indiana, United States - atmos_gasesECM4C_05 | ecosystem: Environmental > Terrestrial > Soil > Temperate...
GCTGCCGTTGTTACACGATAGGCGGCAAAGACGAAGCAGCCGGTGATGCTCGGCGCGGGCACGGCTGTGCCGTGCCCCTACCGCCACGTGGGATCGATTGTGCCTATGGGTTGCTAGGTTTTCTTTTGGGCTTCGGCGATGCTCGCTTCCAGAGTGCTTACGGCGAAGTCGGCTTGCTCTTCGTCGATTAGAAGCGGCGGCGAGAGGCGGACGGTGTTAGCGCCGGCGCCTAAGACAAGCAGGCCTTTGTGGAAGGCGGCGTCGACTATGGCGTTGCGCAGGTCGTTGGCTTCTTCCTTGGTGCGCTGATCGCGAACGATTTCCACGCCGATCATGAGGCCGCGGCCGCGGACGTCGCCTACGATTTTGAACTTTTTGGTCCAGTCCGCCATTTTGGCGAAGAGATATTCGCCCATGCGGCGGGCGTTCTCTTTGTATTGGGTCTCGATGAGGTCCATGGTGGCCAGCGCGGCGGCCACGCAGACGGGATTGCCGCCGAAGGTGGTGCCGTGCGAGCCGGGCTTCCAGGTGTTCATGAGGCTGGCGCGGGCGACAAAAGCGCCGAGGGGCATGCCGCTGGCAATGCCTTTGGCGCTGGTCAGGATGTCGGGCTCGATGCCGGCGTGTTCGGAGGCCCACCATTTGCCGGTGCGGCCCATGCCGGATTGCACTTCGTCGACCACGAACAGGATGCCGTGCTTGCGGCAAATGCGCTGCAGTTCCTGAAGGAAGAATTTCGGAGCGCTGACGTAGCCCCCTTCACCCTGAATGGGCTCGATCACGATGGCGGCGATTTCCTCGGGATCGAAGAGGCGCTTGAAGACCTGGCGCTCCAGAGTTTCGAGGATTTCGGCGCCGCAGGTTTCGGTGCTGTGACCATGTTCGCAGCGGTACGGATTCGGATAGGGAATATGCTCGACTCCCGCGAGGAGGGCGCCGAAGCCTTTACGCTGGGTGGATTTTGATGCGGTTAGCGATAGCGCGCCCATAGTGCGGCCGTGGAAGCAGCCGTAGAAGGCGATGAATTTGTCGCGCTTCGTCGCGTAACGGGCGAGCTTCATGGCGCCTTCGATGGCTTCGGTGCCGGAGTTGGTGAAGAAGGCTTTTTTCGCATCGGTGCCGGGAACGGTGTTGACGAGTTTTTCGGCGAGTTGCGGCAGGGATTCGTAGTAGAAATCGGTGCCCGACATGTGAATCAGCTCGGCGGCCTGCTTCTGGATGGCTTCGACAACTTTGGGATGGCAATGGCCGGTGGAACAGACGGCGATGCCGGCGGCGAAGTCGAGAAAAGTGTTGCCGTCGACGTCTTCGATAATGGCGCCGTGGCCGCGCTTGGCGACCAGCGGATAGTCGCGGGTGAACGACGGCGACATGAACTTGGCGTCTTGTTCGACGACTTGCTTTGCCTTTAGCCCAGGGAGCTGCGTCAGCAGGCGGGGCAGTTTCGTTTCTGACAATTTCGTATCGTTCGTTTTCGTCTCAGGGGTGGCGATCATTTCTTCCTCCTTCAAGGATGGTCAGTGGTTGATGTGGAGGGATGACTGCAAGTCGGGCACGACGAACGCGGGTACACGTGTTGCGTCGTGCCGCGCGTCACTGCCGCTTGAAGGAGGCTTAATCTACGCCGAAGAGGTTTGGCCGGAGGTCGGCCGGGGAGGAAATTCGTCGGAGCGCGTGGATGTTGGTGATTTTCATTTGCGTTTCCAGCGGACGCTTCCGTCCTTGCTATCTTCAAGAATTATACCACGTTCGGCGAGTTCTTTGCGGATGCGATCGGAGGAAGCGAAGTCGCGGCGCTTGCGGGCGGCGTTGCGCTCGGCGACCAGCTTTTCGATATCGGAATCGCTAAGGGCATTGGAGTCCTGGCCATAGCCGAGCGCGCTGAGCTTGGCGGCGTCGTTGTCTTCGAGGACGGCAAAAACGCGATCGAAGTCGGCGAGGAATTTCTTTGCGGCGGTTACGTCGTCCTGGCGGAATTCGCCTTTGTCGATCGCGATGTTGGCTTCGCGGACGAGATCGTAAGCGGCGGCGAGGGCTTGCGCGGTGTTGAGATCGTCGGAGAGGCCGGCGTCGAAATCGGCGGCGGCTTTAGCGATGCGTTCGGCCATTCCGGGTTGGCTGCCGGGCGGGAATTTTCCCTGCGCGAGGCGGTCGGCGAAATTGCGGAGACGGTCGACGGCGCTGGCAGCTTGCTGCAGGCCGTCGAAGGTGAAATTGAGCTGGCGGCGGTAAGGGACGCTGGCCAGGGCGAAGCGCAGCGCTGAGGGTTTGTAACCTTTGGCGAAAAGATCGCGGAGGGTAAAGAAATTGCCGAGGGATTTCGACATTTTCTCGCCCTCGACGAGGAGATGCTCGGCGTGGAGCCAATATCGAACGAAATGCTTGCTGGTAGCGGCTTCGCTTTGCGCGATTTCGTTTTCGTGATGCGGGAAGGCTAGATCGATGCCGCCGGTGTGGATGTCAATCGTTTCGCCGAGATACTTCATGGCCATTGCGGAGCACTCGATGTGCCAGCCGGGGCGGCCGCGACCGATGGGCGTATCCCAGAAATGCTCGCCGGGCTTGGGAGCTTTCCAGAGGGCGAAATCGCGGGCGCTTTCTTTTTCGTAGCGGTCGACATCGACGCGGGCGCCGGCTTGGATACCGGTGACATCGATTTTGGAGAGTTTGCCGTAATCGGGGAATTTGGCTATTCGGTAATAGATGGAGCCTTCGCCGGCGTAGGTATAGGTTTTTTCCTGGAGACGCTGGATGAGCTGGACCATGGAATTGATATTGTCGGTGGCGCGGACCCAGTGTTCGGGCGACTCGATACTGAGGGCTTTGCAATCGTCGAAGAAAGCCTGGACGAATTTTTCGGTGTAATCGCGGATGCTGACGTGTTGGGCGGCGGCGTTGGCGATGATGCGATCGTCGACGTCGGTGAGGTTCATTACGTGAGTGAGGCGGAAGCCGCGGAGTTTGAGGAAGCGGCGGAGTATGTCCTGGAAAATGAAGGTGCGGTAGTTGCCGATGTGGGCGTAATCGTAGACGGTGGGGCCGCAAGTGTACATGGTGACTTCGCCGGGTTTTTGCGGGACGAATGGCTCGGTTTGGTTGGAGAGCGTGTTGTGGAGGCGGATTTCGGTCATGAAGGTGGCGGTTAGGTGATGACGTTAGTAGATAAGGGCATTTTTGGGCGCGAAAGAAACGACGATTGTATCTGAGGGCAGAGGGAAAACAAACAGCTTGCGGGATCGTTGTGGCGGCTGGCACTCACTTAGCGTAGTTGGAGTACTCTCCAGAGCCATCCGGGAAGCTAATCTCCCAGATTTCATAACCGGTGAAATTGAATACCTGGAGCTTGACGTTGTCAGCAAATTGAAAAAGCAGATCCCCAGTCTCGCCGTCCAGGCGTGCATCCGTCACGGTTTTATCTTGCAGTTGTTCCTGCAACTGTTTTATTGCATCAATTGGCGCCGGAAGACCGTATTGCTGGTTATGATCAAAACTGCTTATACCTGCTTTTCCGTTTTCTATGACGCGCCAGTATTCGGCGCGGAGCCTTGAACCATTGCCAAAAAGCAGTTGTACGGAAGCCATTCCGGGCTCCGGGTAAGCGTCAGTTGCGGAAACGTGAACAGACAGATTTCTCAAATTGAATAGCGATTTGTCGAAATTCTTCACCATCATGAGGATGAGATTACATCGCAAAAGAGCGCGATGCCAATGTCCGGTTTACTCCTTCGCTTTTCCCCGTGAGCCGAGAGTGAACCTGCAATCGTTGACGAAAGCCGCAGGGCTCCGTGGACTCCGTCCTGCGCTGCGGCGTGGCCGCGACAATTTGCGTGTACAGTATTGGGCGGCTTAATCGAGGATAGGGAATAGGAGCGTTTTCATGGGGGCGGGATATGTTCGCTTGGTTGGTGGGGCGCTACTTGTTACGGTTGGATTTTCGCTGAGTGTTTGGGGACAGAGTGCTGCAGCTGGCGAGGGGAACAAGGCGCTTACACCGGAGGGTTCACTGAATTTACGGACTATGGCGGATTTGCAGTTTTCGCGTGGCGGCGCGACATTGGCGTTTGTTGTTAGGGATCCGGCTAAGGGGACGGGGAGGTTGCGGCATATTTGGATTTATGACATGGCGAGCGAGGCGGCTCGGCAGGTTACGTTTTCGGCGAAGTCGGAGTTGTCGCCGCGGTGGTCGCCTGACTCGAAACAGTTGGCGTTTCTTTCGGATCGTGAGGAGGGGCAGCAGCAGATTTTCTTGATGTCGATGAATGGTGGGGAGGGGCGAGCGATTACGAAGGGCAAGCGGAGCGTGAAGGCGTTTGAGTGGTCGCCCGATGGGAAGACGATTGCGTTTCTTGCGCCGGATGCGAAGACGGAGGAAGAAGAGAAAAAGGAAAAAGATAAAGATGACGCGAAGGTGGTGGACAAGGACGACAAGCATGCGCGGCTTTGGATTTTGGATGTGGCGACGGGTGAGGCGCGAGCGCTGACGAAGCCGAATTGGAACTTCGATGAGCTGGCATGGTTGCCGGCGGGGGATCGTGTGGTGGTGAAGGGAACGAATCGTCCGGAGTCTGACGAGTACACGGAGAGAATTTTTACCGTGCAAGTTGCCGATGGGACGATGAAACAACTGGTGAAGCCGCTGGGACCGTTTGGGGAGATGCGGGTTTCGCCGGATGGCAAGACGATTAGTTATGTGGGGCCGCGGGAGGATGGACCGGAGCCCCACGATTTGATGCTGCTGCCGGTGGCGGCGCATGCGGCGCGGAATTTGACGGGAGCGAGCCTGGATCGTCCGGTGCAGGATTATCACTGGGCTAAGGATGGGTCGGTGGCGCTGGTTGCGGCAAACGGTTTCTCTAATCTGTTGGTGACGTATTCGGCGGATGGGGCTCGGCACGATCTTTCTGCTGCGCCTGGACCAGCGGGGAGCATGGCGTTGACGGCCAGTGGAGAGATCGCGTTTGTTTCGCAGGGAGCTACTCGGCCGCAAGAGATTTTCGTTTGGGATCAGAAGAGCGCGCCGAGGCAGGTGACACACCTGAATGATTCGTGGAAGCAGTACGCGCTGAGCGAGCCGGAGTTTTACCAGTACAAATCGTTTGATGGGATGGAGATTCAGGCGGCATTGCTTAAGCCGCAGGGCGCGGATGCTAAAACAAAGCTGCCGCTGATTGCGTTGATTCATGGCGGACCTACCGGCCGGTGGGCGGACTCGATTGAGACTTGGGGGCAGTTGCTGACTACGCATGGGTACGCGGTGTTTTATCCGAATATCCGCGGGTCGGTGGGATATGGGCAGAAATTTGTGGAAGCGAACCGCGGCGATTGGGGCGGAGGCGATTTCAAGGATGTGATGGCAGGCGTGGAAGACTTGGTGAAGCGGGGGGTTGCCGATCCGGAGCGGCTGGGGATTGGCGGATGGTCTTACGGCGGGTACATGGCGGAGTGGGCCATCACGCAGACGAATGTGTTCAAGGCGGCGGTTTCGGGCGCGGGTATGGCGAATTTGATTTCGGAGTTTGGGACCGAGGACCATCCGGCCGGGGATGAGTGGTTTTATGGGGTGCCTTGGGAGCAGCCGGAAGGATTCCTGAATAGTTCGCCATTTGTGCATCTGAAGAAAGCGAAGACGCCGACGCTGGTGTTGCAGGGGGACGCGGATACGGTTGATCCGTTAGGGCAGAGCCAGGAACTCTATCGGGGATTGAAACGGTATGGCGTGCAGGCGGAGCTGGTGGTTTATCCGCGGGAGCCGCATGGGTTTCGGGAGGAGAAGCATTTGGTGGACCGGTTGGAGCGGATTTTGGCGTGGTATGACAAGTATTTGAAGAAGTGACTGGCGATTCGTGATTTGTGACTCGTGATTCGCTGTCGGGTCGACTTCCGGCGTTCCTGCTGAATTCGGTGGCGGGGTAAGCTGCTCAAAAGCGGCGACCCTTCGAGGCTCAGGATAAACTAGGCCGCCGCACTCCAAAAAATTCGTGTTTCGACCGGATTGTGGCTCTATTGAAAAGAAGTACAACCTGTTGGGAGGTGCTTTACACTACAGACGGTTCGTGTTAGTGTTTTTTCCCGTACCGCCATTCACGCGCCAGGCGGCTGGGCTCTGATCGAGAACCTGCCACACGTTTTGACGGGCGACCGCGTCACGGTCGGGTTGACGTCGACGCATCATCTTCCCCACAGACAAAACATCATTTCTCGTTGCACGGAGGAGTGTGCGTGCTTCTACGTACCAGGAGTCGTGGGGCTATCACTTGAGTCAGAGGCGGCGGTTTATGGTTGAAATCGCGGTCGGTCTTGGGTTGGGATGTATAGGGCTCCTGGGCGCGTAGGAGCGCAGCCAAGAGTGGCTGTGCTACGGGGACAAAGGGGACATCTTGCTTAAGCTGCGAAAAGTGGAAATCGTCGGCTTTAAGTCGTTCTGCGAGCGGACCGTCGTGACGTTCAGCGGAACGGGAACTACGTGCATTGTGGGGCCGAACGGGTGCGGGAAGTCGAACGTGGTGGACGCGATTTCTTGGGTCTTGGGCGAGCAGAGCCACAAGTCGCTGCGTGCTGAGCGGATGGCAGATTGCATTTTCAATGGGACGACCAAGCGGCCGCCGATGGGGTTGGCGGAAGTGACGATTACGATGGAGGACCCGGAGCTGGCGGAGGCGGCGCGGTTTGTGTTGGCGAGCGCCGAGGAAAACCAGGGACCTAACACAGAGGTCACAGAGGGGGGAAGCACAGAGGACGCGGAGAAGAATCGCGTCGACGAGATTGAAATTGGTAGCCAAGCTGGGACGCAGCATGCTGCGCTCCTACCCGAAGAGGGAGCGCCGGCGGAAGATGTCGCGGCTGCGGAGGTGGAGTTTGTTAAGGGGAAGCGGAGGAAGAAGGCGGTGGAGAAGCCGGCTTTGGTGATGAAGCCGGGCGAGGTGGTGGTTAGCCGGCGGCTGTATCGGTCGGGGCAGAGCGAGTACTTGATTAATGGGCGGGTGGCGCGGCTGCGGGATATTCAGGAAATGTTCATGGGCGTGGGATTGGGGCCGGATTCCTACGCGATTATCGAGCAAGGGCGCATCGGGCTGATTTTGTCGACGAAGCCGATGGAGCGGCGGGCGATTATCGAGGAAGCGGCGGGAGTTACGAAATTCAAGACGAAGAAGCGGCTGGCGGAGGCCAAGCTGGAATCGTCGAAGGTAAATTTGTCGCGGGTGAACGACATTGTGGTGGAAGTGGAGAAGCAACTGGGCTCGCTGAAGCGGCAGGCGGCTAAGGCGCGGCGGTATTCGGAGATTCGCGACCAGATGCGTGGGATTGTGCGGCAGATGTTGGCGGGGAAGGCGCGGGAATTGGATGGGGAGGCGGAGCGGATTGGAGCGCGGTTAGCGGAATTGACGGCGTCGGAAACGCAGCACGCTTCGGAGATTCAGCGAGAAGAGGGCGAGCAGGATTCGTTGAATCAGCGGATTTACACGCTGGATGCGGAGCTGCGGCAGAACCAGAACCATTTGAATTTGACGGCGCTGGAAGTGGATCGCAGCGAGAACAAGATTGCGTTCAACCGGCAGCGGACGGATGAGTTGGCGGGACGGCACGGGCAGATTGCGGCGGAGATTGGGGAAGCGGCGGCGCGAGCGGCGGAGTGGGATTCGCGGAATGCCACGCAGCAACAGTCGGTGAGCGCGTTGCGGGACGAATCAGGAGCGTTGGGCGAGCGCGTGGAGGAGTTGGCGGCGCGTGCGGAAACACGCGGGGCGCAGATTCGCGATTGGGAGCTGCGGATCGAGGCGCTGCGGGCGTCGGCATCGGAGGCGGGGGAGAGTTTGTTGCGTTTGCATGGCGAGCAGAAGCAGGCGGAGGAGGCGCTGGTTCACCAGAATGCGGCGCTGCAGAAACGTGAGGCGAACGAGGCGGTGCTGCTGGAATCATCGATCCAGGTGCGCGATGACGCGGAGCGGGCGGCGCTGGAATTTGAGGCGGCGAGCGGTCAGTTGGGCGCGCTAATGGCCAAGGCTACCGAGCTGCATGCTTCTATTGGCACGCTGCGGCAGGAACGCGAGCGGATGAGCGTCGAGGCGGATGCGCTGCGCGAGTCGGTGGTGGGTGTGCGGGCGCGGCATGCGACGCTGACGCAAATCTTGAATGACCGGTCTTATACGGCGAATGCGGTGCAGAAATTGTTCGCGGCGAATGAGAGCGGGGCGGGAGGGGATTTTCACGCGGTGGGAGTGCTGGCGGATTATGCGGAAGTGGAAGAGCAGCATGAAGCAGCGATTGAGCAGTATTTGCGGGATGAGCTGGAATACGTGGTGGTGGAGACTTTCGATCACGCGCGGGCGGGCGTTTCTTTGCTGCGCGATGAAGTGGGCGGTCGGGCGACGTTTTTTGTGGATTCACTGCGAAATTTGAAGCTGACCGAGTATGAGCCGATTGTGCATTTCCGGGCGGAAGAGGGCGTGATTTCGCGGTTGGACAAGCTGGTGGGATTCCGCGATCCGTTGGGTGCGGCGGCGAAACAGTTTTTGCCACGGTTGCGATCGGCCTATTTGACGGAAAGTGCCGCGGCGGCGGAGAAATTGGCGCGCGAGAATTCGCAATATGCATTCGTCACGCCGGATGGAACTTGCTATCAAGGTCGGATGGTGACCGGGGGTCGCGCAGATGAGGCCGGACCGTTAGGAATGAAGAGGGAATTACGGGCGCTGGATGGAGAGATTGGGCAACTGGAAAGACGCGGAGAAGAGGCGCGGGCATCGTTGGAGATTTTGACCGCCGATTTGCGTCTGGCGGAGCGGTCGCTGGAGGAAGTGACGGCGGAGAAGCAGATTGCGGAGCGGGAAGTTTATTCAACGAAGCATCGGCACGAACAAACGCAGGCAGATCTGGCCCGGCTGGGGCTGGAGTTGACGCTTTGCCAGAACGAATTGCTGCGGATCCGGCAGGATGTAGAGAATGCGCGGCTGCGTGCGGATCGTGCGCAGCATCAGCTTGCTGCGGCGGCGACTTCGCGCGCGGAGGCGGAATCGGAGAGCGCGCGACTGGCCTCGGAGTTGGTGCAGCTGCGCGGGTCGATTCAGGCGGAGCAGAATGAATTGGCTGCGGGGCGCGCGGAGCTTGCAGCGCTGAATGAGCGGCTGGCAGCGGCGGAAGCGGTGGCGGCACGGTTGCTGGAAGAGCGCGCGGAACTGGAGAAGCGCGAGGTTGCACTGCGCCAGCAGGAAGCGGCGGTGAATGAAGAGGCCGCGACGCTGGTGAAGCAGAGTGAGGAACTTGCGCAGCAGTTGGAGGGATTGCGCGCCGAAAAGCTGCGGCTGGAAACACGCCAGCGCGAGCTGGAACAGGAATGGGAGAGCGCGCGAACGCGCGTTACGCAGATGGAAGATCGTTTACGCATGGGGCGGCAGACGCTGCAGGAAGTGCGCGAGCAGCGAAGCCACGCGGAAGTGGAGCGGGCGCGGAACGATTCGGGCCGGCAGCACCTGCGCGAGACTTGCATGACGGAGGTGAATGCGCAGCCGGAGGATTTGATTGCGACGGAGACAGCGTTCATCAGCGGAGAGGAGCTGGCCATCGCGGAGACGAACTATCGGGAGATGAAGGCGCGGATTGAATTGATGGGCGCGGTGAACATGATGGCGCTCGAGGAGTACAACGAGTGCGAGCAGAGGTTCACGTTCCTCACGCGTGAGCGCGATGATTTGCTGCAATCGATCGCGGATACCCAGCAAGCGATTACGGAGCTAGATTTGGTTTCGCGGGAGAAATTCGAGCAGGCGTTCAACAGCATCAATCACAATTTTTCAGAGGCATTTCACACGATTTTTGGCGGCGGGACGGCGGAGATGCGGCTGACTGAGGTGGATAGTTCCGGCGACGCGGGCATCGATGTGGTGGCTTCGCCTCCGGGGAAGCGCTTGCAAAATATTTTGCTGCTGTCGGGCGGCGAGAAGGCGATGACGGCGCTGGCCCTGCTGATCGCTATTTTCCGGTATCAGCCGAGCCCGTTCTGCATTTTGGACGAAGTGGACGCGCCGCTGGACGAAGCGAACGTTGGGCGCTTCACGCGGCTGGTCGGAGAGATGAGCGGGCAGACGCAATTCATCATCGTGACGCACAATCGCAAGACGATGGAGACGGGCAGCGTGCTGTATGGCGTGACGATGCAAGAGCCGGGAGTGTCGAAACTGGTGAGCGTGCGCTGGGAAGGCGACGAAGCGCCGGGCAAGAAGCATCGGGAGGCAGCGGCCGCTTCTGCAGCTTAATCGCCGTCCGATTCGTCGAATAGAATTGGCGCGCAACGCGTGAAGCGCAAAATTTTTCCGTTTGTCTAGCCTGTTCTTCTTATTGCGGGTATTTCTTTTTCTTCTCCTGTTGAAATAATTTTCTCCGCGATTCATCACATTGACTTCGCTTTGCGCTGCGCTAGAATGCTCACCACTCTTGCAGGGGAAATTCTTCCGTGTCCTTCGGTGCAGCAATGCGCGTAGTACGAGAGACGAAGTTCGCCGGCATATCACCTGCCGCGCGCGGGAAAGTGCGCGATATTTACGATGCTGGCGACAAGCTGCTGATTGTGGCCACGGACCGGCTGTCAGCGTTCGATGTCATTTTGCCGACACCGATTCCCGATAAGGGACGAGTCTTGACGCAGCTTTCGTTGTTTTGGTTCGACCTGCTGCGCGATGTGATTCCAAATCACGTGCTCAGTGCGAGCGAGTTTCCGGCGCCATTTGACACTCATCGTGAAGAACTTGCCGGCCGCTCGATGCTGGTACGCAAAACGGCGCCGCTGCCGATTGAATGCGTGGTGCGCGGCTACGTTTCCGGTTCGGGGTGGAAAGATTACCAAAGCACGGGAGAGATTTGCGGGATCGCATTGCCGCGCGGCCTGCGTGAGTCCGACCGTTTGCCGGAACCCATCTTCACGCCGGCTACAAAAGCGGCGACGGGGCACGACGAAAATATTTTGTTCGAGCGAGCGGCCTCACTAGTTGGAAGCGAACGTGCAATGCAGGTGCGGGACGTCAGCCTGGAGATTTACCGGCGCGCCGCGGCCTATGCGGAACCGAGAGGGATTCTGCTGGCCGACACAAAGTTCGAGTTTGGCTTGCTGAACGACGAGCTAATCTGGATCGATGAGGCGCTTACGCCAGACTCATCGCGATTTTGGCCCGCCGCCCAATACAAACCTGGCGGACCGCAGCCCTCTTTCGACAAGCAATTTGTGCGCGACTATCTGGAGAGCATTCACTGGCCGAAAACCCCGCCCGGCCCGGAACTGCCTCCGGACGTCGTGGCAGCAACGCGTGGCAAGTACAGCGAAGCGTATCGGATTTTGACTGGGCGCGAGTTAGACTAGGCGCCTGCTCGGAATCGCGCGTTTCTCTTTGGAGCGTGCCGTGAAGGATCAACTGGAAGGCCTGGTAAGTCAGATGGTGGAGCGGGGCATTCTGTTCGACGAGGCCGTAGGGGAGTTTGAAAAGCGGTTCATAAAGAGGGTACTGGAACGCGCGGAAGGGAACCAATCACGCGCGGCGCAGATCCTGGGCATTCACCGCAACACGCTGAGCCGCAAGATCGACGCATACAAGCTCGATCACCGGAATCATCACTCGCGCTGAACAATTTCTAACAGGTTTTCGTCCTAACAGAACTTCGCTTGCATGGTGTTGGTTGAAAGCAAGACGGCTCGCCGAATCCTCGGCGAGCCGTTCTCCTTAGCAAGTGTCCCAAGTCCGAAAGCGCCCTGCAAATGCGCTGGGTTTGGGACGACACTCGATTACCCGCGGCCCGGCTTCTTGGTTGCCGGACGCTTCTTGGTACCCTTCTTTTCTTTTTCTTTGGGGATGTCCTCGGCGTTCACTTTGGCCTTGTCCCAATGCAACATAAAGCTGGGTTCGGGATCGTAGGCCAACAGAGTGGCGGTGAAACGCACCGGATTGTCCTTTTCCAGCTTGCTGGCTTCGGGCTGGCCGACCACCTTCACGTCCATATCCGGAGTGGTCTTAGCGTCGAACTCGGCATCGCTGGTGACAAAGGCAACTTTGAGTTGCACGGCATCGGTGCCAGGCGTGATCTCGATCAGCTTGCCGGGCACATCAGGAAACTCCAAGCCGCAAGACGCCAGCCAGGTGACTTTGGCCTTGTCCCCACCGGCTTTGAGATCGGTGATGACCGAGGCGATGGTCATGTCTTTGCGCGCCGCATCGAGATCGGCGGTGCCGGGCAGTTTGTAACTATCTGGCCGGGTGGCCGAAGTACCAGCCAACTGGAGAAGCTCATTGAGCTCGGCGTCGATCAAGGTGTCGCAAACGTTGCCGCCCTGGTAGTTGGCAATGAGCTTACGAAGGTACGATTTCACCTGAGTGGCTTGGGTTTGATTGGCGTTCTTGGCGCTGGCGGCCTTGGCGAAATACCAGAAGGCATCCATTTGCTGGGGAGGATTCATGGCCATGTAGGCCTGCCCGATCTTGTAGCTGGTTACAGCATCGTCGGGATTTTTCTCCAGCACGGCTTTGTAGGAATCGATGGCCGTCTGATAGTCCTTCTGGGCCATGGAGCATTGCGCGAGCGTGTAATTAAAGAGAATGGCGGGTTGCTGCTTCTGCTTGTTGAAGTCTTCCTCGGACATGTTGTCCGGCTTCTTCAATTCATTGAGCGTCTTCAGGCCGGCCTTTGCTGCTTCGCACGCCTTTGGGGCTTGCGCTTGCACGTCAGGGCCAGCGGGCATGTTGCTGTAAGAAAAGGCGCGAGCGTAATAGGCCTGATAACGAATGGGCGGCTCGACCTTATCGCCCAACGCCAAAAGCTTGTCGGCGTTTTCGATTACCTTTGGCCAATTCTTGAGCTGGCTGTAGGCGTTGTAGTAGAGCGGGTAGATATAGACGAGAAGCGCCGAGTTTGGATACTTGGCGACAAAATCATCCAGGCACTTGACCTGTGCCTGGGGATTTTTCTCCGCGGCGCAAGCCTGGTAGGAGTTGTACTCCGCCATGGTGTACTTTTGCTGGCCAGCTCCGGCGTCCTGGCCGGCGGGTGCCTGCGCGAGCGCGTTTGAGGCGCCGCTTATCGCGAGGCAAAGCGCTGCGGTAATCGCCAGGCCCGCCACTTTACATGTTCGATTCATTCCATCTCTCCTCGCTCGAACTCCAAGCCTATTCATGTACGTCTCGTACACCCTGGAGTGCTCTTGCCGGGTATCAAGTTGGTTCTAAAACTTTGGGATTATAGGAAAAGCGTACGTACGTACGCAAGGCGTTACTCTACAGGGACCTAAGTAGTTTACATTGTCGGAGCCTCCGAGCGCGCTTCCCTTTGGGTTGCGCACAACGGTCCCTGCGGCTGAATGTTAAGATGATTTTTGCACGAAAAGGGTGGCCCCGGCGAAGGAAGAATTGTGATGGCGGGAATAAGTAAAACGAATAGGGCGAAAGAGCAGAGTGGGAAACCGCTGGCGAATCGGGTCGCGCTGGTGACGGGAGGCAGTCGCGGGATCGGACGCGCCATTGCATTGAAGTTGGCGGAACTGGGCGCCGCGGTGGCCATTTGCGGCCGCGGCACGGAGAAGCTAAGCGCCGCGGCCGATGAATTGAAAGCGTTGAACGAGCGGGTATTTTGGCGAAAGGCGGACGTCACGCGGGCAGACGAGGTGGGCAAACTGGTTTCCTCCGCGGAAGAGCGGTTGGGGCCGATCGCAATCTTGGTGAACAATGCTGGAATTGGACTGTTCGGTCCGGCACATGAGAAGAGCGAAGAGGACTGGGATCGGGTTCTAAGCACCAATTTGAAAAGCGTGTTCCTTGTTTCGCGGGCCGTGGTGCCGACGATGATCCGGCAAGGCGGAGGAGACATCATCAATATCAGCTCGCTGGCCGGGCGCAACACGTTTGCCGGCGGAGGGCTGTACTGCGCGTCAAAATGGGGAGTGCAAGGGCTGTCGGCGTGCATGGCCGAGGATTTGCGAGACCATGGGATTCGCGTGAGCGTGATTTGCCCAGGAAGCGTGGCGACGGAATTTTCGGGCCGGGGGAAGAAAGACGCAGCCAAGGTGCTGCAACCGGAAGACATAGCGCATGTGGTCGGGGCTGTCGTGACGCAACGGGCGGGGAGCTTCCTGAGCGAGATACAGATGAGGCCACTGCGGAAGTCCTAACCATTGCACTTTTCCTCTTGACAATCACTGTTGCAACAAATATCGTTACAC
>Ga0307478_10002541_pt1 | contig 14191 bp, 13 predicted proteins | sample atmos_gasesECM4C_2_FD_203713 | JGI IMG/M metagenome (GOLD analysis project Ga0307478, IMG submission 203713) | Hardwood forest soil microbial communities from Morgan-Monroe State Forest, Indiana, United States - atmos_gasesECM4C_05 | ecosystem: Environmental > Terrestrial > Soil > Temperate...
AATCCCAGTACACCCGTGTAGTACGCGATCGCCTCGTCATACTCCCGCACCACCACCGCAATATGACCCAAAGTTTGCATGCGCCCGATTGTAGAAGACTGCTTCCCCTCTCCTCGTCGGGGGGGGTGGAGCGATTCTCTAAGACCTTTCCCTCAGTCTCCTCTCCTGCTCGAATCCCGTCACTTCAACCCGACGGTGCCCCAGGTTCGCGTCCGCTCTTTGGACGCTAACCTGGGCAACACGACCCCTTTGAAGTTCACACCCGCGGCCAGATGCGAGACGCGGGTGCCCCGTCCAAGCGTCGCGCACTTTGCGACGTTAGGGTGGGGATTTTTTCCGTCGAACTGCCCACTTCTCCTCCCCTTGTCTGCCCCAATTCTCGAGTCCATTGCAAGAAGTGGGACTCACCACCAGATTGTCATCCTGAGCGAAGCGAAGGACCTGCTTTTCCTGTTGTCCTCCCCGAATGTTTCTGGTTGTGGCACACCCTTCAACAAGCCCGAAGGCTGCCGGGTGCTCCACCCTTCCCGCGCCCTTTGCGGGAGGGTGCGGTTTTCATCGCGCAGTCGCCGTCGCTCTACCTTCCCCGGTCATCCTCTACAATGCACTGCGTCGTGGACAGTACCCGCATCGCCGAACTCCTCCACCCTTTTCTCAGCAGCCCTCTGACGTCTCTGCAACTCGATCAAATATCGACGTACATCGATCTACTCCTCCGCTGGAACGCCCGCGTCAATCTCACCGCGGTTCGCGCTCCCCGAGACATCGTCACTCGTCACTTCGGGGAGTCCCTCTTCGCCGCCCGCCACCTCCTCCCATCCCGTGCGGACGCTCCCATCCGCGACACTCCGCAACCAACCACTGAACCCTCGGTGCCCCGGGTTCGCGTCGGTTCTCTGGACGCTAACCTGGGCTCTTCCACGACCGAACCCACAGAAGAAACCGACCCCGGTGCCATCGGCCCCGCTCATGGCGCTCATACCTCCTCCGTCCCCAATCACCTCGTCGACATCGGTTCCGGCCCCGGCTTCCCTGGACTCCCCATGAAGCTTTGGTCGCCCCAAACCCGCGTTACCCTCATCGAATCCAACCACAAGAAAGTCGCCTTCCTCCGCGAGGTCATCCGCGCTCTTACATTGACCGGCATCGATGTATTCGCCGCCCGCGCCGAAACCTTCCCCCCCGCCACCGCCCGCGTCGTCACCCTCCGCGCCGTCGAGCGCTTCCCCGAAACCCTCCCCACCGCCCTCACTCTCTTGGCCCCCACCGCACGCCTGGCCCTACTCATTTCGCGCCCGCAATTTCCCCTCGCCCAAAACCTGACCCCAGCTCTCCACTGGCTCTCGCCACTTCCGATCCCGCTCTCGGAAAGCCGCCTCCTCGCTATCGGAGTAAGATAGATCGCTTTCAGACTTCAATCCGAAATCAAGCGTATTCAGATGGCAAAGTGGGATGGTAATAGCCATGTCATCAAGTTTAGCCTGTCAATTATGAGGTCCTGAGCCGTTAAGTGGGAGAATTATGGGTGATGAGCACAACATTTCATTCGTCAACAACCCATCAACCCGATCCCCCACAACTTCGAGACCGCGAGGCGAATCAAGTTAGTAAAAAGTGGGACGAACCTCTGGCGAAATGAGCTAAAAGCCAGGGTAGAATCCTAGGTCGTTGCACGCTGTATGGTAAAAGTGGGATCCGACTGTATCTCAGAGACAACATGCCCGAGGTCGACAAGTAGGCCCATCCATGATGTTACGCGTGGAACACATCTCAAACTCTGTTCCCTGTGATGGTCCCTGAATGCCAACACCTGCGCGAACGTTCCACGTGGAACACTCTCTGTTGACTCAATTGGTTTCATGCGGCTTACGAAAGGCGCCCACGGACGGAACAACTCTTTTCTCCAGTTGAAATAAACACAAGAGCAATCCGACCGACCTTGCTCATCGTTCCGCTCGGATAAAATGTTCCACGTGGAACACTCCCTCGAGTTGCAACCCGTCTCTGCCCTCCGCGGATCGGGGTTGGATTCGCGCGCTTCGCTCCTTGCTTTCGTTTTCCTGGTCTTTTTTTTCCAGCCCATTCAGCTTTAGTCATCGGCCCCAGCGCGGGTCCCCCTGAAGCCCAAAGCAGGCGTTCCCGCGTGGAACGTTTGGCTTGACGGCGGGGGAAGATTGGCTCCGATGTTCCACGTGGAACATCTGTACGGAATGCACTGAAGGGAGAGCGGGGCCACTGATTCGCGTGCCCGAGGTGAAGTTGTGTTCCACGTGGAACGCGCACAGCGTTTCTGTTGAAATGCATCTGGAAATTCTGGACAAGTGATTTGAATTCAGTGATGACTTCGAACAGGCACGCTGCACCAAATTCCGTCGTTGCAATCGCGGATGCATTCGACATATTCTGCGGACAGCTCTCGCTTCTCCGAAAAAATCAATGGGACGTGTCATCGCGGTTGCCAATCAGAAGGGCGGCGTTGGCAAGACTACGACCGCCATCAATCTGGCCTCGTCCTTCGCGGCGGCGGAGGTTAACACTCTGCTCGTTGATTGCGACCCGCAATCGAACGCGACAAGCGGGCTGGGCCTGGTCAAAGATCCTGAGCGCATCAGCACGTATCATCTTCTTATGGGCGCGGCCTCGGGCGAGGAGGCGGTGCAGCACACCGAACTCGAACAGCTCTGGCTGATTCCTTCGCACAAGAACCTGATCGGCGCCAACCTCGAACTGGTGGAGGGCGAGCGGCGCGAGTACCGGCTGCGCGATGCGCTCGAACCTTTGCGCGAGCGCTTTCAGTTCGTGGTGCTCGACTGCCCGCCGGCGCTTGACCTTCTCACACTCAATGCCCTGGTCGCAGCGGACTCGGTGCTGATTCCGATGCAGGCGGAGTACTTCGCGCTGGAAGGCATCAGTGAGCTGCTCGACACGATCGAGCGGATTCGCGGGGCGTTGAATCCGGAGCTGGCGGTGGAGGGGGTTGTGCTGACCATGCTCGACGATCGCACCAGCTTGGCGAAGCAAGTGACGGCCGAGCTGAAGAAATATTTTGGAGAGAAGTTGTGCGCGACGTCGATCCCACGGAACATCCGGCTGGCGGAGGCGCCGAGCCACGGGAAGCCGGCGCTGCTTTACGACGTACGTTCGCGCGGGGCGGAGAGCTACATCCGGCTGGCGAAGGAAATCATCGCGCACTACTTCCCGGAGGCAACGGCAGCGGGCGACGCGGAGGCAGCGCCGGCCGGGGTGCCGGAAGCCCCGGCTGCGGCCGAGGAGGTGGTCGTGGAGGCGCAAGAAGCGGCGCTGGTCCCGGAGGTTGCGGCGCAGGAGACAGGGACGCAGGAGCCGGAGCAAGGGGCGGAGAACGCGGGCGACGAGATGGGCAAGACGGCTTAGATTGATAAGTATCTATATTTATATGTATCGATGTAAGTGGAGGCGTGTCCGGTCGTCGGTCGTTGGTCGTTGGCAAAGAACCTGGATCGGCGAAGGGGCGTTTGGGCCGGGATCGGGCAAACACTCCGGTGCCTAAAGGCGCACAACGAAGGGTTCGGTATGGTGAGACTGAAGGCGTGCCCTGTTACGAAGCCGGCGATGAGTACGAGCGGGGGCAAAAGCACTTAAACGCAGAGGCCGCGGAGAACAGCCGCGGAGGGCGCAGAGAAGGGCATGTAGCCGCCTTCGCGTGCTGCGCAAGGGCAGGCTTCGGGCGTGAAGGACGGCGCGGACGTGCGCGAAGGAGAGTGCGAGGAGAAAATCCCCACCCCAACGTTGCAAAAGATGCAACGTCAGGATGGGGCACCCGGCGTGCCCTGTTACGAAGCCGGCGATGAGTACGAGCGGGGGCAAAAGCACTTGAACGCAGAGGCCGCGGAGAACAGCCGCGGAGGGCGCAGAGAAGGGCATGTAGCCGCCTTCGCGTGCTGCGCAAGGGCAGACTCCGATCGAGAGGAAAGGCAGCTTAACTGCGCGAAGACGGAGTGCGGGGAGAAAATCTCCCCTAACGTCGCAAGGGCAAAGTTTAGGATGGGGCACTCGGAGAGTTCGTGTTACGCACGGATCGCGGATCCATTGGATACCGGCGCCCAAAGGCGCGCCCTGTTACGAAGCCGGCGATGAGTACGAGCGGGGGCAAAAGCACTTAAACGCAGAGGTCGCGGAGAACAGCCGCGGAGGGCGCAGAGAAGGGCACCCGGCAGATTTCTCCTTTGCTCGCTGGACTCGCGCATCGGAATGACGAGAGGTTTTTCACCAGCAAGGGAACGAAGGTCCACGAAGCACGAAGGTCTACGAAGGAAGAACCGGAGCCTATGTAGTCTCCGTGCAGGGTGGGTCGTAGCCACTCTTTGCGCGGCACGGTTCGGTCCACAGAAGGACCCAGGGTTCTAAGGACCTAAGGATCTGAAGATGGGATTTTTTTCGGGGAGAAAGAAGCGGATGACGACGACGGCGGAGAAGACGGCGGAGAAGACGGGGACGGCCGACAAGATCATGGCCCAGCCGGAAACTGTTTCGAGCCATGGTGTGAAGGCGGGGTCAGCACCGGGACATTCGGGGTCTGCGGGAGGTGGAGCCGCGCTGGCGGGCGCGGCGGCGACTGCGAAAGAAATAGATCCGGGCGCCGGAGCTGTGACCAGCGAGAAGGGAGTGGCGCGTCCGGTATTGGCGCATGACAAGCGGCGCGCGCTAGGACGGGGGCTGGAGTCGTTGTTGCCGGGGCCGCGTCCGTCAGGCGGTGGCACGGCGGGATCGGGTTCTGCGGGTGCGAGCGCGGCAACGCCCTCCGGTGGGGCCGCAGCTTCCGCGGCGAGTGTTGGCGGGGCGGGCGCCATCGGCGCGGCATCAGCGGCGGTTGCCCCCATTGGTGCCGCCGCGTCGGGAGTTGGAGTCTCGGGTGCGGCTATCGATGGAGTTCCGGTTCCGGGCGTGATCGCGGAATTGCAGGGGCAGGCGGCACGGCGGCTGGTAGACGGTCACGAAGTGATGGACATCGCGATCGAGCTGATCGACAAGAATCCGCACCAGACGCGCCGTTTTATGGACGATGGGATCGATGCGCTCATGGAGCTTTCCGATTCGATCAAGGTGCAGGGGGTGCTGCAGCCGATCACGGTGCGACCGGGGAAGGACGGGCGCTACATCCTGGTTGCGGGCGAGCGGCGCATGCGCGCCTCGAAGATGGCCGAGAGGAAAACGATTCCGGCGATCGTGCGGGTGGTGTCGGAACAGCAGGCCGCCGAGTTGACGATCATTGAGAACCTGCAGCGCGAAGACCTGAACTGCATGGAGTTGGCGCTGGCGTACGCGCTGCTGAGCAAGCATTTCAACCTGACGCAGGAGCAGATTGGCGCACGGGTGGGAGTGGCGCGAGAGACGGTGTCGAATTACATGCGGCTGGCGCGGCTGCCCGATTCGGTGCAGAGGCACCTGGCGATGGGACGGCTGGAATTCAGCCACGCGCGCGTGCTTTTGAACCTGCAGGATTCGGACGTGATCGCGAGAGTCGCGGACAAGGCGGAGCGCGAGAACTGGTCGGTGGACCAGCTGGAGAAGTTTGTGCTGTTTGATCCGAGCATGAAGGACGTGAAGAAGAACGTCCCGAAGGCGTCGGGGGGAGCGCGCTGGGTCGATCCGAATGTACGGGCGGCACAGCGGGACCTGGAACGGATCCTGGGCCTGCGGGTGCGGATCCGCGACCGCAACGGCAAAGGGAAGATCACGCTGGAGTACTCGACGCTGGAGGACTTCGACCGGGTGGTGGGGATGCTGAAGGGGAAGGGGTAGGGGTCGTCGGTCCTCGGGAAGGCGTCGTTGGTCGTTGGTCGTTGGCGAAAGGAAGGCGTCGTTGGTCCTTGGTCGTTGGCGAAACGGCAGCTCGTGGCGCTCGTGGATGTTTGATAGTTTTTGCGACAAGCTTGTGGAGCCCTGCTCGGGAGAGTGCGGGTTCGTGTTTACGTAGCAGTCGGAGAGGTTTGTGAAAATCTCAATACCGATGGTTTCGTGGAATCCCACCCGAACGTCGCAAAAGGCGCGACGTTCGGATGCGGCACCGGGCATGACAACAGCAAAAGCAGGTCCTTCGCTTCGCTCAGGATGACAAGAGAATAAAGCGAGTCCTTCGCCTCGCTGAGGACGATACTTCGGTGGTGACTCCACGTCTCGCAAAGGACGCGAGATATGGGCACCCGGGGGCGAGAAAATCCCCACCCGGCAGTGGTCAGGAAGGCGTCGTTGGTCCTTGGTCGTTGGCAAAACGTCAGCGCCTGATGCTCGTGGATGTTTTTTTGTTTTTGCGACAAGCTTGAGGGGCCCTGCTCGGGAGAGTGTGGGTTTGTGTTTACGGAGCAGTCGGAGAGGTTTGGGAAAATCTCAAGACCGACGGGTTCGTGGAATCCCACCCTAACGTCGCAAAGGACGCGACGTTAGGATGGGGCACCCGGCTTCCCTTCGAATCCCACTTCTTCGCCAGTTTCCGACCAGCGGCTGTGACAATGGGGAACGTCCCGTCTGTCCCCGGGTTTCCAGCCCTAGATCGGGGGTTACCGTCGTCATGGGTCCCGAAATTGGGGATTGACGAAACCCACCGGTAGGTTTAATCTAATAACGGCCGTTGACCGAATGTCGAAGTTCCTAGTGTGGAATCTAGATCCTAGGAAGAATGTCGTCGACGACAAATTGATATTAGGTTTAGTTAGGACTTCGACTCGGCTCGATAGTGGCAGGTCCCGATTGGATTCACAGCTTGTGCAAAGGCAGGCCGTGAATTCCGGGAATAGAGGGTTTCTTCCCTTGTAAACCTGTTACGTCTCCTTAGCCGGCATTCACTGAAGAATTCGAGTTAAGAGCGGGGCTTCCCAGAACCATACGGAGGCCTCCTCTCAGCTCTACCTCGGAGGATGCCAAAATGCTGGCTACGAATGACGTTTTTTCCAACCCCTTTACACTTCTAGCTGCCGTAGTACGCGATTATTGTTCGAGCGGACGTCGGGCCTTGGGCGCAACCCTGAAGCCTGAGATGTATCGTCGTTTCCGCCTGACCGAGCAACAACTCGGGTATCTGAAGTTCGGAGACTTCCTGCGCGCCGCAGAAAGGGCCGGCTTCGTGCAGGTGGTCACCACCCTCGGCGGAGACCTGGAAGTCTTTCCTTCTAACTCTGCTGTTCCGCCTACCCAGCAGAGGATATTTCCCGACGCGTCGCCTCAACCGATTCTGCCGTCCGCGTCTGGTTGGCATCAGTCGACCCGCGATGACGGTTCGGTTCGCGTTCGCATCGACCTTTGGAACGCGTTCACTAGCTTCTCTTCGCGCTGGGTCTACGATCCGATCCACGATCACGCCATTAGAGTTCTGGTGGGCCAATCGGACCCAGTGCTTCCTAACGGCGGGGAGCCGATTCCGATTTCCAATGGGCGCGACCGCACTCTGGGATGGATGCGCGCGTTTGCGGAAATGCAAGATCATGAATCTAAGTCTCGCCTTCTAGCAGCGCTGGATGGCGGGGAAACAGCACCCTACCAGTTCAATTCCTTTGTTCGCTCCGACATGAGATTGCTCAGGGCATGGCGGAAATATCATGTTCGCCAAGTCGTCGCCGCCATCGAGACTTGGGCAGCCTCAAACAACCTTAAGCCCAGGGATGTCACAACCCCATACGTACGCCGCCCACGGCCGTATTGGTCAGGGCCGGTGGAGCCCGTTTCCCGCTTAGTAGCCGCCGTCCCACAGCCAGCCGTCGAATCGTCGGCCGCGATGGCTCCCTGCATTCCCGCAGTCACTCCCAGCATTCCCGCAGTGGCGGCTGCAGCGCCAGTCGGGTTGCTGACTCCACGCTTGACCCAGCTGGTGGATGAGCTGATTGACGAATTGCTTCGACTGCGCGGCGCGTTGCGCGTGATCGATCGGAAGAATTGAAGGAAGTGTTAGTGAAACAGAGATTCAAGCGAGGAGGTTTCCCCGCTGCCCTGGTGATGGCTGAATGGACTTCAATATCCGAGCGGTCTCGTTGGTCGAGGGTGTCCCGGCAGGCGCTCGGGTCGACGTTGGGAGCATTCTCGGTAAGGAAGTTCAATTCCGCGCTGGACTGCCATATTCAATAAAACTGCCGGACGACGCCGCAAAGATAGCTCGGATTCCTGATCCTGAAAAACTCCTGACTGCGCTTGACGGCTGGGCTCGGATTTATGTCTTCCCCGATGGTGAGTCCGACAGAATCCACGTGTTGGCTCCTGCTGAGACCGCAGACGGCGAAATTGTGTTCTACCGCTTGGACTTCACTCGGCCAAGGCCGCATAAAGGACCTCGGCCGAGTGTAGACGGAGTTGGCGGAGCCGTCATGAGCTATGAGGAGTGCTCCACTTGGCTGATGGAGCTGTCTGCCAGCTGGCGAGCGGACCCCGACCGTAAGAATCGTCGGTTCGTTAGGTCGCGGCCCTGCGGAATTAAGCCCAATAAGATCAGGCTTACATGGGTGATCCCGGAGGTCGTAGAGGACCGCGCGATTCGGGAGAGACTTTTGGCGATCGGCGACGCGAACGGAGTAGACATCGTTCACGTGGCCCCGCGAGACTATAAAGACACCAAGGCGCGCCTTGCGAAGGTTCTCCCTTACGATGGAGTGGTGATCTGCAGGCATTTTGCTCCTCACATCAATGAAGACGCCGTGCCGAAGCAGGTGTCGAAAGACTTGGTCCATTTTTGCGACAGCATCAGCCTTCCCGACCTCGAGTCTCAGATTCGCGTCTGGGTCGAGGTCGTGGCAGAGGAACTCGAGAGTCGCCGTCAATACGAACAGGTTGACGAGGAAGAATTTCTGCTGGGACTTATGGTTCGGGCGATGCTCAGCCATTCTAAGATCGGCGAGTTCAAGCACTGCCCAAGAGAGACGGTTCTGAGAGTGATACGTGGCCGTCGTCTGAATGTGCCGGCGGCACAGCGAGTTCTAGACAAGAATTCTGAGCAACATGGAGACACGAAAACGTCCACGGCATTGTTTCTCTGGAAGGACCATAATGACGGAAGGCAGTATTTTCTAAACCCCAAGCGCGTGGGCGAACTCAAGCCGGCAGCTGCGAATTCTTCTTAGCCGCCGGCGAGTATCCCGCCCTAATTGCCGCCCCGACTCTTGAGGGTGCCTCGTTCAAGCTCCGCTTGGGCGGGGCGTTTCTTTGCGGTTCTGCGCGGTCTGGAAAATTCCGAGGGCATTCTCGTGGCCGTGCTGTCCACCGAGACTCGACTTCCACACCACAATGTTCTCCCGTCAGATCGTGGCGGAAACTCGACCACGGCCAATGCTCAGGGCGATCCACGAGTCCGCGCGTCACGGGATTGCGATGAATGTAGCGCAGCTTCCCGGTAAATTTGCGCTCGCTCCAGAGGTTGAAGTCGCAGTAGCGTGCTTGCCAGAAAGGCTCCGCGGCGCGGAGCGCCAGTCTCCGCGCCACCGATTGCTTCAACGACTGCAGGGCTTGTGCCAGCTGGCCCTTTTCTGGTTCACCTAGCAATCAGTGGACGTGCTCGGGCATGACCACGAAGCCGTAGACGAACAATTCGTATTGCTGGCGCACCGTCTCCAGAGCGCTGATGAAGAGGTCCCGTGGCGCGGGTGTGCCGAGATTTGGCTTGCGGTGATCACAGCTGAAGGTGAGGTAATGGTTTTGAGCGGATTGCTGGAAGTGCTTCAGCGGCACTCCATGAGTCTGCTCCGGGGCCGAGCGCAGCGTGAAAGAGCTTTTGAACGCAGAGGGGCGCGGAGAACAGCCGCGGAGGACGCAGAGAAAGGCGGCGAACATCCCAAGCTGAGAATCCCCACCCTAACGTCGCAAAGGGCGCGACGTTAAGGATGGGGCAGCCGCGGCGTGACAAGAGCCTTGAACGCAGAGGGCGCGGAGAACAGCGGCGGAGGGCGCAGAGAAAGGCGGTGAAAATCCCCAGGCTAAAAATCCCAAGCTAATAGTCCCAAGCTAATAATCCCAAGCTGATAATCCCCACCCTAACGTCGCAAAAGGCACGACGTTAGGATGGGGCACCGGGGGCGAAAAGCGATTATTCCCGCTGAGTTAGCGGAACCGGGAGTGTCGGCGGCACCAACATCGGGCCTCGAAACGCAGTGGCCTTCCTTGATACCCTTGAGATACGCCGTGACGCGGAGGTCTTCCCAGGGACCGGGCGGCGGCGACCGTCTCTTTGTCTTACGAAACTGCCATCGCACGGATGTTTGCGCTGGGCCACGAACTGGCACAGACGCCCTCGCAGAAGTTTGACCTGGCGCACATGCGGGTGCTGCTCGAGGGGCTGGAGCATCCGGAGCGGCGGTTTCCGGCGGTGCTGATCGCGGGGACGAACGGGAAAGGGTCGACGGCGGCCACGCTGGCTTCCATTCTGCAGGTTTCCGGCTACAAGACAGGGCTGTATACGTCGCCGCACCTGGTGCGCATCAACGAGCGCGTGCGCATCCATGGGGCGGCGATTTCAGACGACGACTTCGCGGGGATTCATGAACTGGTGGATCGCACGGCGGAGCGGCTGGTCAGCGAGGGAGAGTTGCCGTGGCATCCGAGCTTTTTCGAGATGCTGACGGCGATTGCGTTCGAGTATTTCGCGCGGGAGAGGGTCGAGATTGCGGTGCTGGAAGTGGGGATGGGCGGGCGGCTGGATGCGACGAACGTAGTCGAGCCGCGGGTGAGCGTGATCACCGATATTTCGCTTGACCATCAGAAATTTCTGGGTGAGACATTGACCGAGATTGCGCGGGAAAAGGCGGGGATCATCCGGACGAATGGCGTGGTGGTGACGTTGCCGCAAACGCCGGAAGCGAATGACGTCCTGGGAAATACGATTTTGGAGTTGGAGGCAAGAGCAGTGAGCGCGGTGGAGTATGTGCCGCCGGTGAGTCCCAACAGCGGGCAGTACCTGGTGCCGAGCGCACAGGAGAAGGCGGGGTATGTGGCGCGGTATCCACTGCTGGTGATGGGACGGGAGATCGTGGTGGAGACGCCGCTGGTGGGGCGGCATCAGCTGCGGAACGTGGCGCTGGCCATTGCGGCGGCGGAGGAATTGCGGGAGCAGGGCTTTGCGACGATCAGCGCAACGAGCGTGGAACGCGGGATTCGCGAGACGCACTGGGCGGGGCGGTTCCAGGTGTTGCCGGCAACGGGAGAGCATCCAGAGGTGGTGTTTGACGTGGCGCACAATCCGGCGGGGGCGTGGGCGCTGCGGTCGACACTGTCGGCGGCCTATGAGGAGCGGCCGCTGGTGTTTGTGTTTGGTGCGATGCGCGACAAGGCGGTGAAGGAGATGGCGGAGATTTTGTTTCCGCTGGCGGACCGGGTGATTGCGACGCAGGTGGAGAATCCGCGGGCGGCGACAGGAGCGGAGATCCGGGAGGCGGCGCGGCGGGTCGCGGTGGAGATCGATGAGGCGGCGAATGTGGCGGCGGCGCTGGAGAAGGCGCGAGAAGCGGCGGGAGCGCGCGGGTTGGTGGTGGTTACGGGTTCGATTTACATTGTAGGAGAGGCCATGCGAGCGCTGGGCGCGCGCATCGAATAGAAGAGTGGCGTTGAAGACTCCATCGACGGAGCTGGAAAGCGGCGAAGCGCCGGTTGTGCCTGAGGCCGCGCACGAACGGCGCTGGGTCAAGCGGTCGTTGCCCGCGCCGAAGTACGGGATTCTGAGCCAGCTGCGGTCGTATTTCATTTTCGATCCGCTGATCTGGATGTACACGGTGGTGCTCGGGCTGGTGTCGGTGCCGGTGTCGTTGTTTGGCGACCGCGAACGCATCCTGCACGGCTTTGCGCGTGCGTGGTCGTGGATGATCATGAAGACGATCTTCTCGCCGGTGAAGGTGACGGGGCTGGAAAAGATCGACACGACGAAGACGTATGTGTACGCGGTGAATCACGCATCGGCGCTGGATATTCCGGTGCTGTATGTGTACCTGCCGTTTCAGTTCCGGATTGCGTTCAAGAAGGAGTTGCTGGCGTATCCGGTGGTGGGCTGGCATTTGAAGCGGTCGGGACAGATTTGCGTGGACCAGCAGAATCCGGCGGGATCGATTGGGAGCATACGGTCGGCGCTGAAAGGTCTGAAGGCGGGGATGCCGCTGGTGATTTATCCGGAGGGCGGGCGGACGCCGGATGGGGAGATCAAGCCGTTTCTGCCCGGAGCGTTTTTTCTGGCGATCAAGGCGAAGGTGGATGTTGTACCGGTGGCGCTGGTGGGGACGTACGAACTGCTGCCCATGAATACGTATCACATCAAGAGCCGGCCGCTGGAGATGCGGGTGGGCGCGCCGATTTCGACGGCGGGGTTGACGGGGCATGATATGCAGGCTCTGTCGGAACGGGTGCAGAAAGCGGTGACGGAGTTGTTTGAGGGTCGCTCGGCATCAGTCGCTAGTCGCTAGCCAGAGCGGGGTCCTCCTGCTCGCTGCGTTCGCGTATCGGAATGACAAGTCTCAAAACCAGAACAGAAAAAGCTTTTAACCGCAAAGTGCGCGAAGGGGCCGCAAAGAGCGCGAAGAAATGCGCCTGGCCGGTTCAGATTCACGCCTGAGATTGCAGATTTCGGAAGTTCGATTGCAGATTGCAGTCCCGGCTAGTGCTCAGCAAGGCTAGGTCGTCCATCATTCCTCGGGACGTTCGCTTCGAGTTCAACCCAAAATTTGCTGCGCGATGCGGAAGGTGGTGGCGTGGGCTTCGGCGGTGAGGGTAATGGGGACGGAGTAGCCGCCGCCGATGGTGATGACGAAGGGGACGGCCAGGTCCAGGGCGGCGCGCATGACCATGCGGTCGCGCTCTTCGAGACCGGCGGGAGTGAGGCGGAGGCGGCCGAGGCGATCGGTGGCAAGCCCGTCGACGCCGGACTGGTAGAAGACGAAGTCGGGGTGGAAATCGGCAATTTTGGGGAGAACGGTGGCGAGGGCGCTGAGGTATTCGGCGTCGGCGATGCTGGCTTCGAGTTCGACGTCGATGGAACTCTGCTGCTTGCGCAGCGGGAAGTTGGCTTTGCAGTGAACCGAGATGGTAAGAACGGAAGGGTCGTCGCGAAAGATGTGGGCGGTGCCGTCTCCCTGGTGGACGTCGAGGTCGAGGATGGCGATGCGGGAGATTTTGTCTTGTTGCAGGTGGCGTGCAGCGATCGCGATGTCGTTGAAGACGCAGAAGCCGGAGCCTTCCGCGGCGAAGGCGTGATGGGTGCCTCCGGCGAGAGTGCCGCCCCATCCGGTGGATTGCGCTTCGCGGGTGGCGGCGAGCGTTGCGCCAACGGAGGCGAGAGTACGCGTGACCAGGGCCTCTGACCAAGGGAAACCGATGCGGCGAATGGCGGCGTCGCCGAGAGTGCCGTTCAGAAAGCCATGGATGTAATCGCGGTCATGGGCGAGCGCAATGGTTTCGATGTCGGCCAGAGGAGCGGGTTCGAAGGTGAAGTGGTTGTCGCGCGCGAGGAGTTCGCGGAGCAGACGGTATTTTTCGACGGGGAAACGATGGTGCGGCGGGAGCGGGAGGACGTGGTGGTCGGTGTAGAAGAGGCGGCGAGTCATGCAGACCAGATCTGTCAGATAGGTTTGATCGTCGCGGAGCTAGTGCGATTCAGAAACAGTCTCCCAATCTTTCAGAAGCGCCTTCCAGGTGGTGGTTTTGCTTTTGCGCTCGGCGACATTGTCGGCGGCTTCGTGGTGCTCGCGGTCGAGTTCGCGGACGGGCGGGATATGCTCGTGGGGTGCGCGGACTATGCCGAAGGTCATGATGTATTTGAGGTCGTCGCCGCCGTGGCAGTAGACACAGCGGGTGCGCAGGTGGATGAGCACGGGTGGACCCCAGTCCTGATGAGTGCTCAAAAGCGACGCGAAGCTGTAGTCGTTGCCAGCAGCGGGCGCATAGGCGGGTGAGTCTTCGGGTTCCGGGACGAGTCCGCCGGAGAGAGGACCTTTTAGCAACTGCTCGCGGCTGATTTCGTAGACGCTGATTTCGGTTCGTGGAAGCGGTTTTTCGTCGGGGCTGCGGAAACGGCGGATCTGGATTTCGGTGGTGAGCGAGGTCGGTTGCGGGTTTCCGCGTGAGTCGACGACCAGCGCCTGGGTGACGAGGGCGACGGCTTCAAGTTGATCGGCAGCGGAACCCTGCACGCGGGGGAGTTGGTTCAGGAATTTGCGGACATTGCGAGGCGGCCTGGCAGGTTTGAGAAATATGCGGACGG
>Ga0307478_10002543_pt1 | contig 14189 bp, 13 predicted proteins | sample atmos_gasesECM4C_2_FD_203713 | JGI IMG/M metagenome (GOLD analysis project Ga0307478, IMG submission 203713) | Hardwood forest soil microbial communities from Morgan-Monroe State Forest, Indiana, United States - atmos_gasesECM4C_05 | ecosystem: Environmental > Terrestrial > Soil > Temperate...
GCCAGGCTATAGGCGACCCTTCTTCGCAATGAGCTTCCGGGCGCCAAGATCTTGAACGATTTTCGAATTCTCCATCGCATGAGCCAGAACCTTAGAGTGGTTAGTGGGATAACACCATACGCCGCTGGCCGCTCTCGGTGAAAAACAGAAGCCTCCGAAACTCCGATCGCGTAAAGCCGCGTCAGCGCGATGCCACCAGCTCGGGAACGACTGAAAGCTCCTCGTATTCTTCTTTCGTTAAGGGAAGCGAAGCCGCGGCGATGTTTTGCTCGAGATGCTCGATCGAGGAAGTCCCTGGGATGGGCAACATGATGGGAGATCGCCGCAGGAGCCAAGCCAGCGCTACCTGTGTGGGGCTCGCATGGTGAGCCTGCGCGACGCGGCCAAGCACTTCGCCGGCAACTCTGCCGGCTCCCAATGGGAACCAAGGAACAAAGGCAATTCCATTGCGCTCACAATAATTCACCACGTAGTCCCATTCGCGGTCGGCAAAGCTATAGCGGTTCTGCACGGAGACGATAGGGACAATCTTGCGTGCTCGCTCGATGTGCTCTTGCGTGACGTTGGATAATGCGACCAGGCGAATCTTGCCTTCATTTCGCAGCTGAGCCAAAGTTTCGACCGATGCCTCAAACGAGACGACAGGGTCCGGGATATGCAGTTGATAAACGTCGATGCGGTCTAGTCGCAGTCTCTTCAGGCTCCCCTCGACCGCCCTGTGAAGGTGCGCAGGAGTGGCGTCGTGGGTCCACTGATTTGGGCCAGGGCGATTCCAGCCACCTTTGGTGGCCATTACAAGGCCAGCCGGGTAAGGAAACAACGCTTCAGCGACCAGTTCCTCGTTTACGTGCGGGCCGTAGGAATCCGCGGTGTCAATGAAATTGACACCAAGCTCCACGGCCCGGCGAAGAATCGCTAAGGCCCCTTTGCGGTCCTTTGGCGGCCCCCAGATGCCTTCGCCAGTGAGGCGCATGGCCCCGAAGCCGAGCCGATGCACGGAGATTTCCCCGCCAAGCGATACATTTCCAGCCAAACCTGCAGAGAGTTCTTTCTTGTTCACGACTGACCTCCAAGATTCTTGCTTTAGTTTCTTAGTCCGCGCTGACCGTCACAGCTCCAGCCGTTTCGCGGACCGGGGGAGCCATAAACTCCGGCCCGACCGGATTGTGAATACTCTCGCGAAGGATGGCGTCGATAGCGGCGAAATCACTTTTTGTCAGCGACCAGCCGCTCACCTCGTTAATGGGTGCAAGCTGTTCCGGACGACGCGCGCCCCAGAGCGCGATGCCAACACCTGGTTGATCGAGGAGCCAGCGAACCGCCAGATGAATCACGCGCTTGCCAAAGTGTTCGCGAGCATAGGCATCGAGTCTGCTCGCCGCGTCCAAGTACTCGGCAAAATGCGGCTGCTGAAACTTGGGGTCGCTGGTCTTGCGCATGTCGTCTTTCGCAAACTGGCGACCTGCGTTCATCGCGCCACTTAGTAGTCCGCGACAGAGTGCGCCATAAGCGAGCGTGGTGACGTTCCGGCTGAGAGCATATGGTAGAACCTTGCGTTCTATTTCGCGTTCAAAGAGATTGTAAGGCGGCTGAACTGTGTGGAGAGGCGCAACAGCCCTGAATCGTTCCATCTCTTCGGGCGAATAATTGCTCACACCGATGGCACGAATCTTGCCCTGTTCGTAGAGTCCACGAAGAGTGAGGGCTGTCTCCTCGACGGGGACGAGGGGGTCGGGCCAGTGCACCTGATAGATATCGATGTAGTCCGTTTGGAGGCGGCGGAGCGAATCCTCAATTTCTCGGAGAATACGTTGGCGCGTGGAGTTGCGTTCGATTTTCCCATTCGTCCAGTCTATGCCGACTTTCGTGGCAACCAGGACGCTATCCCTGCGGCCGTATTGACGCAGGGCTTCTCCCACGATTTCTTCGGAACGCCCATTGCCATAAATAGGCGCAGTGTCGATCAAGTTGATGCCCTGGTTGAGTGCGGCAAGAATGGTGCGGATGGATTCCTTTTCGTCGGTTCCGCCCCACATCCAGCCGCCAATGGCCCAGGTGCCGAGTGCGATTCGAGAACTAATGATATTTGTACCGTCGATGTTGATGTATTCCAGCATGTTGTTCTTTCTCCTCGTTTATTTGGAAATCGTTGTGTTTCTAGCCGAGCCACTGGGGGTTGGCGTAGGTGCCATCAAAATGGTGGCTCGTTTTGTAAAGCTCGAACTGGCCAGCCTCCGCAGCCTTTGCAGTTTTTGCGAGCAGTGCAGCAACTTGGGAAGAATTCATCGGTCGAAAACTGCGAGCCGCCTGGAGAGCCTGCTGAAGAATCGGAAGCGAGTCGCAGCCGGTGATGACCACGCTAGTGGGGAGGTTCATCGCGTAGTGAAGGCATTCCACCGGGGTCGCTGTTTTGCTTTCGAGAATAAAGTGGTCACCCATGGGCTTCATACCGAGCACGGCGATATCGTTCTTTAGCAAGACCGGCAGAACTTTCTTTTCAAAACTATCGAAGTGCGCGTCCATGACGTTGAGGGGCATTTGAACGGTATCGAAAGTGAAGCCGTGCTTTGAAGCGACGGCCAGCATTTGCAAATGAATGTCCGGACTTTTGTGGCCTGTGAAGCCGACGTAGCGGATCTTGCCAGCTTTTTGCGCCTCTAAGACAGCTTCGAGCGCTCCTCCGGCGGCAAAAATGCGGCCCGGGTCGGTGTCACGAATCACTTCGTGGAATTGAAGAAGATCGATCCGGTCAGTCTGAAGACGTCGCAGAGACTCGTTGATTTGACTCCCAGCCGCAGCTTTGGTGCGTCCGTCGATCTTGGACATCAGAAACGCCTTTTGCCGGTAACCGTCACGCAGCGCGTTGCCCATGCGGATTTCACTCTCACCACCGTTGTAGTCCCAGCAGTTGTCGAGAAAATTGACGCCCTCATCGAGCCCCGTGCGGATGATGCGAATGCTTTCCTGAGGATCCGCCTGCTTGCCAAGATGATAGCCACCCAGCCCAATGAGGGAGACTTTCTCTCTGGTGCGCCCCAGCGTTCGATAGGGAATGCCATTCCTTGACTCCGATGGCGGGGAAGGCCGCTCAGCGGGCGCCAACAAAATGGAAGCCGCCGCAAACCCAAGGAATCCCCGGCGCGAAATGCCGGCGTCCGCGGCGTCGTTAGTTCTTGGAACTGGCGCGAGATACAGATGGAGCGAATCCTCTTGGTCTTGCTGATTTTTCTTGTGATCCATGACCCACCTCCTTTTCAAGCGCCTCGCACCTGAAGGAATGGAATCCATTTGCAGTTGCGACGACCGCGGTTTACAGGCCGCGAGCTATTTCTTTTGATGCAGCGAGCGAACGTAGGAAACCAACGAGTGAATTTGATCCTCGCTGAGCGAATTCTTGAACGGGGGCATCCCACCCTTACCGTCAGAAATGACTTGTGCGAGTTGCGCATCGGGCAGCTTCTGAACTGCCGGTGAGCGAAGGTCTGGAACGTTCATGCTCTTTCCGACCGTGGAACCGGCTCCATCTGGACCATGGCACATTGCGCATTTCGCTCGGAACGTCGCACTGCTGGCCGCGCTGTCTGGAGCTGGATTTGCCCGCGCGATCGATACGACAAAAAGCGTGAGGCCAACAAAAATCATCAGCAGAAATATAGAAGCAATCAATACATTTCGTTCAGTCCTGTCTTTCATGACTTTTCCTTTACTTGCAATTTTCTCTTCCAGCTCCGGACACTTCCCCATCCAAAAACGCATAGACCGTCAACTCAAGCCGAGCTTTGTGATCGGCAGATCCCTTACCCTCTTGCCGGTTGCAGCGAAAATGGCGTTGCAGAACGCCGCAATAAACGGAGGCACCCCTGGCTCACCGACGCCCGCCGGCGGAGCGTCACTGTCGACGATGTAGACGTTCGTCTGGGCAGGAACCTCATTAATTCGAGCCACCGGATAGTCCTGAAAATTGGACTGATCGATTACACCCTTCGTAGCCGTAATCTCGCCAGTTCGCGCCACGCTGGTCCCGAAAGCTGCGGCGCCCTCGAACTGGGCGCGCGTCGCCTCCGGATTTACGACCAAGCCTGCGTCCAGGGCCACATCCACTCGCGGAATTCGCACTTCACCCTGATCGTTGACTTCGACTTCAACGACCGTGGCGACATACGTCAAGAAGCTTCTATGCGCCGCAATCCCGACGCCCGTTCCCTTGCCATGCTCGCGCTTTCCCCAGCCCGACTTTTCGGCCACCATCTCGGTTACACGCCGCAAGCGGCCGGTTTCCCAAGGATAGGCGTCCATCGAAGCTCCATAATTCGGATAGTCCACTCCCTTGAAATCGATCGTGCGCGGGCTCCCGATCAGATCAAGCAGATAGTCGAGCGGATCGCGCCCGGCCGCATGGGCAAGTTCGTCCGTAAAGCATTGAATACCGAAGGCGTGATAGATGTTCGCCACCGAACGTAACCAGCCGATGCGGACATGGGCTTTCGCAGGCCCATTCTCGACGCGGAGATTTGGCAGATCGTAAGGAATATCCGTCCAGCCCTGCTGCAGATGGGCCCCATCGCCGTAAACCGCATTCACGTCAAAGATAGAAGGGATTGGAGGAAACACGGAGCGTTGCAGCCACGCCGTCGGTTTGCCGTTCGTCCCCAGAGCGGCCTTCAGATACATCGAGGCGACAGCATTGAAGTAGTCGAACCGGATGTCGTCTTCTCGTGTCCAAACGACCTTCACCGGCTGGCCTAATTTCTTGGACAGCACCGCAGCTTCTGCGACGTAGTCGGGCTTTGACTTGCGCCCGAACCCGCCGCCAAGAAGAGTCACATGGCAAATCACATCTTCTTTCGGGATCCCCAACTCTTTCGCGACGATATCCTGGGCCGCTTGAGGATTCTGCGTCGGGGCCCACAGCGTGGCTTTGCCGTCCTTAAATTCCGCCAGTGCGACCATCGGCTCCATTGAAGCGTGCGCCAGAAGCGGAACGTAGTAGTCCGCCTCATATACCTTGCCACCTTTGGCGAATACTGCATCCGCATCACCAATATTGCGCACCACTTTGCAAGGATTGTGGGAGGTCGCGCGCAACTCTTTTTTGTATTCATCCGAATTGTAGGTTTCGTTGGGCCCGTTGTCCCAGGAGATGTTCAGCTTCTTGCGGCCTTGAAACGCAGCCCAAGTGTTATCGGCAATCACAGCAATGCCTCCCAGTGGCTGAAAGGCCGGCGGGGGCTTGAACGGATCAATCGGAACTGTCTGCCGCACGCCCGGGACCTTCAACGCTTCTTTGTCGTCGAAGGATTTCACTTTTCCGCCGAGAACGGGTGGGCGCTCCACCGAGGCGTACACCATGCCATCCACACGCGCATCCATGCCATAGACGGCTTTCCCGGTCACGAGTGCCTCGAGGTCATAGCTCACCTCGCCTTTGCCTATGTATCGCCAGGCACTTTTTGGTTTGAACTTCAACTCATCTTTGTGGGGAATGGGCAATTTCGCCGCAGCGCTCGCGAGCTCACCGTAACCCGCGCGCCGCTTCGTGGAACGATGAACAACAACGTGTAAATCTGTCTCGCACTCCGCCGCAGGGACACTCCACTGCTGAGCCGCCGCTTGAATCAACATGAACCGCGCCGTTGCTCCCGCCTCGCGCATCGCGTCGTAGAACGAGCGAATGGAATGGGACCCATCCGTATTTTGGTCGCCGTATCGCCTGTCGCCGATGGCTTGCTCGATTTTTACTCGCTTCCAATCCGCGTCCAGTTCGTCGGCAACTAGGAGTGGCAGGGTCGTGCGGCTTGTCGTACCCATCTCCGAGCGATGGGCCACGGTCCATACGGTGCCGTCGGGATTAATTCCGAGATAAACGCTCGGGTGCAGCGTGGCGTGATCCGCGTTGGTATCGTGTGGAAGTTCATCGCCAGCCGATAGCCTGGGGTAATAGCGCACGCCAAGCACCAGTGCTCCCGCGGCGACGATGCCCCCCGTCAGAAATCGGCGCCGGCTGACGTTTTCAATCCCGTTCATGCCATTTCCCCCGCCGCTGATTTAATCGCCGCGCGAATCCGTTGGTAGGTTCCGCAACGGCAGATGTTCCCGGACATCGCGTCGTCGATGTCCTGATCGGTAGGGTTCTTCTTGCTATTCAAAAGAGCAACCGCCTGCATGATCTGCCCCACTTGGCAATAGCCGCATTGCGGCACGTTGATTTGCATCCATGCCTTCTGAACTGGGTGCAATCCGCTCTTCTCGAGGCCTTCGATCGTTGTGACTTCCTTTCCAGCCGTGTCCTTCATCGTGGTCACGCAAGATCGAGTTGCTTGGCCATTCACGTGTACCGTACAAGCGCCGCACAGCCCTATGCCGCAGCCAAATTTCGATCCGGTCAGCCCCAGGATATCGCGCAGATACCACAGCAGAGGCATTTCCGGAGCGCCATTGAACGACTGCTCAGTTCCGTTCACCTTCAGTTCGATCATGTTTCCGCCTCGCTTCCCGCGCGCGCCGACGACGATCCTGGTTCGCCTAGCTCGATTCGACTGGCGAAATGACGCCGACGTGAGTCCGCCTGTCTACAGAACTCAAATGGGCTTGTTTTTCCATTTGTAGAATCACCGCCGAAAAATCTTGTTCAGCCCCTTCGTCCGATTGTCTTGCATTAATCTCAAAGGCAGCTCCCGCAGCGGGCATTCGCGCGCCAACGGCAGCCGCGAGATTGAGAATCAACCCGAAATCCTTATTCATCAGGCGAATCGGAAATTGCGGGCTGTAGTCGCTCCTCATCGCTCTTTCCAGTTTGCCTGCATGCGCTGGAGCGACCACCGCAGTTTGCGACAAAACGTCCAGCAAGCGATTGCGATCAAGACCAGCTTTTTCACCGAGTGCGACGGCTTCGGCAATCGCCTGCATTCCGATTCCCAGTAAGGTGTTCACCACAAGCTTCATCGTCGCGCCGGAGCCGTTCGGCCCGAGATAAAAATACTTCTTGGCGATTACGCGAAAGATCGACTCGGCCGAGTCGAAGCGCTCCTTATCTCCGCCCCCAAACAGGGTCAACAGCCCATTTTCCGCAGCCGGAGTGCTACCAGAAATAGTTACATCAAGGACTTCAACTCCACGCTCTTGTCCCAGTCTCGAGAGTTCCTGCGAGGTCTCGGGAAACACCGTGCTCAAATCGATGACCACCGAGCCGGGATGCGCGTGGGCGAACACGCTGTCAGGTCCTCGATAAATGTCCAGGACAGCTCGATCGCTCGGTAGGCACGACAACACGACATTGCAAGCGGAAGAAAGCTCCGAAACGCTCTGTGCGACGGCGCCACGATAGCGAATTAGCTCCTCCGCCTTGTTGTGATCCCGGTCGTAAGCTGTCAGCTTGAAACCGGATTCAAGCAATCTCCGTGCGATCGGTCGACCCATGTAGCCGATCCCGACAAATCCAAGCTTGGCGTTTTCCTGCGTGATTGGTTTCATGATGAATGGACCTTATGCCGAATTGCGACTTCAATTTCAACTTCCGCATTGGCAGAAAGCACGCCTTGTACCGTTCGTGAAGGGAATCGAGAATTCATGCAAGATGTTGGCGGCAAGGAGGATACGAGGGTTGAACACACGGATCTGACATCAGCTGGCGATAACCATATGTCGAGTCCGTTGGACACTGTCAGTCCATTGGAAATCAGCTTGCACCCGTAAATGGTTGAATGAGCTTCCCAAAGAGCTTAAGCCAGTTCCATTGCAGGCAGCTCATCAAGCTCCGGTGCAATTTGATTCCGGCTCCCAAAACTCCGGTACAGTACCGACTGCAGCACCCCGGGTGCGCGGCGTAAGTACCCGCTGGTACCCAGGCAGCGAAAACCGTACAGGGAGCGTCTCGCGAAGACCAACCAATTCTCAGGCGCGCATCAGGATTCCGGCCCTTTTTCTTTTTTGGCGGCGTGTGTCACCGGTCTTCGTTTGGGAGAAGATTGCAACCCCAGGACCCAGGTACCAAACACCGGAACCTGAGGCACCCCAGCTTCGCAAAGAAACATCCTCACCTACTCCTCGTTATACAATTTGAAGCTGTATTGACCGGGAACATGTGTCCCGGATGGAGCACGCGAGCTTACGCTTGGCCTCCACATGCACACAACCATTCTCGCCACATTTTTTGAGATCTCTCGCACGGCGGTTTCGATGTGCACCGCCGGCATCCTACTTTTTCTCATTGCGCTGTGGACTGCGAAGACCGATATCGCGCGAGCCGGCGGACTGGAGAAGATCGTAGTCTTGAGCAATTTGTGTTTCGCCATCCCATTGGCGGTCTTCGGCGCGGAGCATCTCTCGGGCGCAAGATTCATCATGCTCAGCGTGCCCTCGTACATGCCATGGCGGTTGTTTTGGGCGTATTTCGTCGGCGTTGCGTTGCTGTTGGCGTCCTTGAGCATTGCCACAAAAATTCAAGTGCGCTGGTCCGGCCTGCTGTTCGGGATCATGATGTTTCTTTTTGTGGCGATGGTGCATATCCCGCGAGTTCTCGCCAGCCCCAAAGACAGGTTTGCGTGGGTGATTGTCATCCGCGAGATGTCGTTCGCGGGCGGAGGCTGGGCTCTTGCGGGAAACGCGATGCGCGGGCAAGGCGGAAGCAAGCTCATAACCGTGGGCCGCGTGTTGATCGCGATCGCCGCTATATTTTTTGGCGCTGAGCATTTTCTGCACCCAGCCGGATGCCCCGGAGTCCCGCTCGAAAAACTGACGCCTGCGTGGATTCCGGGGCGCTTGCTTATAGGCTATCTGACAGGCGCAATTCTTCTGCTTGCCGGGGCAAGCATTCTGCTGGCCAGGAAGACCGGGATGGCGGCAACTTATCTCGGTACCTGGATTGTGCTGCTGGTCTTGTTCATCTATGGGCCGATTCTGATCGCGCAGATGTCCGACCCGAGCACTGCGGTCAAGGTTGAGGGGATCAACTATTTTGCGGACACGCTGCTGTTTGCCGGCGCGATTCTCGCGCTCGCCAGCGCGATGCCACCCACGGATTAAAATGCCGCCTGCCAACCGAAGGTCGTCGGTTCGAAACTGCTCCTGCAGTCATTTTTCTTCAGGCCGGAGCTCAGAATTCCGTCCTTTTTTCCTACGGGAGACGGTTCAGCGCCAAGCCGATTCTTGGGTCGCCAGCCGACCTGATGCACGTTACCTGAAAACTCCGCCTACCGTAAACGATGCATCAAATCTGCTGCGCTTTTGGCTGCCTTCTTGATTTCGCCGATGCTGCGCACAGCCGGTTCAGGACCGACAACCTGCTCGGATAATATGTCAGCATGGGCGCTGATCACGCACAGCAGGTTATTTAGCGCGTGCGAAACAACCTCAATCTTATCGGCCGGAGGATCGAACTCTTTTGGTGTTGCCAATTCAGGCTGCACTTCTGGCCGTTTCTGCTGTTGAGGTTCAGTTTGTCTTTCCATGGCGATTGAAATAACTGCAGCATGCAGCCCCCAGGCGGTCAACTTGTCCAATTTCAGGCATCGTGAAGCGCCCGCCTCCACGGCTCTCTTTTCCACGTCTTTCTCCGCCGGATAGGCGAGCGCAATAAGGGGCATTGTCGGATACTCCGACCGGATCTTTTGAAGGGAGATTAGCCCCTGAAAACTCCAGGCATGGAGGTCGATGGCTAGGGCGTCCCAGTCCTCTGTGGAGAGCGCGCGGAACGCATCAGCCGGGGACTGCGCACGATGCACGTGGAGCGGCACATCTGGTGCTTCCAGCATGGCTTGGGAAAGCTTCGACCAGGACGGGTTCTCGCCCAGGAAGAGAATCCTTAATACGACGTTGTCCATCATCAATCTTTCTGACTGCCCCTGACAATTCACGCACGAGTCCGTTCATAGCTGAACCCTCGCTGCTTGAACTTGCTTCAACGACTTTCCCGGAAACTACTTCTGCAATTCTCGATGCTTCGCGTCCGCTTAGGAGAACAAGCGCCGAATCTCCAACAGCAATTTCTCGGGCAACTGACTCTTGGACACAAAGCTGTCTGCCCCATGGCGCGTGCACTCGTCGCCGAGTGACAGGCCCTCGAGTTCCGAGTAGATGATGACCCGCATCGCGGGGCTGCGTTGGTGGATTTGCTCCGCCGCCTCCAGCCCGTTGACTCGTGGCATGCTGAGATCGAGGAGCACCAGATCAGGCTCCTGTACGGAAGCAAGCTGCACCGCGTTGACACCGTCGCTTGCCGTTCCCACAATCTCGAAACCACCCGCAAATTCAAGGTAGTCGCAGACTGACTGCAAGGCCGTCGGGGAATCGTCTGCGACGAGAACTCGAATTTTTGGTGCGCGGTTCATCGCCTCTTTGAACGAAACCTGATTAATTCGTTTTAACAATGAGGGAATTCCCGGCGTAAGGAAATTAGGCTGATTCCCTAGTGAGTTTGCACTAGAAGGCTGGCAAGTGTTTATCGGTGTCTGTCGTCTGGGATATCTTGGTCTTACGGCCAAACTGGCCATTGGCCGGCGGCGTGCCACCGTCCGGTCGCTTCCAGCCCATCAGGTCCGAATGATCTTGTTGCGAACCGCATACACGACGAGTTCGGTGATCGAATGCAGGTCGAGCTTCAACATTATGTTCGCTCGATGAGCTTCGGCCGTATTGACGCTGATCCCCAGAATCGCAGCGACTTCCTTGTTGCTCTTGCCTTCGGCCAGAAGTTGCAGGATTTCCCGTTCGCGCGGCGTGAGGCGCGAGCGCGAAGGCTTTGCCGTGTCCGCCCCGCTCTCCGACAGCTCCTCTGGAGTCAGTGCGCCAGACACACGCGTGGAAAAGTACGCCTTATGGAGCCGAAGCGCTTCCACGGCGGCAAGGAGCACGCGGTCGGCATCGTCTTTAAGGATGTAGCCTCGCGCACCTCCTTCCACCACTTGTTGCACAAGATCGTCGGACTCGTGCATCGTCAGGATGAGAACTTCCGTGCCAGGCGAGGACTTATGAATGCGGCGCGCCGCCTCCACTCCATTGAGCAGAGGCATGCCGATATCGAGCACCGCGATATCTGGCTTGAGTTTGATTGCTTTTTCGACCGCCTCACGTCCATCGCTGGCCTCCGCGCAGACCTCCCAACCGGCCTGGGACTCGAGTAGAGTCCGAAGTCCCGCGCGCACAACCGCATGGTCATCCGCTATAAGGATGCGAAGCGCTGGCATCGCCTCCCTCTGTGCTTACCTCTTGAGTCACCGGAATCGTCGCGCGAATGGTCGTTCCTTGCGTGCCCGAATCGATTTCGAGACGGCCACCAAGCTGCGCCAGGCGTTCTCGCATTCCGGGGATGCCTACGCCTAGCCTGGCCTGTTCTGGCCGCGGGTTCCCGTTGGAAGGGACTGGCATCCCACGGCCGAAGTCTTTGACTTCCAGTACGACCCAGGCGGCCTGCTGTGAAAGCAGGATCCGCGCTGTAGGGCTGCCGGAGTGGCGCTGGATATTTGCTAGACTTTCCTGAGCAATCCGGAACAGTGCAATCTCCGCCGCCTGCGACAATCGAGGAAATTCAGAAGAAACCACAAACTCGGTCGCAATTCCGCTGCGCTCGCCGAATCCCGTCGCGTATTCTTTCAGAGTGGAGACTAATCCCAAATCATCCAGCAGAGGCGGATGCAACAAGTAGGACAACGTCCGGATTTCCCGCGACATTTGCCGCAAAAGACCGCGCGCTTTCTCTAACGAACGCAGAGCAGCTTCGTTCCTGGGCGCAATGGATTGCCGGGTTTGCGCCAGGCTCAGGTTAATTGCCAGCACGGTTTGCGCCAGCCCGTCGTGCAACTCCCTGCCGATCCGGCGCCTTTCCTCGTCCTGCAGTTTCACGAGTTGCGTAGAGAGCTGATGAATGGCCCGTTCGGCGATTTTCATTTCTGTGATATCGGCAAACGATGTGATCACTCTCAGAATGTTGCCATTCGCATCCAATTGCGGAGCCGCGTTGCCGTGGATCCACAGCGGCTCCTGACTATCGCGGCGACGGAAACCCATAATTGTCCGCCGGACCGGGGCTCGCGTATGCAATACGGCAGACGCCGGCAATTCGAATTCGGCAAGCTCCCTCCCTTTTTCATCCACGGGACGAAGCCCCAGCTCCCAGGGAGTTTTCCCCAGGACTTCCTCCTCCGAGAAGCCGAACATGTCCAGAGCAGCCCGGTTGGCGAATTGAATGCGACTATCCGTGCCGTGCAGCACAACTCCTACTTGCAAATCGCGCACCAGGGTGCGAAAGCGTTCTTCACTCTCGCGCAAGGCCTCGATCGCCCGGCGTTGTTCGGTTAAGTTCGTTGCCGACGCGATAACGCGGTCGAGTTTACCGTCCGGCGTAAATTCGGGTATGGCGTCGAGCAGCGTCCATAGAATCTCAGGTGAAGTGGGAATCTTCCAGCCGATCAACAGGCTGCGAATCGGCTGTTTTGTAGCGATAACCTGCGACACAGGTCTAACCGCGGCCGGGATGAGCGTTCCGTCCTCACGCACCGGAATCAACCCCAGCTCCTGGGAGGTTTTGCCGATCAAGGCCTCACGCGGCATACCGACCATTTCCTCAATCGCCTGGTTCGCGAATTGGATGCGTGCAGAACTGTCGTAGGAGACGATGCCGACATGCAGGTTTTCGACTAACGACCGAAATCGCTCTTCGCTGGCGCGCAGCAAGCTTTCGGCCTCTTTTCGCTCAGTCACGTCTCGCACTGCTACCAGCGCACAGCGGCGATCATCCAGATCGACCAGGGTGGCGGACATTTGTCCCGTCCGGATTCGCCCATTCTTCGTGCGGAACTCGAACTCTTCCTCGCGTATTTCGCCTTTTTCGATGAGCTGGGCTAGCACTTCTGCGCGGCGCAAAGGATTGAGCCATAGACTCAAGTCCTGTGGAGTCTTGTTGATCACCTCCCCTCTCGTATACCCGGTAAGACGCGTGAAGCTCTCGTTCACATCAAGATAGGGGCCCCCGGGGAACACAGTTATGCTGTAGCCGTCAGGGCTTGACCGGAACGCCGAAGCGAGGATGCCTTCTGAAGCTCTCAGCGCATGCTCGGTCTCGAGCAATTCCTTCGATATGCGACGTTGCTTTTCATTGGTCAGAATCAGGCGCAATGCCGAACAAAGAACCGACGCGGTGATAGCCACCCACGCAACTAGAAATTGTTCCCTGGCGATTGCCCGCCCCATGAAAATCACGGACAGGGGAATGACAACGGGAAGAATCTGCGTCACAACATAGTCTCCCCGCCGCGAAGTACTGGCCGGGCGCGTCACTGGTTCGCTCTGCTTCCAGATTGCCGCCAGCACAATCACCAGAAAATACGGCACCATCCACAGCGCGTCTCCCCAACTTGCCCTGCCAGCGGTCAATCCAAGAGTAAACAGATAGTCGCCATCGGAGGCGCCTGCGGCGAAAAATACCGCCGCCATTCCAAGCGAAAAAAGCTTCAGCCACGGGGAAAGAGAGGTCCGTGAGCGCAGGAGGAATCCCGCCGAAAGAATCAGGTCGCGCGCAATATAAAGAATGAGGATTTGCCGCAACAGGCTTGCTTCGTTGGTCTGCCAGCGTGACGGGACATAGAAAAAATAAAGATAGGCGGTGCCGGCGACGATCGTGATCTGAGCAAAATCGAGAACTCGCAGCCAATCAACGCCCTCGCCCTTGCCTTCCGGAGGCGGCAAAAACATCATGAAAACGGGCGCGACCCAAAGGAAAAACAACACGTCGGAGGGCCACAGCGCGTGCGCCGAGCCAGGCACAAAGCTTTGGTAATAGGTGCTGATGGCCTGAGCGAGTGTCTCGAGCGCGAGTGCGATGCCCAGAAGAGTCCAGATTTGACGCGCGTAGCCGGTGGAGCGCTGCGCAACATAAAACGAGCAGCACGACGCCCACAGGACCATCGCGAAGTCCAGAGAATTGGCAACCAGCAGGCTCTTCTTTACAATCTGGACCGTAAGCAGATCAGCAATCAGTAACGCGGCCAACACTGCCGCAACAGCAATGGCGATTCGCGGAAACTTGCCAGCGGGGGACAAGGTACCCTCACCTGATCGCAGTCAACCTGGCCGCAAACCAATCCGTAGTCGACCCGAGTGTACACTACTCCCGGCCTGCTTTTCTGTGCTCTTCGCACCCCGTACTGCTTGGCTGTCTTTGGAGTTAACGAAGTTGGGCGCCGCCCTCCGTGCCGCCG
>Ga0307478_10002544_pt1 | contig 14183 bp, 9 predicted proteins | sample atmos_gasesECM4C_2_FD_203713 | JGI IMG/M metagenome (GOLD analysis project Ga0307478, IMG submission 203713) | Hardwood forest soil microbial communities from Morgan-Monroe State Forest, Indiana, United States - atmos_gasesECM4C_05 | ecosystem: Environmental > Terrestrial > Soil > Temperate...
GTAGCGAGCGAGCGCTCGACGGCCGGTGCGATTTAGATAGACGAAGACGATGCCGACGACAAGGGCGGCTTCAACGCCTTCACGGAGAGCCAGGAGCAACGCAGAGAGCATAGCTTTTCCAGTTGTAAATCATTTACAACTGGAAAATCAAGTCTAGCTCTGACCCGCGCCTAAATCAAGCGAATTCACCTGTTGCAACACCGTGCTCACCTTTCCCTGTAGAATAGCATCTTACATGCGAATGACTTTCCCGCGCCATTCTCTGGGCCGCTCACAGCGAGGTGTGACGACCCTCACTAGCCCCCTCGTCCTTGCCGCCTTGGGGGCGGTTCCAGTGCTCTTGGCTTCGCTCATTACGCCAAACCCAGTTGCCGTGAACGCTTCTCCGCAGGCTCAAAGCCAGCAGTCTTCGACCACCGGGAATGCGGCTCAAGATCCCCAGACAGTTTCAGGCGCTACGCCTTTGGAACAAAGGCTACCGTCGCCTCCACGAAAAGCTGACATCAAAAAGGGCAAACAAGCCTACAAACAAGGCCTTAGAGTCGAGGCGGAAGGCGACTGGCAAGCGGCTTACGACGCTTACTCCGACGCCGTGGATTGGGACCCCAGCATTCGAGAATATTTGATGCGGCAGGCGGTCGCCAAGGGCCACGTCGTACAAATGAAAGTGGATTTGGCGGAGCGCGATGCGGTGTCCGGGCGATTTACGGACGCGCTGCACGCAATGCGTGAGGCGCGCGAATTGGATCCTTCCAACCGCACGATCAGCGAGCGCCTGATCGAACTGGAAGCTCTCGATCCCGCGCGCGCCCGGCAAGTCGCGGCCGAGCCGGAATTGGCTCCGGAAGTACGGCTGGAACACCGCCCTGGAACTCAATCTTTTCAACTTCGCGGTCAGACGCAGAACGCCTACCAACAGGTAGCAGAGAGATTCGGCGTCGAAGTCGCCTTTGACGTGGATCTCCGCAATACGCCTGTGCACCTCGATCTGCAGGACGTGGACTTTGCGACTGTGATGCGCGTTCTAGGAGAGGAGACTGGAACTTTTTGGAGGCCGCTCACCAAACACTTGTTCTTTGTGGCGCAGGATACGCAGCAAAAGCGCAAGGACTATGACGTTTCGATCGTGCGCACCGTGCTGCTGTCTGCTTTAGAGACTCCCGAGCAGATGACGGAAGTATCGCGCATGGTCCGTGAAGTTGCCGGGATCACGCGCACTGATCTCGATTCCAAGAGCCACACGCTGACGATGCGCGCTTCGCCGCAAGCAATCTCGGTCGCTACGTCAATCATTGATAATCTGGACCAGCCTCCAGCCGAACTCGTGCTGGAAATTGAAGTGCTGGAAGTGGATCGCAGCCACAATGTGGACCTGGGTATCACCGGTCCGCAGAACGCTACCATTTATTCGATCCCGTCGAACTCCGCGCAACTGATTGCGGAAGGCGGCGCCACGGCGCTCAACGCGTTGCTGGAGCAAGTCTTTGGATCGTCTTCATCGATTCCGCCAATTTTTGCATTCGGCGGCGGCAAAACGACGTTCTTGGGTACTCTGCCGGGCGCTGCCGCAAGTTTTTCGAATTTGCTTTCCACCGTGCGCGCCGGGCGTCGCGTTCTTCTGCGCGCTGAAGACGGAGAGCCGGCGTCTTTTTTTGTGGGCGAGCGCTTTCCAGTTTCGCTGGCGCAGTACTCCTCCAGCCTCGTCGGCAACGCTAACAGCACCGCGAACCAAACGCCGACAGTTTCGAGCTCCACGGCGTCCACCTTGCCCATCACGACCCTTAACACCGGGACGAATCCTGATTTCGTCGTCACGGGCGATCTGAACCAAGATAATTTTCAGGATCTCGTCGTTGCGAATTTTACCGACGGGACCCTTTCGGTTTTCCTTGGCGGTGGTCTGGGGAGTTTCGGCACTCCCAGCACAGTGACCGTCGGCAAGGGACCGACATGGATTGCCACGGGGAATTTCAACGCCAAGACCAACACGGGAGGAATTATAGATCTCGCCGTTGCGAACGAGGTGGACAACACCGTTTCCATCCTGTTGGGAAACGGCGACGGCACGTTCACGGCGGCGCCCTCCTCGCCTCTCGTACTCCCGAGCGGTTCGAGTCCCACGTCCATCGCCGTGGGCGACTTTAACAAAGACGGCTTTTCAGACTTAGCCGTCGTCAACATGGGTGCCAACACCGTTAGCGTCTTCCTGGGGAACGGCGATGGTACGTTTAAGCCGCCCACGACGGTCGTCACCGGCAGCGCTCCGACCTCGATCGTTGCCGCCGCTTTCAATCCCAGCGCGCCGTCCATCATTGATCTTGCCGTGACGAACTCCACCGACAACACTCTCGAAGTTTTTATCGGTAATGGCGATGGAACGTTTCAGAAAGGCGTGACATACAACACGGGCGTAACGCCAAATTACGTCGCGGCGGCCGATGTGGATGTGGACGGCATCCTGGATTTGGTAGTCACCGATAGCGGCGTCGCAACCAGCTCCAATAGCGTCGGTAACAGCGTGTCGGTTTTTTTGGGCAATGGCGACGGCACTTTCATCAAACCGGGTAGCACGCGGCTGGATTTTCCCGCTGGGACGAATCCCACATCCATCACCATTGCTGATTTTAATGCTGACGGTCTTCCGGATCTCGCCGTCACGGCAACCGGAGACAACTCTTTCGCACTGCTGCTGGGAGCCGGCGGTGGTTTATTCGATTCGCCGATTGAAGTGCCGGTGGGTACCACACCCGATTCCGGGGCGACCGCCGACTTCAACGGCGACGGACTTCCCGACCTGGCCATTTCCAATTTCGGCTCGAACACCGTGTCAGTGATTCTGGATTCGTCATCACTCATCAGCCTTCTTTCCGGCAGCGGAGTCGGTACGCAGTTTCCGGGCGCTGAATATATAGACATCGGACTCAAGGTGAAGGCTACGCCGCGAGTCCACCCTGATGGCGACGTAACGCTGCAATTTGAATTTACTCTGAGCAGCTTGGGGGGCTCCAGCCTCAACAACATCCCGATCGTCAATAATCAGGAAATCCATCAGACGGTGCGCGTGCGAACAGACCAAACAGCGGTGCTCGCGGGTTATCTCGCGCCGCAACGCACCACTTCGCTCAACGGTTCGCCGGGGCTGGGAGATTTGCCACTCAACGGGATCATCGGCGGCACCACCAACTCGCAATACGCGGACACCGAATTATTGTTTCTGGTCACGCCGCGGCTGGTGGAGATGGCTCCGCGAAAGGATCACATGATCTACGCGGGTCGCGGGCAATTGGGCGGCGCTACGTCGTTAGGACCATCAATCCAGGAACGACGCGGCGGATTTCAACTTCCGCAAACTGAGCGGCAGGAGCCAGTCGAGCAACAACTGCAACCGCAGCCGCAACCGCAGCCACCGCCACAGCCTGAAACTCCACCGTCGCAGCCACCACCCGAACAACAACAACAATACGAGCCTCCGGCGAATACGCCTCCGCAACCCAACACCCCGAACTAGCTGTAGCGGCGCGTTTATTCCGAGGCAGTCTGACGGGAAGAACCAGAGAAACACGCCGGTGGCCGCGACCGTGGGCCCACGAGCGCCTGTTACGGCATGGCTTCCAAAACTACCAGCGGTTGGTACGTGCGCGGAACGACGGGCTCGGCAATTGCGATCAATTGCCCTTGTTGACTGAACACACGGAGCCGCGACGGCTTCCAATCGCCTGCATCAAGTTGGGCAGGTCCGTTTTGCGTCGCGCTCGTTTGTCCGGGCTGAATCTGCGCGAGCGAAACGTTGAATTTCGCGCCGTGGCGCACGCGCTTTTCCACGATGGGCAGCACAGTCGCACGCGGCAGATCGGTCAATAATTTCTCGAGAGGAATCACACGCTCGAGCAAGCGTCCCGCTTTGGCGTCCTGCTCGAGCTCAGCGAGCGAGTGCGCGTCGTCCAGGGTGAATTCGCCGACAGCCGTGCGTGCGATCTCCGCGAGGTGGGCGCCGGAGCCTTGCAACTTTCCCAAATCGTATGCCAGCGAACGGATGTACGTTCCCGCGCCGCATTCCACCGTGAAACGGGCGACCGAACCTTCCACACCAGTGAGCTGAAATTCGAAGACTTCGACTTCCACCGGCTCGAGGTTTACGGGCTTGTTTTTTCGCGCAAGTTCGTGCGCCGGACGCCCGTGAATTTTTTTGGCTGAATATGCTGGGGGAACCTGTTGAATCTTGCCGAGAAACCGGGCCGCTAGCGCCGCAATTGCTTCAGGGTTCAGTGACGGAGCCGAATCCGGACCTAGGGCTTCACCGTCAGCGTCATACGTATCGGTCTCAAAACCAAATCGCACGGCGCACGTGTAACGTTTGCGGCGGCCGGCGTAGAAACGCGCCAGGCGCGTGGCCCGGCCCAGAGCCACCACCAGAACGCCCGTCGCCAGCGGATCGAGCGTTCCTAAATGCCCGATGCCGCGAAACCCCACCAGACGGCGCGCGGACTCGACTACGTCGTGCGAAGTTCTGTGGCTTGGCTTGTCGATGACGAGTATGCCGTCGGTGGGAGGCGCTTTGGGTGCACGAGACATGGTTTGGTGGTAGCGCTTGGCGATCGTTGCAGACTGCCAATCGCAGGTCGCTGTACTCTTGCAAGGGAAACCCAAAGCTTCCCGTGGCAGCGGCTTGATCAGCACTGCGGCGCAGCGCTACGGAGTGTGGTCCTCCGAAGCCTTCGCTTTGCGCAGCAAGTTCTCGATGCGCTGGCCGTATTCTTCCGTTTCATCGAGGATGAAGAGCACCTCGGGCGCGCGGCGCATGTGCAAACGCTCGACCAGTTCGTGGCGCACGTAACCCTTCGCGGCCTGCAGCCCTTCGAGCGTAGTTGCGCGCTCCGCCGGATCACCTGCCAAGCTCACAAACACGCGCACCGTGCGCATGCCCGCGCCCATACGAACTTCCGTTACCAGCACCGGCGCCGCCAGGCGCGGATCTTTCAGCTCTCCTGCCAGCATCAGGCTCACTTCGTTGCGAATCTCCTCGGCGATGCGCTCCGAGCGATGTCCTTGAATCGTCATGCGCCTTCCTCATCCTCAAAGTATTCCACTGCTTGCGACACCAGGTCGCGGCCCAGTACGCGTTCGGATTCCGCCGCGATTTCAGCCAGCGATTTCTCGAGGTGCCCCACGTCGCCCGAGATCGTGACTACACCGATGCGCGAGCGCTGCCAGGTGTCCTGGTGCTCCAGTTCCGCGACGGCCACATTGTAGTGCGCGCGCAAGCGGTCCTTCAAACTGCGCAGAACTTGCCGTTTGTCCTTGAGGGACTGCGCATCGAGGATGTGAATTTCCAGGGTGAGAAGACCGATCGGCATTGTCGTAATCGCGCAGCCATTCGGGCCGCGCGGTGGAGCAAATCCAGCGTCAAGAAACTAGCACCGCGGTCGCGCCGCGGTCGAGCCGGAAACGATGCGTGAGGCGTCCCGTCCGCGGCGAGCGACGCAACTTCCTTCGATGCCCGGCAAATAATAAGTAGTTGCGCTACTGAGTCCTGACGCGTTCCGCGGCCGCAGCGCGATCCTGCCGGGGACGATCTGGCGGAGGCGGTGGAAGCGCTGCAGTCTTCTCGATCGCAAAACACTCGAGTACATCGCCAACCTTGACGTCGGCGAAATTCGATACCCCGATGCCGCATTCAAATCCCTGGCGAACTTCTTTCACGTCGTCTTTGAAGCGCTTCAGTGAACTTACTCTACCGGTGTAAATCACCGAGCCTTCGCGAATCACGCGCACCTCGGCGTCACGTTTGATGATGCCATCCAGCACCGAGCAGCCCGCAATCGTCCCCACGCCCTTGACGCGGAACGTGTCGCGCACTTCGGCGCGGCCCAGGAAATGCTCCTTGATTACCGGAGCGAGCAAGCCTTCGACAGCCTTCTGCAATTCGTCCAGCAACTCGTAGATGATCGTGTGCGTGCGAATATCCACGCCTTCGCGCTGCGCCAGTTCGGCGGCTTTGCGCTCCGGCCGCACATTAAACGCCACGATTACGGCGCTCGAAGTAGATGCCAGCAGGACGTCGCTTTCGTTCACCGCGCCGACGCTGGCATGGATCACTTTCAACTTCACCTGGTCGTTCGAAAGCTTCGGCAGCATTTCGTTGAGGACTTCCACCGAGCCTTGCACGTCCGCCTTCACCACCACCGGCAATTCCTTCACTTCACCGATCTTCAATTGTTCGTGCAGCTGATCGAGCGTCAAGCGGCCGCTCGCCGATTTCGCCAAAGTTGCTTCGCGCGCTTTGCCCTGGCGGTATTCGACGATGTGCCGCGCCTTCGCTTCGTCCGCCACCTGGAATTGATCGCCCGCTTCCGGCACTCCCTGCAAACCGAGAACTTCCACCGGCGTCGAAGGTCCGGCCTGCTTGATCGCGCCGCCGTGATCATCGAACATCGCACGCACTTTGCCGTACACAGCGCCGACGATGAAGACGTCGCCGACGTGCAGCGTGCCATTCTGCACGAGCATGGTGGCTACTGGGCCGCGGCCTTTGTCCACCCGCGATTCCAGCACCGTTCCGCTTGCCGGCACTCCGGGATCTGCCTTTAACTCACGCAAGTCGCCCACCAGCAAAATCATTTCGAGCAATTTGGGGAGGTTCTTCTTCGTCTTGGCCGAGACTTCCACCATCACGGTATCGCCGCCCCATTCTTCCGGCATCAGGCCTTTATCGGAGAGCTGGCGCTTCACGCGTTCGGGCTGCGCGTCGGGCTTATCAACCTTATTGATGGCCACGACGATTGGCACTCCGGCAGCACGCGCGTGCGAAATGGCTTCCTCGGTCTGCGGCATCATGCCGTCGTCGGCGGCAACCACCAGCACTACGATGTCCGTGACTTTTGCGCCGCGCGCACGCATACGCGTGAACGCCTCATGACCCGGCGTATCTACAAATACGATGCGCTTCCCTTGAACGTGCGCCTCATAGGCGCCGATGTGCTGAGTGATTCCTCCCGCTTCGCCGCCCGCCACATCTGCTTCGCGGATGGCGTCCAACAAGCTCGTCTTGCCGTGGTCAACATGGCCCATCACCGTGACCACCGGCGCACGCGGCACTTCATTCCCCGTGCGCTCTTCTTTGACCTTTTCTTCCTGCACCAACTGCTCTTCAAAGGTGACGACTTGCACGACGCCATTAAACGCCTCGGCGAGGCTTGTGGCTGTCGGCACGTCAAGTGCCTGATTGATACTCGCGAATACGCCGCGATCCAACAAAGTCTTTAGCAAATCCTTGGCGCGGATATCGAGTTTCTCGGCGAGTTCACGCACAGTGATGCCTTCGGTCACCGTGAGAGGACGCGGCTCACGCTTTACCGGAGCAATCGGCTCGACGGCGGTCGAGCGGCCACCTGGTCCCACGCCAGCGCGCGGGCGAACTGGATGGAGCTTGCGCTCGCCTTCCGCGTAACGCTTCTCGATGAGCGGCCGACCGCGTGCTGCAGGCTTCCGCGCGTAAAGCGGCTTACCTGGTTCCGCTTTCGGTACTCCCGCGCCGGGACGCTGCGCGCCTACGGGAGCTTTATTGTCGCGACCGCCCGGTCCACTACCGCCAGGACGCGACGGGAACCGCGAAGGTGGTCCGCCGGGACGTTGACCTGGAGCGCCTCCCGGACGGCCCTGAGGGGCGCTGCTCGGTCGGTATTGTTGTGGTGCACCGCCGGGACGCATGCCTTGCGGCGCGCCCGGGCGGGATTGGCCGGGCCCCGAAGGGGCACCCGGACGAGCGGGAAACCGTTGCGCGGACGCTGGAACACCCGAAGGACGTGGTGCGCCGGGTGCTGCGGCCGCGGGACGTGCTCCCACTGGTGCACCCGGCACTGAACCTGGCGAAGTGGGACGCAGCGGTACACCGGGTTTGGTTGCTGATGAGGCAGGCGCTGTCGCAGAGGGTCTCGCCGGGGCTGGCGACGACGCCGGCACCGCCGACGGAGTAGTTCCGGGCCGCGCAGCGGCGGGCGCAGCGCCGGTCGGGTGCGTTGTTGCAGGACGAGCTCCCGCCGGAGCTGCTGATGGCTGAGCCGCAGCAGGACGCGCGGCACCGGGAGCTACGACAGGAGGTGCCGGTGAAGTTCCCGGTCGTGCTGTCGGTGCTGGTGTAGCGCTTGCCGCGGGTTTCGCCGCGATCGTAGCGGGCGCTGAGGGCGCGGCAACACTCGGTCTGGGCGCAGGCTTCTTGCCCGCAGCCTTGGCAGACTTATCCGCTTCCGCGGCTTCTTCCGCCGCCGCGAGGTCGCGGAAGTGCTTGCGCACCAACTCGGCGTGCTTCAAGTCAATCGAGCTCGAGTGCGTCTTCTTTTCCGTGACGCCGACTTCCGGCAGGAACTCGATCAAGACCTTGGCCTTGATCTCCAGTTCGCGCGCCAGTTCATTGATACGGACTTGATTGGAATCTGCCATTCGCCTCTATCTTCCTTGGTCCCTTGCCCCGTCATTCATGATTTCGGATTGCATTTTTCGAGCGGCCGTCGTACCAGCGCGTCACGCACCAAGCTACGATTTTTCTGCGCCGTCTTCTGCGCCGCCGATTGCTTCCTCTCGCACCTCTTCGCTAGCCTCTTCGGTGGCCTCATCGAGGGCTTCCGCCTCGGCTTCCGCGTCCGCCGTGCTCACTGGAGCATCTTCTTGCGGTCCCGGCACTTCGTCCGCGGCGACTTGTTCGGTGGCTTCCTCGGTTGCTTCATCTACTGAGGCGGCCTCTGCTTGCGCACCAGGTTCGGTTTCTCCAACAGCAGCCTCACCCTCGTTCGCCACTTCAGGGGCGGCCGTCGCGGCGGTTTCCAGCGCTTCAAAGTACGCGGCGACGGACTGGTGAATCTTCTCCACCATTTTTTCGCCGATGCCCGGAATTTCCACGAGCTGTTCGGGCGTCATATCCGCAAGCTTTTCAATCGAAGAGATTCCCGCGGCTTCGAGCTTCTCAATGGTCTTCGGGCCAACGCCGGCCAGTTCCGTCAGGGCAGTTCCGGGAGCGGTGAGCGCGGCCATCTGCGCTTCGATCTCACGGCGCTTCTCTTCCTCGCTCTTGATGTCAATATTCCAACCAATTAATTTGCTGGCGAGCCGTACGTTCTGGCCTTTTTTCCCGATGGCCAGCGAAAGCTGCGTATCCTCGACGATCACTTCCAAGCGCTTCTCTTCGGGATCTACCACCTGCACGCGCGTCACTTTCGCGGGACTCAGCGCCTTCTGCGCGAACGCGACGGTCTCGTCGTTGTACGGAATAATGTCAATCTTTTCGCCGCGCAGCTCGCGAATGATGGACTGCACGCGCATGCCCTTCATTCCCACGCACGCGCCCACCGGGTCCACGTCCTTGTCGCGGCTTTCGACGGCAATCTTGGTGCGCTCACCGGCTTCGCGAGCCACCGCGCGAATCTGCACTGTGCCATCGTAAATTTCCGGAACTTCCATTTCGAATAAGCGCTGCACCAAGGCCGGATCCGCCCGCGAAACCACCACCTGCGGTCCCTTGGCTGCACGCTCCACCGCGCGAATGGTCACGCGCAGACGGTCGCCCACGTTGTACGCCTCCAGCCGCGATTGCTCGCGCTTCGGCAGACGCGCTTCCGTGCGGCCCATGTCCACAATGATGTCCGGTCCTTCCATGCGCTTCACCACGCTATTGATCAGCTCGCCGACGCGCGTGTGAAATTCGTTGTAGATCGTATCGCGCTCGGCCTCGCGCACCTTCTGCAGGATCACCTGCTTGGCCGTCTGCGCGGCGATGCGACCCAGAACGTCGGTGGGTTTGTTTTCGGTGATCTCGCCGCCTACTTCGATTTCCGGCTGGCGCTTGCGCGCATCGTTCAAGGAAATTTCGCGCACGGGGTCGGCGACTTCCTCGACCACCGTGTGCACTGAATACACGTCTACCTGGCCGGTATCCGGATTGAACTTTGAGCGGAGTTCCTCCTCGGTGCGGTAGTATTTCCGCGCCGCCACCACCATCGCGTCCTCAATGGCCGCGACGATGATCTCCGGTTCAATGTGCTTCTCCCGGCTGATCAGCTCGATTTGCTGGTACAGCTGACTCGCCATTCGCGCTTCTCCCGTACTGCTCGTCCATGAAGTTATGAATACCGTTCCACAAATTAAAATTACCGCCGATTCCAGAGTCCTCTACAGCTCCACCACCAAATTCGCTTTCTTGATCCCCGCGTACGGCACGTCCAGTTCGCGGTCGCGCACCGTGACCTTCACCACTCCGTCCGCGTATCCCGCCAGGCGGCCTTCCAAGTACGCTTGCTTCTCGATCGGCTCATTGAGCCAGATTTTCGCCAGACGTCCCGCGAAACGCTCGTAGTCCGCCGGCTTGATCAGCTTGCGGTCCAGCCCCGGCGAACTAATCTCCAGGACGTAGGCCGGGCCAGGCACCAGGTCTTCCACGTCCAGGATCACGCTGAGCTGCTCGCTCACGCGCTCGCAATCCTTATGAGTCACACCCAAGCCGTCCGGGTTCTGCGGGCCGGGCAGTCGGTCGATATAGACGCGCAGCAATCGCTGCTTGCCGATCTTCCACTCGACGTCGAAAACTTCGAGGCCTAGCGAGCCTGCCACCCGCTCGGCCGCCTCTCGAATCTTTTCCAGTTCCATTCTGTTCTAACGGCAATATTTAGATCGCGGTCAGTGTGGAGCTGGGCGCCGTCGAGCCTGAGCTCCTGCACTTCCATTCTAATCCGCGTCCCAGCAGTACTAGCGGATCGTATGCAGGCACCTTTAGCAACGACGCTGCGGCGCTCCGCCATTTGTCGCGCCCAACAAAAAAGTGGGCTCGCGCCCACTGGTTCATGCGACCTGTCTGGAAGCAACTCAGTATAATTTCTATGGCGTAAAAAGGCAAGACCACCCCATCCGGCTGGAAATTTCGGTTAAAACGCGACTTGGCGGGGCCTAGTGGTTCGTGTATATATCTCTGCGGCACGTTCCCCAAACGTACCCGCGGAGGATTCCATGTCCCAGCGTCGGATCCTGCAGCTGGCTATTGCGTGCGCTATCGTGCTTGCGGCCTTGCCCATCCCAGCCGTTCGATCGCAGCAGAAGATGGACTCCATCAGCACGGACCGCGCGCGGGGAATGCTGCGCGACGCCTACGACAACGTCAAGAAGCATTACTACGACCCGAAGTTTCACGGCATAGATCTTGATGCTCGCTACCATCAATACGACGATAAGGTTCGCAATGCACCAACCTTGACCCATGCCTTCGGAGTGATCGCCGGATTTCTAGATGGTCTGAACGATTCTCATACGTTCTTCAACCCTCCGCCGCGCCCGTATCGAGTGGACTACGGCTATCGCATGCAGATCTACGGAAGTGAATGCTTCATCTCGAGAGTACGACCCGGCACCGATGCGGAGTCCAAAGTCCATTCCGGCGACCAAGTGCTCGAGTACAACAACTACGCCGTGAACCGCGAAGACTTCTGGAAGATGAGCTACTACTTCAACAGCCTGGCACCGCAGAAAGGGTCGATTCTTGAAGTGCGCGACGCCAGCGGACAGAGTCGCAAGTTGACGATTGATGCGAAGGTGCGGGAGCTGAAGAAAGTGCTGGACCTGACCGGGGAGGACGGCGGAAGCGACATTTGGGACTTGATCAGGGAGGAAGAGAATTCGGATCACGTGGTGCGCCAGCGCTGGGTGAATGCAGGCGACGTGATGTTCTGGAAGATGCCGGAGTTCTTCCTGGAGGATCACGAAGTTGATCGCATTTTCGACGAAGCGCGCAAACACAAGACGCTCGTTGTCGATCTGCGCGGAAATCACGGCGGCGCCGTGATCACTCTGGACCGCATGCTCGGCAACGTCTTCGATCACGATGTGAAGATTGCGGACCGTGTGGGCCGCAAGGAACTTAAGCCGGAAATCGCGAAAACCCGCGGACACGACGTGTTCAGCGGTAAATTGATTGTGCTGGTGGACAGTGTTTCCGCGTCCGCCGCCGAGCTCTTCCCGCGGGTGGTTCAACTTGAACATCGCGGCATCGTCGTCGGAGATCAGACCGCGGGAGCCGTAATGGAGGCCAGGCGCTATCCCGGTTCGCAAGGAATGGATACGAAAATTTTCTACGGATTCTCCATCACCGAAGCCGATCTCATCATGAAAGACGGCAAAAGCCTGGAGCATACCGGCGTAACGCCGGACGAAGTCGTGATTCCGGCCGCGAAAGACCTTGCTGCGAGCAGCGATCCGGCTCTTGCCCATGCTGCTCAGTTGGCGGGTTTGACCATCAGCCCGCAGGCTGCCGGAAAAATGTTCCCGTTCGAGTGGCTCCCGAACTAACGAGAATGCCCGGAAACAAAAAGGCCTCCCGATTTTTCTTCGGGAGGCCTTTGATTCTTCAAGCATCGCAGCCAGCTTAGGCTGCGTTGCCGGATTACTGCTGCGGCGTTTGCGGCTTCGGCGCGGGAGCGCGTTGCTGCGCCGGTGGCCGTGCCGTCGCGCCCGCCTTCACCGGATAGGTTTGGTCGTACAGGCGGATAATCTCCTGCGTAACGTCCACCGAGTTCGCGGCGAAAATCACCGGCGAGCTTTGCCCGGAGCGGTCCAGGATCACGGTGTAGCCGTTGTCGCGGGAATACTTGCTCAGCACGTCGATCATCTTCCGGCCGATGCGGTCCACGATCTCGCGCTGCGCCTCGTTGAAATCATCCTGGGCATCCTGCGATTTACGCTGGTAAGAACGCTGCAACTGCTGCCCTTCCCGATCGAGCCGCGCTTTTTCGTCGTCGCTTAGGGTGGTTTGCCCGGTGCGCATCCGAGTCTGAATATCTTCCATCTGCTTCTGCATGTTGGTGAGGTCGGTCTGCCGCGGCGCAAACTGCGACTGCAACTCAGCGGCAGCCTGCTTGCCTTCCGCCGTGCTGGTGATCGCTACCTGCACATCAATGACGCCTACCTTAGCCGCACCCGCCGCTGCCGCGCCGCCCGTCTGCGCCCACACTGCGGGAACCATCAGGAACGCCGCCAGGGCCGGAATTGCCAATCGAATCTTCATTCTCACTCCTTAGAGTAGATATTCTTTCAGATCCTGATTCCCAAAATCTCGCCGCATCTACCGCTGAATACAAATCGCAAAACACAAATCGGAGATTATAGCTGTCGCCGGAGAAACAGGTCAATCGCTTTCGGCCACAATCGCGCCACAAAAGACGCATTTGCGACGGTCATTTTGTGATGCCCGGGCGCGATGCATGGTTGGCCCTTAGCGTGCGCTGCGGCGCGCCGCGAACTCTGTCTCAGTACTCGCACGCCTATTGCGGCAGCGGCACCAACAACACGCGATTATTGGTCTGATCCACTTCCACCGCCAGGTTCAGCCGCGAATCGATAGCCAGCGAGTTCGGGCCAATCACCAGGGACGCGGCCGGCATTGTGCCACCCACGCCAAGGATGTCGCGCACTTGGGGAGTCGGGCAGTTCGTCGCGCCATTTGGGTTCGGCGGGCACACATAGTCCAAAACCGAAAGCGTGCTGCTGGCCGCATTCGAAGTCACCAGCGTGCTGGAATTGAAATTGTAATCGAGCGAAGTCGGGTTGATCCCGGTGAAGATCGTTCCCAACACGGAACCTGTCAACGGATTCACGATGAGCACATCGTTCAGCGAACTATCCACCGCCAGGAAATCCTGGTTCGCGGCGTCAAAGACCACGCCTGTCGGAAGCTGCAGGCTACTCACCGGCGGGATCGGAATGCCGCCGCCAGGGAGCACCAAAAGATCAATAGCGCTTGTTTGTGAGCCAATCGTAACAGCGCCGATATTTTGAGTGGGGTCGTTGTTTGGCGCCGGATCAATAGCCACAGCGAGCGGTTGAAAATCAATCGGCAATCCATTTGCAACCACGGTCGAGGTAGTCGCTCCGGCTGCAATGAATGTCCCCAGCCCTCCTTCGTTCGCTGGAGGATTTCCATTGGGACCTGGAGGAATCGTGTTGGTAATCGCCGCAAGGCCGGAATCCGAATTGATCGCCACTCCGAGCGGCTTGGTTCCCCCGTTAATCGGCAGTGTTACCGGGCTATTGAAAACTCCGTTTAGTCCCTTCTCATCGAGCACCGTCACGTCGTTGCTCCCGTTATTCGCGACGACCGCCTGCCCAGTCCGCCCCAGAATCGCAACGCCGTATGGATTTGTGCCGGTATTGAA
>Ga0307478_10002546_pt1 | contig 14175 bp, 11 predicted proteins | sample atmos_gasesECM4C_2_FD_203713 | JGI IMG/M metagenome (GOLD analysis project Ga0307478, IMG submission 203713) | Hardwood forest soil microbial communities from Morgan-Monroe State Forest, Indiana, United States - atmos_gasesECM4C_05 | ecosystem: Environmental > Terrestrial > Soil > Temperate...
CGAACGCGTTGATCGTGGAGGTCGCGTCGATCTTCGGCCACTTCGTGGCGGGCCAGCTCGCATTGTGCGCGATCGTCGGCGCGGCCGTGTGGGCGGTGCTGGCGCCAGTGCACTTCGGCTTTGCGCTACTGGTTGGGGTCGTGTGTGCGCTCGGCTACGCCGTCCCGTTTTTCGGGATGATCGTTGCCCAGGTCATCGCGGCGGCACTGGCGATCCCGCAGGGCACGGGTATGGTCGTTTACGTGTCCGTCGCGATCTTCGTGGTCGCGCGCATCGCTGACAGCGTGCTGGTGCCGAAGATCATGGCCGATGCGGTCGGCGTCTCACCGATTGCGGTGATGTTCGCGTCCTTCGCGGGCGGCGAGCTGTTTGGCCTATGGGGCTTGATTCTCGGCATTCCGGCGGCGGCGCTCGTGCGCGTGCTCTTCGCCTATTTCGCGCTGCCGTGGATTCGCGCGCAGCAAGTCGAGCCGCAACGTCCCGCCGAGGTCGTCGTGGAAGCCGACGGGCTGGTCGTTACCGTTCAGAACGAGACGTAGTCACGCCGGCCGGCGCTTGACGAAGACGGTCGTCGTGAACGTCAGCACGTCGGCATCGTTCTGGTTGAGGACGCGGAACGCGGCGCGCACGATGCCGCGATCGGGCTTGGATGCCGATGGGCGCGTTTCGATCACGCGCGCGATCGTGTGCAGCGTATCGCCGGGTCGCACCGGCTGCAGCCAGCGCAGTTCGTCCATCCCCGGTGATCCGAAACTGGTGCCGGCCAGCACGCCGGTATCGATAAACATTCGAAAACCCACTGAGAGCGTTTGGAAGCCGCTGGCGATCAGCCCGCCGTAGGGCGATGACTTCGATGCCTCGACATCGATGTGGAAGTTCTGCGGATCGTAGAGGGCCGCAAACGCGATCATCGATTCGAGGGTCAGCGTTTGACCGGCCGACACGATCTCCGAGTCGACCGTGAACTCTTCGAAATAACGTCCGGTCACATCGATTCCGGTGCGGTGATGCCGCATAGCTCGAGCGCTTTGGCGAGCACCATCTGCGCGGCCAAGGCGAGTCCAAGGCGCGCGATCGTCTGCTCGCGCTCGTCACTCAATATGGTGCAGTCGGAGTAGAACTGGTGGAAATCGGCGGCCACGTCGCGAGCGTACTTCGGCAGGCGATGCGGCGCCAGCGTGCGGGCTACGCCGGCGACCACCGAGCCGAATTCCGCTAGGCGGCGCGCCAGCGCGATCTCGCTCGGTTCGCTCAAGCGGTCGAGGTGCTCGCCGCGCTTGGCCGCGGCAACGAGTTCCGCGTCGCGTTCGACGGCCTTGCGCAGCACCGACGCAATACGCGCGTGACCGTATTGCACGTAGAACACGGGGTTGTCGCTGGACTGTTCTTTCGCCAGTGCCAGGTCGAAGGTCAAGGGCTGGTCGATCGAGAGCATGACGAAGAAGAAGCGCGCGGCGTCGACGCCGACTTCGTCGATGATTTCGGCCAGCGTGACGATCTGACCGGCGCGCTTGGACATCGAGACGATCTCGTCGCCGCGCTTGAGCGTGATCTGCTGCGCGATCAGAACTTCGATCGCGCCGTGGCGGTTGTACGCATCGGCGAGCGCACGCAAGCGCGCGATGTAACCGTGATGATCGGGACCGAGGATGTCGATGACGCGATCAGCGCGCTGGAGCTTGTCGTAATGATAGGCGACGTCGTTGGCAAAATAGGCCGGGCGGCCGCTGGAGCGCACGATGACGCGGTCCTCGTTGTCGCCGCTGCCGGTCGTGCGCAGCCACAGCGCGCCGTCCTGCTCGTAGGTCAGCCCGAATTCACGCAGGCGTTCGATCCCCGTCTCGATCGCGCCGGTTTCGTGCAGCGCCTTCTCGCTCTGCCACAGGTCGAACGTCACCCCGAAGCGCGCGGCGACGGCCTGTTGCTCTTGCACGTTCGCATCGCGGCCGAACGTCGCGAAGTACGGCATCCATTCGGCTTCCGCGGCGGTGCGCCAGCGCTCGCCGTCGGCCGCGCGGATCAGCGCGGCGATCGGCGCGAGGTAGTCGCCGGGATAGCCGTCGTCGGGAAACGGAAAGGCCGCGTCCCACTGCTGCATGTACCGTGCGTAGAGCGAGCGCGCGAGCGTGTCCATCTGCGAGCCCGCGTCGTTGATGATCCATTCGGTGAACACGTCGTAGCCGGCGAAGCGCAGCGTTTTGGCCAGCGTATCGCCGATCGAGAGCGTGCGCCCTTGCACGACGACGAGCGGACCCGTCGGGTTCGCGCTGCCGAATTCGAGCGAGATCCGTTCGTGCCGGGGCTCGCCGTGACCGTAGTTCGGCCCTTCGCGCAGCGCCGTTGCGATCGTGCGCTGCCAAAACGCCGGCACGAGGCGCAGGTTGATGAACCCGGCGGCCGCCGTTGCCTCGCTCACGGTCGCGCGCACGTCGCCGTCTTCGAGCGCGCGGGCGATGATTGCGTTGGCGATATCGAGCGGTTTCTTTTTCGCGCTCTTTGCGAGGCCGAACGCCACGTTGGTCGCGACGTCGCCGTGCTCGGCGCGGCGCGGCGGTTCGAACGATACGTTCGCCTCGCCCTCCGGATAGAGCGTTTTGGCCGCGGCTTCAAAGCGCGCGGCGAGCGCCGGCAGATCGAGCATCGTGCCGTCGCTAGTGATGGTAGGGTTCATTCGCAGCGATCTTCGCCGCGCGATACAATTGCTCCAGCACGAGCACGCGCGCCCATTCGTGCAAGAGCGTCAATTGCGAGAGCGACCAGCGAAATTGCGCGCGCGCGAGCAGTGCCGGCGCAGCGCCGTACGTTCCCGCGATCGCGATGGTGAGTTGCGAGGTGCCTTCGACCGGCAGCCGCTCGATGCGCGCGGCGAGCGCTTCGCTCGAGAGCTCGGTGCCGGTGCGCTCGAGCAGCCACAACGTTGCGCTCGGTGCGACGAGGCGCAGGATCGCATCGGCCTCGTCGGCCATCGAACGCGCCGCATCGCTACCGTCACCTGCGCGCACCTCGACCTCGTCGAGCCGGTGGTAGGGCCGCAGGCGCCGCCGGAAGTCTTCGGCCGCAGCGATGAGGTAGGGTTCGCGCAGCTTGCCGACCGCGATGAGGCGCAGGTGCATCGCGCCCCGCGTTCGCCGGACTCAACCCGACGACCGCCGGAACCGGCCGTCCGGGCCGCTGACGATCGTGCCGGCCGCCAGCAGATCGCCGATCCGCGCCAGGGCGAGGACCGGCGGCAACTGGCACGATGCCACCACGGCGTCGGCATCGGCCGGGCCGTCCCGGAGCAGCTGGAGGATACGCGCGTCGACCGGATCGGCCGCCGGCGTTTCGGCCGGCGCCCTCGCGGCCGGGGCGATCCCGAGCTGGGCGAGGACGTCGTCTGCTCCGCGCACGAGCGTGGCGCCGTCACGGATCAGGGCCAGGCACCCGGCGGCCTTGGCGCGCCCGACGTCGCCGGGGAAGGCCATGACGGGAATGCCGCGGTCGGCGGCCCAGGAGGCTGTGTTCAGGGCGCCGCTCCGCGCTGCGGCTTCGACCACCACCACACCGTCGGCGAGCGCGGCGACGATCCCGTTGCGGGCCAAAAACTGCCACGGGAAGGCCGGGTGCCCGGGCGGGAAGGGCGAGAGCACCGCCCCGCCACCGGCGACGATGCGGCGCGCCAGTTCGGCGTTGCGGGGCGGGAAAAAGCGGTCGTGGCCGCCGCCCAGCACGCCGATCGTAGGCGCCTGCGCCGCCAGCGCTCCGGCGTGGGCCGCCGCGTCGATCCCGAGCGCTAGACCCGAGATCACGCAGACCCCGGCGGCGGCGAGGTCGGTCGCCAAGCGTGCGGCCAGCCGCCGGCCGTCCTCGGAGGGTGCCCGGGTGCCGACGACCGCCACCGTCGGTGCGGCCAAGCCGGTCAGCTCGCCGGCCACCCAGAGGCCTTCCAGGGCGGATCCGGCGAGCCGGCCGTATGCGGCCTCGGCGAGTTCGGCTCGGGTCTGGTAGCGGCGAAGGGCGTCGTGCACGCTGGGCCATCACGACGGCCGGCCCGGAAGAAAGGCCAGGAATCCGTCAGGTGCCTCGGAATGTCGAGGCCCGAGCCCGGCCGGACGTACGGTACGCGGTCGGGGACACTAAGTAAAGGGGAATCCGAAATGGCAGCCGAGGCGTACTGCGTGAAGTGCAAGACCAAGCGTGAAATGAAAGACGCGACGCAGATCACCATGAAAAATGGGCGTCCCGCTACCGAGGGCAAGTGCCCGGAGTGCGGTACGAAAATGTTCAAGATCGGAGCCGCCAAGTAGGGCGGGGCACGGAGATTGGGCAGGTCGTAGTATACTAGATCAGGACCACTACATATTGTGGTCCATGCTGCCGCGGGGGCCGCGACCTGATTTGTCCCACTTGCCGCAAGAGCGAGACGCGCGTCGTCGATTCCCGCGATGACGAAAACGTCGTCCGCCGGCGGCGCGAATGTCTTGCCTGCAAGCACCGCTTCACCACCTACGAGCGGATGGAAGCCCCGCGCTTATTCGTCGTCAAGAAAGACGGCCGCCGCGAACAGTACAATCGCGACAAGATCCTCAGCGGGCTCCGGCGGGCCTGCGAGAAGCGCCCGGTCTCGGATGCGCAGATGGAAGAGATCGTCTCCGGTCTCGAGCGCTCGATGTTCGCCGGCGGCGAGAGCGAGGTTCAGTCCGCACTCGTCGGTGAGAAGCTGATGGAAGCCTTGAAGGCCGTCGACCCGGTGGCGTATATCCGCTTCGCGAGCGTCTACCGCTCGTTCCGCGACGTCGAGAGCTTCCAGGCCGAGCTGGCCGAGCTGCTGAGCAAGTAATCATGAAGGTTGAGCTCAAGGTGCTCGACGAGCGCGTCCGCGCGTGGGGTTTGCCGTGCTATCAGAGCGAGATGGCCGCCGCCGTCGACCTCTTCGCGTGCCTCGACGAACCGCTCGTGCTCGTGCCGCACTCCCCCGCGCAGTTCGTGCCGTCGGGCATCGCGATTCACATCGCCGACCCTGGTGTCGCGGCGATCATCGTGCCGCGCTCGGGCCTCGGGCACAAAAAAGGCCTCGTGCTCGGGAACCTCGTCGGCGTTCTGGATGCCGACTATACCGGTGCGGTGCTGATCAGCGTCTGGAACCGCAGCGAGCCGGGTTCGGCACCGATCGTCATCGAACCGGGTGACCGCATCGCGCAACTGATGTTCGTGCCGGTCGTGCGGCCGTCGTTCGAGGTGGTGGAGGAGTTCACGGCCCTCAGCGTGCGCGGCGCGGGCGGCTTCGGCTCGACCGGGCGTTGAGGGTACCATGAGAGTCTACGTCGTCGGCGCCGGTGCGGTTGGGCGGTATCTCGGCGAACTGTTGCGCGGCACCGGCAACGACGTCGTGTACGCGCCGCGCGACCTCGCAGCGGTCGAACCGTATGCGGCCGATCTCGCGATCGTTGCGGTGAAGGCCTACGACACGGCCGGCGCGATCGAGACGTTGCGCCGCGCGCTCGGCGACGCGCCGTCGGCAGCGATCGTCACCCCGCAGAACGGCGTCGGTAATGAAGAAGCGCTGGCCGCCGCGTTCGGTGCCGATGCGATCGTCGCGTGCGCGCTCACGGTGCCGGTGGAAACCGATCGCGACGGCAAACCGCTGGCGGCAAACGGCGGTGGCATCGCGTTCGCGCCGGTCGGGGCGACCGCGCACAACTGGGTGCTCGCCACCTTCGGCGCCACGGGGCTGCCCGTCACCGCAGCGTCCGACTATCGCTCGTTGAAGTGGTCGAAACTCGCGCTCAACGTCGTCGCGAATGCATCGTGCGCGATCCTCAACGTGCTGCCCGAACGCCTGGTGCACTCGGGCGACGCGTTCGAGTTGGAGCTGCGTCAGATTCGCGAAGTGCGCGCGGTGATGCGCGCGCTCGGCATCGCATCGATCGATCTGCCGCGCTATCCGGTGCGCGCGCTGCAAGGCGTCGCCTCGCTGCCGGCGTCGGTCGCGCGCATCATCCTGGCCAATCGCATCGCCGGTGCGCGCGGGCGGAAGCCGCCCTCGCTGTTGCTGGATCTGCGCGCGATGCGCAACCGCACCGAAGTCGATGTTCTCAACGGCGCCGTTGCTCGCGCGGCCCGCACGGCCGGCATCAAAGCGCCGGTGAACACGGTCTTCGCCCGGATCGTCAGCGACATCGCGCACATGCCTCAGCTGTGGGCCAAATACCGGGAGCGTCCCGACGCGCTCGGAGCGGAGGTCGAGGCCGAAATCGCCCGCACGGAGCGCGCACCAGCATTCCGGTAAGCACGCCGAAGAGTGCCTCGTTGTTGGCGGTCTGTGCGCTCTCGCGGGCGCGGCCCGGCGGCTGTGCCTGGTGCGGAGAACCGTTGCCGCCGCGCCGGCGAACCTGGTGCAGCGACCGCTGTGGCGAGGCTTTTTGGAGCAACCACTGGTGGTCCCAGGCGCGGCGCGCCGCCAAGCGGCGCGACAAGTACCGCTGCAGCCGCTGTGGCCACGTTGCGCCGAAGCGGCCCTCGCGCGTCCGCTTTCCGAGTGAACGTGCATACAAGACCGCGATGCGGGCCTGGCGCGAGGGGAAACCGGCGAACCGTCTCGAGGTCAACCACCGCGAGCCGGCGCTCGGGGCGCATCGGACCTTGAGCTGCCTGCACCACCTGGAAAATCTCGAGACGCTGTGCGTCGCGTGTCATCGTGAGACGACGGCCGCCACACGGCCTCGGCGTCCGCCGCCTGACGGGGTGCCTCCGGGCGCTCCGCCGAAGCGCGAACGGGTGCGGAAGGTCAGCCGTTGAGCAACGACGTTCGAAGCGAGCCGGGCGGCGCCGTGCCGGATTTCGAACGCGACGAAGCGACCATCAGCGCTTATGAAAGCGCGAAACTTCGTTATATCCGCGCCATCACGCAAGACGCCGAGATCAAGCTGCGCGAGGCGTTCGGGAAACGCCGCGAAGCGATCAACGACGAGATCAGCAACCTGCGCAGTCTTGCCAAAGCGCGTGGGGACGCGGCCGCCGCCGCCGCGCAGAAGTATGCCGTCAAGCTCCCGCACCGTGTGCGCAAGACCGGTGTCCGTCCGCCGTCGTTCTGGGAACGGCTGATAACGTTCAACGCCATCGACAAGTATTACCGTACCGCGCAGAAGGCGGCGGAAGAACTCGACGAGGTCAACGAGCTGTTGCGTAAGCGCCGTGACCGTCTCGATGCGATGGAGCGCGAGACGCGCCGCTCGATCTATCTGCGCGAAGAAGCCGTGCGCAAGAAACTGCAGACGCCCGAAGGTCTGGCCGCGCTGCACGCCGATCCGATGGTGAAGGCGGCGTTCGCGAAGATGCAAGGTGTGATGAACGAGCGCGCCAAGTACGACGAACGCGTCAAGCGCGGCGAAGTCCCGTCGGAAGAAGCGCGGGACCGCGAGATGGCGCAGCGCGGGATGAAATTCGCGGTCGTGCCGCTCGAAGGCGTGATGATCTCGCGCATCGCTCGCTACGGTGAGCTCGAGTATTACGTCCTGCGCGACCTCTCCAATCACGAATACCTGATCTCGTGCGACCCGGCGCTGGAACCCTTGCGCGACGTGGTGTTCGATATCTCGCGCTCCGCGGCGGGCTATGAAGCCTCGTTGCGTCATACGCCCGACGGGGTGCCGATGCGCGTGCTCGATCACCTCAAAGCCGGTTTTTCCAGCAATGACGCAACCGATCTCTATGCGCGTCACCGGGCCGCGCTGCGCACCGACCGCGCCACGCAGAAGACGCGTCCGCGCGACGAGGGCGAAGCGGAGATGATCGCGATGTTGGGCCTGTTGGCCGAAGCCGTGCTCAAGCGTGCCGCCTCACAAGCGGCGAACGCGGGCGCAGCAACGGTCGAGTCCGAAGCCTAAAGAGCGGGCAAGCGGGGGTTTGAGCGCAAGCGTACGCGGGGACACCCTCGTTGTGGCTTGCTTGCGTTTAGACGCCGTGGTGCTGTGTCTCGTTCTGCTTTGCACGGGATGCTCTTCGGGGTCTGGCGCGGGGGCGAAGTCTTCTCCCAGCGCGGGTCCGCACGTGGATACGGTCGTCGTGAAACCCGGTACGATTCATCCGACGTTGCAGATCGCGGGCGTCGTTACGCCTTTCCGGCAAGTCGGGATCGCAGCCGATCTCTCCGAGCCGATCGGTGACGTTGACGTGCAAGAGGGTGACCACGTGCGCGCGGGTCAACCGCTCGCGCACCTGATCACGGACGACCTCGAGGCCCAACTCGCCTCGGCGCAACGCACGACCGCGGAAGATGTCGCGCGCTATGCGCAGGCGGCCTACCAGACGAACGCGACCAATGCGCAAGATGCGGCGGCGATTCGCTCGGCGCAAGATACGCTGCGCCAAGCCCACGTGAGCTTGAACGGCGCAACGACCGACCTCCAGCGTTATCAGGCCTTGGAAGACCAGGGCTACATGGCGGCCCAAACCGTCGATCAGCAACGCACCACCGTCGCCGCGGACGCGGCAGCGGTGAGTACGGCGCAAGCGGCGCTCAATCAAGCCGTCGCCAACGCGCGCGCCAACGGCCGCGGCAACAACGCCGGCGTTCAGCAAGCCGAGCTGCAGTCGGCGCAAGCGGCGGCCGATGCCGCGCAAGCGACGGTCGAGCAACTGCGCCGCGAGATCGGACGCGCGGCGATCGTCTCGCCGCTGGACGGCATCGTCGATGCGGTCAACGCCAATCCGGGCGAGTATCCGTCGGGCCGCCAGCTCTTCACGATCGAGCAGACCGCGAGCGTCTACGCGCTCTTGCCGACGTCGAGCGCGCAGGTCGTGCAGATTCAAAATGGGGCGTCCGTTTCGCTTACGACGACCGCGAGCACGCGCAAGGACAGCGGCAAGGTCGTGGCCGTGCTCGATGCGCTGCAGCCCGGCACGACGAACTTCACCGTGAAGGTGCTCGTTCCGAACCCCGACGGTCATCTCCACGCCGGCATGCCGGTCACCGGCACCGTGGCCTTGCCGCCGGTGAACGGTATCGAGATTCCCGTGACGGCGTTCGTCGATGACACGCACGACGGGGTCTACACCGTGAACAACGACATCGTGAGCACGACGAAGGTCGTGGAGGTCAAGAACGATGGCAGCAGCGCCGTCGTCACGGGATTGCGGGCCGGCGCGACGATCGTGGGCAACGTCGATGAAGCAAACGTCGGCAACGGCGACCGGGTCGATAGCGGTGCCGAAGCGGGCCTCGTCACGGGCGTACCTCGCAAACACAAATAGATGTGGCTGACGCGCGTCTTTCTCAAACGGCCGACGCTGGTTTTCGTGTTCATCGCGTTGACCTTGATCGCGGCCGCGATGGCGCTGCAAACATTGGTCGTTCAGGAACAACCCAATAGCGGTCTGCCCGGCATCACGATCAGCGTCGGTTTCGCCGGCGCGTCGACGACCGAGCTACAAACGGAAGTTGCGGAGCCGATTGAAGATCAGCTTGCCGGTACCCCCTACCTCGTCACGCAGAGCACGACGATCGAGAGCGGCTCGGTATCGATCTCGGCCACGTTTTCGCTGCAGTCGACGAATCCCGAGAACATCGCCAACGTCGAGAAGGCGATTCAGTCGGCGCAGCGGCAACTGCCGGCGGGGATCACCTCGCCCACGCTGCGCGTGGCCAACCCGAGCGAACCGGTCATCGTTACGCTGGCCTTGCTCTCGAAGAAGTACGACCAAGCCGAACTGGGAACGCTCGCCAACAACACGATCGTTCCGGCCATCGAGCAGCTCCCCGGCGTTTCGAACGTCAACGTCGCCGGGACCACCCAGCCGACGTTTACCGTCACCGTCGATCCGAATCTGCTGGCCGCCAATAATCTCACGCTCAGCGACGTCGTCGGCTCGATCACCCCGAACAACGTGCGAGCCCCGGGCGGCTACGTTTACGGCCCCGCGCGCGAGACCGAACTCGACGTTCGGGGCGATCTCGCGACGCCGCAGCAAGTCGCCGACTTGCCGATTCACGTTGCCTACGGCGGCACGACCTCCGCAACGTCGACGGGTGGTGCCGGCACGTACGCGGGTAGCGGCGGCGGCCCGGTGGGTGCGGCAAAGATCCCGATCATCGTTGTCGGCGCGTCGCCGCGGCCGGACGTTGTGGGCGATGAACCGCGACCCGTGCGCTCCGACGTGTCGTTCGGAACGACGGGCGGCAACAGCGCCGGCAGTGCGCAGGGCGCCGCGCTGCCGGCGAGCGGTTCGACGGCGAACACCGCCGCCAGCGTGCCGGTCGACGCGCCGATGAACGCGCAATCGGCGTCGGGCACGATTGCGGCCGGCTCCTCGAGCAGCAGCGCGACCACGGGCGGCGCGCAGCCATCGGGTGGCGCGAGTTCGTTCGGCAGCGGCAGCGGCGTTACGACCTCGCCATTCGTCGGTGCGTTGCAACTGTGGGCCGTGCCGAGCGTGGATCGCCGGATCTCCGACGTCGCGACCGTGACCGCATCGACCGTCGTCCCGCGCATCTCGTCATCGCAAAACGGCCATCCGGGCGTGACGCTCAACATACAGAAACAAGCCGATGCCAGCGAAGTCACGGTGTCCAATGAGGTGCTGAAGGCGCTGCCCGCGCTCGAACGCCAGTTCCCCGACATCCAATTCCAGATCGCGCACGTGCAGTCCACCTTCACCGAGGAACAGGTCGAAGGTGTCGAGCACACGCTGATCGAGGGCATCATCCTCACCTCGATCGTGATGCTGTTCTTCCTCGGTTCGTGGCGCAATGCCATCGTCGTGATGATCGCGATCCCGACCTCGCTCGGCGTGACGCTGTTCATCATGAACGCGCTCGGGCTCACGCTCGACACCGTCTCGCTGATGGCGATGACGCTCGTCATCGGCATTCTCATCGATGACTCGACCGTTGTGCTCGAGAACATCGAGCGTCATCACGCGGCAGGCGAATCGCCCGCCGATGCGGCGATCAACGGGCGGACCGAGATCGGCCAAGCCGCGATCGTGATCACCTTGGTCGATGTCGTCGTCTTCTTGCCGCTGGCGTTCGTCGGCGGCCAAATCGGCCGTCAGCTCAACGAGTTCGCGATCGTCATCGTGGTCGCAACGATGACGTCGCTGCTGGTTTCGTTCACTATCACACCGACGCTGGCGGGGCTCTGGTCGCTGAAGTCGGGCTGGAAGCCGTGGAAACCGATCTTGTGGTTCGACGAACGCTTCAACGGCCTGCGTTCGCGTTACCATGCGAAGTGGTTGCCGGCGATGATGGAGCGGCCGTGGCCGGTGCTCGCGGGCGCAGTGATCGCGTGCATCCTCGCCTATCTGCTCGTGCCGACCGGGCTCGTCGGCGAGGAGTACATTCCGGCGGAAGATCAGGGCATCATCTACGCGCAGGTGGCGTTTCCGCCCGGACATCCGCTCACGCAGACGATCACCGCAATGGACAAACTGGAAGCCGCGACCAAACAAGTCGTCACGATCCACGACCTGCAATACGAAACGACGACGGCCGGAGCGTACAGCGCGGCCTTCGGCGGCTTCGCGCAAGAAGGCAACGTCGGACAGATCTCGATCTTCCTCAACGCCGGCCGCAATACGTCGACCTACGACTACGTCGGGAAGCTACTGCAAAAATTCCAGCACGCCGAACCCTCGGCGTTGATCAGCGTCGCATCGGCCACGCAACAAGGGGGCGGCAACCAACAGCAGATCGACGAACTGGTGTCGGCCGCCGGTACCGGCGACCCGACGCCGGATGCCGAAAGAGTCTTTACGGCACTGCAAAAAACGCCCGGATCGACCGGCGTTCAGAACAGCCAGACCAACGCTGCGCCGCAGATGGAGATCGACTTCAACCGCGCCGCGCTGCAGTCGCTCGACGTGAGCATCGGCACGGCCGCCGCTGCCGTCGAGGCGGCGTTCGGCGGCGATGTGGCTTCACAGATCGAGACGCCCGACCGTGGCCTTACCAACATCGAAGTCATGTACCCGCGCACCGATCAGACCACGCTCGATCAGGTGCTCGCGATTCCGCTGCGGGCGGAGAACGGTGGGATCGTGCGTCTCGGCGACGTGGCGTATCTCAAGTCGGTCCCGGCCCCCTTGATCATCACCCGCCAAAACCGCGCGCAAGTCGTGCACATCACCGGTAACGTCGCCCCCGGCTACCAGCTTTCCAATGTCACGAACGCGTTCCAGAAACAAGTTGCGGCGCTGCACTTGCCCAAGAACATCACGATTCGCCCGGCCGCTCAGGGTCAGCAAGATTTGATGGGCCAGGCGCTCTCCGAGCTGCTCTCGTCACTCGCGATCTCGATCGTACTCGTGTTCCTTTTGATCGTGACGCTCTACAACAGCTACCGCACACCGTTCGTCACGCTCTTCGCCATCCCGGTAGCGGTGATCGGTGCGCTCGGTGCGTTATGGATCACGCACAACACGCTGAACTTGTACTCATTGCTCGGCATGATCTTGCTGGTTGGCCTCGTGACGAAGAACGGCATCTTGCTCGTCGATTACGCGGATACGGTGCGTGTGCGCGACGGGCGTTCGCGCGAAGAAGGCATCCAAGAGGCCGCTTCAACGCGGTTCCGTCCGATCATCATGACCACGGTCGCGATGATCGCCGGCATGTTGCCGCTCGCACTTGGCCTCGAACCCGGCACCGCCACGCGCACCTCGCTCGCGATCGTCGTGATCGGTGGCCTGCTCAGCTCGCTGGTCCTCACGCTCTTCATCGTGCCGATCATGTACCACTGGGTCGCGCCGAAAGAACTCAAAGAAGAAACACACTTATCCTCCGATCCGCCCAAAACGCCCCCCGGAGCGAGCCGCCCCGAACCCGCATAGCAACGCGTTAGGCTGGACAGCCGCATAAACGCCATGCTAAGCCGAGTTTCGTCATGTCGTAAGCAACGTCGCGATAGCCACTACTAGAGTGGCCTAGCCGCGAGAGCGACCACGCGTAAACCCCGAGCCGCCGGCCCGGGGTTTTTATTTTCCGTTGTTGGAGTTTTCGATGACCTCATCGAGCATGCTCTCATTGCCGACCCGTCGCGTGCGGGCGATGCCGAGACGGCCTGCCGTGTCTTGCGGCAGGTCGCGCCCTACTGCCGCATCCACGCGCAGACGACCTTACCGCCGCCTATCGCCGGGCTCTCGCGCATCGGCGAGGACGCCGTCGATCCGCCGATGCAGATGTTGCGTGCCGTCCCGCTGGTCGCGCTGGCGTCGTTCTTCCCAGTCTACATCACGTTGTTCAGCGGCATTCGCGCGGTGGACAACGCATTGACAATGCGAACGGCCGTATGATAGTTTGCTTGCACATGTTGCTGCTCCCGATTTCCAAGTTGCTTTGTACGTGGGCCCTCTTGAACGCTCGGGAGAGTTCCGTCCGCTCGTAGGCGATTGCGCGAAGCGCAACGCATCGAAAAGGCCCTCTGCCGAACGCGCAGAGGGCCTTTTTCGTGTTGTCGCTCCTCTTAAAATCGCACTCATTTTTGCGGACATCGTCCGAGGGAGTTATCATGAACAAGCGCGGGCATTTTCTCGCGGCACTTCTCGCAATCGCGTTCCTCGCGCCGCTCGGCGCCGGGGCGCGAACGCCGGCCGGCGTGCAGGCACCCAAGCTCTCGATCCTCAAGAGCAGTGCGCGGCTGGCCCCGGGTCTCATCTTCATCGCGCCTAAGGGTGTCGGCATCGCGAGCACCTCGCAGCCCGGACCTGTCGGTCCCGAAATCGTGGATAATACCGGTCGTGTCGTGTGGTTCTCGCCGGTGACAAACGGTCAGGTGGCAGCCGATTTTCGGGTCCAACGCTATCAGGGCCGGCCGGTACTCACGTGGGCGCAGCAAGCGAACTTTGGTTCGTTCGCTAAGGGAACGTCGGTCGACTACATCCTCGATGGCGCTTTTCACGTGCTGGCGACCGTGCGCGCGGGCAACGGCCTCGACGCCGACGCGCACGAGTTTTTGCTGACGCCGCAAGGCACGGCGCTCATCACGATCTACCACACGGTTTCGCGTGACCTTTCTTCGGTCGGTGGGCCGAAGAACGGAAAGCTGATCGAGGGCGTGATTCAAGAAATCGACGTTGCTACGGGGAAGGTGATCTTCGAATGGCACAGCCTCGGCGAGGTGGGCTTGAACGAGAGCTATTTGCCGCTGCCGAAATCGGCCGCCGTTCCCTGGGACTACATTCACATCAACGCGATCTCGC
>Ga0307478_10002547_pt1 | contig 14172 bp, 8 predicted proteins | sample atmos_gasesECM4C_2_FD_203713 | JGI IMG/M metagenome (GOLD analysis project Ga0307478, IMG submission 203713) | Hardwood forest soil microbial communities from Morgan-Monroe State Forest, Indiana, United States - atmos_gasesECM4C_05 | ecosystem: Environmental > Terrestrial > Soil > Temperate...
CCTCCCAGCAGCATGCCCACCGCAAAAATAGCTTGCGCGACGGCTCGGCGTTCCTGCGGGAAAGCCCCGGAAATCATGGATTGCGCCGCGGGTGCGTACGCTGCTTCGCCAAGTCCGACAACGGACCTGGCAATCAGGAAAAAGAGAAAACTGGAGGCCAGACCTCCGGCAAAGGTCGCGACGCTCCAGAATAGGATTCCGATGCCAATGATGGTTTTGCGGCTGAAACGATCCGCCAGGAACCCCAAGGGGATGCTGCCGGCCGCGAGAACCAGCAAAAGAAACGTCTGCAGCGAGCCCAGTTCCGCGTCTGTAACATGAAGATGTTCACGCAAAAGCGGAATCAGCGGCACGAAGACCTGCCGCGCGGCGAAGTTGACAAAATTGATCAAAGCAAGTACAGCAAGGAGACGAATCTGGTAGCTAGTAAGCGGAATGGACTTCGTCGGCATGGTGAATTAGCTCGATGACCCGTGCGACCTGGTGGAGCTTCGACGAGAAACTATCAACCTTCGCTCGGCCTATCAACAGTATATTACTTCCATGAGCGCTGCCCCTTCCACCAACGCGACCACCAGTGACCGTCTAACCACCGTTCTTTCTTACGGTGTCCTGCTGCTGCTCATCTACCTTGTCTTCCGGATCTACGAACCGTTCCTCGCGGCGCTAGGATGGGCCGCCATTCTGGTGATCTTTTTCTATCCCATGCACGACAAGCTGGCGGCCAAACTCTCCGCCAGGCGCGCCGCGCTTTTCAGCACGCTGGCGGTCACCATCCTGCTCATCGTGCCGGCCATTCTGGTTACCACTCTTTTCGTGCGCGAGGCAGTTTCGATTTCCCGCGGCGTGCAGCATTCCATCGTGGAAGAACGCGCGCCCATGGTGGCGAAGAAATGGGCGTGGATCGCCGAGCACGTTCCGGGACTCGATCCCAACGCCAAAGTTACGGAAATGGTCGAGCAGGGCGTCCAAAAAGAGGCGGGCTTTCTCGCCCAGCGGCTCGGCACCATCCTCGGCAATATCGCGGCTTTCCTCTTCGATCTATTCGTGATGATCTTCGCGATGTTTTATTTTTTCCGCGACGCGGACCAATACATCCACGGAATTCGCAGCGTTCTGCCGTTTGATGCCGAACATCGAGACGTTATGATGAAGCAAACGCGCGACCTTATCTCTGCGAGCGTCACCACCAGTTTAGTCCTCGCGGCGCTTCAAGGCGTCATCGGCGGACTGGGATTTTTGCTCGTCAAGTTGCCGGCGCCTCTTTTCTGGGGCGTAGCCATGGCCTTCTTTTCGCTTGTCCCAGTTGTCGGCTCCGGCTTGATCTTCGTTCCGGCGGTGTTGTGGCTCGGGTTCACGGGACACTGGGGACTGGCTATTCTCCTGCTGGTCATTTGTGCCGGTGTTTCCGCCATCGTCGACAACCTTCTTCGCCCGCTGCTGCTCGGCGGACGAACGGAATTAAGCGGCTTGGTCATCTTTATCAGTGTAGTTGGCGGCGTCGGCTTGTTTGGAATGCTAGGCCTGGTCCTAGGGCCAATCCTGGTCGCCACGGCCGCCGGAGTCCTGGCCGTCTACATGGAACGGCCCATAACGGCTCGATAACACGTCCATGGTCTCGCCGTGGGCGCGCCACTTGTTTGTGCTAGAGTAACGCGCTCGAAGGAAAGTCATGACCACCAAACCTGCCCCGAAACACACGGAACTCCCCGCCGCGAAACTGCGCTGGAGGTGCGAACTCTCGCGCATCCCCTTTGAAACAACGGCGCAAGCCGAGCCGCGCGAAGGTTTCATCGGTCAGGAGCGCGCTCTGCGCGCATTGAAGATGGGCGCAGAGCTTTCGGCGCCCGGCTACAACGTTTTTGTTTGCGGATTGGCTGGCACCAGCCGCGGTGGAACCATTGCCCGCATGATCGAAGAGCTTCACCCTCCTACCAAGGAATCCCTCGACCGCTGCTACGTCAATAATTTCAAATTGGCCGACCGCCCGCGCTTACTGACTCTCCCCCGCGGCCAAGCCAACGGTTTCAAGAAAGACATGCAAGCGGGCATCGACTTTCTCCGCCGGCGGATTCCGCAGGTTTTCGAAGGCGAGCCCTTCCAGCGCCAAAAAAGCCGCATCGTCGAACGCTTCACCGTGCGTGAAAAAGAATTGATGGATGACTTTACCCGCCGCATCGCCCGCGAACAATTCGCCCTTGGCCACATGCAGGTCGGCGCCGTGGCCCTGCCGGAAATCTTCCCCGTCCTGGAAGGCCAGATGGTGCCCATCGAGGACATCTCCAAGATGGTCCACGAAGGCAAACTAGAAAGCCCCATCGCCGAAGATATCGAACGAAAGTATGAGCAGTTTCGCCAGGAATTTACCGTGGTCTACCGGAAAACGCTCACGCTCTCCCGCGAACTGGCTAGCGAGCTGAGCTACCTCGAGCAGGAAGCCGCTTCCGTCCTGGTCGATGGCGTCATCGAAGAGCTCAAGGAAAAATATCCCGGTGGCAGTGTCGCGGAATATCTGGAAGAGGTACGCCACCACCTCCTCGACAACCTCGACCCCTTCAAAGAGCGGGAGGGCGAAGGCGAACATGACGAAGAAACTCCTGACGGCCTTCCCAAGCCGCAAGCCGGCCCGGAGCGCGATCCCTTCCGCGTGTACGGTGTGAACGTGATTCTCGCGCACGACAACGATGACAAATCACCGGTTATTTTCGAGACCACGCCCACTTATGCCAATCTCTTTGGCACCATCCAGCGCGCCTATGACACGCGCGGCGGCTGGACCAGTGACTTCATGGACCTGCGTGGCGGTTCGCTCCTCCGTGCCGATGGCGGTTTCTTGATTATGTATTCGCTCGAGGCGCTCTCGGAAGTCGGCGTGTGGCGCGCCCTGAAGCGCACGCTCAACCACAACCGGCTGGAAATTCAGCCGCTAGAAATGTTTTATCCTTTCGGTGGCAGCGCGCAAAAACCGGAAGCCATCGACATCAACGTAAAAGTCATTCTCATCGGCGACCGCTCTTTGTACGAACTGCTTTACGAGTACGAAGAAGATTTCCGCAAAATCTTCAAAGTGCGCGTGGAGTTCGACGAAGAAATGGCCATGAGCGACGGCGTCATCGCGGAATACGCTGGACGCCTCCGCGCGCTTTCCGAAAAAGAAAATCTTTACCCGTTTGACCGCGGCGCCTTCGCCGCCATGCTCGAATACGGCGTGCGCCAGGCAGGGCGAAGAAATAAGGTGACGGCGCGTTTCATCGATATTGCCGACCTCGCCCGCGAAGCGCATTACGCCGCCGCTGCCGCCGGCGAATCCGTTGTCCGCGCTGCCCATGTGCGCGGAGCATTGTCCTCGAAAATGGAACGCCACAACCTGATCGAGACGCGCATCCGTGAAATGATTCAAGAAGGAACTCTGCTCGTGGATGTGGAAGGCACATCCGTCGGCCAGGTGAATGGCCTGAGCGTCCTCGAGATCGGCGGCTACTCGTTCGGCAAGCCCGTGCGCATCACCGCCACGGCCGCCCTTGGCAAAGCGGGCTTGATCAATATCGAGCGGGAAGCCAATCTCAGCGGTCGCTTCCACGACAAGGGCATGCACATCATCGCCGGCTACCTGCGAAGCCAGTTCGCTCAGGATAAGCCCCTCTCGCTCGCCGCCAGCATCTGCTTCGAGCAATCCTACTCCGGGGTCGATGGTGACAGCGCCAGTTCCACGGAGATCTACGCGCTGGCCTCCGCCCTTTCCGGCTTGCCGCTCCGTCAAGACATTGCCGTAACCGGCTCGATCAACCAGCAGGGCGATATTCAAGCCATCGGCGGCGTAAACGAAAAAATCGAAGGCTTCTTTGACGTTTGCCGCATCAAAGGTCTCACCGGCACGCAAGGCGTGATGATGCCCGAATCCAACGTGGAAGACTTGATGCTCCGCGAAGATATTCTCGAAGCCGTGACCGCGGGCAAGTTTCACATCTGGCCGGTGTCCAAGGTCGAACATGGCATCGAGATCCTCACGCAAACAGCAGCGGGCCGCAAAAATGGCGACGGGAAATTTGAACCTGGCACCGTCTTCGCTTTGATGGACGAACGCCTCCACGCCATGGCCAAGACTTTGAAAGAATTCGAATAGTCCGGACAACCCCTTTTGCCTGAACGCTACGCGTTTCAGATCTTTTTCTCCGAGGTGCCACATGATGCGATGGAATGGTCTCCTGAAAATTACATTTGCGCTCCTGTGCGTCTTTCCTGCCGCTCGTTTTAGCAAAGCGCAGCAAGTTCCCGAGAGCACCTACCAGGAGATGCGCTGGCGCATGATCGGCCCGACGCGCGGCGGCCGTACTCGCGCCGCTTGCGGCGTGGCTAGTCAGCCGAATGTCTTCTATTTGGGCGCGGTCAATGGTGGCGTCTGGAAGTCCGACGATTTTGGCCGCACCTGGACGCCCATCTTTGACTCGCAGTCCACGCAATCCATCGGCGCCATCGCCGTCGCTGTTTCCGATCCAAACATCGTTTACGTTTCGAGCGGCGAAGGCCTTGCGCGTCCCGATCTTTCCGTGGGCGATGGAATTTACAAGTCCAGCGACGCCGGCAAGACGTGGACGCACCTCGGCCTACAGAATGGGCAGGGAATTCCTGCTCTGGCCGTCGATCCCCGCGACCCCAACCGCGTTTTTGCCGCCGTGCTCGGTCATCCCTATGGCCCGAACGACGAGCGCGGCATCTTTCTTTCCACCGATGGCGGTCAGAATTGGCAAAAGGTGCTCTACAAGAGCGAGAACATCGGCGGTTCCGACGTGGAAATCGACCCCGCCAATCCCGATATCGTTTACGCCTCGTTGTGGGAAGTCCGTCTCGGCCCTTGGGAGGACGCAAATCAATACAGCGGCACTGGAGGCGGACTCTTCAAGTCCACCGACGGCGGCCAGACGTGGCACCCGCTGACAAATGGTTTGCCGAAGGGCATTATCCAAATTGACGTAGCCATTGCAGCCAGCCAGACCAGCCGTCTCTACGCCACCGTTGCGAGCGAGCGCGCCGACAATTCCCCTGGCTCCGAGGTCGGCATCTATCGTTCCGAGGATGCGGGCGAGCACTGGCAACGCATCACCACCGACACCAGGCCTGCGCTGCGCATCGGCGGCGGCGATCTCCCAGTCCCCCAAGTGGATCCGAAAAATCCCGACGTCGTCTACACCGCGAGCATCGTCACGATGAAATCCTCCGACGGCGGCAAAACCTGGCTGAGCCTCCGCGGCGCACCAGGCGGCGACGATTATCAAAACCTTTGGATTAATCCGAACTACCCGAGCATCATTCTGCTGTCAAGCGATCAGGGCGCGCTCGTCACCGTCAATGGCGGCAAAACTTGGAGTTCCTGGTACAACCAAGCTACTGCCCAGCTCTATCATGTCCAGACCAGCTATTCGTTTCCCTATCTGGTTTGCAGCGGCCAGCAGGACAGTGGCTCCGTCTGCGTTTCGAGCCGCGGTAACGACGGTGAAATTACCTTTCGCGACTGGCATCCCGTTGGCGTGATTGAGTACGGTTACGCCGCGCCTGATCCCCTGAATCCAGACATTATTTATGGCGCCGGCCGCCGCGAAGTCTCGAAATATTCGCTTACCACCGGCCAGGTACAAAATGTTTCGCCCATTCCTCTCGCCGATCCTAAGTACCGCGCCGATCGCACTCAGCCCATTCTATTTTCGCCGGTCGATCCCCAGGTCTTGTACTACGCCGCGAACTTTGTCTTCAAAACAACCGACGGAGGACAGACCTGGGAAACCATCAGCGGGGACCTCGCGCGCGAGCATTCCGGCATACCCGCAAGCCTCGGCAACACCGCCAGCAAAGACGCCAACGCCGACAAGCAACGTGGCGTCATCTACGCGCTTGCTCCGTCGTTCAAGAGCTTGAAGACTCTGTGGGCTGGAACGGATGACGGTCTGATCTGGACCACGCACGACGGCGGCGCCAATTGGAAAAATGTCACGCCGTCCGAACTTACTCCGTGGAGCAAAGTCACGCAAATCGTCGTGTCACACTTCGACGACGAATCTGCCTACGCTTCGGTGAGCCGTTTTCGCATCGATGATCTTCATCCTTACATTTATCGCACCCATGACGACGGCCAGACCTGGCGCCTGATCACCAACGGCCTGCCCGACGACGTTCCCGTCGACACCGTGCGCGAAGATCCCATCCGCAAGGGTCTTTTGTTCGCCGGCACCGAAACGAGTGTGTGGGTCTCGTTCGACGACGGCGGCCACTGGCAGACTCTGCAACTCAATCTCCCGCACACTTCGATGCGCGATTTGTGGATTCACGACGATGACCTGATCGTCGCCACTCATGGTCGCTCCTTCTGGATTCTCGACGACATCACGCCGCTCCGCCAGATCAATGGAAAAATGCAGAACGCCGAAGCCTTGATCTTCAAACCTGGTGTCGCTTACCGCGTCCGTCGCAGCACCAATCCGGATACGCCCATCCCCCCGGATGAGCCCACCGCCCAGAATCCTCCCGATGGCGCGGTGCTGGATTACTTCCTAGCGCGACCGGCTAATGGTCCCGTGTCACTCGAGATCCGCGATGCGCAAGGCAAACTCGTGCGCAGCTACGCCAGCACCGACAAGCCCGGGGCGACCGAGGAAGAACTTGCCAAACAGCTGATTCCGACCTACTGGATTCAGAAACCCCAGGTGCTTTCGACCAGTGCGGGAATGCACCGGTGGGTTTGGGATCTCCGCTACGCCACCCCCAACTCCCCGCGCTACGACTATCCCATTTCCGCGGTCCCCGGCGACACGCCGCAAGTTCCTCAGGGTCCGCTGGCCTTGCCCGCACAATACACCGTGAAGCTTACGGTAAATGGTCACATCTATTCCGAGCAGCTCACTGTGAAAATGGACCCGCGCGTCAAGACCCCTGCCGCGGGCCTCGCGCAAATGTTTCAAATCGAGTCGCGCCTCGCGGCCATGATGAAGGAGAGTTCAGAAGCCTTGGCGGAAGCTCGCTCGGCGCGCGAGCAGTTGCAGAAGCAAGCCCAACAAGCAAGTGGAGCGGTAGCCGATGCGATCTCCGCCTTCGAAAAAAAGCTAGCCGCTGTTCTTGGCGGTGGCGGCGGAGGGCCACGCGGAGTCGCCTCGCCCGTCCCAACCATCAGCAGCGTAAGCGGTGAAATCGCCGCGCTTTACGGCGAAGTGGGCCGTGCCGACGCGACGCCGACGGTCGCCGAAGGAAACGCCATGACCGAAACCGAGAAGACTTTCTCAGCGATCATGAAGCAGTGGGCCACGCTGAAAGCCAGCGACCTGACCGCTTTGAACCAGCGGCTCCGCGGAACAAACCTCCCGGAGATTCGCTTCGAATCCCGTGCGCCAAAGCCGGACGCCGCCGAAAATATCGAATGAAGCTTTCTAGGCTCACAAGCAAATTCAGGTAGTAAGGGAATGCGGCACTCCGCGTGAAGGCCAACTCACAAGCCGAGTCGCTACCGGGGCGGAGGCGCGAGGTAGGCCTGGCGATGATCCACGCGGCACGAGAAGCGCTTCACTTTGACTTGAATCGCGTGAACCTGGCCATCGTCGGCAGGTGGGGTAAATGCAATGCTGTACTCATGGCGGACGAGTTGCGCGATTTCAGAGTACGCGCGGTCGAAGGCCTTCTCATTTTTCGGTAGGTAGACACGTCCACCGGTCGCCAATGAAAGCTCATGCAACGCTTGGTCGCCTCCAGCGAAGACCTGCTTCAACCAAACACGATCCTCGCGCTCCTGCGGGGAGAGTTTCCTCCACTTTGGATACTTCCGGAAGTCGCCGGAAAGCGAGACCGCCAGAATGCGAACATCGGAAGTCCTGAGTTTTAGCTGAATCGTTTGCCACATTGACGGCGAGGTAGTATCGACACCGGTCGAAAGGGCAACAACCGTTTTCTTCCCCGGCGACTGAGCGAGCCAGTCGATGGCCGACGCAAGGCTGGAAGACAGGTTCAACTGGCCATAACCAGCTATGAAATTCAAATTTTGTAGCGCCAAGCGGGCCATCGTTTTGTCCGGGGTAAAATCGAAGAGCAGTTCCGGATTTTTCGAATAGCTTGCAATGGCCACGCGGTCGCCGGGAGAAAGACTGTTCAAAAGGGTGTCCGCAGCATGTATGTGGCTCTTCCCCAGAAAAAGAACGGCGGGACCAGATTCGATAAGAAGGAGAACTTGCGCTGGTTCGTCAATCGAAAGAAATCCGGTGATGGGTTGCTCGACGCCATTGTCGAAGGCGCGGAAATCCTCGCGACGCAGACCCTCGACGAAGTGCCCGCTGGCGTCGGTAACAATGACACCTACGTTGACCCGCGCAACGTTGACCTGAATCGCTGGTGTTGGCTCTTGCGGAGTTTCCTGAGCTTCGGCATGAGAACACCAGCATAGCGCGGCGGGCACCAGCAGCGCGGCAGCAAGAAAACGATAAAAGTTCATCACTCCTCTACTGAACCCACTGGTCCCAATGAATGCCCCTAGCGTCCTTCCACGAGACACTTGAAGAGTAATGCAGATGCCGCGCGAAGACCTGCGGATTTATCTGCGATAGCCAATCCGCAGCCGCTGACGGCCGGACGTCCTTCGTTGCGTCCGTCGAAAGATTCGTGATTTGTGCCGCCGCACTCTTCTTCGCTTCCGCCACCCAGCGCGCCTTCACCGCTTGCCAATCGACTTTTTGAAAATCGAAATAGCTCAGTCCATTGACATTTTCCGGGAAAGCCGCGCGTCCCGCCCGAAACTGCGGCACGGTGCCAAGGCCCGCGGCCGCGGAAGCGTGCGCACGATTCGCAAGCACTTCACGAAGCGTCTCGACGCCATTGGCGCCCACCAGCATGTCCGGTGTGACCGCCACATTAAAGAAATTCCATTGCGCCGTTCCCGCGCTTCCTTCTTTTCCTTCCAGCGAAATCTTCAAGAACGTCACATCCCCTTCATTCCGCTCCGCCGTCAATTGCTCGCCCAGCACCGTCCGCATTAGTTTCAGGGTCTCCGCTTTTTTGCGCACTCCAAAAAAGTAAACCTGCTTTCCCATCTCTAGCGCGGGACTCGTCTGCATCGAAGCAAACTCTCCGCTCAGTAATCCCAAGGCCTCCGGCACGGGCATTCCCAGCTTTTGTTGCGCCATCAGATCAAGCAAACCCACGCCCCCTTGCTGCGTCTGCGGAAACGCGGCGCCGGCCACACGTTCGACGGTAGCGTAGATGCCCAGTAAATCAAGCTGCATGGAATTGTACGAAACGGCTTCCGCCGGCACGAAAGCCAGGGACGCAGGCCTCGGCTGCCCCGCGGACCAAATGTCAAAGAGCGTTCCGCCTGAAGCATCGCCCAATATCGCCGCTTGCACGTGCGTTTTCGCTCCTTCGAACGTGACGCGCCCGCTCACAGAATGCACCGCGTCCAGCTTCGCCGCTTCCAGCAATGGACTGACCTCGAGCGGTCCAGCTTTCGAATCGGCCGCAAGGTTTTTCAGATCCGGCACAGCCAGAAAAAATTCCAGCGAGCCGCTCTCCAAGTTCGCCTTCGCCTCCTGATACGCCGCGGATTGCCCCAGCGTCGCCCCGCCGCTAGCTTTCCCATCGAGCCGCCCCAATAAATCTTCCATCACTGTTCGCTCACCCGCGCTGACGGCGTACTTCCCATGCTCCGCCCAATACGTGGCGCCGCCCTTGCTTTCCGACTTCACAACTTGCACGCCTCCGATGCTGACTTGCGAAAGCACTGGCGCTTCCTTCTCTTCCGCCCGCATACGCAGTATCGCTTTCGCAAGCAACAACTCTTTCCCGGTGCGGTCATACACAAAAAACATCCCGTTCCACGCCGGCCTTTTTGTATCCGCTGAAACAGCCCCGTTCGAAAGCATTCGTCTCACAGGTTCGCTCACGTATCCCAGCGTGAACGAGTTTTCCAGCAGTCCCGCAAATTCCTTCACTTGTTCCGGCGTCAATTTCGCCGCCGCCGGTTTTTCTTCCGACGAACTGAGCATCCCCGCCACGATTGCCGACCGCACCGGCGCAAAATCCGCATCGTCCCACAGCGCCGCCAGCGCGTTTGCCTTTCTTGCTTCCCCGCCTGGCATACCGTGCCAGGTCACGTAGAACAGCGTCCGCGCTGACATCTGCGCCGGCCCCAGCGGAGCTTGCGCTCGCGCCGCACCCGCCCACACCAGCGCCGCCATCGGCAATAGCCACGCCATTCGAAGTCTCAATGCTTTCATCAGAAGTCTCCAATGACAACGCGCTAAGGAAAGGGCCAACTTTTCCATGCTAGCGCGCCTCCCCAAACGGCAGAAGCCCTGTCCCGCTCTGAGTTTCCAGAACGCCGAACAGGGCTTCACCTCGGTCCAGCAAAATAGCGATATTTATCCAGCAAAATTGCGGTATTTAAATCTCTACGGTTTTGTCGGAGTAGCCGCTGGCGGAGGTGCCGCTGCCGCGGGAGCGGCCGCCGCCGGAGCCACCGCCGCCCCGCCTTCTTTCGGCGTCGCCAGGTATCCGGTAATCTGATTCTTCCCCACGTCAAACACCACGATCTCGTAAGGCGCCATCCTCGAGCTCCCCTTCACGTAAAACTGCACCGGCTCGCCGGAAGTCTTGTCCTTCTTTTCTATGGTCTTGTCGTCTGCGATCACCGTCACCGTGTACTTCGCTTTTTTCGGATCTGTCTTGTTCAGCGACATCTGCACCGGCCCCACGCGCTGCGGCGTCTTGGATTTTTGCAGCGTGAACTCGTAATAGTTCCGGTCGCCGCGCCTCTTCAAGTCTTCCAAGTCGTCGCGGTTGTGCGCGATCAGTCCGCTCATCACGTTCATGTCGCCCAGGCTGCGCTCCAGTTTGCCTTTTGTCGTTTCCAGGTCGCTCTTCGTCGCTTCAATGTCTTTCTTCGCCCCGCCCACTTCAGAGGCCACCGCGCCGATTTTTTCGTCGTTCTCTTTCTGCGCCTGGCTCAGCTGCGCCGTCAACTTCTGGTCCGCTTCCTGCTGCTCCTTGACGATCGTTTCCGCGCGGCTCTTGGCCCGCGCGATCTCTGATTGCGTCAAGCCCATTCGCTGCGCGGTAATTTCCATCTGGCTCTTCAAATCCGCGATGCGCGAATTGGCCTGGTCCAGTTGCGCCGTCACAATCTTGTTCTGCTCTTGCTGCTTCGCCAAGTCCTGGCTCAGCCGCGTCTCGGTGGTGTACCCCACAAAGCCCAGCACCGCCAGCGCGGCAATCACTACGCCAAATAGCACCGCGATCCACCGCGGCGTCCCCGTCGTTTCGTAGCGATACGATTCCTCCGGGCTCGGTATGTTTGGAGAAATGCTCATCGACTTCCTCCTCTAGATTAGCTGCGACCCCTCATGCGATAGCTGCGACCCCTCATGCGCTATCGCTACGACCCTCGAGTTGTTGACTTGAAATTATCCTCTGCCCAAGCCCATCTGTCCACTTGGGCCAGGTCTTGCGAACCGGTAGCGGCGTCCTTCCGACGGCGTCCCCGGTGTCGCCGCACCGTCGCCATCTTTCTTTCCGTTTTTCGCCATAGGGGCGGGGCTTGTTTACTTCGAGGCACCCGCAGGGCCCCGCCGCTATCCATCAGACGTTATCAACCTTGGCCCCGCAGCGCCTGATTGCAAGTAGCGGTTCACGCTTTTCTGTAAATGACGCGTCAGGGGTCCGAGCTTTGCTGATCGTTCGGAATCTCAGGAAACGGAAAACGAATCCAGGGTACCTAAGATGGGTGTTCGTGCATTCCCCGGGAGCTTCTTCCATGCGGTTCACAAAATTTTCGGAATGCATTTCCAGTGTTTTCTACGGAGTTGCCGCGACTTCACGAGGGATAGGAAAGCAAGAGCTCGCTTCCTCATGCAAGTTCTTTCGTTTCATATCCTTACAAATTCTTTTGCACCCGAGAAAAACGCAACCCTTTTCTTTTCAAGCAATTCCGAACTCTTTATGCCAAACACCGGGTGCGGGTGGGGGCCACGTCTTTCAAACCAAAAACTCCTCTCGCTGCTGTTCGTTTCATCACCAGTTCGCTACATTTTTATTTTTTTACTTCGCGCGTCCCGTGCTCACCGCTCCCTCCTCGTCTTGTGCTAGGCTTACTCGTGAGACCACTCATGAACCGCGGATCAGGGTTGCGCATCGGCAAAATTCTTGGTATTCCCATCTATCTCCACTCCACTTGGATTCTCATTTTTGCCGCCATCACCTATATCATCGCCTCGCAGTTCAAGCAGGCCCACCCGCTTTGGTCAGACATGCAGCATTGGACTGTCGGCGTCATCACCAGCCTGCTCTTCTTCGCCTCCGTTCTCTTCCACGAACTTGCCCACAGCGTGGTGGCCCAGCATTACCAGATTCGCGTCATTTCCATCACACTTTTTCTCTTCGGAGGCTTGGCGCGCATCGAGCGAGATCCTTCCAAGGCCATTCAGGAATTCAACATCGCCATTGCCGGACCGTTGGCCAGCGGCTTTCTCTCCGCCGCATTTTTTGCCTTGACCCTGCTCTTCTCTTCTAGCGAGACGGTCAGCGCGCTAGCTACATGGCTCTGCGGTATGAATGCGTTGCTGGCCTTCTTCAATCTCTTGCCGGGATTCCCTCTCGACGGTGGAAGAATTTTCCGCGCCATTGTTTGGGGCGCTACCAAGAGTTTCGACAAAGCAACGCGCGTCGCGGGCGCCAGCGGCAAAATCATCGCCTACACGATAATCCTCTTTGGCGTATGGGGCGTTCTCCATGGCGACATACAAAAGCTGTGGACGGTTTTGATCGGCTGGTTCATTCTGAACGCCGCGCAAGAGAGCGTAGCTCAGGTGGCCGTCCGGGAAACGTTATCCGGGCTCAGTGCCGCCGACGTCATGAGCAAGGAAGTTCCTACCGTTCCCGGCCACATCACGCTCGAAGAATACAGCGCCGAAGTCTTGCGCACCGGCCGCCGCGTCCATCTGGTGGTCAACGACGACCGTTTCGTGGGCATGATGAACGTTCACACCCTCAATGCCATCTCGCGCGAAGAGTGGGCGCACAATTCCGTGCAAGCCGCCATGATCCCGCGCGAGAAAATTCTCTGGACCTCGCCCGACGAGCCTCTTCTGCGTTTGCTCGAACGACTCCTGAGCGCCGATGTGAATCAAATGCCCGTGGTGAGCGGAGCCAGCGACGGCGCGCCGCAAATCGTCGGCATCGTCACGCGCGACTCCATTCTCCGCGTGATGCAAACGCGCACCGAACTCCGTCCTTTGGCCACGAGCAGATAGCTGTGCCGGTGAGCGCCGAACTTTTCTAGCCGCTTCTTCTTGGGAGGATAAAGAACTTAATCCGCAACGGCTGATTGTTCCGCGGTGAAAAGCTTTTTCGCTTCGTTGCGGCGACGCGACTCCAACGTGACGCGCACTCCGTGCCGCGGCCGCAGCGTAATCGATGCCAGCGGCACCACCGGATGACCCGCCACCAGCCGCAGTCGAAACTTACGGGCGATCGTCGCCAGAACCAGCGTGGCCTCCATCAGCGCGAACGCATTTCCAATGCACTGGCGCGGCCCGCCGCCAAACGGAAAATAAGCAAACCGCGGCAGCCGTTTGATCAGATCATTCTCCCAACGCTCCGGCAGGAATTCTTCCGGCGCTTCGTACCAGCGCGGGTCGCGATGCACCACCCATTGCGCCATGGCGACCCCCATGCCCTTGGTAACCGGGTACCCCGCAATTTCGTGATCCTCAACCACCAGCCGCGCGAGTCCCCAGGCCGGCGGATAAAGCCGCAGCGATTCCGAAATGACGTGCCCGGTGTAAACAAGTTTGGGCAAATCGTCGAAAGTGGGGGGGCGGTCGCCGAGGACGGCGTGCAATTCCGCATGCAGCTTTGCTTCGGCAGCGGGATTCTGCCCGAGTAGCCACCACGTCCAGGAAAGCGTGCTCGCAGTTGTTTCGTGTCCCGCCAAGAATAAAGTTATCATCTCGTCGCGAAGCTGGCGGTCGGTCATTTTCGAACCGTCTTCGTCTTGCGCGTGGAGAAGCATCGACAGCAAATCGCCTGCATCGCGCCCGGAAGCGCGGCGCTCGGCAATAATGCGGTAAAGGATTTTTTCGATTTGCGCCACTTCGCGCTTTACGCGCAAATTCGCCGGCGTGGGCAGCCAATGCGGGACAAAAATGGTGC
>Ga0307478_10002548_pt1 | contig 14172 bp, 7 predicted proteins | sample atmos_gasesECM4C_2_FD_203713 | JGI IMG/M metagenome (GOLD analysis project Ga0307478, IMG submission 203713) | Hardwood forest soil microbial communities from Morgan-Monroe State Forest, Indiana, United States - atmos_gasesECM4C_05 | ecosystem: Environmental > Terrestrial > Soil > Temperate...
TGTCGTGCCGTCGCTGCGTTTCGGAAGCAGGTCCGCAATATTGCCGAGCTGGAATATAAAAGAGAGCAGAAGAGCGTGAGGAATGGGCGCCGGACGAGTCGAAAGATCCGCCAAGATGGTTGGCCAGAAGGCTCCGGACCCATATTTTGAAATATCGCCGGGACCGTCGGAGGCCGATGCCGTGACCGTGACCGAGTTTTGGCCGCCGGCAGGATAGCCGAGATTGGCGAGATTCTTTCTGATCTCGAGGTAGCGAGGCTGAATCGCGTTCTCGGCGAAATCCTGGTAATTCCCGCTGTTGCGGATCGAAGCCAGGCTGTTACCATTCCGCTTCAAGGATTGGGGAAAAATCGGTGCCTGAGAAAAGCGGGCAGGCGCGCTCCCATCATCCGCCACACAGGCCCAATAGAATCCCAACTTGTCGGGCCCTTGCTGCCAGGGGAGCCATTTCCAGGGGAGAAGGAAGTTCGCAGGGGGTGGGTTCGTGGTATTGCTCCACGCAGCCGAGAGAGTCACGCCGATCACCGCCTGGTTGGCGGGCTCCCAGTCAAATAAACGCTCGATTGAGCAGATTACCCTTGCGTCAGCCATTTCAGAATCCTTCCGTCATTGCGACATAGTCGCCGACCAGTTGAGCCAGTTCATCGGCAATCGGAGGCGCTCCGGAGGCATCCGGATTGAATCCGCCGGGTTCGAGCGATGCAAGCAGCATGGGGTTCATCTCAACATTTCGTACCCGGGCCAGCGACTGGCCTCCGAACGAACCGATCGGATAGCTGATCCCGACGGAAATGTTGAGCGTGAAGCACCAACAGATCGTGATACTGATGCTGAAGGAACCGGTGCCTGTTAATTGATGACCGTCATACGTGGCGGAAAGCTCCATACAAACGGAGGCGGATACGATCCCCGCTAAGTTGACTTGCCCTCGCAACAACAGCACCGCGGTAAGATTCAGGCCCGGACCGCCGGTGCTGAAGCCGGCGCGTATTCCGAGGAAGGCATAAACGCCACCCGAAATTGGTCCAAAAGCAATGGCCAGGCTCGCGCTCGCCATGATCCCGAAATTCACGGTGCAACTTGGCGGCTGATTCGAGGCTGGGATAAACCTTGTAGTCGCAGTCAGATAACCGGCGCCTCCGAGAATGAAGAAGGCGATGTTGAAGGGCTTCTGGGGGTCGGAGAGGCCGAACCCGACGTCGAGCTGAAATTGTCCGCCGACCAGCCCAACCGCGAATTTGCACGACAGGGTCAAATTCGAGATCCCGCTCGTCAGCCCGGATACATCGGGAATGGGGAGATTCAGCAGCGCCAGCACTTGCGTGCCCTCGACGCGAATGCTGAGTCCGTTGCCGCCGCCGAGAAAAGGGGCCAGGTACTGGGTGACGAAACTCAACACTCCGGGAAGTTGAACGTTCTTGGGATCGACTTTAAATTGCAGTTTGCCCGAGCTGTCGAACACCAACTGGGTTGCGGCAAGAGTGACGGCGGGCTGCCCGAGCACCAGCAAGGTCCAGTCGCCCAGCACGTTTCCAGTCGCCGCCTGACGGGTGCCCTGTGGGCTCACGTCGATGCGGACCTGACCCGCGAAATCGGCCGTTTTCAGCCTCAGTGAAACACCGCCCGTCTCGAACACGGGAACGTCCTCGAGGTGAGCGCCAATATTGGCTTGTACCCAAGCGGAAGTCGTCTGGGGATCTGTGCCGTGCGAGATGTGAATCTTGTCGCCGTTTTCATTCAGGTTGATGTCCTGAAATAGATGGGAGAGATCGAGCCCTGCAAACTTCGGAAAGATATCGGACAGCTTGAGGCCTGAAAGGTCCGGAGGCACCAGGCGATCGGCGAGGCTCATCGCCGGCACCTGCAAATGCATGACATTGAGCGCGTCGTTCAGAATTCCGCTGGCATCGTTTGCGACGTTGCCGGCATGGCGCAGAATCGATGTAACCGGGGATAGATCCACCTGCGAGCTTAAATCTTGGAAATAATAGCCGACCTTTCCCGGCAAGAAACTCAAGGTATCGGCGACAGGCGCATCTCCGAATGCGCGCACAAGGGACAAAACCTGGTTGGTGCTGGAAGTAATGTCAGAGTTATAGGTGCGGAACAGCCCAAGGTACTTGTCCACATACTGATGAGCTTCAGCGAGTTGTGCATCCCGAAACCGAAGCACGGCCTGCTGCATATCGGCGATTTGCTGGGGCGTCACAGCGCTATCGGGCAAGTTTTGCAGCGCGGCAATCATCGAATCTCTGAGGTTCCTCAGCGTCGTCGAGGCATCGGCCTTAACGCTGTTTAGTGCGTTGGTCACGCTCTGACCGATCGCAGTGCCAACACTGTCCAAGGTGGCAACCTCATCCGTTAGGGCGTGCTGCAAGTCAGAGATCTTCGAGTTAAAGCTGTTGAATGTGTCGGCAAAGGCCTTCTGAACTCTCTGGATCGCCTGGGTTCCGCCATTGCCAATGGCATCGATCAGGCTTTTATGGACGCCTCCGGCCCAGGTTGACAATGCACTGGTCGGATCGATGAAGGTCATATCGTTCCGGAAGAAATCAAGATACGTCAAGGCACCCGAGAAGTTGCCCGAGTAACCCGCCTTCAGAAGTTTGGTGAACTTGTCGAGTTCTGTCGAAACACTGGTGTCAAAAGCCGCAAGGTGTGCGACATTGTTCCGCAGGTCCTGAAGTTTTCCGGCGTAGTCGGTTTTCTGGCTGACGACGCAATCCGCAAGAGTCTTGATGAGCGCGGTGTATTGATTTCCGAAAATCTGCAGAGGTCCTCCGCTGTCTGGAGGATTTTGCGAGAGCGGCCGGATCAGCCCGTCGGCGATGTCGGCCATTGCGGGAATCGGATGCGCCGATGCCGCGGCAGTCCAGGTCGATGTCAAATCCGAACGCAGATCCAAAACCTGCTTGGTCAACTGCGCTACAGCGTCCCGTGCTTCGGGTGGCAGGTTTGTAAGGGCGCTTTTGAGCTGTTGGATACCGGTAGCCGCCTTATTGACAATTCCGTTCGCGGCGCCGTAATACTGCGCCAGCAGCGTGGTCAGCACACCTGGTGTTGCACTGGCATTAAGCACAGTTTTCTGGATGGCGCCAAACTGTTCTTCAACCAATTGCTGCAGGATAGATGTGGGATCAGTGCTAGCGGTGATGCTTGCCAGAGCGGCGGTCACGTCGGCCTCAACCTGCCGTATTCCTCCAGCGATGCTCGTTCCATTGCTCGTACCGGTCTGGAGTTGGTTGGATAGTTGATCTAATGCCGACGTATTGAGGGTCTTGACCTGCTTCGTCCAAATGTTCTTCCACTGAGTGCTGATTGTGCCCTTCGCTGTGTCTAGCGCGCCATTAACGTCTCCGGAGACATTACTAATGGCAGTGATGAGCCTAGCTTTCGTCCAATCCGTGGAGGTTAGGATCTTCAGCTCGCGATCCCACGAACCAGAATAAGTTTCGATCACTTGTGTGAGATCCAGAGCCGGGCCCGCAACCGGCTTAGGAACACATCCCCGCATCATGGTCACGGTATCGAGCGCCACCGCCATGGCCGTGCTTACGCGATTGGCGACGATATTGGCGGCGCGGAGCGGAGGAAGCAGTTGAAAGGTGCACGCGGAAAAACCGGCGGGGACGGGAGCATCACCGATGGTCGGCAGCACAGAGGTCGCCGCGAGCAGCACCGGCTTGGTCAGCGGCATATCCACCGTGTCCACACCGATTACGGCATCCCACTTGTCCGTGTCGGACCCGCTGTTTTCGCGGGTATCAGTATAGAAGTAAACACCCTCGGGATTGGCGACGTCGCACGGCGATTCCTTGCTGCTGCCGGCAAAATCCGAAAACAGGGACAGCGAGATTTTCGGAAAGGGATAGATATCCTCGGGAAGCGCACCTCGCTTCCAGAGCGGCACCTTCCATCCGATGGGAGTCTGGTTGCCATTGTTGAAGGAGTTGACATCACAGCCCCACGCGCTCGAGACTCTGATCCGTGCACCCTTTTGAAACACGCACCCCGCGACGCAGCCACAGCGCTGCTCGGGCGTCTGATTGCCGACGGGCGGCACGTTTGCCAACACATGATCGTCGGGGAAACGCCGCTCTTCTTCGAGAATCTCCACGTACTCCTCGACTTTTCGCAGCATCGGGATGCCGTAGCTGGCCGTCGGGCTGACCGCCGGATTTTGCTCGAGGAAAAACTGGCGTGAAGGAACCACGCTGCGCTCATAGACGATGACATGTTTGGCCTTGTTCCAGAAAACGGCAATTCGACCAACTCGTTCCAGCTTGTAATAGTAGGTTCGGCCCAACGTGGAGTCGCCGAAGATTGCCGTGCGGCCTTCGTCGAAACTGGCCTGCTGATGTCCATAACCTCCGAGTGCAGTAAGATCCAGGTCGGACGCGGCGGCTGAATCCTGCGTCGAAAATTCGTTGCGCAGCGTCGCGCAGAAGATGTTGCGGCTCTCAAATCCCCAGGTCACGCCTCCGCGCAGATGCGCGCCGCGCGGGCCGGGGCTGATGGGGTCCTCCAAGTCGGCATAGGGTAGCCGGTAGGGATGCCCGGCAGTGGAATCGTCGGGAGCAAACTGAGGCAGCGCTTTTCCCAAGGTCTGGCTGCAGTTTTTCTGGGCATCGTCGGCTTTGTAGCGGATCAAACAACTCATGCCGTGCTTGATCGTGGCACTTCCGGCCACATGACTGTCCTGAGGTTCCAGTACGGCCAACCGAGCCTGATAGCGCCTGTAAAGTTTTGCCCATTCGGTCCTCCATTGGGCGTAGTGTGTGGCCGCATCCATGCCAAAGGCCGGATCCGCTGTCGCCAAACTCTGAGGCAGTCGCCCCGGGATCGCTCCGAATACGGCGAGGACCTCGGCCAGACGAACCCACGGCAGACTGGCATCGCAACTGAGCCCATAGAGCAGTTCATAGTCGAGGCGGCTGATCCTTACTCCCGGTGCGGTTTGGCTTGCATAGCCGAGAATACGACGCAGGTTCCAAGGCACTTCTGCATAGGCGGTGAGTTGCGGACCGGATTCCATCGCCATCACCGCAGGTGGCCCCATGCGGAAATCAATCGGGAAAGACGGGAAATCCTGAGGTAAACCCTTGATCATCTCCTCACCCATGATTTGGGAGGGCAGCGATAGGCCGAAGCCGGACCTCGTAAGTGGGATTTGCCACTTTCCGCCGCTATCCCCAGCCGCATTCCAAACAGCGATCTGGTTGGAGGAGCCCTGCGAAAGGAGCTGTGGGAAGCTGATCTGCGCTACAAGAAAAGGGTCCTCATCGATCACGATGGTTTGTTGCAGGGCGGTTTTCAATGGAGGTGCGGGCACTGTGTCTACGCCAACCGCAAGCTGAACGGTGCGGTTGATGCCCGGCCCTGCCTGCTCATTCGCGTAGAAAAGCAGCGGGGCATTACTCGCATTATTGCGGTTTATCAAAAGCGGTTTAGGCCGGTAGAATACTTTTTCAATTTCTGCGTTTAACTTCTGGGCATCGGTCGCAGCCGGAGGCAGGATTCCTGTCCGGCAGACCGGTAGTTCCAAAACGTCGGCATTCGGCGCCGCCAGGGAATCTTCCGGGAGATCATCCTGTCCACCCGGCAGCATCCCCGTAAGGACAAACGCAGCGTTGATGGAAATCGACAAGCTCGGCGGCAGTCTGAAATAGACCTGCTGCCCACCACGCAATGAACCACGAGTTCCGAAAGCCAACTCAAGGGAACCCATTCGCACCGACTGCGTCAATGCCGCTTCGTACAGTGCGTAGCTTGTCGCAAAATTGAACCCCTCCAGGGAATCGCGATTGGAAAATGTGTCCGAGGTCAGGAATGCCGTCATCCGAAGAGCTTTTCGGCCCGTAGTGTTGCACAGCGGAAACGACAGATTGCTTTCATGGCCCTCGTCTTCGCTTTTTCCTTTCGGCCGGTGCCCAATGTACTGAACCGACATCGGCCTCACCACCGTCTTGTGATCCTCGGCTGTTTTGGAGGCGTAGAGCTTGGCATCGATGGTCGATCTGTCCCGCACGCGGTCCGCAATCTGATAGACCGCGCTAAATACAGAACCACCATCCTGGCCAGGGATGTCGAGGTTCGGAATGAAGGACGCTGCCGTCGCGCCGCTGTACTGCTGAATGCCTTTCACCGCACAGGCAGTCCAATACGACAGGTGATCCGCTGTACTGCCTTGCGCCAAACTCTGGAGTTCCAGGGTCCATTCCGCCACGTCGTCCAATTCCTGTCGCGACGCGACAAAGCACGAAGCTACCGAGCTCCGCTGCCGAAAATACCAGTTCTTGTTTTCCGCAAGCTCGAATTGCGCTCTCGCTTCTCTGGTGTTTTCCGATTCGCTTGCATCTCCGGAAGGTCCAATCCCAAAGCATTTCAGGTCGAGGTCCGACGGATTGACGAATGAGGCCTCGAACTCAATCAGGTATCGGACCGGGGGTTCGTCTTGATTTTGACGCTGCTGTTCACGGACAGTTACCGTCAGACCATCGAAATCGGAGTCTACTTCTGTGGGCAGGTGGTCGGGCAGCGTATTCCCTTCAATGGTCTGCTTCCCGGGGTGGCGATTCAGCAGGCCTCGCAGCATGTTCGACCATGCGGTATAGACCTCGCTGTAGACATTCGCGTCGCCAAGATCGATGGCACTCTGGCGCTTGCCCAGATTTGGCGGCGGAGTCCGACCAGCGGCCAAATCCGCGAGCGCCTGCTTTAAAGGCTTCTGCGCTCTCGAACCGGAGTCCGGTTGAAGAAGGTCGACGCTCGCCTGTCCACTTTCGTCAATGAGAAGCGAGTGACTGATCCACAAATTCAGCAGCCGCTCATTATCGAAGCGTGCCTTGATGCTTACCGCTTCACCAATCTTGCCGTCATCATGGTCGTTGAGGTGTCCCTGCAACAGACAGCGAATTGAGGTAAAAATCACCAGGGAACCATGCTTAAACTCAGCCTGGGAGAAGTTACCCTGCCCGACTACGTTGAATCCAATCAGGAATGCGCCGGGATCACTGGCGGCTGTGTTGTCATGGAAGATCACGCGGTCCACATTTGGAATCTTCCCGGGGCTCTGCGCTGTTGCCGTCCTCCGGCTCGAGTCCCATTTCGAAAGACCGCCGCCCCCAAAATATGTGTAGGTATCGTTCCCCACAAAAAATGTTACGAGCGGGTAAGCTGCGACGCTTTTCCAATTGAAGGCCAGCGGCTTGAAGGTCACGTACTCCTCCTTTACTTGCTTACGCCCGGATTCCCGCGCCCGCTGTGTGGGTCACTAACAACGGCTCCGGTGCGCAAATCGGTCGCTGTGTGCTTAGTCGTGCCTGAGATAGGCCGCCAAAAAAGAGGTTGGGCACTAACAGTAACTGGAATAATGGCTGCTGCAGGTTTTCTGAACGGAAGTCCAGCACAGATTCCGGCATGAATCCCTTTACCGTCTATTTCTGGCTGGAATGTCGGGGGCTCGTAATTGACGGAATTGTCTGTTTTTTGAGACGAGTTGTCAATATGGAACGAGAGAGTCGCCGGAGTTTGGTTGAGAGAAAATATTTGAGCATATAGAAAAGGATTCGCTTTTGATCAATGATATTGTCCTTTTTACGAAAACCGAACAAATGAGAAACTCCAGTTGACGTAGTAAAAGCCATCTAAGATCATCCGTTGAACAGCATGAGGCTGGTGCGCGGAGTGCCGGCCTCAGATATCTCGGATCGTTGACTCGAACCTATTCCTTGTCTCTCCGAGCAATCGTTGTGAGGCGTTTGTTGAACCCAAGCGCTCTAAGTGTCGCGGAGGAACTTGACCAATGCCACAGCAGAAGCGTTCGCGAAGTACGAAGAAAGCAAAACAGAACAAGCCCAAGACAAAGTACTCCAAGCATCAACCGCGCACGGCGAAGCCCATCAATGCGGCGTTGAAGACTTTAGTGATTGCGGCAGAACCGCCGATCAACAATAATCCTGCGGACTTAGACCCAACCTTCCGCGGCAAGCTCGATGCCGCGTTAGCCCAACTGTCGGCCCAAGGTACGCCGTTTCGGTTCGTGGAAGGATTTCGCACGGTGGACAGACAGCAATGGCTCTATGGGTCTGGCAGACCCACGGCAGTCCCGTACGGACGATCCGGGCCAATACTCACCAACGCGGACGGAGTGAACCAGCTTTCAAAACACCAAGGGAACGGCACGCCCGGGAGCGGCCTGGCCGCTGACTGCTATCCCCTTCGCGGCGGCAGCGTATATATTCCGCCCGACACCGATGCAGTGTGGGATCAATATGCAGCGGCAGTTGTGGCACAAGGCCTGATTGCGGGACGAAACTTCCCTAAGTTCAAGGATTCGCCGCATTGCGAGCTTCCGTGAGCCAACTTCGTTAGGAGGCAACGAAAATGGAGCTCTGGCAAAGCGATCGTCCGCGGCTCTGCTGCTACGCAAGACTTCAATGGTCATTTCTCGGAGAACAAATGTATGCGTAAGCGCGGAATTCTCAAATTGTCAGTGATGCTGAGCTTATGCGTCGGAGTCTCGTTCGCACAAAAGCGCATTGACTTAGGGGCGGTAAACGCCTGCGACGCAAACCAGGATGCCGATTGGCAGACACTGCAGACCGAATTGGGTGGCATCGAGGTAATCGATCCATATTCACCGAGCGTTGGCCGGTACTCGGCGGGCAGATTCGGCTTCGCGGGCTTGTACTTGTTTCCCTATAACTGGCTACCCATGAGTGCGACGAAGCAGCCCATGTGTGGACGCTTTGAACGCTTCGACTGGAATTCTCTCGGCCAGGAGCAAGACTGGAATCTACGAATCATCCCGTCAGATGTTTTCCGGGGTAACTTTGAAGACGCCAGACAGTACGCGTCCGACACCAGTGACGTTTGGAGTTGCGATCCAACTCCGAACGAGGATGCTGACCGTCATCAATGCGGAGGCAATGCTGGTACCACATTCAACGCTGCGCTTCACAACTGTTTCGAGGCAGAGGCGACTCCCCGAGGAGATCGATTTGATAATCCCTGGTTCCGACGCGATACGCAACCCGGCGACAGGAAGGCTTGCTCCACGCTCGTTGATCAATCTCTATGCGTCTATGGCCCATACGTAACCGAGTCAGTCCACGGAAATCGTCCGGAGATCCATCCGCTACAGGCGATGTGGTGGAGGAGCGCTCAGGACTCGACTCCAGGCTCTGTAGCTAATCAAGATTGGATCCTTCTTCATGTCCAGGATGCTTCCAATCGCTACAACGAAGTGTCAGATTTCTCGCCCCGACCTGGGGATGACGAACTCGACTGGGCGCCTTGGGCTGAATGGCAAGGAGTTATTGAGTTCCGTGTAGGCCTGGAAGCCGACTCACAGGCAGTTGCTCCTCTCACACTCCAATCAGATGAGTTGTACTCCGACGGTGTTGTTCTGAACGAACCAGGACAAAGTGATCGGATCTATATCGCCACTTATCAAGGGCGGGATCTGATCAAGCTCACTGAAAATCAATCCAGTACGGATCACTATCAGGTCAGTTTTAAAGGAGTCTGTACCACCGTCAACAACAAGATACGAGCGGAACTTGCCATTCGCAGCACGGTTGGAGTTCAAAAGAAGGGCGGCCAACCGGCCCAAATTGGTTTTCATGCAATTCATCTGTGGAACGGGAGTTCGGGTAATCCAGAAACGGCAGTCAAGTCGGCTCAATACTCACAAAAGCTATCCGGTGAGTCGCTGGGCCTTGATCCCCAGTCAATCCGCCCCGTCCGGAAGGGCAATCGCCTACAGTTGTTTGGCGAACTGCGAAAGCGGGGTAACAACATGCTGCTATCGGAGCAGACTGGAAGCCGAGCATTGGTAGATCTAGCGTCGGTCCTGCCCGACAATGAAAGCATTGGGTTGTTCCAGCGTATCCTCAGCCGCCACGAGACTGTCAGCACACCAAACGCAAGCTCCGGGAAACTCCTGGCTGCATATTTAGGTACGCCGTCGGTCCCCGAGGCGCTCGCCGGACGGGTCTCTGACGCGGTCTTCACATCGGCGCCGCAATATGCAGTCACTAGGAACGGAAAGGCTGCCTGGGAAGACAGCGATGAACTTCTCGGTACCTTCAATTCGAAGCTCGCGATTGGGGGTCATTTGGGTCAGACCAGATTGTTGGACAATATCAGTCCGCAATCGGCGTGGACGTTTGAGGGATGGACGTGCGGGGAGCATCCAGAAAAAGGGTGCGTAAAGCGCACGAAGCTCAACGTGACTACCGGCAGGCCCCCGACACCGCAACCTGACTTTACTATCTATGTCGACTCCGACACGGAAGGCGATGTGCCCAGATTTCACATTTATTTTCCGGGAGGCGTGTTAAGGGATACCCTCTTAATGTTGGTCGCAACCGGCACCCTCAAGGATCCAGATACAGGAGAGAACCGGGCGACGACGCTAACATTTTTCAATGTCGCCATTCCGGTCAGCGATGACAGCGACGGTGAAGCGGAACGCATTGTCGGAAATCTTGCCAAGCTGATCAATGTGACTGCGGACAAGTTGTCGGGCGGGAGTCTACCCGATCGCACCTTTGCCTATGCGCAATCCCCACGATACCGGGAAGCCGAAATGCTCCGTCTCAACATCAAGCACGCTGCCGAAGGCGGAGTGATCGAACCAGATACGTTGAACGTGTTCGTACAAGCCGCAAAACAACTGTCCAGTCAACCGTAGTGGAGCTAATCGGGCTTGGAACTTCGCCGTTTCAGATTCCCGAGTGGCTGACCAGTTGTCGGGCAAAATCCGCGAGCGTCTTGACGATTTCATTGGCATAGACCTGGGCCCCTTCAGCGTTGGGGTGAGCGGCAGAATCAAGGCGACACACTTCAAAGCCAACAGGGTCTTTCGCAAAGGCGTTGAGACATGGCAATTGCCGTCCCAAATACACTTCATCGAAGCCTGAGAAAACTGTGGGAATGGGCCATAAATAGCTGTGCGGAGCACCGAATGCGTTTTCGGCCGAAAAAGGAACCTTCACAAAGACCAGCCGTGAGCTTCCAATTTCGTGGTTGATTCGGTCGACGGAGTCTCCCATGAGCTTGTTGGTAAGTTCGTAGAAAACTTGCGAATTCTCCGCCGATCTCTTTTGTTTCTCCGAGGCCTCCTGGAAATCTGACTGTTTGAATAAATACAACGACCGCTTCGATTCCTCCGGGAAAAACTGCCGCAAGAAATCCAGAAATGGAGCAATGTCGCTTTCTGCGGAAATAATCGGATAGTAACCAGTCACTATCACTAAAGCCCTGGGATACATTTGTGCTGCACTCCGTAACATCTGCTCAACGGGAGTCCCGCAAAACGTATTAGTTTGGTTTGTGACCGATGCCGGCGAGTTTGCTGGGCTGACTAGGCCGAAGGCACCGACATCATTGATACAGCCATTGATCAAGATCAACCGAATATCGGATCGTTGGTCTTCAGGGATACACGGCAACTGCTCGACGATGGTCGGATAGGGGCTATTGACGTCTCCGTCCATGGCCGGTACGGTTTCGGGGGTGCCATCCAGAGTTCGCACTATTGCCCCTGAGTGTGCGTAGACAACTCTTCTGACTTGGTGGTTGGTTGTTCTGGCGAGCCAGTCGGCCACCAGGGCACTAAACTTGTGTCCGGGTGTCGGATCCTGGTCTTCTGCCAGTCCATTTCCCCAAGCGACCGAATCTCCAAAAACGGCCATTTCTAGGAGCGGACCAGCACCCACCGTCTTATCTGCGGTTGCACGGCAAGGCTGGAGAGGCGCCTCGGTGGCCCACGAGACTCCGGCGAGTATCACAATCGATGCAACGGTTCCCAACACATACTTCATTTGAGCAACCTCAATTGGTTTGTTGGTCTTACGATACAGTGTAAGCAGAAATCACCATTTCAAGGTTCATCTTGCACATTTTGACAAAAGCGTGCCATTTAGGAACCCTAGATGGATTCGTGTCATAAGAGTACGGAACTCCGGGGTAAACTCGCATACAAGATTCGGGAGAGGCGATTCGGCAAGTTGGAGTGCACTTCGCTGCCCTGCATGCGTAACATTCGCGTATCCCGGTGGGAGGTAGGCATTCCCGATGAACCCTCCGGCGGCTACTCCCGCAAGATTTGAAATTGCCGGTGTGTTCTTTCCTGAATCGGATTTATCGACCAATGCAAAAGCGATCAAATGAAACACGCGGGGAAAGAACCGCCTGTCAGAAGAGACCCAGTATCGTGTGTCTTCATGGAGAGCTGTCGCGACAAAGTATTTGGCCGTCCGATTTGCCGAATCATTCGCGATCGAGTCCCCATAGTTCCGTGCGAAGCCAAGGACACCTTGCCTCCATTCCGCTGGATAGGTTTGGGGTGGAAAGATCATCTTCTTAGACGCTGCAAACCCCGGCCAGATGAAAGACACCGGCGAATAAGAGACTTTCAGATAGCACAAAAGTTTTTCGTCAGGTTTTAAGGCGGTGCTCCCACGGACTACTCTCTGCGTCGGCTTGGCGCCGGGTCTACTTGTCAGAAAATTCGCGGATTGGGTTCCATCCTGGACAAACGAACAAGGTATCTCAGAAAACGAGGGCACTTCAGAGTTTTGCTGCTGGGCAAAAGCGAGCCAAGGCAGGACCGAACACGCCAGAAAGATTAGAACCGATCGGAATTGTGTCATTCGTCAAGAAGATTCCACGACTAATCACCAAGGTCGACACCTTCCGCTTTACACTCGTCTTTGGTGCCGGTCGTGTAGCCGTAGCACTTACTGGCGTCGCCGGGGTCATCCGTACGACGTGCCTTTGCGTCCTCGCACGCTGCCTTACGATTCGGATGTGTTTTGAGGAGCGCACCGATCGGGCTGCTGTCTGAGGGCTGTATGAAGCATGCCCCATTCCCGACGTTCCTCCGAAGGTCCCAGTTGCCGGAGGACGACGCGCTCACGGCCAGCAGCAGATTCGCCGCAACTATGGTTAGCACGATGTATTTCATGGCTCCTCCACGAACGTGGCCTTACGACACAGTGACAAATAGGTCGCCCGAGTCCCCAAAATTGCAAGAGCATTCTCTCACAAGCCTTGCTTCTACTGGTTGCCCAAATTACGCGGAGGTGTTTGTTCCTGTTGTTCCGGCGCGGGTCCGATGCAGCACAGGGGCTGGAAAGTCCATCAAAGAACTGTCAGCGTGGCTTGCCTGCAAAACAAGCGGGCGCCGCGATTCGTTCAAGAACTTGCAATGCTTCACATGTCTGAAAAAGACATTCCCGGCTATCTTTCTTCCGCATTTGCACGCGCGGACGATGAGCGCGTGTTTTTGAGCGCGGGGTAACCTCTTCTCTTCGACAGAATCAGGAACACCGTACTCACTGACCAACCACTTTCTGGTCGAGGGGTCGATCAGGACCATGTTGATGGCGCTCCCATGCTTCCTGCAGAACTCTTCAAATGCCCTATCAGTGACAAACGTATCTACCAGTTTCAGTTGCCCGCTTGAAATCAGTTTCTGCACATCCACGACTTCCAGATTCAAGATCTTGGCCGCTCGTTTCCAGGAGCACCGCCCTTCAGTCAAGCCGGGGACCGCTGTGCTCGCGGAGGTGGATGAGGAATCCACAGGGTAGTTTTTCGCACTCCAACTGGCGAGTGAAGCTCGGGTGATCCGTGGGTCGCGAACTCGCAGCAGGCCACTGGCAACAAGCTGCCGCAGTCGCGTGCGGCTCATCCGCAATAATTTCCGCAACGCGCGCTGGGACCAGCCGTCGGTAACTCTGGCGCTCATGCCAATCGCCCCCAACCGGAAGCGGACGGCGCGCTCTGAGCGACCAAGACGCTCGGCGATCCTCTGGATTGGTTCGTAACCTGCTAGGTCCAATAGTTTCTCATCGTCCTCCAGAAGCCATCGACGCGATACTGCTCGAGGCGAAGAGCAGTTATTTGCCACCTTTTTCGCTTCTTGCAGAACAACGGCAAGGGCGGGAGTTCTCCGTAGTTGCCGTATGCGGCGCCAGCAGTCTCCCCGCTTCAACCCCGGGACCAATCGCAGGATCTTATTGATCGCGTCGTGCTTCTTGCGGGGCCCGAGCCTGATCCCGGCGATCAACAACTGGTCGATGGCTGGCAACAAACGAGGGTTGATTGCCGGCTGATTCCGAATGCTCTGGACGACCCCCGACATACAGAAAAACCATC
>Ga0307478_10002549_pt1 | contig 14168 bp, 11 predicted proteins | sample atmos_gasesECM4C_2_FD_203713 | JGI IMG/M metagenome (GOLD analysis project Ga0307478, IMG submission 203713) | Hardwood forest soil microbial communities from Morgan-Monroe State Forest, Indiana, United States - atmos_gasesECM4C_05 | ecosystem: Environmental > Terrestrial > Soil > Temperate...
AGAACGGTCTTGGGCGATTTTCCATGGCCGAGACCCCAGGCGATGGCCACGCGGGGCGCCCAATCGGCGTGGTCGCTGATGTGATTTTGCGTTTCAAAGCGCAGGCCGGCGCTGAGGGTGATGTTGGGTTTCACGCGCCAGTCGTCCTGAATATAGAGGCCGGCGTCGAAGAGATTGACGCGGACGGGAATTGTCGAGGTGAAGGTAGAAGTGCAGGTGGGGGCGTGGATGGAGGTGGGGGTGCAGGTAAGGGAGAATTTATTGGGGGTATTCGCCGCAAAGTGCGCGAGGTCGGGAAAATCGAATTCTGCATTGAAGCCGGCGTTTGAAAAGTTGTTATCGCTCACATCGCGGAGGCGTGCGCCGAATTTCAAGAAGTGATTGCCGTGGGCCCAGGAAGTATAGTTTTGAAGCTCGAAGTGGTTCTGTGTGTCGGCGACATTGCCGCGACCACTGCCGCCGCAGGTGAAATCGCCAGCCACGGATAGAGTAGAGAAGGTGTCGCACTGTGCCGGCAAGCCGACGAAGCTGCACTGCGACAGCATCGAGGGGGCGTTACACAAGGGCATTTGGTTGCTCACGTCGCGGATATATTGGAAACGCGTTTCGTTGACGACATTGGGACCAAGAATCTGCGTGTCACTCGCCTGGAAGGTTTGCTCCGTACTGAGGGTGTTGTAGCCCTGCGAGGGAAGGGATAAGTCGCCGATACCCTGGTTTATTTCGTCGTCGCGGTAGTATTGATAGCGCACCGTCAAGGTATTGTTGGTGCTGAGCTGATAATCGAGGCGCGGGCTAATGTTGGTACGCGTGAGGCGATTGGGAATGGAGGCATTGAAGTTGTCGCAGGTGAGAGGGCTGCCGGGGCCGGGGAGACAGGCGTTGACGATGGAGAGGTCGTTGATATCGCGGTGCTGCGCGGACAGGAAGAAGGAGGCTTTTTTCGAGAGCGGGCCGCCCAAGGAGCCTTCGAACTGAAATTTATCGTAGCCGGGACTCGGGCCTTGTGCGACAGGGTTTTTGGAATTAAACGCGGAATCATTTCCCTGGAGTTCGAGACGACCGTGGAATTTATCCGTGCCGGGCTTGGTGAAGACTTCGATACGGCCGTAACCGAGCTTGTCGTATTCCGCGGAAAACGGATTTTGGTTGATGCGGATTTCGCGGATGGAGGATTTTGGGGGAAGCTGTCCGGCGGTAAAACCATCAATATATAACTGTCCGCCATTGGGGCCGGCGGAGGGGCCGGCAAGCGCCTGGAGATCGGATGCCAACTCATCGGGATCGTCCGAGAGGGCGTCGAGCTCCTTGCCGCTGATGACAATTGCGCCGGCGTTGCTATCGGGACTGACGCTGAGGGTGGGACCTTCGCTCGTGACAGTCACCTGCTGCTGTTGGGCCTCGATGGCCAGAGCGATGGTGAGGTTTTGAACCTGGCCAGCGACGATTTCGACGTCTTCATTTTCGTACAGAGCAAAGCCCGTGGCGATCACTTCCACCTCATACTTCCCTGCCGCGAGCGCTTCCTCGTCGAAAACTCCCTTTCCATTTGTGGTCGTGGCGAGCGAGCGGCCGTCCGGTGAATTGACGAGCACAGTGGCGCCGGGTACAACCGCGGCGGATGGGTCCGTCACGACTCCATGGAGGGAGCCCGGAGGAGTTTGCGCGGACGCGGGAGCCGCAGACATTGCGGAGAAAAGAATTGCCGCGATGAGGATTAAATTTTGACGGGGCCGAAATTCCATCCTGTCTCCAGAAAACATTTTTGATTTCACGCGGCGCGGCTGTCTAGGGGCTCGCGCCGGCATTGCCGGCGGCGGCATCGCTGCCCAGGCTCCAGGGCGAAAGCGTGACTGTCTGGCTGCTGTTGGGCGCGGCTGCCAGGATGGGCTCGACGCCACCCAGCAGGCTGATGGCAGTAATTTTTCCGGAATCCGCGCCAACGGTTGAGACGATCATTACGGCGTCACCCTTTTGAAAATCGGGGAGCGTGGCGGGAGGCATGCGATTGACGATTTGCTGGAAGTCGGCCTGCCCGCCGGCTGGGCGCTGTTCTCCTGCTACGGACTGCCCCGCAGTGGCTCCCGGAGGGGGCGAGCCTGGCGGAGGGCCGGGCTGCGCCGCCGCTCCTTTCAAACGGATGGCAATGCGCTGGGCGATTTCGGGAGGAAACCTGCGAAGCTGCGAATCGGCTGTGATCTTCACAGTCACCGGTTTCTTCGCGATCAGATCCATGACGGTCAGGGCGCCGGAGGTTGCGTCGAGCGAAGTAATCGTGCCGGCAATGTTGCGGAAAGCTCCGGAGACAATGGCATCGGCGGTGAATTGGGCGCCATCGGCGCTGCGCGCGCCGCGCGCGCGAAGCTGGTCACCGGGCTTGATCTCGCCGAGGGAGCTGGGCACGGCGTCCGCAAAATTCACGGAGTTGGGAGCATAGCGTAGGAAAGTGGTGCCAGCGGTCACAAGGAGTGCGACGTCCTTAATGCCGCCAGCGGTCGCCACGGAAATGGCGATGGTTCCTGCCGTGGGGTCCACTGATTTCACAAGGCCGCCCACGCCGTGCTGCCAGGCTTCGCGTTCCGCCTGCTGCTTGGCTTCCACGTCGGAATGCTTCATGGAGACGACGGTCGAAGCTGAGAGGGAGGCGCCGTCATCGGAGAGTTTCCCGGCAACGAGAATGCGGTCGCCCGGCTGAAGATCGGACAGATGAATAGGCGTGGCGCTCTTCAGGTCCTTTTCGCCCGGGGCAATTTGAAAAATGCGCGTGGAGTCTTGAACCAGCACGGTGACTTCGGGTCCAGTGTCTGGCGAAAGCGTGATGGCATTACCCGAAATGGCTTTGATTGCGCCCACGCGCTTGGCGGCGGGGCTTGGCGCCGGAGGTTGCTGCGTCTGCTGGGCGACAGCAGAGGCGGCACGGGACGGAGCGAGGGCGATTGCGCCCGCTATGAAAATTATGAAGGCGGCGGCAAGCGCCAACACTTCCCTTCCCTTCCGGGGCATCAGGCTCCTCGATTCGCGCGTGGGTATGCGCCTTTTCTGCGCTCCTATGGTACGCGATGTAAGGCTTTTCGGTTACGCACAGACTTGCTGCCGAGTAACGCAGTGCGCACTCGTGCATGTCGAGTCCGCAAACTGCCTTCCTGCCCGCGGCTTCCCGGCGGTGTGGACGCTGTTCGTCTGGCGGGAGCCTCCGTGTTAGAGTGGGCGACTGCATGCGGGCAGGCAGGACTCCGGGAGGCTGATTCCCGGACATTCGATGTGGGGAGGCGCTGTGGCGTATCGCGACTTGCGGGATTTTCTGCGCACGCTCGAAAAAGAAGGCGAGCTCGAACGGATTACCGCCGAGGTGGATCCGGTGCTCGAGATCACGGAGATTACGGACCGTACGGTGAAAGCCGGCGGGCCGGCGCTTCTCTTTGAACGCGCCAAGGGGTCGCGCATTCCGGCGGTGACGAATCTGGTGGGCACGGAGCACCGCATGAACCTGGCGCTGGGGGCGAAATCGGTCGACGAAGTCGCCGCGCGGGTTTCTTCCTTTCTGGACATGCAATCGCCGCAGGGGATTCTCGAAAAAGTGAAGATGCTGCCGAAGCTCGCCGAGATTGGGTCGTTCTTTCCGAAGACGGTGCGGAGCGGCGAGTGCCAGGAGGTGGTGCTCACAGAAAAGTTTTCGCTGCTCGATTTTCCCATTCTGCAGTGCTGGCCCCAGGACGGCGGACGCTATATCACCTGGCCGATGGTGATCACGAAAAATCCGGAGACCGGAAAGCGCAACGTGGGGTGTTATCGGATGCAGGTTTTCGGACCGCGCACGACGGGGATGCACTGGCAGACACAGAAGCACGGCGCCGAGCATTTCCGCAGCGCCCGCTCGAAGAGCCATCAGGGAAAACTCGAGGTCGCCGTGGCCATCGGCGCCGATCCCGCCACGTGCATGGCCGGCATTCTGCCCGTCCCGCCCGACATGGACGAGTTTCTCTTTTCCGGTTTCCTGCGGCGCGACCCGGTTGAGCTGGTGCCCTGCAAGACCGTGGACCTGGAAGTTCCGGCGAACGCGGAGATCGTGCTCGAAGGAACGGTGGACCTGGGGGAGCTTCGCACGGAGGGCCCCTTCGGCGACCATACCGGGTTCTATTCTCTCGAAGGGCAATATCCCGTCTTCAACGTGAGCTGCGTGACGCACCGGAAGGAGCCGCTCTATCTGACGACCATCGTGGGGCCGCCTCCCCAGGAGGACTATTTCATCGGGCACGCCATCGAGCGGATTTTTCTCCCCGTGATGAAGATGCAGCACCCCGAGATCGTGGATGTGGCCATGCCCGCCGAGGGGATTTTTCAGAACCTGATGATCGTCTCGATCCGCAAGAGCTATCCCGGGCATGCGCGGAAAACGATGAATGCCATTTGGTCGCTGGGACAAGCGATGTTCACAAAGGTGATTGTGGTGGTGGACCATGACGTGAACGTGCAGGACTCGCGGGATGTGGTGTGGAAGGCGCTGTGCGCCATTGACCCTGAGCGGGACATACAGTTCGTGCTCGGCCCCGTGGATACACTGGACCATGCCGCGCGGCGGCAGGACTTCGGCTCAAAAATGGGAATAGACGCCACGCGCAAATGGCCGGAGGAAGGCTATACCGGGCGGTGGCCGGATGAAATCCGCATGGATGAAGCCACCAAAAAGCGCGTGGACGCAATTTGGCCACGACTAAATTTCAACCGCGCGAACAAAAAGTAAAGGCGAAGATTCCTCAAGAAAACGCTCCCCGGGTCTTCAAAAGGCCCTGCAAAACCCAGCCTAAATGCCCTTTCCTGTAGGCCTAACTGTCCTTTCGGCCCGCCCTGTACCTTAGGACCGGATTTTACCAAGAGCACACGCTAAGTATTACGCGGCTTGACAGTCTCTGTCGTGGATGCAATAAACGGTCAGGGACAGGGTACCAGTGCTTATAGTACTGGCTTTCATTTTTCGCGGGGGAAGCGCCGGATCGGTGGAGCCAGGGCGCGGCGGGATGCAAAGCGAAAAAGTTCTAACAGGCCAAAAAACATTTGGGAGTAAGGCCGTGCGGGATTCACGCCGCCGAGCCGGATGGAGTGAGGGGTCGCGCGATGTTTAATTTGCGCAAGACGAAATCTCTAATCGGCCTGGATATAGGCTCCAGTTCCGTGAAGGCCGTGGAGCTGAAGAAAACCAAGGACGGATACGACCTAGTGAGCTTTGGCGTCGAGCCGCTGGCCCAGGACACCGTGGTGGATGGAGCCATCATGGACGCTCCCTCCGTAGCCGAAAAAATCATTTCGATCTTCGACAGCCAGAAAATCAAGACAAAGGACGTGGCCACATCGGTTTGCGGCCACTCGGTGATCGTCAAGCGCGTGAGCATGCCGCTGATGAGCGAAGAGGAGCTGTACGACCGCATTCAGACGGAAGCCAGCCAGCATATCCCCTTCGATATTGCCGACGTCAACCTGAGCTACCAGCTCCTGGAAGCCAACGAGAACCAGATGGACGTTCTACTCGTGGCCGTCAAGAAGGACAAAATTTTGAACCACACGAACGTTCTGGCCCAGGCGGGAAAAACGCCGGTGGTCGTGGATATTGACGCGTTCGCCCTGCAAAACAGCTTCGAGGTGAATTACGACCCTGACCCTTCGCAGGTAGCCGCTCTGCTCAATATCGGCGCCAGCGTGATGAACATCAACATCGTCCGTGGCTGGACGCCGTTGTTCACGCGCGACGTCTCGGTGGGCGGCAATCAGTACACGGACGCGCTTCAGAAGGAACTCGATTTGAGCTTCGAGGACGCCGAGAAGCTGAAGATGGGTGGGACGCTGGCCGGCGTGAGCGAGGAGCAGCGGAACGCCATACTTCGCTCGGTCTCGGACGTTTTAATACTGGAAATACAGAAGACGTTCGATTTCTTCCGCGCCACAGCCAGCGGAGAAAACATTCGCCGGATTTTTGTCGCCGGCGGCAGCGCGCGCGTTCCCGGCTTGCTCGACCTTCTCAAGGAAGAGTTTGCCATGCCAGTCGAGGAGCTTTACCCGTTTCAAAAGATCAATATCGGTACGGGGCGCCATGATGAGAGCCGTATCCGGGAGCTGGCGCCGTGCCTGGCCGTTGCCGTGGGCCTGGCACTGAGGAGTTTTGACACGCCATGATACACATCAACTTATTGGGGCAGGCGCGTCCGAAAGCGGCTAAGGAAGCCGTGCCACTGGAAGCCGCGGTTCAGCTGGTCTTCCTGCTGGCAGCCTTCGTTGTCGCCGCAGCCGTTTTGGGAATCACCTATTACCAGGAGAAGAAGAGCCTGGACGCCACGAATGCGGAAATAGCGGCGTTGACCGCCGAGAAGGCCAGTCTCCAGCAGGTCAAGCAGGATGTGGATAGGTTCGAAAACGAGAAATCGGTCCTCCAGCAACGGATTGATGTGATTGAGACGCTTCAAAAGAACCGCACTGGCGCCCAGGATCTGCTCCAGATGGTTGCCAACACGGTCGTGCGCGTGGATTCCCTTTGGCTCACGTCTATCGAACGGACGAACAATTCCCTGAAAATAGAGGGTGAGGCCGGCTCGATCAATTCCGTGGCAAATTTCATCACCCAGCTCAAGCGATCCGGGTACTTCGACAACGTCGAAATCCAAGAAGCCCAGGAGAACGACCTTCTGTCGGGCGTCGAAACCTTTGATTTCAAGATGACCGCCGCCGTCAATGCGTCGGGCGGTGGAGAACAGGTGCAAGCCCAGCCAGCGGGGGCGGCGCAAAGCGCGAAAGCACCTGGCAAAGGGAGGAGCTAGCGGTGGCACCCGCAATTCGAAATTGGCCATGGCCTCTGCAAGCCCTTCTGTGCGTGGGGTTCACGATCATGCTTATCCTGGCGGGATTTTATATCCCAGGCTCGCCGTTGAGCACCATTCGCGCCCAGCTCGAGGCGGCCCAAACCCAGCTGCAACCGCTGAAGGACGAGGTTGACAGCCTCCGCGTTTACAAGCAGAAAAAGGTGGAACTGCAGTCTGAAATGGATGCTCTTCAGAAGCAACTCGCCACGCTGCAGACCATCGTTCCGGAAGACAAGCAGGCGGACCAGTTCATCCTCATGGTTCAGGGCGCGGCAACGAATGCGGGCGTCTCGGTCCGGCATCTCACGGCGAAGCCCATTACGACACAGCCCTATTACTTCGAGATGCCATTCCAAATCGAAGCCGACGGCCCGTATTTTTCCGTTCTCGACTTCTTTTCCCGGCTGGGCCGGCTTTCCCGGATTATGAATATCGGCGATTTAAAGCTGGCTTCCATCGGCAACAGGAATGACAAGTTTCACATGAACCCGGGAACCTCCGTGACTGGAACTTTTACAATTACAACCTTCTTCACGCAGGGGGCAGATGCGGAGTCCGCTCCCCCCGCGGCGAAAAGAAGGTAGAGCGATGAACATGAGATTGACAAGCATATCCGGGAATCTGATGGCGCTGCTGGCAGCGTCGTTTCTCATTGTCCCCATAGCAGCAGCGCAGGCGGGGAAACCTATAAAGAAGCATGCCCACAAAGCCCGGGCAGCCGCCCACGCGCCGCAGAACCCCGCGACGAGTCCGGCTCCGTCGGCGGAAAATTCCGAGCCTGGTGCGCGGCGCGACCCGTTTGTGCCGCTTATCAATTTATCCACTAAAGGCGGCAACGAGTTGCATTTGCCGCCGGGCAAGGCTGGTCTGGTGATCTCTACTGTGCGCGTGGACGGCGCGGTGAGTTCGCCGGATGGAATGATTGCCGTAGTTTCCAACCCGGAGGAACACGTGTATTTCATACGGGAAGGAGACCACCTCTACGATGGAGAAGTGGAGAAGATCGGTCTCGACGGTGTCACGTTTCGGGAAAACACCAAGGACGCATTCGGTAAAGCGGTGGAGCGCACGGTGACGAAACGAATCTTCGCCAGTGCAGGAGCGCAGCAATGAGGATCATCGGACAGGGGTGGAGGCTCGGCGCGCTCGTTGCGGCCGGGCTGATCTTAACGAGTGGAGCACTACAGGGGGGCGACGCGCCCGCTGTCGTGCACGTGAAGGCGGCAGTCCAGAACGGCGTGGTACGCCTGGAAGCACAGGCGAACGCGCCATTCGAATACGCCACGTACCGTCCCAGCAAGAGTCTCTATGTGGTTGACATGACGGGTGTGTCGGCCGGCGATGAAGCGGGAGCGCGCGTGGTGGCTTCCGAACTCATCAAGAGCTATCGCGTGGTGTCCTACACCGCGGGGCAGAAGCCGGTGGTGCGCCTGGAGATTCTTCTGAGCGCGGGAGTCGAGCCGCGCATCGAACGCCAGAACGCGCAGGACCTGGCTCTGCTGGTCGAGCGCACGCCCGGAGCGGCTCCGGCGGCGAATCCGACTATTTCAGCGGCTCCGGCGGTTGTTCCCGTTGCCGCAAAAGCCTCCGAGGCAAGTAATCGGGGCGCAGGTTTGGAAACGATTGAGCAAGTGAGCGTCGCGCAGAAGGGTGATCAGACGCAGGTCCGCATTTTCGGCACGGGGCCTTTGGACTGTCACGCGACTCGGCTTCAAAATCCGGATCGCATCGTGCTGGACTTCGCAAGCTCGCACTTAGGGGCTCCGGCGGGGCACCACATTGCCAGCAACCTGGACCCGGTGCGTGAAATACGGATGGCCCAGTTCGCGCCGGAGGTTTCGCGCGTGGTGATTGACCTGCGCTCGCCCTCCGCATACAAGGTGGACGCTGCAGGCAACTCGCTCACGGTGTCATTTGCTCCGGCGGCGACAGGCGCGGCCGAAGCCGCACCCACAGCACGCGCTTCGAGCGTGACTACGACGGAGGAGCAGCCTTCGAAGAATTCTAATTTGGAGGAAACGGCCTCGGCAGCGTCCGCGCAGATCCCTGCCCCGGCTGCGGTCCTGCCCGTAGTTCTCACGCAACCGGCTTCCGCCCTTGCGCATCCGGCCGTGGCGCAAATGCAGCCGCAAGCGACAGCGGCGGCCACGCAAGCAGCCGAGAACGCCTCGGGCGCTGCATCGCAATCAGGGAATGCGGCACCGCCCGCTCCCGAGTCGCAGTCACCGCCATCGTCCGCTGAGCCCGCGCAGACGTCCGAGGCACAATCTCCGACGCCCGCGCCATCGAGCAGGTATTCGGGCGAGCCGATCTCCGTCAACCTGAAGGACGTGGACTTACGAGATTTCTTCCGGTTGATCCATGAAATCAGTGGTTTGAACGTCGTGGTGGATCCCGCCGTGAAGGGCACCCTCACGATCGTGCTCGAGGACGTGCCGTGGGATCAGGCGCTCGACATTGTGCTGCACAATAACGATTTGGATAAGCAGCTCGACGGAAACGTCCTACGCATAGCCACCAAGGAGACGTTGAGGAGAGAAGCCGATGAGAGCCGCGATCTCATCAAGGCCCAACAGGACGCGGTCGATATGATCACCACGACACGGACGTTAAGCTATACCAAGGCCGTAACGATGGCGGCATTGCTGAAGAAATTTCTCTCGCCACGCGGCGATATTTTGCCGGACATCTATTCGAATTCGCTCGTGATTCGCGACGTTCCGAGCACTCTGCCCGTGATTGACAATCTCATCCGCCAGCTCGACCGGAAATCGGCGCAGGTGGAAATCGAAGCCCGCGTGGTGGAAGCAGACCGCAACTTCTCACGCCAGCTTGGAACGATACTCTCCCTTTCGGGAGCGTCGGGCAACAGCGCCTTCGGCGGGACCACCCAAGTAAGCTCCACTGGCAGCGAGGCTAGCTTTCCGGCGCCACCGATCGTCGTCGGAGGCTCGGCTCCAGGTTCGACGCCGTCGGTCACAAATCTGGGTGCGGCAGGCGCCACGAGCGGGCTTCAGTACATATTTGCCTCCAAGAATTTTGCCTTGGATTTTGTGATTGATGCGGCTGAATCGCGAGGCGTCGGCAAGCTCTTATCGGAACCGAAGGTGATAACCCAAAACAACCAGAAGGCTGTCATCAAGCAAGGCGTGAAGATTCCGATCCAGACGGACGTGAACAATACGATATCCGTGCAGTATGTGGACGCCGTTCTGGAGTTGGACGTCACCCCGCAGATCACCGCGGAAGGCACCATCTACATGGAAGTGACGATTGAAAACGACCAGCCGAATGGTGCGGTCGAGGTTCAGCAAATCCCGGAAGTAATCACGCAATCGGCCGACACGAAGGTGACTGTGGATGACGGCGCGACGGTGGTAATCGGCGGCGTTATCGTCACCAATCAGACGACCGCTGTTGACCAGGTGCCAATTCTGGGCAGCGTCCCATTGCTCGGTAACCTTTTCAAGCATACGACGGTCAGTTCCTCATCGAAGGAGTTGCTCTTCTTCATCACTCCTCGTATTCTTCCCAGCTAACACTAGCGAGGGGATGCGGGGGATTGGCTGCCTGACGCGACGGCAAAATCGAGTCACATGACATTTCGCCGGAGCCGAATCCATCGGCTCCGGCCTGCCATTTCGGGACTCCGCGCCGATGCCCTGCTCGTCGCACACCTTCCCAATATCCAGTATCTTTGTGGATTTTCCGGAAGTGCGGCAATCTTGCTGGTCGAACCGGGGCGCAACACACTCTTCACCGATAGCCGTTATACGTTTCAGGCCCGAGAGGAGGTCGTTGGCGCTCGCATTCACATAGCCAAGAGAGGCTTGCTCCGCGCCGCTGGAGAAGCCCTGCGCGACTTGAGCAGGCGCCGCGCGCGTTTTTGGGTGGCCTATTCTCCGGAGCATCTGACGGTGGCTCAGAAAGAAGCGCTTCAGGCCGCTGCGGGGAGCAGGATTCGCTGGATCGCAGACAAGAGAGTAGTCGAGAAGCTGCGTGCCGTGAAGGATGCGGATGAACTTGCTATCATGCGCGAGGCCGCTGAAATCGTGAGTGAAGTCTTCCACGGGCTCCTGCGAGCAATAAAGCCAGGGGTCTCCGAACTCAGCCTGGCGGCCAGGATTGAATATGACATCAAGCGGCGGGGAGGCTCGGGGCCGTCATTTGAGACCATCGTTGCCTCCGGTGCGCGAGCGGCCTGGGCACATGCCCGGCCGACCGCCAAACCACTCAGGAAAAACGAGTTGGTCGTGCTCGACCAGGGTGCTATACTTCGCGGCTACTGCAGCGATATGACCCGCACGGTGTTCCTGGGACGGGCTTCCAGACGCGTCCGGAGGCTGTATGACGCCGTCCTGGAGGCGCAGCAGGCTGCCAAGGCTGCCATCCGGCCGGACGTAAAGGCGTGTGACGTGGACCGGGCGGCTCGTGATATCTTGAAGCGGCATAGGTTGGCGCCTTACTTTACGCATAGCCTGGGCCACGGCCTGGGTTTGGAAGTGCACGAAATGCCGCGCTTGGGCAGCGGCGAAACCACGATTCTTCAAGAAGGCATGGTTCTGACCGTTGAGCCGGGCGTTTACATTGAGGGACTCGGAGGCATCCGCATCGAAGATGATGTCCTGGTGGGGCCAAACGGGTGCGCCGATTTGACAACCGCTGCAAGGGATTTCCTCGAACTCTAAGATGGCAAAAAAGACGGGTCCAGTAAAAACCACGGAAACAACGGTCCAAGGGGTGGACCTTGCGGCAGTCGAGCGGCTTCTCGACTTCATGCAAAAGCACGGGCTCGAGGAATTCGAGTACGAACGGAAGGGAGTGCACGTTCGGCTGAAGAAGGCCTCGACGAATCCGCCAGCTGGAAGCGGGACTTCGCAGGCAGCAAGCCACGAGGCCGGCCCATCGAAGACGGAGGCGCTTCGCTCCGGCTCTTCCGGTACGACGCCGGCAGACGCCGACTTGCACCTCATCAAATCCCCGATTGTGGGGACCTTCTACTCTTCCGCGAACCCTGGCGCACCGCCATATGTCACGGTGGGCGCGCACGTCGAACCGGGCCAGGTGCTGTGCATCATCGAAGCCATGAAGCTCATGAACGAAATCGAGTCGGACATCGCGGGAGAGGTTGTGAAGGTGATGACCGAGACGGGTAAGCCGGTGGAATACGGCGAGCCTCTTTTCGGCATCCGCCCGCAACGCAAGAAACGGGCCGCCAGCCCCGCCCTAGCCGGCTGAGCTTCGCTCCAGACAAAAATGTTCCGAAAAATCCTCATCGCAAATCGCGGGGAAATCGCGCTGCGAATTCTGGGCGCTTGCAAAGAGCTGGGTGTGCGCACCGTGGCGGTCTATTCCGAAGCGGATCGCAACGCCTTGCACGTACGCTTCGCCGACGAAGCCATCTGCATCGGGCCGCCGCGCTCGGCGGAGAGCTACCTGAATATTCCCCAGGTGATCAGCGCTGCCGAGGTCGCCAACGTGGACGCGATTCATCCCGGCTACGGCTTTCTTTCCGAGAATGCCAGCTTCGCCGAGGTCTGCGAGATTTCGCACGTCACCTTCATAGGGCCTTCGCCTGCCATGATTCGCATGATGGGCGAGAAGGATCGCGCCCGCACCGAGATGGCCGCCGCCGGGCTGCCTGTGATTCCCGGCAGCGCGGGCGTCGTTCCGGACGAAGCGGCGGCGCGGCACGCGGCCGGCGAAATTGGCCTCCCCTTGATCATCAAGGCGGCAAATGGAGGCGGCGGGCGCGGCATGCGCATCGTTCGCCACAAACGCGAGCTTGCGCCTGCGTTCGAGACTGCGCGGGCCGAGGCCGAGCAGGTCTTCGGAAGCCCGAAGGTCTATATGGAGAAGCTCATCGAGCGGCCGCGGCACATCGAGATTCAGGTCTTGGGCGACCGCTACGGGAACGTGATTCATCTTGGCGAGCGCGAATGCACGCTCCAGCGGCGCCACCAAAAGGTGCTCGAGGAATCGCCCTCGACAATTCTCGATGCGGCCACACGCGAGCGCGTTGGGCAGCAGGTGGTGGAAGCCCTGCGGAAGGTCGGTTATTTGAGCGCCGGGACGGTGGAGTTCCTGCGCGACGATTCGGGGAACATGTACTTCATCGAGATGAACACGCGCATTCAGGTGGAGCATCCCCTGACGGAGATGGTTACCGGCGTGGACCTGGTGAAGTCGCAGATTCGCCTGGCGGCGGGGGAAAAACTCAGCGAGGTCACCGGGCCGGTGGCGTTTCGCGGCCATGCCATCGAGTGCCGGATCAATGCCGAAGATCCCGAGACGTTTACGCCTTCTCCGGGAAGAATTACGGCATTTCGCGTCCCGGGCGGTCCGGGGATTCGCGTGGACACGGCCGCCTATGCCGATGCCGTCATCCCGCCCTACTACGATTCGCTGATAGCGAAACTCGTCGCGCACGGCGAGGACCGCGCCGAGGCCATCGCGCGGATGAAGCAGGCACTCGACGGCTTCGTGATCGAAGGCGTTAAGACGACCATTCCGCTGCACAAGAAAATTCTCGTGGACCCCGATTTTATTGCCGGAAAGTTCGACACCAGCTTCCTCGAGCGGCTCACCGTTGTAGCCGCGAAGTAGCCGGAGGCGGAATTGTTCCCTGCCCTGTACGCCATTCTTGACCTGAGCGCCAGCGAGAAACCTTCCCTTCCCTTTGCTTTGGAACTGGCCGATGCAGGCGTTCGCTTAATGCAGCTGCGGGACAAGCGCGGTACACCGCGGCAGATTCATGCACAGGCCAGGCAATTCATGGAAAAACTTTCGCCGCACGGCGTGCGGCTCATCGTCAACGACCGGGCGGATGTCGCCGCCATCGCAGGGGCCGGAGGTGTCCACGTGGGCCAGGAGGACCTGGCAGTGGAGGAGGCGCGGCGGATTTGCGGGCCATCGAGCTGGGTGGGTGTTTCGACACACAATCTTGAGCAATTCCGGGAGGCCGCGGGCACTTCGGCGGATTATATAGCCGTGGGGCCTCTCTTCCCGACAACAACAAAGGCAAATCCCGACCCCGTGGTGGGAATCGAGTTCCTGCGCGCGGCGCGCGCGCTGACCCGAAAACCGATTGTGGCTATTGGCGGCATCACGGTGGAGCGTGCCGCGGAGGTGTTTCGCGCGGGCGCCGATTCGGTGGCGGTGATTCGCGATCTCGCGCTGGCAGGCGACCCCGCGGCGCGGGCGCGTGAATATTTGGCCATTGCGGCGCGCGTGCAGATGGAACGCAGCTCAAGGCAGGAGTAAATGGCGGAGCAGGCACAAACAACTGGATCGGCGGCCGCTCGGCCTCCTGCTGACGCTGAG
>Ga0307478_10002550_pt1 | contig 14159 bp, 11 predicted proteins | sample atmos_gasesECM4C_2_FD_203713 | JGI IMG/M metagenome (GOLD analysis project Ga0307478, IMG submission 203713) | Hardwood forest soil microbial communities from Morgan-Monroe State Forest, Indiana, United States - atmos_gasesECM4C_05 | ecosystem: Environmental > Terrestrial > Soil > Temperate...
CCGCATGAGCTTCGGGGAAGTTCTAGCGGTGATGACAGTGGTGGTGGCGGTCATTTTGCTTGGCTGGGAGATGCTTTATCTGTTCAAGATTCTGCCCATACGCCTGGGCGCACACTGAGCGTTTTGGAGTATGATTTCGCTTGAGATGGCGAAGAATTCCAGCCCGTTTGAAGTGACTTGTCCGTGCTGCAACGCGGTGCTGAAGATCGATCCCGGCACCAGGTCGGTGATCGCGCATACCGCGGCAGTCAAGCCGAAAATGTTCAATGACATGGAAGAGGCGGCGCGGGCAATGAAGGAGCAGGACAGCCGCAGGGATTCGATTTTCCGGCAATCTGTGGAAGCCCAGAAGCACGCCGCCGACCTGCTGGAAAAGAAATTCCAGGAAGCGGTGCGCAAGGCGAAAGAAACGCCCGATACCGGCAAACCCATTCGCGATTTCGATCTCGACTAGCCGGCCCGGCAAATGTCCTTTCCTCTGCTGCTCGGACATCGCGGGGCGCGCGCCACCCGATCCATCCCGGAAAATACCCTGGCGTCGTTTGATCTCGCGCTGGCGCACGGTTGCGACGGTTTCGAATTCGATGTGCGCCAGACGGGAGAGGGACGATGCGTGATCTGCCATGATCCGGAAATTGAGGGCGTGGAGATCACGCGGGCAGGGGCAGGTGAACTGGCGAATCTTCCAGTTCTGGAGGAGGTTCTCGATCGATACCGGGGCCGAGCCTTTCTGGACATCGAAATCAAGGTCCCAGGGATTGAGAACGCGATTGTCGAGAGCCTCCGAACTCATCCGCCACAGCGCGGCTACGTCGTCTCGTCGTTTCTTCCAGACGTGCTGCTGGAACTCCGCCGGCTCGACGCCGATCTTCCGCTCGGCTTGATCTGCGAGACCAGGGCGCAACTGGCTGCCTGGGAGCGGCTGCCGGTGCAGTTCGTGATTCCGCATTTCACATTGGCAGATATCGATATTTGCAGCGCGGTGCACGCGGCCGGGCGGAAGCTCTTCACCTGGACCGTGAACCTCCAGGAACAGATGCTTCGTTTCCAGGAAATGAGTGTTGACGGAATCATCTCGGACAATACGGAGATGCTGGGAAGATTTCGCGGGAAAGGTTGATCAGTCGGCGGCGGACGCCATTCGGACGCCGGCGCGCGGCTTGCGCAGGTAGGCGGCACGCTCCATCTCGAGCGCCTCGAGATGGGCGCTGGTCGTTTCCTCGTTCCATCCCATCACGGCGCCGATGCGCAGGGCGGCTTCGCGGCTGCAGGTCTCAGACCAGCACGGTCCCAGCGCGACCGGCACGCGGCGGAGTAAGACGTCCCCGAGCGTGACGGCGCATTCGTTGCGGTAGGCCTCGACCGCCTCGGCGACGATGTGGTCGGAATGCGGGCAGAGCGTGGTGCGCAGCTCCGGGCTGCTTTGCGCCATGCGGGCAATTTCTATGGAGCCTTTGCCGTGCCACTCCACGATAGCGCGCGAGGCTTCTTCGCTGATGCTGGCAGCGCGCGAGACATCGACCACAAAATGATCGAGCAGCGGATCGAGGGCAGGGCCGTCGGCGATGGCCAACGCTTTCGCCTCGGCGGTGCGGATGCCGATCATGCGGGCGCACTCGCGCGCCACCGTAGCCGCCGAGGCCAGGTTCCCGCCAATGACCGAGATCAGGCGCGCGACATTTTCCTGTTGGTGATCGTGAAGCGAGTGTTTGCGGCTAACCGTGCCCGGATCCCCGCTGGGATCAAAGGGCAGGTTGCGAATTCCGGCGAAGGCGTAGCGGATGTCGTTTTGCGTGATGCGCGCCTTGGGGAACAACCAGGCCAGCGAGTGGAGCAGGGATTCGATCTCGTCGGAAGCGGGATGAGCTTTGCCGGGATCGGAGGCGTCGGGGACGTGGGTGGCGCCCACCAGGATCTGCTCGTTCCAGGGAATGATGTAGAGCGGACGTCCGTCAGAGCCTTCGGTGTAGACGGCTGTGCTGGGCGCGCCGGGAAAGTGGGAAAGCACGATGTGCGAGCCGCGCACGCCGCTCACCATCGGACGGCGCATCTTGATGCCGGAACGATGGCAGGTGCGATCGACCCAGGGACCGGTGGCATTGATGATCCAGGTAGCTTCGATCTTTTCTTCCAGGTTGCGGGTCCAGTCGCGCAGAAGCAGGCCGCGGGCGCGGCCATGAGCGACGTCGACCGCGATGACCTGGGTGTGATTGCGGGCGACGGCGCCGGCGGCAATTGCCTCGACGAGCCATTCGGCGACGAGCCGTTCGGGAAACTCGCATTGGGCATCCTCGTAATCGAAGATGGACCAGCGCTGCCCCGCGTCGAGCGCACGCTCCAGCTTCTTGCGCGCCATCTCGAACCCGGCCGTGTCCGCGTTGCTGCCCACCATGCGGCGATAGACCCATAGGGCGGTGCGCACCGACATCGCGCTCCGCTTGGCCTGGTTGTTCAGGGCGAAGAGGAAGTGCGCGGGATGCGCCAGGTGAGAGCGCTCGCGCAGCAGGCGCCCGCGCTCGCGCAGAGATTCACGGGCAAACGAAATATCGCCACCTTCGAGGGCGCGAAGGCCGCTCAACATGCGGCTGGAGCGGCTGGTCGTGCCGGCGGCGAAATCGTGCTGTTCGACGAGCAGGGTGCGTTTTCCGGCGCGCGCGCACTCGCGGGCGATGGCAACTCCCATGATGCCACCGCCGATCACGGCGACCTGAAAGTGCTGGCCGGCGAGCGGGGCTCGGTTGGAGTCGGGGAATGGCATGAGATTGTTCAAGTTCGCCAACGTCGGGCGAGCGAAGTTCTCCAGATAGAGTGTGACCTTCGGGCCATGTTTGCGGAAGGTAACCATGGTGTTGCGGCAATGGTGACCAGAGTTGTGTTTCGCGGCGGAATCAGCGAGAGCTGGATTTGAGCGACTTCGGGTTAGGTTGCTGTCGCCCTGGCGGGGCTCGGTCATTTCGCCGGGCGCACCCAGGGCTTACGCCCAAGGCTAGGGTTATGCCGCCGCTGCGCGGCTGGAGTGGGTCTATGGGCGGCAGTCCTTAGTTTGTGACTCCGAGGGCTTCGGGTCAGACGACTGGGCATCGGTGTTAAGCGGCGTCGGGCGGGGACGGCTGGCGCTCCATCGGGATTGTCGACGAAAGGGAACATTTATCACGAAGACATTGTGATGGGTGGATTTGCCGAGGGCCATGCGGTCATTTAGATTGTTTGCGAATGTCCCCGAGCACAGGAGAGCGTTTTGAGCGGGCCGTCGCGATCATGGCCCGGCTGCGGGCTCCGGGTGGCTGCCCGTGGGACCGTGAGCAGACCTTCGACTCCATCAAGCCTTACACCCTGGAGGAAACCTACGAAGTTCTGGAAGCCATCGACAATCGGGACTGGGATGAGTTGAGCGGCGAACTTGGCGATCTGCTCCTCCAGGTATTGTTTTATTCCGAGATGTCGAAAGAGCAAGGGACGTTCACGATCGATGAGGTACTCGAGAAGCTTTCCGCCAAGTTGGTGAACCGGCATCCGCACGTGTTTGGCGATGTACAGGCCGAAACCGCTTCCCAGGTGGTGCGCAACTGGGAAGCGATCAAAGCCGAGGAAAAGAAGAAGCGTCTGGAGGCGGGAGGAGGAAAGGGCGCGAAAGACGAAGGCCTGGCGGCATCGATCTTGGGAGGCGTCTCGCCGGCGATGCCGGCCTTGCTGGAAGCGCATAAGCTGAGTTCCCGGGCGGCGCATGCAGGTTTCGACTGGCCGAACGTCGAAGGGTTGTTTGAGAAGCTGCGCGAGGAGACCGAGGAACTGCGCGAGGAGCTTGAAGACTTTCCGGCGCCCGGGCCGCGTCCGCAGGGAAGAGGCGTGGCCGGATCGGGCAAAACTGCAGTTCCCGACGAACTGCGGGCACGGCTGGAAGAAGAAGTCGGCGATCTGTTTTTTGTGCTGGTGAACATCGCGCGCTATCTCTCGCTTGATCCGGAATCGGCGCTGAAGAAGACCAATCGCAAGTTCAAGCGGCGCTTTCAATGGATGGAACAGCGACTTCAGCAAGAGGGCCGGAATCCGGAACAGGCAACCATGGAAGAGCTCGAATCCTTATGGCAACAGGCGAAACAACTGGAAAAGTGAAAGCCGCGAAGACCGGCTCGATTGTGATTCGCGAGTGCCACGAACTGGAAGAGATGCGCACGGCAGTGGCGCTGCAAAGAGAGGTGTGGAACTTCAGCGACGCCGAACTGGTGCCGCTGCGGCTGTTCGTAGTGGCGGAGAAGGTCGGCGGGCAGGTGCTCGGCGCTTTCGATGGCAAGGAGATGGTGGGATTTGCGCTCTCGGTGCCCGGGGTGCGCGGGGGGCATCCTTACCTGCACTCCCACATGCTGGCGGTGCAGAAGCAGTATCGCAATGGGGGACTGGGCCGCCGGATAAAGTTGTTTCAGCGGGAGCGGGCTCTCGAGCGCGGGTTTGAGCTGATCGAGTGGACGTTTGACCCGCTCGAAATCAAGAACGCCTATCTCAATATCGAGAAACTGGGCGCGATCGCGCGGCGCTACACAATCAATCAGTACGGAATCACGACGTCGCCGCTGCAGGGTGGATTGCCGACCGATCGATTGATTGCGGAATGGTGGCTGAAATCGAAGCGGGTCGAGAAATTGCTGGGCGAGGGAACGATGCCGCGGACGGAAGTCGTGAAGAGAATCCCGGTTCCGGCTGCGATTTATGAGTGGAAGGCTTCGGCCGAAACGCGCGGGCGAGCCAAGGATGTGCAGGAACACAATCGCGAGCAATTCTCGCAGGCGTTTGCGGAGGGGCTCTCCGTAACGGGTTATGAGAGGGATGATGCCGGGAACGGGAGATTTCTGCTTGGGCGGTGGGAGGAGAACTGGTCGTATGCGGCAGAATGATTCTTTTCGTGGACATCCTGGAGGACAGCAAATCTTAAAACGCAGAGAACGCGGAGAACGGTCTTAGAGGACGCAAAGTACTTCGGGAGCCGGACTTAATGAGTTCCACGATGAAAATTGAAGCGATCACGTTGCGGGAAGTGCAGATGCCGCTCGTCCACTTTTTTGAGACGAGCTTCGGACGCCTCTACAGCCGGCGCATTCTGCTGGTCACGGTCGAGGGCGAAGGTCTTCGCGGCTGGGGAGAATGCGTGGCCGGGGAAGATCCTTTTTACAGCAGCGAGTGGATTGACAGCGCCTGGCCGACGATCACGAAATATCTGGCGCCGGCGTTGCTGGGGAAGACGGTGTCGCAAGGCAGGGAAGCGGCCGCGCTGCTGGCGAGAATTCGCGGGCACCGCATGGCCAAGGCAGCGCTCGAGAACGCGCTTTGGGACGCAGAAGCGCGGGCGAAGAAGCAGCCTCTCTGGAAGCTGTTGGGCGGCACCCGGCGGGAAATCCCGTGCGGGGTGTCGATCGGAATTCAGGATTCCCACGAGCAACTGCTGGAGCGGATCGAAACCGAACTGGCAGCCGGGTATCGACGGATCAAGCTCAAGGTAAAGCCCGGGTGGGATGTGAAGGTGCTCGAAAAAGTGCGCTCGCGCTGGGCCGACATCACCCTCAGTGTGGACGCCAACGCCGCCTACACCATGGATGAGTTTGAGCACCTGCGCAAGTTTGACCAATTTCAGCTGCTGATGATGGAGCAGCCGTTATGGAACGATGACCTCTGCTATCACGCGCGGCTGCAGAAGCAACTGCGTACGTCCATCTGCCTGGACGAATCGATCGAGCAGGCGCGCGATGCGGCCTGCGCCGCCGAAATGGGCGCCTGCCGGATCGTCAATGTCAAAGTAGGCCGGGTGGGCGGCTTCAGCGAAGCCAAGAAGGTGCACGACGTCTGCCAGGCAAACCGCATTCCTGTCTGGTGCGGTGGGATGCTGGAGTCGGGGATCGGGCGCTCGCACAATATCGCGCTCTCGACTCTGGAAAATTTCAGTCTGCCCGGGGACGTTTCGGCATCAAAGCGATACTGGAAAGAAGACATCGTCGAGCCTGAAATTGAAGTTTCGAGCGATGGCCTGATCGCGGTGCGCGACGCGCCCGGCACGGGTTATGGCGTGCGCGAGGACTTAATCGAGAAGTTAACGGTGAAAAAGGAACTGCTACGCGGCACAGATGGAAGGGAATAGGCCTGGCAGGCCTCTGCAGGGTGGTTGTGTTCTGAGGAGTTTCCGGCGTTCGCTTGCCCTGACGGTCCCGCAGGAAATACCACAGCCCCGCCACCAGGGCGGCCATGACGAGCGCCACACCGATGGAGCCGAAAATCCACAGGGCGAGGCGACTGGAAGTGGGGGATGGGGAACTGGTTGTCGGCATGATGCCCGCCGGGAATTCGATGAATGGAGAAAGGACCGGGTTGGTTCAGTCAGAAGACAGGGGCCGGCAAGTCGACCGGACGCGAGGCCGCGCCGGCGAGCATGAACGCCTGGAGTGCGCCGCGATACCCGAAGCGTGAGTTGCTCCACGGTGCGTGCAGTTTCTAGTTTTCCCCTGTCCGAAAAGATGGTATGTTTGTGCGCTGTCGAACATTGGAGTGGCTGTTATGCAGTATTCACCAGGCAGTCTCCTTCCTCGTAGGCGTTTTTCTTCCAGCGGCAAGGTCATCAGCTCCAACAGCAACATCTCCACTCGGTGGGTTGAATTCGGAGGGCCTCTCGCGCTTTTACTGTTGGGATTGATCTGTGCGGGGACACCGGCCGCCGCACAAACCCCGGTTACCACGTGGCACTACGACAATGAACGGACGAGTGCGAACACATCCGAGAGCCTGCTCACCTTGTCGAATGTAAACCGCAATTCGTTTGGCAAGCTGTTCTCGAAGCCAGTAGATGGCTTCATCGTGGGACATCCGCTGTATCTTCCGGGCCTTACCATGCCCGGCCAAGGTACGCACAACGTGGTCTTCGTGGCCACAATGCATAACAGCGTGTACGCCTTCGATGCCGACGATGGCAACGCCGCGCCTTTCTGGGTTAAAAGTGTTCTGAATTACAGTCCGCCGGGAGCGACCTCGGTTCCAGCAACCGTTCAGAAGAACGCGGGTGTTACCGCGTGGACCGAGGTGGGAATCATTTCGACTCCCGTGATCGATCCCACCACAGGCACGTTGTACGTGGTTGCGGAAACTTACGAGGGCACCAACATTGTGCATCGCCTGCACGCACTCGACGTGACCACAGGGCTGGAGAAATTTGGCGGGCCTGCCACGATCGCTGCAACCTACACGCTGGGGGGCGTCGTTTCCACGTTCCAGGATTTTTATCAGATCAATCGGCCAGGACTTCTGCTGGCGAATGGGCACGTCTACATTGCGTTTGGTTCGAACTGCTGCAACGCGTATAGCCAGGGCTGGGTGATGTCGTACAACGCGACGACGTTGAAGCAGGAAGGCGCTTTCGATGCCGAGCCGGGCCGGACGTTGGCTTCAGTCTGGCAGAAAGGCGCGGGAATTTCCGCCGACAGCAGCGGCAACATTTATGCTGAGACGGGAGAAGGTTTCTACGCGCCGGGCACAAACTTATCGACCAGCGTTTTCAAACTGAGCCAGGCAGGCACGACGCTTTCTCTCGCCGACTGGTTCACACCCTACAACTACCCAACTCTTTCTTCCACCGACATGGATATGGCGGAGGGCGTTCTGATTTTGCCCGATCAGCCCGGACCGTTTCCTCATGAGGCGATCGCGGTGGGGAAAGAAGGAACCATTTACGTCCTGAATCGCGACAACATGGGCAAGCTCTGCACGACGTGCACCAGCGGTGATACCCAGATCGTGCAAGAGTTGCCGAAAGCGGTTGGATATGAGAGTGGGACACCCGTCTATTGGGACAACATGGTGTATTTCACGGGCACCGGAGTTCCTGCGCTGGCTTACACGCTGAGCAACGGGAAATTACAGGTTCCGGCAGCAGCTCAGTCGATTCAGTTAAACGGCAGCGGGCATGGGCTGATCACCGCGAATGTAAACGCGAATGGCATCCTCTGGTTTATCAGCGGGAGCACCTTGTGGGCGTTGGACGCTCACACCATGAAAGGAATCTATACCAGCGATCAGGCGGCCAACAGCCGCGACAAGGTGCCGCCGCTGGCTCATTTCGCTTCGCCGATTGTGGCGGATGGAAGAGTCTTCATCGGAACGCAGAACAGCCTGGTCGTGTATGGATTGCTGCCGGAGTTGTTGGTAGCCGGGGGCAACGGACAGACGGGAGGCGTAAGCAAGCCTCTGCCGATCGCATTGAAGGTCCGGTCGATGGATCCGTATAGTTTAAATCCGTATTCTGGAGTGATGGTAACTTTTAGCGATGGCAATCGTGGCGGCGCCTTTAGTCCGCCCACGGCGGTCACAGACGCAAACGGGTATGCCACAACCTCGTATACGTTGCCCGGAGTCGTGGGAACTTACACGATCACCGCGTCGGAAGGCGGGTCGCCGGCTATGTTCACCGAGACCGCGGTTTCCGGAACTATGACGGCGGTCGTGATAAAAAGCGGCTATAACCAGTCGGCTCACCTGCTGACACCTTTCCCGGCTCCGGTGGTCGCGAAGGCTCGCGACGCCAATGGGAACGGGATCCCGGGGATTGCTGTGACGTTCACCAGCAATGGCGGCGGGACGTTCTCCGCGAATCCGGTCACGACCGACAGCGCTGGACTGGCTTCCGTGAATTACACGACCGGGACAAAAGGGGGAAACATCCAGATCCTCGCGACCGTCAGCGGATTCAAGTCGGCCGTCTTCTACGAATACGTGATACCCGGGTCGCCGACAGCGGTGATGAAGGTTTCCGGCGACGCGCAGGCTGCCGCGGCCAGCACGCTCTTGCCGAAGCCACTGGTGGTGAAAGCCACCGACCAGTACGGCAACTTGGTTCCGGGAGTGAATGTGACATTCGCGGATGGCGGGGCGGGAGGAAGTTTCTCTGCAAATCCAGTGGCTACGGGGTCGACGGGAACAGCCAGCGTGAATTACACGACGCCCGCGAAGACAGGGACCGTCACCATCAAGGCGACCGTGAACGGGGTGTCGACAGCGGCGAGTTTCACGGTGACGGTGAATTAGAATTGTGTAGCGCCGCCGTCCCGGCGGCTGTCCGGCGGGCAGCCTGCCCGCACGTGCGCGGACGCGCTCCCAAGCCACAAGCCAAAAACGGGCTTGCCGGGGACCCCAGCTCGCGCCAGCCGGCAGGATGCCGGCGCTACTGCTTATTTGTGGTTGGTTTCGAGGCGCTGATTCTCCGCGAGGGTAGCTTCCTGCTTCTTTAGCAGGTCTACGCCCTGGGCGAAGGTGGTGCTGCTGGGAACGGGGCGAAAGTCACTGTAGACCTCGGTCGACTTGATATCGATTTTCTTGAAGAACATGATCTTGCCGGTGAAGGCGAGACTCATGCGGCTCATGTCCCAGGAGCCGTCCCCCACATCGGTTTGCTCGACGAGAAAATGTCCGCCTTTGTCGAGATGCCCCAGGATGCCCCAGCCGAAGCCGACCTCCCGGAAAAGAGTTCCGTCGATGCGGGCGATGCGGTGGGTGCTGGCATCAATGAGCAGGAATCCCTGCATGCCTTGCAAAACCTGCTCGACGTGACTGGGGGGATCGTATTTGGGGTTGGGGCGGAATTTCAGGCGAATGAGCTCGCCGCCATCTTTGCCGAGTCCGGACTGGCCGGGCATGGTGCCGTCGTATTCGAAGAAGAAGGCGTCGGGCATGGCACGCACGATGCGGCCTATGCGCTCGGCATCCTCCTTTTCGCGCTGGCGTTTCCGGGCCAGTTCGGCGGGATTGTTCATGAGCTGTTCGAGACGGGCCTCCTCGGCCTGACGCTGCTGAGGCGTGAGGGGCTTGTCGTCGTTGGCAATGGCCATGCCGGCCATGGCATCGCGGGTCTCGCAGTACAGTTTGGTTTGGGAGCCACGAAGGGTTTCCTTACGCGCCGCGAACATGTGGCGGGCGCCGGGGTTCTCGGTCGCCCGGATCTCATTTTGTACGGTGAGGCGTACCAGCTCTGCCGGTGGAATCGCAGGAATTTCGGAAGATCGTACGAATTGGACCGTGGCAAAAATCGCCAGGATTCCGACCGCGAACCGCCAGTACCGCGCTGTGGATCTCGCCATCCCGAGGCCCTCACTGAACGTAGTGTACCGTTAGACGGGGGTTCAGAAACAAGCGTTGTACGGACGATCCTGCCATAGAATTGCCAATTTTTGTCAGTCATACCACGTTTGCAGCGAAAGAAGGAAGCTTTGGAGGCATGAGGATGCCATCAGGAACGCGCCACGCTCAAAAATCCGCGGGAAATAGGTTAGTATCATGGCTTCCCACCGAGAATCTTTTCTGGATCTCTGGCCGCCACGGAAGAGCCACGGTAGGGACCGCAATGTTGGATGAGCCCGCATTGCTGAGTTCTGCGATTCACCGGCAATCCGCCCAAGGAGAGCACTCATGGAAGTATCGAAGACGGGAGAGTTCGCACACATCGGGAAGTCGGTTGTCATTAAGGGAGAGCTTACCGGGAGCGAGGATTTGTATCTCGATGGCCAGGTGGAGGGCAGCATCCTGCTGAAGGGGAACAATCTCACCGTGGGCCCGAACGGGCAGGTGAAGGCCAACGTGGATGCGAAGGGCGTGATCGTACAGGGGAAACTGGAGGGGAACCTGCACGCCACGGACCGGGTGGAACTGAAGAAGTCGGCGATCGTGATGGGCGATATTGCCACGCAACGGATTGCCATCGAAGAAGGCGCGTATCTGAAGGGCAAGGTGGACGTGGGGAAGGATGGGAAGTAAGTTTCCAGTCGCCAGTCGCCGGCTGGCAGCTGGTGGTTGGTAGCTGGTGGCGGTTTGTCAGTGGCCACGGAGAGGAAAGAAGGCTGGCCGACGTGTTCGAAAGTTCTGGGGATAGCCGAAATCATTGCTGGGACCAGGGGATGCGCCAATGACCAATGACCAGGGACTATCGACTGACCAGCAGCCATCAGCTAAGGGACCACCAGCCATGAGCCCACGGCAGCCTGCGTGACTACCGTCACCACGCATTGCCGGACCTTTCAGGCATAATCATTCGTAGAACTGCTGCATGAAACTGTTTCGCGGACCATCGCCCGGAGCGGACAAAACTTCGTCGCCGGCACAAAGCCAACCCAAACTCTCTCGCCGCTCCAGCGGGCTAGGAGAGCTAGCCCGGTATTGGTCATCGCAGGAAGCGTTGTGCATTCTCGACCTGGGCGCGACTTCGCCCGCCAACATCCGCTATTTCACCGAGCGTTCGCACAAAATGTACAGCGAAGACCTGCTGACGGCGTCGACCGATCCGGCACTCGTCACGAAGGACGAGCAGGGCAATGTCGTGCTCGACAGCCGGCAGTTCCTCGAAGACAACCTGGTGTATCCGGCGGCGCAGTTCGACGTGGTGCTGTGCTGGAATCTGCCCGACTACATGGACGAGAGCCTGGTGAAGCCGGTGGTGGGGCGGTTATGGTCGGTGCTGAAGCCGGGCGGGATGCTGCTGGCCTTCTTCCATACGCGCGATGCCGGGCCGGACGCGCCCTGCTACCGTTATCACATCATGGGACCGGATGTGCTCGACATGCAGCCGATCGTGCCGCAGCGCGAAGTACGGCGCGGGCCCACGGGGGCCATCCATCGCGCCGTGGCGACGGGATTCCGCCTGCAGCGGGTGTTCAATAATCGGCATATCGAAAACCTGTTTCGGGATTTTGCCTCCATCAAGTTCTTTCTGAGCCGGGATAATATTCGGGAAGTCCTGGTAGTGCGGTAGGACTCGCATACTGACTCACGCCGGCACGACGATGGGATGGACGTCTCCGGGTTCCGGCCGCCCACTTTGGTAACAACTCCCGCCTAAAGCTGCAGCATGCAGGTGCCGATCAGGAGCCTGAGGGGTATGCGCTTCTGCGCCTCTATTGGTGCCTTCTCACGAGACAGATCCTGTGATGCTGGAAGGGCGTCATGCCATGATCGGCGCGTGCGCCCTGCTGTTGGTGCAGGTGATTACTCTCTGGACCTCGAGAGGACACCCCGCCGCGGCTTTGTTATCGGACGCGGTTCAACTGCTGCTCGGCCTGCTGTGCGTGTTGGCGTCGATCCGTGCGTTCCGGCACTCGACCGGCGCCTGGCGCTACTGCTGGCTATGGCTCACTGTGACGTTTGGCATATGGACTGGCGCCCAGGTGCTTGGGATCTACATTGACAAAACCGGAAGTCAATTCCTGGATCCGCTCGATGATCTTCTCTTCTTTGTGTCAGGAATCCCGTTTGGAATGCTCCTTTTCCTCGATCCGGATGAGGAGAGCGACCGCTTCGATCTCTTGCACCTGCTCGACTTTTTTCAAATCTGCGGTTTCTGGATTTGCGTCTACCTGTATTTTTTGCGCCAGTTCCCGGGGCACGCCGAGACGGGTTGGGGACCATTCGGGTGGAGCACGAGCCTGGTTTTCAACGGCGTAGTGGCATTGTCTTTTGTCTGCCGCGCCGTGGTGACCGACTCAACGGAGGGGCGGAAGTTTTTCGGGTTCCTGGTTGCTTACCTGTTTTTGTCGGGGCTAGCGGACTCCTATTTCAGCATGGCTGCCAACCAGGTTGAGCCCGGTTCATGGTTCGATCTGGTCTGGAGTGGTTTGCTTCTCTTCCCGCTGTTCATGGCAGCCACTTGGAAGGAAACGCAAATTTCCGATGGCGGGCGGAAACGCCGCCCCCGCACTCTGGTCAACCAGATGTTCCCGCTGGTGTACCCGTTTTTCAGCTTGTTGCTGATTGCCCAAATGGCCGAGGCGAAGCGAATTCTGGATTCGCTGATTGGTTGCGCGATCTTCCTGGCGGTGTGCGTGCGGGTGCTGATTATTCATGGCCGGCTGATCCGTGCACAGGATCGGCTGCAGTTCGAGGCCACGCACGATGGGCTCACCGGTCTCGCCAATCGCCGGGCTGTCCTGGAGCATTTGGAAAAAGAACTGGATCGCCACCTTCGGACTGGAGAGCCGGTCGGGCTGATCATGGCCGACGCCGACCACTTCAAGAAGATCAACGATGTGTACGGCCATGGAGTCGGCGACGAGGTGCTGCGGGAACTAGCCCGGCGTATGAAGTGTGTTCTGCGCAGGTACGATACGGCGGGGCGTTACGGCGGCGAGGAATTGCTGGTGGTTCTCCCAAACTGCGACGCGCAGAATACCGAGGCTGGAGCGGAAAGGCTCCGGGCCAGCGTGGCGCAGCAGCCCGTCCTCACCAGCGCCGGGATGGTTCCGGTGACGATGAGCATGGGATTCATCGCGACCACTGGCATGTAGGATTCCGACAGCACGACTCTGCTTCGCCTGGCGGACGAGGCCCTCTATCGCGCCAAGGAGAATGGGCGCAATCGGGTCGAGGGGACGCTGGTCCGGGAGCTGAGCCGCAGCTGACATCGCAGTGCGAGGTATAGGGGGAGTCCGCATACTTATCCCACGTTCTCTCTATGTAACATGGCTACGAGCTTTGAACTTCGAGCAAGATCAAAATTCTTCGGAAGATGAACAAGAAGGCTCGAGGTCGGCTTTCCACGAGAAGGCTCGAAGCTCGTAGCTCGTAGCTTGGAAATATCTCGAAAAATTGGGTGAGCTGTTTCTAGCGCGTGATGCGCACCAGCAGGCGTGACAGCGCTGGAGTCGTCTCCAGGAGATGGCCGACTGACTTTCGAAGCGGGCGCGGCAGGCGGAGGAGGCGACGGAGCTGGGAGGAGTTCCGGAAAACCGGCAACAGGCGATCCCGATAATGCTGGCGGTACTGCAGGGCGACTTCGGCGAGGGATATCTCAGAGCTGAAAAACGGCAGGAGACACTCGGCCGCGATCGCGCCGCTGCGCAAGGCGAGCGAGATGCCATCGCCGATGAACGGATCGACGAAGGCGGCGGCGTCCCCCGCCATGAGAACGCCATTCTCTACCGGTTCCGGCTCCTGAAAAACAAGTGGCGACGTGCTGATTGTTTCCATCAGCGGCTTCCAGTTGGCGGTGCGGGCGCGGAGTTCGGCGTTCTGGGCGAAAACCTCTTCAAGAGTACGGGAGAGGTCGGAGCGGACCATGGCGCAGGCGTTGATGCGACCCTCATGCGAGCCCGCCAACTCTACGGGCTGCACTCCGCAGTAGCCACCTTCGAAAAAGTAGAGATCGACCG
>Ga0307478_10002551_pt1 | contig 14156 bp, 13 predicted proteins | sample atmos_gasesECM4C_2_FD_203713 | JGI IMG/M metagenome (GOLD analysis project Ga0307478, IMG submission 203713) | Hardwood forest soil microbial communities from Morgan-Monroe State Forest, Indiana, United States - atmos_gasesECM4C_05 | ecosystem: Environmental > Terrestrial > Soil > Temperate...
TTCCAAGGCATAAACTGAATATGCGACTGAAAAGGTCGGACATCACCCTTTTATGCTGAAGCTGACGAAAAAAGCCGATTACGGATTGATCGCAGTCAAGCACTTGGCGGAAATGGGTCCGAACGGGTCGTGCAGCGCGAAGGACATCGCCGAGGCATACCGGATTCCGGCCGAAGCGTTAGCCAAGATTCTGCAGAAGCTGGCTAAGGCGAGGTTGCTGGTTTCGCATCACGGAACCAACGGCGGTTACGTCCTGGCACGTGATTCGCGACATATATCCGCCTTGGAAGTGATTCGCGCGATCGATGGTCCTCTGTTCATCACTTCGTGCCTGCCCCACGATAGCGGCGGTTGTGAGCAGAGTGGATGCTGCACAGTGCGCGAGCCGCTGCGGCAGGTAAACGAAAGTATCCGAGCGTTGCTCGACGACATCAAGATTGCAGACATGCGCGATTCGAGGGCTCGTAATTCTGGCAACCCCAGCGAAGTCTCAATAGAAGAATTGGTTACCTTGCGCTGACACGCGGCGCAGCGACTTTGGAGAACAGGAAAATGAGCACAACGGCAGTAGAGACAACCACGAATGGAAATGCGCAGGCTTCAGTGAAGCTTCCCATTTATATGGACAATCACGCCACTACTCCGGTCGATCCCCGGGTGTTGGAAGCGATGCTGCCCTATTACACCGAGCACTTCGGCAACGCAGCCAGCCGCAATCACCAGTTTGGGTGGGAAGCTGAACAGGCGGTCGAGAAAGCTCGCGACCAGATTGCAAAGCTGGTCGGCGCCAGCTCCAAGGAGATCATTTTCACTTCCGGCGCTACCGAGAGCGACAACCTTGCTATCAAGGGCGTAGCGGAGATGTACCGGGAGAAGGGCAATCACATCATCACCGCTGCCACCGAGCATAAGGCCGTACTCGACACGTGTAAGCGCCTGGAGAAAAGCGGATACCGCGTTACTTATCTGCCGGTGGGCGACGATGGGCTTATCAATCTCGACGATCTGAAGCGCGCCATCGACGACAAGACCATTCTGGTCACGATCATGTATGCCAACAATGAAATTGGTGTATTGCAGCCGATCGCCGAGATTGGCAAGATCTGTCATGAAAAAGGCGTGCTGTTCCATTCCGATGCCGTTCAGGCAATCGGCAAAGTGCCAGTGAATGTGATTAAAGACAACATCGACTTGATGTCGATCACCGCTCACAAGATTTATGGGCCAAAGGGCGTGGGCGCGCTCTATGTTCGCCGCAAGAATCCGCGCGTGCAGATCACTGCACAGATCGACGGTGGCGGTCACGAGCGTGGCATGCGTTCAGGAACGTTGAACGTGCCCAACATCGTGGGACTCGGCAAAGCCTGTGAGATCGCGATGAACGAGATGGCCGAGGAGTCACAGCGCCTCGCTTACCTCCGTGACCGGTTGAAGAAGAAGCTCGAAGAAAATCTTGACGAAATTCACATCAACGGCAGCATGGAACATCGTCTTCCCGGCAACCTCAATATGAGCTTTGTCTACGTGGAAGGCGAGTCGTTGCTGATGGGCATCAACGACATCGCTGTTTCCAGCGGCTCGGCTTGCACTTCGGCAACGCTTGAGCCCTCGTACGTGTTGAAGGCGCTCGGGCTCGGCGATGATGTCGCGCACAGCTCGATCCGTTTCGGGATCGGCCGTTTCAATACCGAAGCTGAAGTCGATTATGTGGCCGACAAACTCATCGATACGGTCAAGAAGCTGCGCGAGCTTTCACCGCTGTATGAGATGGTGAAGGAAGGCATCGATCTGAAGAAGATCCAGTGGGCCACAGAAGGACACTGAGGAAGAATCGGGTGATTTTGTGATTGTGTGATTTTCAATCAACAAATCGCAAAATCACGAAATCACAAAATTCGGAATTGTTCGGGAGAAATAAAAAATGGCATACAGCAACAAGGTAATCGACCATTACAACAATCCTCGCAACGTCGGCACGCTCGATAAGAGCAGCAATGACGTTGGCACCGGTCTGGTGGGAGCTCCGGAGTGCGGCGACGTGATGCGACTGCAGATCAAGGTGAACCCCGACACGCAGGTGATCGAGGAAGCCAAGTTCAAGACCTTTGGCTGCGGTTCCGCGATCGCGTCGTCTTCGCTTGCTACCGAGTGGATCAAGGGCAAGAAAGTTGAAGAGGCCCTCGCGATCAAGAACACCGACATCGTGAAGGAACTCTCCTTGCCGCCGGTCAAGATCCATTGCTCCGTGCTGGCTGAAGACGCCATTCGAGCCGCCATTGGCGACTGGAAGAAGAAGCACGGCGCGGCTGAGTCGGCTCAGATGGAGACGGTGCAGGCGAAGGCATAAAGTCCAAAAGCGTTTCGGGCTTCGAGTTTCAAGTTTGGCAAAGCCAATAATCAGCCGAATCGTCTCGGACTGGCTTTGCCGAAGCCCGAAACTTGAAACGCTTTTAGAAATCCAAATCTTTATGCCAGCAACAATCGACAGTCCGGTTCTCACGCCCGGCAACGCTGCCGCGGGCGGCAAGACGGTTCAGGTCACTGAACGTGCGCTCGCCCGGATTCGCGCCGCCATGGCCAAGGAGAACGTCTCTCCGGAACAGGGCGGCTTGCGTCTGGGAGTTTCCGGCGGAGGCTGCTCCGGGCTGAGCTATCAGATCCGTTTCGACAGCAAGGCGCGAGAGCGGGATCGGGTATATGAATTCGAGGGCATCCGTGTCTTCGTCGATCCCAAGTCGTTTATCTATCTCGCGGGAATGATCCTCGACTGGGAAGACTCGCTGATGAAGCAGGGATTCAATTTCATCAATCCCAACTCGTCGAAATCGTGCGGCTGCGGATCGTCCTTCTCAGCGTGAGTCTCTATCGTGAATCCAAATCACCACGGAGACACGGATTTCACGGAGAAAGCATTGGAGAGTAAAACGAAGCCTTCTTTGGCTGTTCTCAGTGCCCTCCGTGCCTCCGTGGTGAATTAATTCTCTATGCATCCAGTAGTTCCCAGTCCGGAAACGCTCTCCGCTTCGATCTGCTGGTCGTGCGTGAAGGAGATCGAGAAGGCGGCGCATTTTTGCCCGCATTGCAGCAAGCTGCAGCCTCCCGCCGATTCCGATTACTTCAGCTTCTTTGGCCTGCAACGCCGATTAAACCTCGACCTGATAGCGCTGGAAGCTGAGTTCTACCGCCTGAGCCGGAGGCTGCACCCGGATGTATATGCCCGTTCCACGGAGCTAGAGCAGGAATGGAGCACGCAGAAGAGTTCTTTGTTAAATGACGCCTATCGCACCCTGCGCGATCCCATCGCGCGCACCGAATACCTGCTCGAACTGGAAGGAGTGAAGCTGGAAGAGCAATCGCGCGCGGCAACCGACGAAGCTCGAGCGCAAGGCAAGGAGAAGCAGCAGGTAGTTCCTCCCGATTTGCTCGAGGAAGTTTTCGAACTGAATATGCAGCTTGAAGAGATGCGAATGGGCAAAAAGATGGGCGAGCGGGACGAGCAGGTCGCGAAAGACTTGCAGGCGGTAAAGGAACGGTTTGAACGCATGCTGTCGTCTTCCAACGACGATTTGCGTAAGCTCTGGACGGAATGGGACGAGGTAATCGCATCCGGCGCCGACGCATCAGATCCACTGCGCCTGTCAGTGCGCGACAAGATGGTCGCCTTGCTGAATCGCCGCTCGTACGTGAGGAACCTGGTGCGGGACGTGAATGAGGCGCTTGAGGGTTGAATAGCTTCGATGAACGATCAAGACTGTCATCCTGAGCGAGGGCGAACGCCCGAGTCGAAGGACCCCTATGATGCCAAAAGAGGTTGCTTGTTTTGAGTTGTCGACTATTGGCGTTCGAGTGCTTGTGACCACTCTTCCCTTTAGCAAGTCAACCGTAGTAGGGATTCTTCGACTCGGGCATTCGCCCTCGCTCAGAATGACAAAAGTTAATTAGAACTAAGTAATAACAAACACATGCCAGAAGAACGCATTGTCGGAATTGATCTAGGAACGACCAACTCGCTGGTCGCCTACATGGAAGGCGATACCCCTGTCGTCATTCCCGGAGAAGACGGATCGAATCTGGTTCCATCCGTCGTCGCGCTCACCCAGGAAACGAATAGCGAGCGCATGGTGGTGGGGAATCGCGCTCGCACGCATCTGATCGAAACGCCGGATCGGGCGATCTACTCGGTCAAGCGTCTCATGGGACGTGGGTTCGAAGACGTACAGGAGGAGCTGAAGCTGTTTCCGTTTCGCCTGGATAACACACAACCGGGAGAAGTACTGCGCATTCGGCTGGGCGATCGGACATTCACGCCTCCCGAAATCTCGGCTTACATCTTGCTTCAACTCAAGGCCAACGCAGAACGCTACTTCCAAGCCCCCGTTACCAAGGCGGTGATTACTGTCCCGGCCTACTTTAATGACGCCCAACGTCAGGCGACTAAGGATGCGGGTCGAATCGCCGGTCTCGAGGTGCTGCGCCTGGTCAACGAGCCCACCGCCGCCGCTTTGGCTTATGGGCTGGACAAGCAGAAGGACGGAATCGTCGCCGTGTACGATCTCGGCGGCGGCACATTCGACATTTCCATTTTGAAACTGCATGAGGGCATTTTCGAAGTGATCGCCACCAATGGCGACACGCATCTCGGCGGCGATGACATCGACAACCTGCTGATCGCGATCGCTCTCGACGACATTGCCGGCGACCTGAAGCTTGATCTGCGCCGCAATGGTGAGGCGGTGCAGGCCATTCGCAGCGCGGTGATTGACGCCAAAATCGCGCTATCGTCACAGATCTCTGCCAAGCTCGAAGTGGCGCTGCCCGGGGGCAAGCGTTATCGGAGGGAGATCACGCGAGAACAGTTTGAACAATTGATCGAGCCGGTGATCCAGAAGACCGTCGCTCCCAGCAAGCAAGCGCTGGCAGACGCAAAGATCAAGCCGGAAGACATTGATGAAGTGGTTCTGGTCGGAGGTTCCACGCGAATTCCTCGCGTACGCGCCCTGGTAAAAGACCTGTTTCGGCGCGACCCCCACACCGAATTGAATCCTGATGAGGTAGTTGCTCTCGGAGCCGCAGTTCAAGCTCATATCCTGGCGGGCGGATCGAAGGCGACCGAAGACATGCTGCTGCTCGATGTGACCCCGTTGTCTCTGGGGATCGAAGCGCTGGGCGGAGTAGTGGCCCGGATTATCCATCGCAATTCAACCATTCCCGCTTCCGCCACTGAGCACTTCACCACCGCCGTCGAAGGACAAACCAATGTCGCCATCCACGTGCTGCAAGGCGAACGCGAATTGGCCAGCGACTGCCGTTCCCTGGCGCGTTTCGATCTCAAAGGCATTCCGCCGATGCCCGCCGGACTGCCGCGCATCGAAGTGAAGTTCCTGATCGATGCCAATGGCATCCTGCATGTGAGCGCGCGCGAACAGCGCAGCGGCAAGGAAGCCCAGATCGAAGTAAAGCCGACTTATGGCCTCACTGACGCGCAGGTGGAAGATATGATCCTCGCTTCTTTCGATCATGCGCAGGACGACTTCCGCAAGCGCCAGGTGATCGAGGCCCGCGTCGAGACCGACAACATCCTGTTGGCCCTGGAAAAGGGCCGCAATAATCCTGCATGGCAACAACTCACCGCCGATGAGAAGCGGCGAATTGAGTTACTGGAAACCGAATTGATGTCGGCCAAGGCCGGCGAGGATTACAAAGCTATACGAGCTGCGATTGACGCTCTGAACGAAGGCACCATGCGTCTCGCCGAACTCATGATGGATTCCGCTGTCTCGGGCGCAATCAAAGGCAAGACTATGACGGGAGCGGACGAAAGCATTGGCGCAGGTCCATCAGCGCCGCATCCGATTGCTCCCGCAGAGTTCGAGCACAAGCATTAATCAGCCCTGCTGCGGTAGCCTGGGGCGATTCTCAGAACCTGCTGCAGTAGCGGCAGGGTGAACTTTCAGAACCTGCTGCAGTTGCGGCAGGGTTAACTTTCAGAACCCGCTGCGGTAGCGGCGGGTGCATTAGGAAAATAAACACATCATGTCTGATGAAACCAAGCAACACGGCGGCGGCCAGGGAACGGCGACCGCCGATCCTCCCGGCCCAAATACCGTTCGCGTAACGTTTATGCCGGCCAACAAGACCGTGGAATACGAACATGGAAAGCTTCCTTACGCGGACCACGGCAAGCCGGAGTCACTCCTGGACATAGCTCTCAACAACGATGTGTTCCTCGATCATGCCTGCGGCGGCAATTGCGCATGTACGACTTGCCACGTGGTAGTTCAACAGGGAGAAGAGCTGCTCTCGGAAATGGATGACGAGGAAGCCGACAGACTCGACATGGCCGCCGGTCTCACGCTGCACTCGCGCCTGGGCTGCCAGGCTGTCATCACCAAGCCGGGCGAGTTGGTAGTGGAAATCCCGGAATGGAACCGCAACTATGTGTCTGAAGGCCACGCGCCAAAAGAGTAACGGAGGGTTTCGAGTTTCAAGTTTCGAGTTTCGGGTTGAAAATCAATCGACCTGAGAATATGCCCGGATGAGCTCGGCCGGGACGCTTACGAAGTCAGGCTCTGCGAACTTGAAACGCGAAACCTGAAACGCTTTTAGGGGGGTTATGCCTGCCGATCTTGGATGGGAAGATGCCGAGGACATTGGCATCCTGCTCGCAGAGAAGTTCCCGGATGTCGATCCGCTGACGGTGCGCTTTACCGACCTTCACCGTCACGTCACCGAACTCCCGACGTTCAACGACGATCCCGGCGGGTCGAACGAAGGCAAACTCGAAGCCATCCAGATGGCCTGGTACGAGGAGTGGAAAGACAACCAATAACCATTCAGGAGACCTCCAGATTTCCTTTGCCTATCGCCTGCCGCCTATTGCCTACTAGGTTGAGTGCTCGACCAGTCCATTCCGTTTGCACCCGAGCTGAGCGATCAGATTCTTTCGGAGCTTCCCGAAAAACCGGCGGTCTTCGCCCTGCGCGGGGGTGATCCGGACGCCGAGCCATATCTCAACAAAACGGCCAATTTGCGCAAGCGTCTTGAACGTCTGCTATCTCCCGCATCGGCTGACAGCAAGCGTCTGAATCTGCGCGACAGCACGCGCTCCATCGAGTACGGCCTCACTGGATCGGAATTCGAGAATCGCATTCTTCTCTATCGCGAAATGCGCCGCGAGTTTCCGCGCTCCTATCGCAAGCGCATGAAACTGACTCCGCCGGCTCTGGTGAAAATCGGTTGGGAGAACGAATATCCGCGAGCGTACTTCACTCGGCGGCTGGCCAAATCGTCCGCGTTCCTTAATGCGGAAGCGAATTCGACTCCACGCAACGTCTATTACGGGCCATTTCAATCAAAGTCGTTTGCCAACAAATTCCTCAACGATGCGCTCGATCTATTCAAGTCGCGGCGCTGCACCTTCAACATTCATCCCGATCCGACATTTCCGGGCTGCATTTATTCGGAAATGAAGATGTGCCTTGCTCCTTGCTATGGCGGCTGCACCAGGGACGATTATCTGGTTGAAGTGCGGCAGGTGCAGAGCTATCTCGATAGCCGCGCGGGGTCGCTGGTGTCGCAGCTCGAGCCGGATCGCGAGACAGCGTCGGCAAATCTGCAGTTTGAACAAGCCTCGGCGATCCATGCGCGCATTGAGAAGATGAAATCTCCGTGGGCGGGAGTGCCGGAAATCGTTGGACGCATCGAGCAACTGCGCGCCGTAATTGTGCAGCGCTCGGCTCTGGAAGATCATGTCGCGCTATTTGAGTTTCGCGATGGGCTGCTCTACGGACCGGTGCAGTTCAATGTTCGCGGCATGATGCATCCGAATCCCGGATCGGGATCGAGTTCGCTGTTCGCTCATCCCCTTCTCGCAACCCCACTCCCAATCGAAAACGTAGGATCTAAACCTTCAATAAAACCAAAAGCGCCAACGCTGGAAAGTCGCGTGGCCGAAGCTCTTTCTCAAATCGATATTCGCAAGCCGGAACGCGGTGAACTGGTCGATCATCTCTCGTTGCTTCGGCGTTGGTACTACCGCAAGAACCGAAAGGGAGAAGAGTTCATCACTCACTCCGGCGACCTGCCGCTGCGGAGAATCGCGCGGGGAATATCGAGGGTCTTCGCCGGAGAGAAGGAAGGGAAACCCATCGCATGATGGCTCTCGACGCATTAGAAAACTGCAGAATTAACAGCTTCCAGCCGCCATCTGCGCCTTGGTTTTTCGGAAGATCACCTTTATCTCGTCTCTCCAATGCTCATCTACAGCGATGAGGCTCCATTCGACTTCCGGCGAGAGGTAACGCAAGATTGTGTCTGTAGCCGGATGAATGTGCAGCGCGGGGGCCACAAGCATGAGCAACGGTGGTTCAGAAGACAGCGACCGCGCGGCTCCATTCGCATCGACGAAATATCCGAAGCGGTAAAACTCTTCGCGCTGATGGTGCCACTTTACTCGCGACCAGTAGTCGAGGCCCTGAAGCGGCAAATGAATGTCTTCGTCAGCTTTAAGCTCTATGACCGCTAGCCGGCCGTCACGCGCGCTGGCTAACAGGTCGATCATGCCGCGATCGGAGGCGGCGAATGCGGGAACCTGCGCATAGACGTGAGCAGGATCGAGGCGCGCGTCGAGGGCGGTCACGTCTCGCTTTGTTTCGGATTCAAGCCAGCGCTCGGGCTGCATCCGCCATAGCTGATTACGCCGGTCGCCATTGGGCCGGCGACTCTCCCGCAGCCTCTTCATCAAATCCTGAAAGAGTGGTTCCGATTCGGGGCCAAGGATGGTCTCATGAGCCCCGCTGCCAAACACTATTTCATCGCTGCGGACGAAGCTTTCAGATGAAGTCGCGACACGCGCTCGGGCAAACTCGAGTCCATACAGCCGGAAGGCCAATTCCGTGGAACTGAGCGCAACGATTTCGCTTTCTGGCACCGCCGCTCGCATGCGCTCAACTGCCGGAGCGAATCTCTTTTCGACCGCGGTGGAATCTGGGCACCGCACAAGGCGCGTGGCGACGTTTCCTTGATCGGAAAGATCAATGCTGGCGAAGTCCTCTGCCCGCTCGTCGAGCTCGAATAATTCAAAACGAGCCGCGCTTCGGTTCAGGTAATGCATGCGCGTCTGCACCACGGCTGAGCGCCCTCGCGGCACGAATAGTCTCAGGGCTTCCACCACAAAGCGACCGGCGTCGCGCGTGCGACAAAAATCGACCCAAAGCAATGCAAACGTGAGGGCGCCGTCGACTGAGGCCTGCAACTCGGAATCGTTTACGCCGAAGATACAAATGGCCGATCGGCCGCGGCGCAACATTCCACGCGTATAGACCGGGCTGAAGCTCCGTTCCAAGGCCGCAGTGGATGTAAGTTCATCGACTCGATAGTCAGGAAAGATTCGCTCCAGCAGGCGTCCCAACAAACGCTGGTATTGAAGACGCGATTGTCTCTGTACGCTCGGCGCACGACGGTCACGCGTAGCAACGATCTCCAGCCATGAGGGTTTTCCCTTGCCAAAGCGTTGAGCCGCCAGTCTGAGTTGCCCCGGCCGGCGCTCCAGGTCGACAATGCGGCGAACGGTATTACGTTCTGCCGACCACAAATGCAGTAAGCATTTCCCCGGTTGTCCTGAGATGGAGTACTTAGCATTGCTCAACTCGAATAGAGTCTCGCCGTCTTCCAGAACGCAAGCTTGCGAAGCTGTGCCCAGGAACTCATCGAGTTCTCGCGCCAAGCGGGAAGGATCCATTGTGTTTATGGCGATTAGTAACGCGTAAGGTAATTGAGAAGCCGAATATTACGCCTCGCGGGGCGCATTCTCAATTCTTAGAGGGCAGTTCATGAAGCAGCTTCGGCCAGCATTCTCTTGATTTGATGCAGGTGAATCGACCGCACCTTCGCCGTTTCACCTGGATACTTCTTATCCATGGCAATCTGGGCAAGGTGCCAGGCGCGGTGTACGTGGTTGGAGCAAAGCTGAAGCGTGACTCGCTTGCCATCCGCCGTGCGCGCCTCCAGGCGATAAGCGGGTATCTCGCCACAGATCTCATTGCCTGTGACTAACCCTAGGGCGCAGAGCGCAAGTGTTCTAGACATGTATGTCGGCTGTTTCTGACGCGCATCCACCCGTGCCCGCAATGCACGACTCTAAATTCCCGCTCCCGACTTCAGCAGGATATCTCTGACGACGGTTAAGCAGCCTGTGGCCCTCGCTCGTGCTCGACAATGTCCCGTTGCGATTCGCGTCGGCGGGATGGAAGCCCGAAAAACTCGCGCTCCTCTGGACTCATTTCGCGCCCGTGGATCTGAACAAATTGCTTTTCCAAATCCGCCGGCAAGGCTGCCGTTCCGCGGATAACCTGAACCTGCGACATGCGTTTGGTGGGATGCCGTTTGCGGCAGAATGGTTGCTGGATTGCGACCGTAAACCCTTCGCTCTCAACAACTTGTAACAATCACGTTATAACTTAAGCGCTGGATGGGCAGTTTTTCTGTGCATGCAGAATGGTATCGGCGACTTTGGCCGCCTCCAGTGCCGGCCTTACATCATGGACGCGAACGATATGGGCGCCCTGAAGTATCGCGGCGGTCACGGTGGCGAGAGTGCCGGCGAGAGGGGCTGAAAGAGTTCGTGATCCGGTTGCTGCCTTGCCAATGAAAGATTTCCGTGAAGTGCCGCTGAGGAGTGGGAATCCTAGTCGATGTAATTCTCCGAAGCAGGCGAGGACAGGGAAGTTCTCGTCAAGGCGCTTGCCGAAGCCGAAGCCGGGATCGAGAACGATTCGTTCGCGAGCAATGCCGCCCCCAACAGCGCGGTCGCTCAGACGCTGTAACTCTCGCAACACCTTTGGCACGACCTCGTCCTGCTGCAATGGCGGCTGGTTCGGCCACTCTTCGGGGTGCCCGCGCGTATGCATAAGAACGCAACCACAATGTTGGGCTGCGAGCAGGACGAGCATGCCCTCATCCCATGAGAACCCGCTCACGTCATTCACGATTTCGGTCCCGGCTGCAAGTGCAGCGCCTGCGGTTTCAGCTTTGTAAGTGTCGATGGATACAATGGCCTTTGGGGCCTGCCGCAGAATGCCTTCAATCACCGGCAGCACACGCCGCTTTTCCTCTTCGACGCTGACCGGATCTTTTTTTCCCGGGCGTGTGGACTCACCTCCAACATCCAGAATGTCGGCCCCCTCTTCCAGAAGTTCGAGCGCGTGCTCGACGGCGAGTCCGCAATCCAGGAACTCTCCTCCGTCCGAAAATGAGTCGGGCGTCACGTTGATCACTCCCATAATGAGAGTGCGTTCTCCCAGCCTCAGCGAGCGCGAGCGCAGCTTCCACTCAAAGATTGGCCGCATGCCACGATTGTAAACAGCGTCTGCGCTACAATCCGCGCAATGCTCATTTCCACGCTGCGTACTATCGCCCTGCTTCTTTCGCTCCTTTCTCCGCTCCATGCGCAAATTCCTCAACCTCCGGCCACGAAGCCGACGCCTGCAGTCTCAGCCAAAGCGATGCAGGAACTCGGCGCGCGACTCGGCGCAAGAATTGAAGCCATCCGGCAGCAGAATCCCCGGGCGCAACATGCCATTTGGGGCATAAGTGTCGTCGATCTCGCGGCCGGTTCTTCTTTGTATGCGGAGAACGCAGACAAACTCCTTCAACCTGCCTCGAACACGAAGCTGTTCACCACCGTCACTGCCCTGGCTCTCGTCGGCGCCGACTATAAGTTCTTGACCACGGTAGAGACAGAGAAGCGGCCGGATAAGTTGGGCCGAATTGCTGGGGACGTGATCCTTGTAGGCAGAGGCGATCCGAATCTCTCCGGACGCGTCTTGCCTTATGCCGGCAAGACCGAACGCCTTACGCCGCACACACGAGTCCTTGACGAACTAGCGGATCAAGTCGCAGCCGCTGGAGTGAAAGTCATAGACGGTGACATAGTCGGCGATGACAGTTACTTCGTTTACGAGCGCTATGCTGAAGGGTGGACTCAGGACGATCTGATGTGGGATTACGGAGCGCCGGTCTCCGCCCTCACTGTCAACGATAACCTGTTATTCGCCAGCCTCAAGCCTGGCGAGCGAACCGGAGATCGCGCGCTGCTAACCCTCGATCCGTACACCAATTACTACAGCGTGCGCAATCTGGCGACTACCACCGGTCGTGGCACTACGCGGGATATCGGAATTAGCCGCGAACCGGGTTCGCTGGATCTGGTCTTCTGGGGAACCATTCCGCTGGAAGACCCTGGCGACGATGAAGCACTAGCCATCGAAGAACCGGCAACCGCGAACGCCGAGTTTTTTCGGACATTGTTGCAGCAGCGCGGAATCCTGGTGCACGGGAAAGTGCGCGAACAGCATTCCTACACGTGGCAATTCCTTCCTCCCCAAGACAACCAGCCGCTAGTTGTGCCGACAGAGTCCGTACCAGCGCGTGTGGTTCTCGCCCAGCATCAATCAACGCCATTGTTAGAGGACCTGCGAGTCATCAACAAGGTTAGTCAAAACCTGCATGTAGAGATGATGCTGCGTCTTATCGGCAAACTGCGAGGAGTCTCAGGATCGCTCTCCGGAGGTCTCGACGCGGAGAAGAAATTCCTAACTGAACAGGTGCACTTGGACCCAGACGAGTTTTCGTTCTATGACGGTTCAGGTCTGTCGCGTTCCGATCTGGCAACTCCACATGCATTCACTCAACTGCTTCAATACGCCTATGCACAGCCGTGGGCAGCGCGGTTTCGTGACACGTTGCCGATCGCCGCAGAAGATGGATCGTTATCCACTCGCTTCAAAGGCACATTGGCTGCCAATCATCTAGAAGCAAAAACCGGACAATTGGGACAGGTAAATTCGCTGTCCGGTTATGCTGTGACGAAACTCGGCCACAACATTGCCTTTTCGATCTTGATAAACCATCACACGCTGGGAAATGCAAAGGCCAAGCAGATGATCGACGACATCGTAACTGCCGTGTTGGAGGAAGACTGAAGAAGAAGAGTAACTTGGCTAATTGGTAATTCCGTAATTCGAACGCTGGAGATCATGATCTGTGTTCTGTCGGGCGTTCTCTTAAAATAAAATCCCAATTTCAGGACTCAATATGACCACCGCATCACAAACCTCAATCCCTCAACTCATTCAGGAATTTGCCGCGAAAACTGAATTGAGCATTGCCGCTGCTGGGGCCGGCACTGATTTCAACGGAGCCCCCACCACCAAGCTGCGGCTCAAGAGCACGAATGGGGCAACGTATTCTCTGGAAGTTAGCGACTGTCTGGGCGGAGAGATCGACAAGCGCCCGGAGTTGAGAGAGGAGCTGCGCACTTACCTGGAAACGCTCGCAAAAAGAATGCAGACTCCACGGCCCGATGTCTTCTTGACGCTTCACGGGCTACCCCTATCTCTGCAGCAGTTCACTTGGCCGTATCACCGCTCCACGTCGGGAGCGGACTCGCTTATTCTCCACGGCGTTGCGCAACTGGCAGAACCCAACAGTCCACTTCACGCCAAGGTGGCAGCGAGTCTGACAGTGACTCTAGCCGAGGTATTGCCTGCCCTCGAACAACCCTACGCTGAGGACGTGACCTTCAACGCGATTCGCAAGACTCTCGATCTCGGACAGCTCGAGTTGCTCAAGAGTGGCAACCGTCAGCCTGTGCCGGTGAGCACGCGCTACTACAGCTTCCGGCATAAACACTTCGTGTTCAGCGAAACTAATGAGGCAGTGCGGAAGGAGTTCGTGCGCGCGAAAGTTTTCTGGATCAGCGCACGGCTCGGAGAAGGCAGCCGGGCGTGGATCGCCGATCCCTATGACGCTCAGTATCTCGATTGCTCGGCCGACGATCTGCGCAACGGTGCGCGGGAACTCGCGGGCGAGGGTTGGCTCACACTGGATCCTGCCGCGGAGTACGCGGTTGCCACCGAGAAGCTGGCATCGCGTCAAGACGAATTCGTGACGCGGATGCAATCGGCATTGGCATCGCTGAAGCCGAGATTCAACGAAGAGATGCGAGCCGGCCATACGAACATGTAGGTTCGCGCCTCTGGAAAGTCAAGCTTCCTTAATCATTCGATGTAGTCACTCCCGACGCGCTGAAACGGCCGCTTCTGCCAGACGTTTAGCTTCTTCCAATTCAAATTGCATCCTTGCAAGCGACTTTTCGT
>Ga0307478_10002552_pt1 | contig 14153 bp, 13 predicted proteins | sample atmos_gasesECM4C_2_FD_203713 | JGI IMG/M metagenome (GOLD analysis project Ga0307478, IMG submission 203713) | Hardwood forest soil microbial communities from Morgan-Monroe State Forest, Indiana, United States - atmos_gasesECM4C_05 | ecosystem: Environmental > Terrestrial > Soil > Temperate...
AGCGCGCTGCCCGGCCTGCTCGTCGAAGGCGAATGCGAAGGCGACGGCAAAGGCGACGGGGCCGGCGACGGTTCAGGGCTGTGAGCGAATCGCCCACAGGTCAGGGAAGGCGGGCCGGAACAGCGTGCCGCGCAGGTACGCCGCGCCGGTCGATCCGCCGGTCCCGAACTTCGCGCCGATGATCCGCTCGACCATCTTGACGTGCCGGTAGCGCCACTCCTGGATGCCCTCGTCGATGTCCACGAGAGCCTCGCAGACTTCGGCCGGCGTGCCCGCGTCGGCGTAGACCTCGGCGAGCAGCGCGTCGACGGCGCCGTCGCCCTGCCACGGCTCGCGCGGATCCCGGTCCAGGACCTCAGCGGGGACCTGCCAGCCGCCAGTGGTCAGGTAGCACAGCAGCGACGCGAAGACGGGCCGCCGTCCCATGATCTCCTCGAGGACACGGTCAACGACGGCCGCGCTGAAGTCACGACGGCCGAACACCGCCTCGATGTAGCGGAACTGGCTCGACTGGAAGCCGCTTGAGCTGCCCAGCTCCGGCCGGAACGCCGCGAACTGCTGCGGGGTCATCGTCTCGAGCACGTCCATCTGACCCACCGCGGTCTTGAGGATCTTGGCGATCCGCCGCGCGGTGTGCAGCGCGCCGGCGCTGTTCCCGGTCTCCAGCCGCCGCTGCAGCAGGTCGGTCTCGTGCAGGATCTGCTTGAACCACAGCTCGTAGACCTGGTGGATGATCACGAACAGCAGCTCGTCGTCGGAGTCTGTCAGCGGGTGCTGGCAGGAGAGCAGGTCATCCAGCCGCAGGTACCTGCTGTAGGTGAGGTCGTCGGGTGAGCTCACGGGCTTTTCCTCCGTACCGCGCGGCTGGCGACTGCCGCCAGCGCTACGGCGGCCCCGCCCAGGCCCAGCGCCCCGGCCGCCGCGAGCGCCATCGCCCGGTCCTGCCTGCGGATCCGGTCCGGGATCTGCGCGTAGGGCACCGTGGAGAACGAGACCAGCTCGTACTGGGACACATAGTGCCCGGCTAGCCGCCGCTCCAGTGCGTGCCTGGCGGCGGTCTTGGCCTGGAAGGCCCGGGAGTTCACGCGGTCTCGCATCTCGATGAAGTTGTCCAGTGCCATGTCGGCGATCGCGTCGCAGTTCGCCTTGCGGCGCTGCTGGTACCGGGTGAGCGCGGTGGTCCAGTCACCGCGCGTTTCACTGAGGCAGCGGCCGATCTCGATGCAGTCCTCGAGAGCGCAGTTGGCGCCCTGGCCGTAGAACGGCACGATGGCGTGCGCCGCATCGCCGACGAGGGCCAGCGTGCAGCCCGCGCCGTGGTGCACCCACGGCCAGCAGCGGATCGTGGCCAGCGAGCCGATCGGGTTGTGCAGGTAGTCGTCGATCAGGTCCGGGATCAGCGCGCCGACGTCGGAGTAATGCCGCCGGAAGTGGTCGCGGATCTGGCCGGGGCTGCACAGCGCCGCGAATTCCGCGCCGGTCCAGAACAGCGTGCAGGTGAAGGAGCGGTCCAGGTTGGGCAGCGCGATCATCATCGACGAGCCGCGCGGCCAGATGTGCAGCGCGTCCGGGTCAAGCGCGAACTGCCCGTCCCGCGGCGGCACCGTGAGCTCTCTGTAGCCATGCTGCAGGTAGTCCTGGCTGAAGGTGAAGCCTTGTCTGAACGTCACGGACCGTCTCGCCGCGCTGTAGGCGCCGTCGGCGGCCAGGACGATGCCGGCCCGCGCCGTACGCTGCCCGCCAGCGGTCTCGAACGACAACTCCCCGGTGGCCATGTCCAGCTCGCTCAGGCGATGCCCGAACCGCACGCAGACGCCAGGCGTACTCATCGCTACTTCCAGCAAGGCCAGGTTGAGCTCGGCCCGGCTGATCGAGTTGATCGCCTGCGTACCGTCGGCGCTGTAGGGGCGGAAGCTCTGTTGCCCGTCGCGGCTGTGCACCATCCGCCCGTGCATCGGCAGCGCGCGGGACAGCGACAGCTCACGGAGCCCGACCTGGGCCAGCGCCTGGAGGCCGCGCGCCGAGATGGCCAGGTTGATCGAACGGCCGCGTTCCGGTGCGGTGACGCGCGGGTCTTCGCGCCGCTCATACACCGTGACGTCGATGCCGCGGCGCGCGAGCAGCGTGGCGAGCAGGCAGCCGGCCAGGCCCGCGCCGACGATGGCGACGCGCTCCGTCCCCTCAGGCGTCGAGTGCTCAGGCATCGAGCACCGCCGCGAGCGCGGTGGCGGCGCGCCAGCAATCGTGGAAGGTGTTGTACATCGGCACCGGCGCGAGCCGGATCACGTCGGGCCTGCGGGCGTCCGCGTACACGCCGAACTCGCCCCGCAGGCGCCGGGTCAGCGGCCCCACGTCGCGGCCGCTGATGCGCACCGAGAGCTGGGCGCCGCGCCGTTCCGGGTCTCGGGGGGTGATCACTTCGGGCGCTCCCCGCCGGGCGGCGGCGGCGCACATCTCGTCGAGCAGGGACTCGAGGTAGCCGGTGAGCCGGACGCTTTTGGCGCGCAGCGCGGGCATCCCGCTCTGGTCGAACATCTCGAGGGAGAGCAGTACCGGCGCCATCGCGAGGATGGGCGGGTTGGACACCTGCCAGGAGTCAGCGGTGTCGACAGGCGTCACGACAGGTGCCATCTCGAAGCGGGTGCGCTGATCCGTCGACCACCAGCCCGCGAACTTGGGCAGGCCGCGGTCGGCGAGGTGGCGCTCGTGCACGAACACGCCGGCCAGCGACCCGGGCCCGGCGTTGAGGTACTTGTAGGAGCACCAGGCCGCCCAGTCGGCGCCCGAGTCGTGCAGCCGCAGCGGCACGTTGCCCGCGGCGTGCGCCAGATCCCAGCCGACGATCGCGCCCGCGGCCTGTCCGGCGGCGGTGATCGCGTCGATGTCGAACAGCTCGCCAGTGAAGTAGTTCACCGCGCCGAGCAGGACCAGCGCGACCCGCTCGCCCTCTTCGCTCAGGTACCGCACGACGTCATCAGTGCGCAGCGCCGCCTCACCAGGGCGCGGCGCCAGCCGCACGATCGCCTCGCCGGGGTCGAAGCCGTGGAAGGCGGCCTGGCTGCGCACCGCGTAGCTGTCGGAGGGGAACGCACTGTCCTCGATGACGATGGCGTGCCGCCCCGGCGTCGGCCGGTAGAAGCTCACCATCAGCAGGTGGAGGTTGATCGTCAGCGAGTTCATCACGACCACCTCCTCAGGACGGGCGCCCACCAGCCGGGCCACGGGTCCGCGCAGCAGCTCGTGATAGGGGAGCCATGGGCGGGTGGCTTCCGTGTGCCCCTCGACGCCGAGCCGGGCCCAGTCGTCAAGCTCAGTCCCGAGCCGTCCGCGCAGCGCCTTCGGCTGCAGGCCGAGAGAATTGCCGGCCAGGTATGCCGCCTCGCCGGCACTGGCTCCGGAAATCCCGAACGGCGGGACGCAGAATTCCGCCCGCCGCGCGGGAAGCGGGCCGGCGGCGTCCAGCTCCAGTGCATGCCGCTCGCTGTCCAGCATCGTCGTCACGGGGCGCCGCCGAGGAACGTCCGCGCGTTGCCGGCCAGGATCATGTCGCGCGTCGCGTCGTCGAGGAAGCCCGCCTTGCGGACCAGGCCGCCGGCCGGGCGCTCGCCGAGCGGATACGGGTAGTCACTGCCGACGAGAACGCGGTCGGCGCCGACGGTGTCGACGAGCAGCCGCAGCGCCCGCTCGTCGAACACCACCGAGTCGACGTAGAAGCGGCCCAGGTAGTGCGCCGGCGGGTACTGCGACGTGCCGATGACGTCGTGACGCTTGTGCCAGGCGTTGTTCATCCGGCCCAGCCAGAACGCGAACGATCCGCCGCCGTGCGCGAAGCAGATCCGCAGCCGTTCGTCGACGCGGTCGAAGACACCGCCAAGGATCATCGCGAGCACCGACAGGTGCGTCTCGGCGGGCATTCCCACCAGCCACTGCGCCATCCACCGGTCCAGGCGGGGTGAGCTCGCCATATCCCACGGGTGCACGAAAACCGGCGCGCCGAGCGCGGCCGCGTGCTGCAGGAACGTCACCACACCCGCGTCGTCGAGGTCACGGTCGCCGACGTGGTTGCCGATCTCCACGCCGACGTGCCCGGCCGCCATGCAGCGGTCGAGTTCCTCGCACGCCGTGTCGGGATCCTGCAGTGGCACCTGGCACATCGGCAGCAGCCTGCCGGGTGCGGGCGCGCAGATCTCCAGCGCCAGGTCGTTGAGGATGCGTGCGATGCGTATCGCCTGCGTGACGTCGCGACCGTAGGAGAAGAACACCGGCGTCGGCGACACCACCTGGGCGTCGATGCCGTCCGCGTCCATATCGGCGAGCCGGGTCGGCGCGTCCCAGCAATCGGCCTGGATACGCCGGAACTCCTTGTCGCCGAGCATGATGACCGCGTCGGTTTCCGTCTCGATGCGCAGCCAGGGGGTCCCTGGCCCGAGGTCTGGCCAGCCGCGTGGCACGTAGTGGGTGTGAACGTCAATGACGGGAGCGGTGCCGGACACCCGGCTCAGCCCTTGCCGGGGTGCAGCGTGCCGCATTGCTTGCACACGCGGGCCTGCTCGTCGGCGTAGAACGCGGCGAACACGGGCGGCAGGTCGGTCACGATGTCGCGGACCTGCAGCTCCACGTCGTAGACGAGCGCGGAGCAGTTCGGGCAGTACCACTGGAACCGCTCCAGGGTGCCTTCCCCGCGGACGCGCTCGATGACAAGGCCGACCGAGCCTGCCTCGGGACGCTGCGGCGAGTGCGGCGTGTTGCCAGGCAGCAGCCAGGTCTCGCCCTCGCGGATGTCGACGCGCTGCTGGCTGCCGTCGACGATCACGTTAACGTGCATGTTGCCCGTCAGCTGGTAAAACCACTCCTCGTACGGATCGACGTGGAAGTCTGTCCGCGCGTTCGGCCCGCCGACGATCATCACGATGAAGTCGTCGCCGACGGCCATCGTCTTGTTGCCGACCGGCGGCTTCAGCAGGTGCCTGTTCTCCTCGATCCACTGCGTGAAGTTGACCGGCTTAGCGAGTGTCATCATTGACCTCCCTGGGGGACATAAGCGACGGCCTGGATCTCGATCAGGATGTGCGGGTGCGGGAGCTGATGGACGGCGACCGTGGTCCTGGCCGGGCCGCTGGAGTCGAAGAACTCCCCGTAGACCTCGTTGTACCCGCCGAAGTCGTTCATGTTGACCAGGTACGCGGTCACCTGGACCAGGTCCGGCAGCTGGGCACCGACCGCGGCGAGCATCTCGCGGATCGTCTCGATGACGGCCCGGGTCTGCACCCGGATGTCAAGCGCGGTGGTTCCCATTGCGTCGACCGTGGCGCCTGCGATGGTGTTGTCCGGGCGGCGCGCCGAAGTGCCGGAGACGTAAACGAGGTCACCGGCACGCTTGAGGTGCGGATACCGTCCGCGCGGCGTTGCCTGGCCGGCCAGGACCTTGCCGTCCGCCATCACATCAGCCCGCTAGCCAGACCCATGTGTAACAAGTGCCCCTGCCCGGAGCCAGTCATGCCTTCCTGGGTCAGCGATGGCTCCGCGCCCAGCCGGCGTGAGCGTCACCATTCTCGAGCGCGAGATGTACACCGAGACGGCCGCTGCGCGCCTGCTGCGGGTGGCACCGTCGACGCTGCACTGGTGGCTGGAAGGCCGGCCGCTGACATCCCTCGAGGAGGTCGCCGAAGATTTCGGTCTCGACATCGACACCGTACGGTGGGCGCAAAGCTATGAGCTGTTGCAGATTGGATACCCGTCAGCTCGAAGTGTTCATGACCCAATGGCGCGGCATTGAAGGGGTGATCTCTGAGCCCGGTCCATTCATCTGGCGGGCGTCGCGCACGGCAATGACCAAGATCTCTCTCAGCTAACGCTGCCGCCGCAGCCATCTCGGGTGGTTCGCGCACGCAACTCGCTCCGCGTTCGCGGTTACCGAAAGTTCTATCCGGGGCATGGACAGCTCGTCACATTTGATGACAATGAAGGTGATCGGCACGAACGGAACTAAGGGAACGCTGAGGGGGTGCGCTCGTGAGCGCGTCAGCGAATCCGGCCGGTGGGGCCGCTGGGTCTGGGAACGACGCCAACGGAACGCGCAGGCTCTGGCGCCCTATCCCGGACGGATCGCCCGAGGATAGTCTGCTGATACTAGTCGGCTTGATGCTGAGGCGGCTGCTCGCGCAAATACGGCGAATCCTCGGGTTCGGAGTGATGCGCGCGTCAGCACCATTAAGAAATCGGAGCGGAGAACCGGTCTACGCACGTGCGTGGCTGCAGAGCGCCCGGATCGAGGAACGGTACGGATACAGGCAGGAGATCTCGCTCAACGCTGATGTCCGCCAAGCAGAAGAACCGACCGGGCTGATCAAGCTCGTCCTGCCATACGACGGAGACAAGTACTTCACGCGGCAGGCGTACGACGATGTGGGCAACGCGCGGCGCGACGGCGCCAGTCCCACCGACAAAGCCATCGTCGGGTTCCTTGCGCTTACCGATTATGAGAAAACCGATCTCGAGGGCGCGCTGAACTTGTTGGCCAATTACGGCTCCGTCCCAATCCGGATAGACCTTCCTTCCTCGTCCGGCTCAGGCGAGGCCGACCCGCTCCTCACGGGCAACAGCGCTTCCGAGATTTCCCAGGACTACCGGCCGGAAGCACCCAAGATCCTTCCCGTGCACGTCGACATTGAACTGGACGATCCCGACATAGCGGAATCCACTGGCGCGGCGCCGCGCAGGCGTTCAGGGACAGACGGAATCTCGGACATCGAGGCGCGCTTGGCGGCCCGGGTACAGGTGATCGAGAGGTCCCCAGAACGGCAGCTCGATTTCGAGCCGAATCTGTGGCTTCGCGTTACCGTGCGCTTGCATCTTCCGCGCGCGCAAGTGGGCGAACTGGAGGCCAAGGTCAGCAGGGTCTTCCTGAGTTGGCCTACGCACACGTCACTGACATCACTCGTGCTGCACTCGAACGGCCACGCCCAACTCCGGTATAACCCAGAGCAGGAACATGAAGGCCGTAAGGGCGGTCTGGAGTGGTCAGGTGTGCCTATGACTCCCATCGGCGCGCAGCCTGCCGCGAAAAGCACTTATAACCCTGATGACCCGGAGGACGAGTCGGACGACGGTGAATCCAGAGACCGATCCGCGGACGATATTGTCACCCTGAGCAGCGGAGAAATGACGCTATCGATAGCGAAGCCTGGTGAGCTCTACAAAGAGGAGAGCCTCAGCGGCCGGATCGAAGTGAACGTTAACCGCTTGCTGTCGGGCATGGATGCCCGGCTGTACGATGCGACGGGAAGACAATGCCGATCCCGGCGGCCCGACCTGAAGCTGAAAAGCATCGTCACGACCGAGTTCTCGTTGCCGCTCTACGATGCTTTCGCCCGCCGCATGATGTTGCCTTATCAGTGGCTGTACTTCGACGAAGTGATTCCCACCCAGATGCGGATCGGCGACATCATGATCGCGCTCAGGAACCGGGGATTCGAGGCAGGGGTGTCATCACGCACCCTCAATCCGGAGAGTTGCCTGATCATGGCTCATCGCGTGCACGGACCGGATCTGCTGCGACTCGCCTTGTATGTCAAGGGCGAGCGGTTCACGGCGCGCCGCGACCGGAGAGTCCCAGGCGGCATGACGTACCGGACCTCGGTTGATAGCGGAGAGTTGCGGCTCTACGTCTACGGCTCCTTGCGCGCGGAGAGCGGCCCGGTGGTCCGTGAGATCAATGCACTACGACGAGCGCTGCGCGAGCGATTCGACCGTCTCCCGGCCGGCCGCTGACCCAGGAGGCAGCCATGTGGAAGGTGGAAATCGAGCCGCGGGCGCCAGTGGCTCGCTGCTACAAGTGCGGTTCATCGCATGTCTCCGCGCTATGCCACCATTGCTGGCGGGCGGGTTGCGCGGACCATGTCCGGCCATCTTCGCGGTTGGCGGAGAAATTGTTCGGCCGCGAAGGGGGCGGTCCCGGCCTGGAGAACGTCCGGGCCGGTCACTGCGGTGACTGCGCCCGCGCCCGAGCCGGAACAGCCGGGACCACCAGCCGTTGGCTCGCCGTCGGCGTCGCCGGTGCCGTGATGGCAGTGATCGGCGTAGCAGCTGTCTGGCTGAGCGTGCTCAGCGGGATGGCCTTCTTGCTGGCCGGCGGGATAACCACCGCCGGAGCCATGCTGCGTGTCCGCCGTTGTGCAGCCAGGGCACGGGCGGGCATGCGGGTGCCACTGCACCCCAAGGTAGCTGACGTGGAACTGATCGAGCAGCTACGCGGAGAGATCAGTCTCGCCGGACACAGTGCGGAGTACCGGACCATCCTGGAACCAGTCAAGGGGACCCTCAGCATGCTCCTCACATTCGGCCGGCCGGACCGTGACCGAGTGTGGCCTCGGCGCCGTCGCAAGCATGCGCAAGACGCCGAGGTGCGGTTCTGCGCTGGGCGCATCCTGCTCCAGGGGCAGTTCGGCATCAGTGCGGGAGAAGAGATCCACGGCCCGGTCCTGGCACTGGATGGCGACGCGAGTGAATACTCGGTGTTCCGTGCCGTGGACCCACCCTCGTCTAGCCCATGGAAATTCGTCCGGAGTTATGAGCTGCGCGCTGAGCCTGACATCAGTTCCGGGCCGGTCTGGATCACCCCTTCGATCGTGCCCGAGTCAAACCATCATGGCCTTGAGCTGGACGTTCAGTGGGTCGAGTTCGGTCCTGATGAGGACAAGCCGATCACCCTGGAGATGATAGAACAGCTCCGGCTCGAGTTCCCAGTGAGCTGGGGAGACATTCACAATTGGGCAATCCGCCAGGAGGTCGGCGCCCAGCCACGGGCAGTGAGCGGACTCATGCCGGAAGGTCGCCGATGGCTTGAGCTGAAACGACTACTCCCGGCTACACCGGAAACGAAAGATGCGCCCAGGGCTGGCGGACTGACGCTTTCGATCCGGTTCAGGGGCAAAGTCGATCCCGAGGATGAAGTATCCGGACGGCTCACGGCCACCATGCGGGGAACGCTCTCTGGCGTGACCGGAGTCGCGCTGTTCAACTCGCTCGGGGGACGCCGGAGGTATGCGGGGGCGGCAAGCATCAAGACGCGCGTCGACGTGAACTTCAGGCTCAGCCTGGCGAGCATCCGCTACCAGGCGATGCGGGTCGTTCCTGACCGCACGGTGGAGGACAGCGACCACGATAGCTATGTCGACGAGTTCCCCGTGATCCCGGGCGACGAGACGGTGATCGCGCTGACGAACGCGATGAGCGAGGGAGGGTTTTACGTTAAGCGCGTGATCGAGAATCCGCCTCGCAGCGGCAGGCGGGCCAATCTGGTGCAGCGCTATTGGGATATCGCAGGCAGACGGTATGAGGGCGTTTATCCCATCGATTTTCACATCATCCTGACCGGCGAAGAGGTCCATAGCGGTGGCGTCCGTCCGGAGAGCGGCACCACCAAGGTCCGGATCGTGGTCAAAGGCGCCCACACCGATGACGAAATGGAGGCCCGGATCGGTGACGAGTGGGAGCGGCTCCATGACCTGACCCTGGAGACGCTGGGGCGCAACGATTCCCGGTCGAGTGAGCCCGACTGAGACGTACGAGGAGGCGACGTGACCTGGGAATGCGCCGAGTGCAACGCCCAAGACCGGAAGGCTAAGGTCCTCGGCGTCTGTCACCATTGCGGCAAGCCGCTGTGCCGCGATGACCAGGTATTGATCCCCGACGGTGCTTTCGCCCCCTCAGCAGGCGAAGCCAGCCAGGTAGCCGTGCACTGCCGCGCATGCCAACGACAGCATCATCGGCGGACTGTCCGGCTGGGGAAGGATCGCCAATGATCGACGTCGCGGTGTCACCCGCGAGGATTCCCGTTGGTGTCACCGATCTGGAGGTCCGCCTGACGAACAGCGGGCGAGACATGTGCCTCAACATCATCTTTACGATCAGGTTGCCCGTCGGGATCATGCGGCTCCGGGGCCCGGAAAGGATCACGCTGAGCAGGCTCCTCCCGGGCGAGTCGGTCACCTCGCCACTCCACATTCGGGCGGACACTGCCGGGCGCTACACGCTGACCAGCCCCAACTTCTCCTACCAGGACCACACGGGTCGTACTCAGCGGGAAACCGGCTTTACTGCCGAGATCATGGTGGATCCGGAACCTCGTCCGGCACCTGAGCCGAAGGTCACCGCCGAGCTCAGGACCGCCGAGCTACCTCTTGGCGAATGGAGCACGTTGCGCGGCCAGGTCAGCAACGTCGGTAACCTCGACGTCTCAGCACTGGAGATAACCCTGTCCGGCCAGATCACTACCGACAATCGCAGCAGGACGTTCGTGCTCGCGCGACTGCCGGTCGGCGCCTCAGTGGACGCGTCGTTTTTCGTGCGCGCCCAGGAGGCAGGCGCACAGGTGCCTGTTTATCTTGATCTCGCCTACACCGGGCCTCGCGGGCGCCGCCACAGCACCACGTCCGGGGTTGTGAGGGTGAGCAGCACTCCGGCGACAGGGCCAATATCCGCGCAGGAACCGCGACCGCTCGTTGAGGTCCTCTTCCTGGGCGCCAATCCCCGAGGTACGCGGCCACTGCGGGTCGATGAGGAGATACGGGAGATCCAGCAGACCATCAAGCAGGGCAGAGAGCGAGATAGCATCCGGCTCCAAACCGTGTGGGCGTTGCGCCCGCGCGACATCACTCAGGCCTTGCTCGATTACCAGCCGCACTTCGTCCACTTCGCGGGGCATGGCGGTGGTGCAGAAGGAAGCTTTGCGGCCGAAGACGATGACGGATATGCACACGTCGTCCCCGTGGACGGGCTAGTACAGGCGTTCAAGGCGGTTGGCCAGAGTGTGCGGTGTGTCATCGTCAACGCGTGCCGGACGGAACGGCTTGCCCAGGCACTGGTGGCGATGGTTCCGTACGTTATCGGCATGCGGCAGCCTGTGGGTGATCAGTCAGCGATCCGGTTCAGCGTTGGCTTCTACCAGGCTCTGGCCGCTGGTAAGCCGATCGAGACAGCGTTCGACGTTGCCGTAACCCAGCTGATGATGATGCCTCAAGGTGACGATGCCCAGGCGCCCTTGCTGCTTCGCCGTCCTGCGGGAGCATGACCTGCGCAGCGTGGGAAAGGCAGCGTGGGAAAGAGCGCGCACGCTGCTGCGCATCGCCGCTGACGAGGAACGGGCTGGCGGTGCTCAGAGAGTCTTGAGAAAGTCTCCGAGGTCGGCCAGGTCCACTCGCCGGTCATCTCCCGCGGAAAAGACGATCCGCAGTTCAGCGCGAACGATCTCGAGCGAACCCTGACGGGCAAAACCCGCTCCGTCGTCCGCTCGGTCGGCTGGCCGCCGGCCCCGTGGCTTGGCGCGTTTCCATTCCCGCAAGTCCTCGGCCCGCCGGCGCGCCCGCCTGACCGTCATATTGTCCGCGCCGAGCGCTTGCGCGATCCGGGCGGCGGCGTCGGGGCTGGGCGCCTTCCATCCGCGCAGTACCTCGCTTACATGTGCGGGCGCGTAACCGGCCACGTTCGCGATCTGCCCGACACGCATCGGCCTAGAGCCACGGAGCCGCGCGAACAGGTCCACCAGGTCGCGGGCGGGACCCGGTGGCAGGTCAGGCTCGGGCCGTTTTTTGCGCGGCATCTCACTCCCGATAATGGCGCGGCAGTTCTGGACGTGGTTTTGCTCGCTGCCAATTTTTTCGCCACCTGAGAAGAGGCGAAATCTCGCCGGTACTGACAGGCCATCGCTGCGTTCGCCGTTGTTCGCTGGCGAATTCCCGCCGGGCGGCACATGGCTGGGATGGCGGTACGGCCGTTCGGCCGACTGCCGACATCGACCTCACGGCGTTGCCGCGGTCACCGGGTCGGGGCAGGGGCGGGAGGTGAGCTGACGATGGAGATCCACGGAGCGATTGCCATTCTCACCGTGGTCACTGCGGTCATTGCCGCATGGCTGTCGTAGTCGCGGTGAGCGCAGGTGGGCCTTCCTCCGGATGAGCCCGCCTGCGGGCATCGCCGGGTGTCCTCAGCGAGCAGGCGCCCACTGGATTCCATAGCCCAGGTACAGGGCGAGGTCACGGAACTCCTGGTGGACCTCTCCGGCCGCGTCGGGAACCAGCAGCTCTCCGATGGGCCGCGGATTCTCGAACGTCCGGACGGTTTCGCCGTCGACCCGGCGGATCCAGTCTGGCAGCCGCGCGGGATCGAACCGGACCGTGAGGTCAAGCCTGTCGAACTGGCACTCCGGCGTCACCAGGCAGTGCGGGAGCTTCAGCATGTGCCGGGGCATGCGCAGGAGCAAGCCGAAGTGATGCTCCTCGCCGGGTTGCAGCGGCTTCGGCAGCTGGACCATGAGGGTGAAGCGGTTACCCGATGGCTGTTCCTTCCGCAGCAGGCGCCCGCCGTACCGGATCTCCGCCCGCAGCTCCGATCCCGGCTGGTTGGCGTCGCTTGGCAGGTCAAGCCACGCCATGACCTCGGTTAGGTTCTCGCGGCTGGACACGATCCGGCGGTCCTGTTCTGATTCGACGATGTCGCCATCGAGGCGCATGACCGTCCGGAGTTCCGCCACGTACCAGCCGTTTGATGCCGCCGGGATCCGCCCCCGGCGACGCTGCAGCTCGCCCGCGATGAGCTCGGCCAGCCGCCATTCGGCTTCGCGGATACGCCGTAGTGCGGTGCGGCTGTCGCGGTCGATTCGCTCCGCGAGCCAGGTCGCCCGCCGGGTAAAGAGCGGTTCGTCAGTCGTTTCTTCCGATAGCGCCAGGCTGACCTCGACTGCCAGGCGGTAATCCTCGAGAAGCTGCCCGGCACACCGGGTTATCTCGGTTATCAGAGCCTGACGGCGAGCCGCCGCGTCCGCGGTTCCGGCCAGCTCGCCCAGGAGCGGACCGAGCCGCGAATCGAGGTCGCCAGCCTGCAGGCCGCGTCCTTTATGGAGGTGGCGGATCTCTTTCGCGACTCGTTCCGTGAGTTTCTCATCCGGTTGTGTCATCTATTTGTCACATCCCGGAAAGGTGACATTGTGCCCCGCGCACTGTCTTTTCCCTTGTCTATCGGTATCTCGCCGGATACTGTCACAATCGCACTTGAGCCAAGGGTATGCCTGCGGTGAGCCCTTCGTAAGGAATGTCCTGGCTTGTTCGAGCGCGGGCCTGCTTCGGAGCAGCGGGCCCGCGTCTATGCGCTGCCGTCCGGGGCGGCAGGTCGCTGCAGGGGGAGCCTCCCGACCCGGGGGGAGGGAGCTCCCTCTGCTGGCGTCCTGCGTCGGCAGTCACCACAGAAAGCCGAAAGCCGCCTCCCCGCTGGGGGAGACGGCTTCGTTTCGTGCCGTGTTACGGCTTGACCTGCTCCGCGCGGCGCGGGAGCTTCCAGCCCGGCCGGACGAAGTGGCAGGTGTACCCGTCGGGGTACTGCTGGAGGTAGTCCTGGTGCTCAGGCTCTGCCTCCCAGAACGGCCCGGCCGGAGTGACCTCGGTGACCACCTTGCCCGGCCACAGGCCGGAGGCGTCGACGTCGGCGATGGTGTCCTCGGCGACCCGCTTCTGCTCGTCGCTGAGGTAGAAGATCGCTGACCGGTAGCTGGTCCCGATGTCGTTGCCCTGCCGGTTCCGCGTCGTCGGGTCGTGGATCTGGAAGAAGAACTCCAGCAGGTCCCGGTAGGTGATCTTGTCCGGGTCGAAGACGATCTCGATCGCCTCGGCGTGGCCGTGATGGTTCCGGTAGGTGGCGTTGGGCACGTCGCCGCCGGTGTAGCCGACCCGCGTGGTGATCACGCCTGGCAGCTTGCGGACGAGCTCCTGGACGCCCCAGAAGCAGCCGCCGGCCAGGATGGCCGTCTCGGTCCTGGTGGTCATGACGCACTCCCGTCGTCGGTGGTCTCGAACAGCTTGCGGTACTCGCCGTACCCCTCGCGCTCCAGGTCGGAAACCGGGATGAAGCGCAGGGCCGCGGAGTTGATGCAGTACCGCAGCCCGCCCTGGTCCCGCGGCCCGTCGGGGAACACGTGGCCGAGGTGGCTGTCGCCGTGGGCGGACCGGACCTCGGTCCTGACCATGCCGTAGGCGGAGTCCTGCAGCTCCACGACGTTGCCCGGCTCGACGGGGACGGTGAAGCTCGGCCAGCCGGACTGGCTGTCGTACTTGTTGACCGAGGCGAACAGCGGCTCGCCGGAGACCACGTCGACGTACAGCCCG
>Ga0307478_10002554_pt1 | contig 14146 bp, 10 predicted proteins | sample atmos_gasesECM4C_2_FD_203713 | JGI IMG/M metagenome (GOLD analysis project Ga0307478, IMG submission 203713) | Hardwood forest soil microbial communities from Morgan-Monroe State Forest, Indiana, United States - atmos_gasesECM4C_05 | ecosystem: Environmental > Terrestrial > Soil > Temperate...
TCCCGTCTCAAACTGAACTGGTACTGGGTTGGACTGATGGCCACCTATGAATGGTTCTCAGTGCTAGGATTGGTCTTTGCCTTGAGATATTTGTTTGGGGGCAATTCGCCGTTGCGATACTTAGCGATCTACGGCGTTGGCGTCTTGTTCGTCTACTCAATTATCCCATACAAAACGCCGTGGTGTATCATCTCTATTGACTGGCCATTTCTATTGCTGGGAGCAGCGGCCCTGGTTTTCCTGTGGGATAACCTGCCCGGGTTTACGCGGTTCCTACCGGTGGTTGTCGGTTTGTTCCTGTTCGGCCATCTCGCTTATAAATCTTACGGCCTCAACTTCGTCCATTATGACGATCCCAAGGAGTTGTACGCCTACGTGCAGACCTATCGAGATTACCGAAAATTCGTCGATCCAATATTGCAGAAACTCAGGCTGGATCCCTCCGCGAAAGAGCACTTGCGTGGACTGATACTGCTGGAGAGCTATTTCCCGATCCCGTGGATAATCGATGAAGTCCGGGACGTTGGCTATTATGCGGACGACGAGGAGAAATGGCCAAAAGATCTCGACGCGGACTTCATCGCGGTTCTCGATTCGGACTCTCAAGATGTGGAAGATCGTCTGACGAAAAAGTACTTCGTAGTGACGTTCCGCCTACGAGACGGTATGGACCCCTGCAAAGCCTACTTTAAGTGCGACACCTTTAAGGATGTCTTCCCGGGAAGGCATCCCGACTTTGATCCTTCTACTCCCCCCAAAGAATGAAGATCTCGCTGCTATTCCTCGCCTGGATTGCCTTATCGACTTCGCTCGGTGTCGGTTTCGCCTATTCACCTTACGGACTGGTGCCATTGACAGCAGCAGTGTCGTTAGGTCTCAGCTTGGTCGCAGTGTTTATCGCGGTCTTGGTGAGCCCAGGACAAATGCTTACCCGCCTCGAGAAGATACAAGCGACCGGAGTAATCCTCGCCATCCTGTTTTTGGCGTTCGCCGTCCGGGCCTTCAGTCAGGTCATCTTTGTCGAAGACGGAACCGTCAAGGTCCTTTCGCCAAACAATCTCGGCGATATTTGTCTGCACCTAACCCAAATCAATTTCCTGGCATCGAACCCGCACTACTGGCCGGAAAACCCAATCTACGCCTTTGACAAGCTGCGATACCCCATCGGCATCGATATATTCAACGCAGAGCTGAAACTCATCGGAATTTCCCCGAACTTAGGAATCATTCTCGCCGCGTTCCTAGGATCTTTGCTGACACTCAGAGCTCTTTTTCTTTTCGGTGGGCCGTTTGCGGTAGCCGCTTTTCTATTCAACGGCGGGCTGGTCGGTTTCATAATTTTCGAGTCATGGCCGTGGCACCTCGAGGACTATCAGGCTGATGTCGCCTGGAAATCGATCCCGCTGGCCCTTTTCGTGACTCAGCGCGGACTGCTATACGCGATCCCGGCTGGATTAATCTTGATTACCCATTGGCGGCGGACCCTGGATTCGCAAACCGACCGGCCTCATCTCCCTTTCTGGGGAGAGTGGCTTTTGTACTGCACGATGCCGCTTTTTCATCTGCATACGTTTATTTTTCTGTCGTTCCTGTTGCTCTGGTGGTTTCTATTCGGGAACCCAAACTGGCGCGGCCATCTGATCCGATTAGTGGTGTTTTCGTTTATCCCGGCAACATTCTTCGTTTATGGTGTTACCGGCTTTACCAAAACCGACGCACTCGCTTTGGAACCAGGTTGGACCTCTTTGGCTGAGGCGCACGAACACTGGCAGCATTTTTGGTGGTTCCGACAATTGCCGCACGGTGCTCAATCGCCAATGGTGTGGCTACTGAATTTTGGTCTCGTGCTGCCACTGGCGATCGTTTTAGTGGTTTCCCTGTGCTTTCCCAGAGGGATTGACGTTTGGCGGACCCGGTTCAGAATGCGCCAGATTTTGTTCCCGGCCGTCGCGATGTTTATTCTCTGCGCGTTCATCCGCTTTGCTCCTTGGGACTGGGATAATACGAAGCTCTTTTTCTGGGCTTATATGCTCATGATGGTGGCCATTTGGGAAATGTTCCTCAGCCGGTGGCACCCACTGATTCGTCTGCCGTTCCTGTTGGTGCTTTTCTTTTCTGGTTTCATCAGCCTGATAGGCGGTTTGGCGTCGAACGAAGAGCACGGATATGCCATCGGTGATCAGGCCGAGTGGGCGCAAGTCGACGACGCTCTCAAAGGATTTCCTGCTGAAGCCGTTTTCGCCATTTACCCCACCTACAATCACCCGGCGCTGGTAGCGGGTCATCGAGTCGTTCTAGGGTTTCCAGGTCACCTTTGGAGTCATGGGCTTGAATACCGGCCAGCAGAAGAACTTCTCAACAAGGTCATGCTAGCGGCTTCGGGGTGGGAACCACTCTGCAACAAACTGAAAATTGACTATTTATTCTGGGGCCGATTCGAGCAGGAACATTATGCGGCCACCGCTCATTCGTGGGACAGTTATCCAGTCGTCGCTCAAGGGCCCTGGGGCAAGGTGTACGATCTGCGAGCGCTACAGAAAGAAGCAACGCCAACCGCGGCACAGAATAATTAGTAATCAGTAATCAGTAGGTCAGTAATCAGTTAAGGAGCCAGAATCCAGCAGCTAGGAGTGCGGGCGGGATTGGTAGGGCAAGGCTCCCGAAGAGCCCGGCGATTCGCCAAGGCTACACCGTACGAACGCCCGGGAGAGATTAGCAAGGCCGGCAGACGCGCCGAGCCGTGGCCCACGATAGACCAACGCCTTTACATCTTGCAGGCTTGGGGAGGTTGATCGGCCCGAAACCTAGCAGTGATCAAACTAGTAGTGCGAATCGGCCTAGACGCCGTCCGCGTATCCTCCCGGCTCCTCAACTGATTACTGACCTACTGATTACTGGTTACTCTCGTGCCACCCCGTGCAGTTGGTTCCCGGGACCGCCTTGCTCATCCGCAGGTTTCAGCTAAAGATGTCTATGGCCGATTTCGATCTCATCGTCCTTGGCGGTGGACCTGCTGGTTACACTGGTGCAATCCGAGCCGCTCAACTCGGGCTAAACACGGCAATCATCGACCAACGCGAGGTGCTCGGCGGTACTTGCCTAAATATTGGTTGTATTCCCAGCAAGGCGCTCCTGGTTTCTTCCCAATATGTGCGTTTTGCTAATCACGAAGCCCAGCATCACGGATTGAAGTTCGAAGGCGTACAGGTGGATCTGGCCAAGCTCATGGCTCGGAAACAGACCGTCGTGAAGCAGCTCACGCAGGGCTTAGAGTTCCTGATGAAGAAAAATCATATCACCCGCATCCGCGGTGTTGGTCAGCTCGTCGCTCCCGGCAAAGTCGTGGTCACCAAGCCCGACGGTTCCGCTGAAGAGCACCGGGGAAGGAGTGTGATTTTAGCCACCGGGAGCGTGCCCATGGATTTGCCCAACGTAACGATCGATCGCGAGCGGGTGGTAACCAGCGATGAGGCGCTCTCTTTTACAGAAGTTCCGGCAGAGCTATTAGTGGTCGGCGCCGGTGCCATTGGGCTCGAGCTGGGCTCAGTCTGGTCACGCCTGGGGAGCAAGGTTACGGTCCTGGAATTTCTGCCGCGCATTGCCGCCTTTCTCGATCCGGACGTCACCCAGACCCTACAAAAGACTTTAGAAACCCAGGGGCTAAAATTCCATGTTGAAACCCAGGTTACGAGCGTCACTCCTCAAGATAAGAAAGTCCTGATACAGGCTAAGACGAAGGGAGAGCAGAATCTTGAGTTTCAAGCCGACAAAGTCTTGGTCGCAGTTGGACGGAAGCCATACTTAGAAGGCGCCGTCGCAAAAGACTTAGGCCTGAAATTGACCGAGCGAGGTCGCATTGCCGTCGACCAACAGTTCCGAACCAACCTCCCCGGCCTGTATGCTGTCGGTGATATTATAGAGGGCCCCATGCTCGCCCATAAGGGCGAAGAAGACGGAATTGCTTGTACTGAATTCCTCGCCGGCAAGGCCGGGCACGTTAACTATAACGTGGTTCCGAACATAATTTATACCCATCCGGAAGTGGCGTGCGTAGGGCTAACGGAAGAAGCCGCAAAGAAGAGCGAGACCCCGATTAAGATCGGGAAATTCCCCTTTGTGGCCAATGGTCGCGCCTTGGCTAATGACGAACCGGTTGGCTTCGCCAAGATCATCGCAGACACTCGAACAGATAAGCTGCTTGGGGCCCAGATTATCGGTGCCAACGCCTCGGAGCTAATCGCCGAAATTGTCAGCATTATGGAATTCGGCGGTAGCGCTGAGGATCTCGGCCGGACCGTACACGCTCATCCGACGCTGAGCGAAGCGGTCAAAGAGGCAGGACTGGCGGTAGACAATCTCGCGTTCTCGATTCCGCCGGCGGTGAGAGCTGAAAAGTGATTAGTGATTAGTGATTGGTGATTGGTGGGCGGGTAGCGCGAGGATCCCGAATGGAACCAGAAAGTTCGGGAGTGGTGCAAATTGCAACTGAATATTTCGCAAGCTACGTCATGGGCCGGACCGAGCCTTGTTCCTGCGGCGTGCCACGGCTCCGACTCCGCTACGATATCCGGACTGGGGGCCTATAGGAACATTGAAGCTACGTTGGACAAGTCGGCGCGAGATGGGGCGTTGCGAATCTGTCTCTATGACGAACCCGCTCCTTTGCGAAATCCTTAAGGACGTGCGGGAGCCTCGCCCTACCGTCGCGACCTTCCACCAATCACCTTTCACCTCTCACCCTTTGAGCCATGTCGGTAGATAGGATCAACGCCATCCTTCTCCGGCGGATCCGTTTTTCAGAAACCAGCCTCATTTTAACTTGGTTCGGTCGGGAAACCGGCAAGATAAAAGTAATCGCCAAAGGTGCTCTACGCCCGGGGAGCGCATTCGCCGGTAAGATCGACTTGTTTTTCCGGTGCGACTTAACGATTTCCCGATCTCAGAAGAGCGAAATCCACACACTACGCGAACTGGTGGTGGTCGAGGCGTTCTTAAATATTCGTACGAATTATCTGACTACCCTGACCGCCTCTTATTTTACCGAGTTGGTTGAGGAAGCAACCGAACCGGAGCACGCTGAACCGGAGATTTACGATCTGCTGCGCCGCGGCTTGACCTATCTGGAAGGCGAGCGTCCAACGTTGCGAGCCATTGTGTTCTTTGAAGCTGAGCTCGCGCGGCTACTCGGCATCCAAATGGCCAAACAAAGCGATAGTTCCCGTCAATTAATTGAGTCATTGACCCGAGCGCCCGTATCGCGGGGAACGTTGATGCAGCAGCTCGAAAGGTGAAGCGTGAGGCACCGTGCAGGGTGAATGTACGCCTTTCGCACGCGGGACACGTAGAACCGCGCTCACGAATGGGACTTATGGGACACATGGGACTTATGAGTCGGCACATTAGTCCCATCAGTCCCATAGGTCCCATCCGATGACAGCGCCCAGTGCGTTACTACACCCCGTCACGGTTCCGCCGGCTGGTCCACCTCCACCCCTGGCTCACCCGCGGGGCTTGCGCCCCCAGGCAAAATGGCATTTAACAGAAACGCAAAGATCCCGCCGGTGGTAATTCCAGATTCGAAAACCAGGCGCAAGGTTTGCGGCAAAGGACTTAGCAGTTCCGGGACACTTTGGACGCCCACACCGGCACCCAACGAGAAAGCAAGGATTAGTAGTTCGCGATGGCCGAGATGAACTCTTTGTAGAATGCGGATCCCAGCGGTGGCCACAAAACCAAACAATAAGAACGTGACCGCGCCCAAAACAGGTCCCGGCAACAAAGCGATCCATCGACCAAACCCCGGAATCAGGCCCAGGAGACAAAGAGCGGCCGCTACCCAGTATCCAACGTGTCGAGTCGCCACGCCGGTCAGCTGGATGACGCCGTTGTTCTGCGCGAAGGTCGTGCTAGGGAAGCTGTTGAAAAGGCCGGCCATCAGGCTATTCAATGAGTCTCCCATCACCCCACCCCGGATTCGCCGCCAATAGACCGGACCGGAAATCGGTTCGTCGGAAAGCTGAGACGTCGCCGTAACATCTCCAATCGTTTCCAAGGTGGTAATCACGTAAGGCAAAATGAAAGCGATGAGAAATTCTGGCCGGAACGCAAACCCATAAGTCAACGGCAGAGGAATCTGTATCCAACTACTTGCTGTCTGGGGTTGGTTAGAAACAGCTCCCATCCCTAGACAAACCAAATAACCGATGCCCAAGGCAATCGGGATCGCTCCTACGCGGCTCCACGGCAGGTTGAGGGCGTTAAGCGCCAAGACTATCAACAACACCAAGCTGCTGATCGCCAACGAAACCCAGGAAGCAACGTTAGGGCCGAGACCGGAGGCCATGGTATGAAACCCAACCGGGATGAGCGACAGACCGATTAACAGAACGACCGTGCCGGAGACCAGCGGAGTGAATATCCGCTGCAGGCGTACCAGGAATTGCGCCAGGATTAATTCGGTCGGAGCACAAACAATCGACATCCCTATCATCAGCGCCAGGCCCCCTTCACGACCTGCCTGGATCAACGGGGTCAGGAACGCAAAACTGGTACCTTGAACGGCTAACAATCGTGAACCAAACCAACCAAAACCTCGTACCTGCACCAGAGTCCCGAGGCCGGACGCAAACAGTCCCATGCTGATGAGATAGGCAGTGTCTGAGGGAGGGAGCTTCAATTCCTTCGCCACCAAAAGAGGAACACTAATTACCCCGACAAACATAGCCAGCACATGTTGAACCGAGACAACTAGCGCGGTCTGAATCGGCAACCGATCGCCTAACCGGTAAAGCAAACTGGACGAACCTTGGGACCCCATTAAAACGAGGAAGGTACGAAAAGGTGGTACTGGCGCAAAGCCAAAAAGTCTCTCCGGGCTTCGCTGCCCCTCCCGTTTAATACTCCCGATACGGGCGATGCCTTTTCTTCGCCGTCGAACCTTTCGAAACCAAACTTCCGCGGGCACGCATCTTTGTCTTCGCCCGTGCGGTTCCGCCTTCCGCGGCTATCTTTTGGACCTCTTCCATCTCGTAGGCCTGTATCATCGGTCTCAGGTTCGGGTCGAGACGCCGCATCTGGGAACAAACCGTATAATAATAGGCACGAAGGAAATTCTTCCGGGCTTCGGCGCTGAGTGCTCCTTTGGCCTCTTTCATCAGATAGTTGGCGCGGGTGCTACCCATGGCAGCGTCCTTGATCTCCTTAAAACGTGACTCATCCTGGGGCGTGTGTTTGGGCTCCGCCGATGCCATGGAAAACGGTGTCTCATTTCCAGCGGTCTGCGCCGGAGGCGGAGGCAAGAAATTCGGCTCAGGCAAGAGAACGGTCGGAGCTTGTTCCTGAGGAGTTCCGTCCGGTAACGGGCTGTCGATTTCCGCTGCTGTCATGGCCGGAACCGGAGAGGGCGAAGGTGAAGGGGAGGACAAGGGTGAAAGGGAGGGCGAGGCAGCCGACTTTGGTTCGTCGGCTAACCCGGAACCGAACAGTAGAAACGTGGCCAATGCCCAGACCTTGAACTCCATAAAAGCGAAGCGTGCAAATACTAGCACTCCAAGGGGATTCTGGCTAGCATCATAACTTGAGCGAGCCAAGGGGGCCTCGCGAAAAAAAAGTAATCAGTAATCAGTAGGTCAGTAATCAGTTAAGGAGCCAGGAGCAGTATTGGTGTGGCGAGGCTCCCGAATGGCCGGATATGGTCCGCAGGGCGGTGATCGTATGCTAACCCCCAATTGATTGCGCCCAACGCGCGCCGAGCCGTCGTGCCTGGACTGAAAGCGTTGTTAGCGGGGGTTCGAAATCGGGCACATCCATATACGGTGGCGCACCCTGGGAACGGCTCGGCGACGCTTTGGACCAATCCACCGCAGACTGCATACGATCCATTGCCTTGCGAACGATGTGGGTAGTTCCGGAGCCTCGCCCCACCAATACTGCTTCGAGCTCCTGGCTCCTCAACTGATTACTGACCTACTGATTACTGATTACTTTCTTGTGCCGCGCCCCTAAGCTTCACCTGCCCGGTCACGGCGCTCCGGCCGCTTTTTGTCTTTCCCGCCAATACTTGCGCCACATCTTGAAATCCTCTTGCAAGAGCTCAAGCATAGTGATCGCGGCCTGTTTCAAAGCTCCCACCTTAACGCCTTTAAGCCGTTCGTTTAGCTCCTCCCGGCTCTTGCTCAATTGATGCAGGTTAGCCGTCTCGTAGCCCATGGAGAAAAGCAATCGCTCCCGATCAAAATCGATCTCTTGCGCTGTCTCTTCCAATCGAAGTTCGGCCAGGTCGATACGCCCACAATCGGACATAACCGGGCGAATTAACCATCCTTCGTGAGTGCTAGTATGGGGGGTACTCGGGCGTCCTGGCCCCTTCAACAACCGGTCCGTGTGAATTTCCTTCGCCGATTTGCCGGTCGCCCAAAGAACCGCCGATGGCGCCATGCTTTTACCCTCCATGGCCACCGGCCCCCCATGGTGTTCGGTATAAGCAAAGAATCTTTGATGTCCGAGACTGCCTAGCCCCTTAGTGACACCCTTTTTCACTTCCCGAAACTCGATCGAGACATCTTTCGGCATCGCCTGTCGCAGCCTCGCAACTAGTAGAGGCGAAATCTGATCCTCAGCCACCAGTTGCGTCCTCTCTCGGAGCCAGCGCCGCCAAAATAATTTAGGCTCTTTCAAAGCCGCCCGTATCAACCGCAAAAGCCAGGCATGCCTGCGCTCGAGTACAAAAGGTTGGGGCGCATCTTTTAGACCGGCGCTATACCCCTCCCGGACGCGTTCGCAGATTTCAGAGAGAGTAAGCTCGGACGCGAGGGTTTCCTCTGAGGCTAGCTCGGCGCTCATAATTAAACGAACTAGATCGGCAGCGAATGACATCATGGCCACTTCGTCATAGTCATTCACACCCCAGATCAGACGAGCATGACCATCACGCCAACTCCCGAAATTCTGAATGTGCAGATCACCTACCGCGAACACTTGGTCGGCATTAGCCAACGAAGGGCAGGCTGCATACCAGCGTTCGCACCATCGATAGAAGGTCGCGCGGAAGAACATAAAGATGTCGTCCGCCATGAATTGATGTTTCACTTCCAAATCGGGTTCCCGCACAGCGATGTGCCCGCGCAACCAGGTTTCAAAACCCAGCGTTGACTGCACGATGTTTCTCGTCGGATTCATTTTTGACGTTCGGTCGCGGCTTCCGCCTTCGCCAGCTACGGCGACAGGTTCCGCTCGCACTGAGGCCCATCGTACCAAATATGGGAAAACTAACAACTCTGCACTATCAGGTTGTTAGACAAATTAATTGAGGAGACGGGATCCTGTAGGGGGAATAATGGTGGGGCGAGGGCCTGCCGCGCCGTAGGCTTGGCGAAGGCGGGCTCCCGAACGGCCGGATATTGTCCGCAGGGCGGCGGTCGTATGCTAACGTGCAATTGGTTGCGCCCAACGCGCGCCGAGCCGTCGTGCCCGGACTGAAATCGTGGTTAGCGGAGGCTCGAAAACGGGCACACCATATACGTTGGTGCACCCTGAGAACGGCTCGGCGACGTTTAGGACCCGTCCCCTAGAGATCTGCATACAATCCATTGCGTTGCGTATACCCTGGGTAGTTCCGGAGCCCGCCTTCGCCAAGCCTACGGCGCGGCAGGCCCTCGCCCCAGCAATGTTCCCTTTTCCCTAGTGCAGCGCCCTGGCGATCTGATCACTAAGCTCACTAATCTCCGATGACAGTAAGGCAACCAATTGAGAATCGTTCCCAAAGGTCCAACCCGCTCGCCGAATCGTCACTGATTTACCTGCAACCACTCCGCCTCCCGCGCCCAGGATCTGCCAATTCCCAGTTAAAACCACGTCCCCATTTTCATGCCCTTCAAAATGGGTGATGTGTACGGCTACGTCGTAAACGTGGGACGGTACGGTAAAGGCCGGCTGAAATCCGGCGGCCGAGATTCCCAGGTGATTCAGGTTAGAAGCAACACCCAGAGAAATTGTTTGATCCAGCGACAGCGCCCAACGCCCGGTGGGTGAATATCGGATTTGATCTCCGTTCATGCTGGCCAGGTTAGTTCTATTCAAATAGGCCGGCACTTCCACTCGGCGGACATAAACTCGCACTGCTGTCGCCGGCCGAGCCGGTTTTGCCATTCCACCGGGTGCCGTTAACACAAAATAGGTGGGCAACGGTTCCGTGGTCGCACATCCGAAAAGCAGACTCACACCCACCGCCAGCAGAATCGTCAGGCGCATCGCATTATTGTGGTGATTTTGCCGGTTTGCGGCCGAAAATGAGGGAATTCGGATTTCGTTCCAGAAACTCCGAGAGGCGCTGTAGGGCATCAGCCGCAGAACCGATCTGCGATAAAGTGTTGTCTAATTGATAACGAAAACTTGAGTTTGAGCTCAACATCTTGTCCAGGTTACGCGTGGCTTGCTCCAGCTGAGCCATTGTCTTCTTCGCTTCTTCCAAAGTCGGGTTCAAATTCGCGGTAATCGGGTCAAGCTCATCTTGAAGCTTTTTGAGGGTAACATCTAACTGGTCAAAAGCCGTTTTCACGCTGGTCAACGCGCCTTTTAATTCCGGGCCGTTTACCAGTTTGTTGACGGAATCCCCAATTCCGGCCAGGTCCAACGAATCCACCCCAGTTTTGGCGCTCACAATCAAAGCCTGCAGATCTTTCGAGATCGCCAAGAAATCGACGTTACCCAAGTTGCTGATCGCCTTGGTTAGATTCGTCACGATCGCTTCGATGTCGGACGGTTGCACAGGAATCTCCAGCGCATTGTCACTCGGGTTATCATGATAGGTAAACGGCGCAGCGTCCTTAATGAAATCGATGGACACAAACAATTGGCCGCTGATCAAGCTCTCGAAATCCAAGCGAGCGCGCAAACCCTGCTCCACGCGTTTCTTTGTCCCCTCCAGGTCGAAAAGATTGAAGTGCGGATTACCTGGCCCGAAGTCTCTGACGATAACGTTTTGGTCAACTTCGTAAAAGACCTTCGCGTAAACCGGCTGATCTTTTCCTCCAATCCCCAGCAGAACCCGGGTCACTTTGCCAATATTCACTCCTTTAAACTTCACGTTAGAGCCGGTCGACAAACCACTGACTGATTGAGTAAAATAAGAAACATAGGTCTGCTTCTTCGCGAATAGATCAGCAGAGCCGAAAAAGACCACGGCGCCAATCGCGATAACGATTGCCCCAAGAACAAAAACTCCGATCAGTGTAGGGTTAGCTTTCGTACTCATTTTGATTCTTCCGCTGGCTGGCCGCGGAGCAGGAATGTCCGGACCTTCGGATCGCTTTTACCTTCTTTCACTAACTCTTTTGGATCGCCTTGGACGAGCATCGTCTTAGTTTCAGCGTCGAGAAAGATAGCCGTATCTGCGATGGCGAAGATGGAAGCTAATTCATGCGTCACCACCACCACCGTGGTCCCTAAGCTGTCACGCAGCCGGAGGATCAAGTCGTCAAGCCGGCGAGAGCTGATCGGGTCCAGACCGGCAGACGGCTCATCGAAGAAGAGGAACTCCGGATCAAGCGACATCGCTCGCGCCAACCCGGCTCTTTTGCGCATGCCGCCGCTGATCTCTGACGGGTAAAAATCCTCAAAACCTTTGAGGCCGACTAGGGAAAGTTTAAGTGAACTAAGTTCTCGGATCTCGTTGCTGGATAGTTTGGTGTACTCTTCCAACGGGAGAGCGACGTTCTCTCCGAGCGTACGAGTGCTCCATAAAGCGCCACCCTGATACAGCACACCGAATGACCTTTGGACTTGTTCCTTTTCGTCTTGGCTCGCTTTGGCAAAGCTCCGACCGTGGTAGTAAACGTCTCCTTGCTCGACTGGTTTCAGACCGATCAAATATTTCAACAAAGTGCTTTTTCCACAGCCGCTTCCTCCCATGATCACAAAGACCTGGCCAGGCTGCACGGTAAAATTAATATCCCGCATTACCACGTATGAGCCGTAGTTCATCACTAAGTTACGCACCTCGATAGCAGGAGGCTGGGCAGCGGTTGAACCGCTTTGGGTAGCGCTATTTTCACCATCAGAGGTAGGTGGGCTGTCTTCGGTATGCACGTAAATTTGAGCGTGTAGCCTGCAATAGCTCGCGACGCAAGCTACAGCTTCAACACATCCAATAATACGTCAATGATCGCGTCGGAAGCGACGATCCACGTGATAGCGAGCACTACAGCCGAGGTAGCAGCATTCCCCACCGCCGCAGCATTGTTCTGGCAATTCATCCCTCGTTGGCATCCGGTTAAAGCCACGATCACTCCAAAAACTGCTGATTTGGCTACCCCGGTGATGATGTCTTCTAACCCCATCGAGCCGACGGTCTGATTCCAATACTGAACTAAAGTGATATGAAGCACCCCCATCCCGACCACTGCACCACCAGCAACCCCCACTAGATCCGCATAAAGACAGAGCAGCGGCATCATCAGAAAAAGGGCCACGACCCGAGGCGAAACTAAAAAGTCCATCGGCGATATGGCCAGCGTATCAAGGGCATCGAGTTCCTCGGAGACTTTCATACTGCCTATTTGCGCGGCAAAGGCAGCACCGGTCCGGCCGGCCATGATCACTCCTGTCATAATCGCGGCCATTTCTCGGGCCATGGCGACTGCCACTAAATTCGCCACGTAAATACCAGCTCCGAACTGCCGTAACTGAACTGAGGCAACAAAAGCGAGAATCAGCCCGGTCAAACCACTAATGAGACCAACGATGGGCAATGCTTGGAAGCCGGATTCCTGCATGGTTAGCCAAAAGAGTCGCCAATCGACTTTCCCCTTGCCGGCGACAATCCGCCGAATGCTAAGCACGCACTCACCGATGAAAGTCGCGGCGGCGGTGAAAGCACCCGCTTGCCCGATGGCCCAAGTCCCGAGTTGATAGAGGAAGGAAACGTGGCGCGGACCAAGGCTCTTGGTTTCAGCCTCCGGCACTACTTTAGCCAGCGCGATTAGACTGCCGACCCCTTCCGGTAAATCTTGCAGATCGAGTGCCACCTGGTGCGACTGACACCAGGCATCGATCTCGGACAGAAACAAGAGCAGGCTGCTGTCCCACATTCCCAGGTCCTGGCCCACACAACGAATACGCGTGATGCCTCCCGCTGACTCCACTTCGTGGAGGGTCTTCGCTGATTTAGGCCATACCGAAGCTCTTAGATTCCAGGCGCCCCCTAACGCGATAGTCGCTTCCCCGGGCTGAAGGTTAACTTTCGCAAACGCAGCCGGTGCTTCAGATTCGGCAACAGATCTCATCAGTATCTAAGATTACTAGCCGCAGAACCGACGCGGAGCGCCGGTTCTGCGGCCATAGCCTGGGCTTAGGCTTCCTCTTCTTCCTCTTCGTCTTCGGGGATCACCACCATGCCGGTGTTAGCATTAAAGTCCATTAAACCGGCGTAACGGCCCCAAGCGATCATGGTCTTCAGGATTTTTTCAGCGTTCTCATAGGGCAACGCGGCCGCAATATCATGCGTCACCGTTTCTCCAGAGACCTCCTCCTGCACCTCCAAATAACCCAAAATGATATGGAACAGACGTAGCTTTTGCACCTGCTCGGCAAAGACTGTCTTTCGAGTTTGCCGATCGGATTCAAAGAAGCGTTTACCTAAATCCGTCAACTGCACATCGTCTTTTGGCGTATTGACGAACTCCAGAATCTCAGCGGCCTTCACGATGGCAATCGTCTCGCCGAAATCTTTGCCGATCTCATTCGCGATATCGTAAATATTGTCGAGATCTGGAGAATCATGAAGGATGCTGACCAAACCCAGGATCTGGTTAACGCCCACCGTCGGGATTGATTCCATACGGGCTCGAGCCCGGGAGAGCGGTTTGCCGGGCCCGGGCGGTGGCTCCGGCGGAAGGTCGGGCAGCGCCTGTTGCGTAATGGTGTCGTGAATCACCTTCATCAATCGCTGAAATTCCGGATGATTCGAGTTCCGCGGATACGGCAAGCTATTCTCCAATATTAGTCCGAGACGGCCAGGGTGCGGGAATAAAATGCAAATGCGAGTCGCCATCTCCACCGCTTCTTCAATGTTATGGGTAACCATGAAGATACTCGATATCGTGCTGCCGGGTCCTCTCCATAACCCAACCACTTCCTCCCGTAGACCTTC
>Ga0307478_10002556_pt1 | contig 14136 bp, 9 predicted proteins | sample atmos_gasesECM4C_2_FD_203713 | JGI IMG/M metagenome (GOLD analysis project Ga0307478, IMG submission 203713) | Hardwood forest soil microbial communities from Morgan-Monroe State Forest, Indiana, United States - atmos_gasesECM4C_05 | ecosystem: Environmental > Terrestrial > Soil > Temperate...
GGATGGGCGAGTGTGTGAAGGCACGGTAGAGTTTCGCCGTGAAGAGGAAATTCTTATTCACGGCGGCGACTCTGCGGCACCAGAGCTTCGCCCACTCTGGCTTCAGCGGTCCGTAAAACGAAGTATTGATCTCGGTGGTATCGAAGAAGCGCGCCAAGTACTCCAGCGGATGCTGCTTGCGGTGCGACATGCCTGAAGGATAGAAAATGCCGTCCCAGTCCTTATAGGACCACCCCGCCGTGCCGATGCGAATATCCTTCGAGTGAACCTGGGGCAGACGGACTTGGGCCGAGGATTCCATACACGGAACCGCAGACGGAGGGCAGGGCAAGGTTAGCATAGGAATAGCCGGAGAGGAGTCAAGACGCACATCTGGCAAGCGCCCTCACGCGCAAGCCGCGCTGAGTGCCCAGAGAAGGAACTTGCGCGGTCTGCGGGATTGTGCGACATAAAGCTATGTCCACCCGCTTATTTTCCGCTTTGATCTTCTGCTTGCTCGCAGGGATGGCGGTGATCCCTTTGGCAGCCCAGGAGAAACCTGACGCCGCCTATATTCGTTCGCTCGAATTGCAATGGACCGAATCGTACAAGCAGCGGCAGGTCGACATTCTCGCTTCCTTGCTGGCCGACGACTTTGTCATCACCATTGAGGACGGCAGCACGTACAGCAAGACGGGCTACATCAGCCACAGCGCCGAACCTTCGGTTCATGTGGAAGTGGCAGAAATGTCAGACCTCAAGGTTCGTATGCACGGGAACACTGCCGTAATAACTGGCGCGTATCACGAGAGAGGCGAGTCCAACGGCAAACGCTACGAGTATCACGACCGGTTCACCGATATCTGGATGAAGAACGGGGGCAAATGGCAGGTTGTGGCTTCGCACTACAGCGTGCCCGTGAAGTAGTGATCAGGGTTCACTCCAGCGACAGCACCACCCAATACACGCCGGTGGGATACGTCTCGGTGCGTGCATAGCAGGTACCCACCGAGAAGGTGCGCAGATTGTGGCTGGCGAGCGCGTGATTGGCGTTTGCAGGCAGCGTTTCTGGATGCATGCTGGTGTAGGTCAGCACCGTGGAGTGTTGCGAGAGCTGATGAACTGCTGAGGTGCCAAGCTTATCGGCTCGCGCCATGGAGCAGGCGGCGGCGTCTGCATTGGGCAGATCGCTGCGGAGGAGATCGGGTTGGCTGGCCTGACGCCGCGCTTGCGCAACGGTCGCCGCAATCCGCTCCTTCACTTCCGCCGTTGAATAATTGGGGAGGGCATGACCGAAGTCCTGCACAATGTAGAGCCGGTCTCCGCTGCGGACCACACCCAATCCGATCACGTTATAAGCCGGGTTGAGCAGGTTGGCGCGATGCGGAGGAGACAGCATGAGATGTTGATGCCCCTTTTCCGCGTCGAAATCGAGCGCAACATTCTCGCCTTCCTGATCGAGTTGCGTGGAGGTCGCCGTGGCCAGGCGTTGAGGAAGGGAGGGCTCGCCTTCAAACTGGTGCGAGAGTTGTCGCGCCGCGAACATCGCCTCGGCGTGCACGCGTGCCGCCCGGCAAAGCCCGGCATCGAGCGTCAGACGCGGGGCACCAGCCTGCGTTCTCGCCTGATTTGCCAGATCCAAGAGTTGCTGTTCGGCTTGTGAGTCGTAGTCGCTGAAAGAAATATCGGGAGCGGCTGCGGCAGCTGGCTTTAAAGTCGCACGCTGCGCGGATTGGCCCGCAGGACCGCCGTTTCCCCCGGACGCAGCCATCACTTGAGACGACGGCCAAACCGAAGCAGCGCCCGCCACCAGCAAAAGTGCCATCGCAAATCTTTTATCGATCACTGGCTTGATCCCTCATACGGGCTTTTGGCATTGCTTAGCCGACTCAACTCGACCTGGGGGGATCTGACTTCAGGCTCAAACTTGCCGCTAGTGCTAGGCTAGAGGCTGGAAGCCAGCCTGAGAAGTTACCTTCGCTATGGAACCTTGGATCACAGGGGTCATCGGCCTGTTGTTGGGCAGCGTGCTCGCTTCGCTCGTTCTACGCTCGCGAACCGCCACACTTAGCGTGCGTTCGTCCTTGATGGAAAAGGAATTAGAAGCCGGAAAGGCCGATCTGGCAGGGCTTCAGAAGGCTCACACCGACCTGGTCGCTGGCAAGGCCAGGCTGGAATCCGATCTCGCATCGGAACGGAGGAACAACGCCGAAAAGATCGAGCTAGTCACTCGCGCCAGCGAAGAATTACGCAACGCCTTCAAGGTCATGGCCTCCGACGCGTTAAAAAGCAACAACTCCTCTTTCCTGGTGATCGCGGAGGAGACTCTGAAGCGCTTCCAAAGCCAGGCCAAGGGTGATCTCGAAGCCCGGCAGAAAGCGGTGGCCGATCTGGTTGCTCCGGTGCGCGATTCGCTGAATAGAGTGGATGCCCAGATTCAGCAGATGGAGGTCGCCCGCGGGGACGCTTACGGCGAACTGCGCGCGCAAGTGCAATCGCTCATCACGACTCAGAAAGAGCTGCAATCGGAGACCGGCAATCTGGTGCGGGCGCTGCGCACTCCGAACGTGCGCGGGCGGTGGGGAGAGATTCAGTTGCGCCGCGTGGTTGAGATCGCCGGCATGCTCTCTTACTGTGATTTCACTGAGCAGGAGTCGGTGACCACTGAGACCGGAAGGCTGCGGCCTGATCTGGTGGTGAAGCTCCCGGGCGGCAAGAACGTTGTGGTGGATGCGAAGACGCCGCTGCAGGCTTTCCTCGACGCTTTCGAGACTACCGACGAAGAAACCCGGCGCGCGTGTCTGGCCAACCATGCGCGGCAGGTTCGCGATCACATGAAGACCCTCGCGGGCAAGAATTATTGGGAGCAGTTCGATCCCACGCCGGAGTTCGTCGTGATGTTTCTTCCTGGGGAAACGTTTTTTAGCGCGGCGCTGGAGCAGGATTCAAGCTTGATTGAGCAGGGAGTGCTAAGCCGCGTGATTCCGGCATCGCCGACCACGCTGATCGCGTTGCTGAAAGCGGTCAATTACGGATGGAATCAGGAAAAACTGGCGCGCAACGCCAAGCAGATCAGCGAACTCGGCAAGGAGCTCCACGACCGCCTGCGTCTGCTCGCAGGACACATCACGCAGGTGGGCACTGGACTCGACCGCGCCGTCGAGTCTTATAACAAAGCTGTTGGCTCTCTCGAAAGCCGGGTGCTGGTTTCGGCGCGCAAGTTTGCCGAGCTGGGCACGTCGGTGGCCGACGACATTCCGGAACTCGCTCCCATTGAAACCACGGCGCGGGCGCTTTCGTTTGAGTGGGACGAGGATGATGCCTTGCCGGAAGCGGCGAATGATGAACGCAAGGCGGGATGAAAATTCGCTAATATTCCGATGCCCTTCACCTGAATTCTGAAGAATCTCTAAGCCTCCAAAGCTGCTTTTCGATTCCATCCAAAAGGGTACATCTCCGCATACACTCTTGGTCTGCCGGAACTCGCCACCAAACCACTTTCAGCCTAAAGATAGCCCCTGCGTCGCCGATAGCCTCAATTGAAGAGGCTGCATCGCAAAGCGTCGCTCTCCCCTCGTTCCGTCCCTCTTCGCGAAAGCAAAGCGATAAGGAGTCATCGGGCTCGTGAAGCGCGTTAGTGCATCTCGCCTCGGCAAAGCAGGGATTGCCATCCCTGCGGCGGTAGGCTCGCTCTGGCTGGGCGCCAAAGCTGTGGGCGGCGCGGCTGCCCGGTCAGCAGATTTCATGCCGCATGGATATTGTTTCCTGTGGAATCCCTGGATCTTGTGGCTGCACGTCATCTCAGACGGTCTGATCACGCTCTCGTATTACTGGATTCCCCTTGTCCTGATCTATTTCATTCGCAAGAATCGAGACATCCCCTTTAATCGAATTTTCTGGATGTTTGGGACTTTCATCCTGGCGTGCGGCACGACGCACCTGATGGAAATCTGGAACGTCTGGCACGGCAGTTACGTGCTCGCGGGCGTCGTTAAGGCGGCCACCGCAGCGGTATCCGTACTTACGGCGGCGATGCTTATTCCGTTGGTTCCGAAGGTTGTTTCGCTGCCTGGCCGGATGCATTTGCAGGAAGAAAATCGAAAGCTCGAACAGGAAATCGCCGCGCGCAGGCGGTTCGACGCGCCGATCGAGGCCCCTTTCCGGCGCAGGGTTACCGCTGGTTTCGTCGCGGCCGTGCTGCTGACGATTTTCATCAGCGTTTCGTCCTGGCAAGGTACGCAGCGGGCGGAGCAGGACGCTTACTGGGTATCCCACACCCATGAGGTGATGGAGACGATCCAGCGCACGACAAGACATGTAATCGAGGCGGAAACCAGTGCCCGGGCATTTGCCTTGACCGGGCAAGAACCGCTGCTGACGCATTATCAGGCCGCGCTGGACGCGATCCACCAGGACGAGGACGGGTTGCGCCGTCTGACGGCGGACAACCCCGACCAGCAGCGGCGACTAGACGTGCTCAGGCCGCAGGTGAACACGGCGCTCGAATTCGCCGCGAGCATCGTCGCCAAGCGCCGGAGGTTGCAAGCCCATCCCGACGGTGGCGACGCCCTCGAGATCGAAAGGCTTCTCGACGTGGTGCGCGGAACGACTCGAGACATGTACGCCGAAGAGGCTTGGCTACTGGGCCAGCGTGCTCCACGAATCCGGGCGGGACAGCGGCTGGCGAGGGCCATCGCCGTCGCCGGCGCTTTTCTCCTTGCAGGCTTGTGGTCGCTCGCCCGACTAGCCGTCAATCGCGAGATTGATATCAGCACACGGGCACAGGCGCAGCTCAACGCTCTGAATACCGAGTTGGAAGAGCGCGTGGCGCAACGTACGTCGGCCCTGCAGTCCGAAATCGCAGAGCGCGAGCGAGCTGAGGGGGCAAACGAGCAGGTGCTCTTGGAGCTGGCCGATCAAAAGTTCGCCTTGGATCAGCACGCCATCGTGGCGACGACGGACGTTCAGGGGACCATCACCTATGTCAACGACAAGTTCTGTGCCATAAGCAAATATTCCAGAGAGGAATTGCTGGGCCAGAACCATCGCATCCTCAACTCAGGTCATCACCCTAACGAGTTTTTCCAGCAGATGTACCACACCGTCGCGAATGGCGAAGTGTGGCACGGCGAAATCTGCAACCGTGCCAAGGACGGCTGGATTTACTGGGTGGATACGACCATTGTCCCGTTCGCCGGCGAGGATGGCAAACCGCGGCAATATGTCGCGATTCGGGCGGATATCACTGAGCGCAAGCGGGCCGAGGAAGCTCTGAGGGAGATTGCCGCCACCAACAAGGTAGCGCTCAAGGACCTGGCCGATCAAAAGTTCGCGCTGGATCAGCACGCCATCGTCGCCACCACCGACGTGCGGGGGACCATCACGTACGTGAACGACAAGTTTTGCGCCATCAGCAAGTATTCACGCCAGGAACTGGTGGGCCAGAACCATCGAGTCCTCAACTCCGGCCACCACTCCAGGGAATTTTTTCAGCAGATGTACCGCACCATCGCCAAGGGAGAAGTGTGGCGCGACGAAATCTGCAACCGGGCTAAAGACGGCTCGATTTACTGGGTGGATACCACCGTCGTTCCCTTCCTCGACGCCTACGGCAAACCCAGACAGTACATGGCGATTCGCGCGGATATCACCGAGCGCAAGCGGGCGGAGGAAGTGCGCGGACGGCTGGCCGCGGTGGTCGAATCGTCCGACGACGCCATTATCAGCAAGACCCTGGAGGGGATGATCACCACCTGGAACTCGGGCGCCGAAAAGGTATTCGGCTACACGTCATCGGAAGTTGTGGGCAAACCCATGCTGATGCTCATCCCGCCGGACCGCATTGACGAGGAGTCCGAGATTCTGGCAAGCATCCGGCACGGCGAGAGCATTGAACACTTCGAAACCGTCCGTGTCCGGAAGGATGGCACGAGGATCGACGTTTCTGCGACGATTTCGCCGATCAGGGATGGTAGCGGGACGATTATTGGGGCTTCAAAAATTGCGCGCGACATCACCGAGCGCAAACGAATCGAGGCCGCTGTGGCCGAGCAGGCTTCGGTGCTCGACTCGGCCCAGGTGTTTGTGCGTGACATGGAAAGCCGCGTTGTGTTCTGGCCCCGGGGCGCGGAGAAGCTCTATGGCTTTACCCCTCAGGAGGCGTTGGGCATCCTTTCCCACGACCTCTTCCACACCCAATTCCCCGAACCGCTGGAGGCAGTAAACAAGAAGCTCTTCGAGACTGGAATGTGGGAAGGCGAGATGATACACACCAGGCGTGACGGCCGCGTCATCGTTGTCTCCAGCGCATGGGCATTGCATCGCGACAGCCAAGGGCAGCCCGTGCGCATCCTGGAAACCAATATCGACATCACCGAGCGCAAACAAGCCGAGGAGCGGCTCGCTGGACAAGCCGAAGAACTCTCCCGGCAGTCCGACGAACTGCTCCGCTCGCAGCAGGCGCTGGAAAGCCAGAGCCTTATGCTGCGATCCGTGCTGGACAGCATGGCGGAGGGACTAGTCGCCGCCGACGAGCGGGGGAAATTCGTCCTGTGGAATCCCGCAGCCACGCGGATCGTCGGCATGGGCGCGGAAAACGTTCCCCCCGGCGAATGGAATACACATTACGGCGTTTACCTGCCCGACACTATCACCCCCCTCCCCAACGAGCAAAATCCCCTGTCGCGCGCCATTCAAGGCGAGGTGAGTACGGCCGAGATCTTTGTACGCAACCCGGAGCTCGAGGAAGGGGCCTGGCTCGAGATCAGTGGCGGCCCCCTGAAGGGCAAGGATGGAGCCACGCGCGGCGGCGTAGTGGCTTTCCGCGACATTACACAAAGAAAAATTGACGAGCAGAAAATCCGCCAGCTCAACGAGGAATTGGAAGAGCGGGTGATACAACGCACCGCGCAGCTGGCGGCCGCCAACCACGAGCTGGAGGCGTTTACCTACTCCGTGTCGCATGATCTGCGCGCACCGCTCCGGCATATTGGCGGTTTTTCGAAGATCTTGATCGAGGATTTCGGCGCCGCGATGGACCCTGAAGCACGGAGCCATCTGGAACGCATTGGAGAGGGCGTTCACCGGATGGGGTTGCTGGTGGATGAACTGCTGAATCTGGCGCGGGTGGGCCGTCACGCTCTGTGTCTCCAGATCACCGAACTGAATTCGGTGATCGAAGACGTCGTGTCGCTGCTGCAGCCGGAAATTGAGGGCAGAACAGTAACCTGGAAGATTGCCGAGCTGCCGTCGGCGGAGTGCGATCCCATCCTGATGCGGCAGGTTTTTCAAAACCTGCTGGCCAACGCTCTCAAGTTCACCCGGACCCGGGAACAGGCGGTCATCGAGATCAGTTGCCAGCGGGAGAATGGGCAGATGGTCATCGCGGTTCGCGACAATGGGGTTGGGTTCAACATGAAATACAGCGACAAGTTGTTCGGGGTTTTCCAGCGTCTGCACCGGGCCGAGGATTTCGAAGGCACGGGCATTGGCCTGGCTACCGTGCACCGCATCGTTCAAAAGCACGGAGGCCGAGTCTGGGCAGAAGCAGAACTGAATAAGGGGGCAACATTCTACTTCACCCTCGAAACCGCTAAACCAAGCGAAATCAAACCAGGCGAAATTAAACCAGCCGAAATTAACGCAAGTGGAATTACGAACCAGGCAGCCGCCCCGGGAGCATAGCTATGGACCCAACTGAAGTCGATATTCTTTTGGTCGATGATAGTCAAGAGGACGTGGACCTGACTTTGCATGCCTTGCGCGCGGAGAATCTGGCCAACCGGGTCTTCATCGCGCGCGATGGCGAGGAAGCACTGGATTTCTTGTTCTGTTCGGGAGCGCATTCCCAACGGTCCTTTGATCATCCCCCGAAGCTGGTTTTGCTGGATCTGAAGATGCCCAAAGTGGATGGAATGCAAGTCCTCAAGCGAGTCAAGGGCGACGCGCGAACCAAGACCATCCCCGTGGTGCTGATGACTTCCTCGCGGGAAGAGCGGGATATGTTCAGCGGTTACGACCTCGGCGTCAACAGTTACCTCCAGAAACCCGTAGACTTCGACGAGTTCCGGAAAATGGTGAAGCTGCTGGGGCTGTACTGGCTGGTGACCAATCGGCCGCCCGTAACCAATGGCAATCCGCATGTGACGGGGCAGGTGAAATGAGGGGTACCGGAACCAAGCTCGAAAAGCAGGCCTTCGTTCAGAACGAGGTCAAGCTGCAGGTTTTGGTAGTCGAAGACAACCCGCTCGACGCCGCGCTGGTGGTGCGGGCGCTGCACAAGGACGGCTTCGACGTCACTGCCGACGTGGTACAGGATGAATCGGGGTTCACCAAGGCGCTTCGCGCCCACTCGCCCGAGGTGGTGCTGGCCGACTACAACCTGCCGAGTTGGAAAGGGATGGACACGCTCGCGGTGATCCGCCGCGAGGGTCTCGATATCCCGATGATTCTGGTCTCGGGGGCGCTGGGCGACGTGACCGCCGTCGAATGCATCAAGCAGGGTGCCACCGATTACGTCCTCAAAGATGGGCTGGCCCGCCTGCCTGAGGTCATCCGGCGCGCCTTGCGGGAAAAGACCGAGCGTACGTTGCGCCATCAGGTGGAAAAGGATTTGGCCGAGAAAGTGGATGAACTGGCCCGCTCCAACGCCGACCTGGAGCAGTTTGCCTACGTCGCGTCGCATGATCTGCAGGAACCGCTGCGCATGGTGACGGCCTACACGCAACTGCTGGCGGAACGCTATCGCGGCAAACTCGACGAGAATGCCGATAAGTTTATCGGCTATGCCATCGAAGGAGCTCAACGCATGCAGGTGCTTATTCAGGATCTGCTGGCGTTTTCGCGAGTTGGCCGGAAGGAAGCTTGCGAAAGCGTCGAGTGCAATGCAGTGATGAAAGAAGTCCTGCAGACTCTGGCCGCAGCGATTCAGGAAACCGGCGCGGTCGTCACCCATGGAGAGCTTCCGGCCGTGTGGGCGGATCGCACGCAGGTGGCACAGGTCTTTCAGAATCTGATCGGCAACGCCATCAAGTTCCGCGGGAAAGAACCGCCGGTGGTCTCGGTGCAGGCGGAGAAAGCCAGTCAGCAATGGCAGTTCAGCGTGAGCGATAACGGAATCGGAATTGCGCCGGAGTACGCGGAAAACATTTTCGTCGTCTTCCAACGTTTACACGCGCGCACCGAATATCCCGGAAACGGCATCGGCCTGGCTATCTGCAAGAAGATCGTCGAGCGCGACGGCGGCAAGATCTGGGTGGAATCACGGGCAGGGTCCGGTTCCACGTTCAAATTCACCCTGCCCTCCCGCGGCCCTGAGGAGCGGGTGGGGGCGCGGCCATGAATACAGCGCCAGATGTCCTTATCGTGGATGACAACCCGGCCGACGTGGCCTTGATCCGCGAAGCGCTGACCGGAAGCAAGCATGGCAGCCAGATCAAAAGTGTAGGGGACGGCGTAGAAGCGATGGCATTTCTAAACCGCAGGGACAAATTCTCGAATGCGACCCGGCCCGACTTGGTCATCCTCGACCTGAACCTGCCCAAGAAAGATGGTCTGGCGGTATTAGCTGCCATGAAAGCAGCCCCGAGCCTGCGCCGGATTCCGGTGGTGATCTTCAGCACCTCCGAATTGCGGAAGGACGTTGTGCGCAGCTACGAAGTGGGCGCGAATTGCTACGTCAGAAAGCCGGGGAACCTGAATGAGTTTTTCTCGGCAGTGAAGTCGATGGAGGAATTCTGGTTCGGCTTCGCGGTCCTGCCGCCACAAGGAGAATAATGGATCACCAAACCACGCAAGTATTGCTCATCGAAGACAACCCGGGAGATGCGGACCTGGTTCGATTGCGCCTGGTCGAAGGGCAATCTCCCGTAACCGTGAATTGTGTCAACCGGTTGTCCGAAGGCCTGGCCTCTCTGACCAGGGAAGCGCCCTCCGTGGTGCTGTTGGACCTCAACCTGCCCGATAGCCACGGCGCGGAAACCTTTCGTCGAGTCATGGAGCACTCGCCCAACGTCCCGGTCGTGGTGCTTTCCGGCCAGGACGATGAAGCGCTCGCCATGAAGGCGGTGCATCAGGGAGTGCAGGACTACCTGATCAAAGGCAACATCTCGAGCAAGCAACTGGAGCGCGCCATCCGCTACGCCGTGGAACGGCAAGGGCTGCTGCGCGCCCTGGACATGGCTCAAAAGCAACAACTGGAATTCAAGAACCAGTTCTTGTCGCACGTTTCGCATGAGTTGCGCACGCCCCTAACCTGCATTCATCAATACGTGACCTTGATTCTGGACGGCCTCGCGGGACCGGTGGTTCCCGAACAATCCGACCACCTGAAGACCGTGTTGAAGAGTGTGAATCAGTTGCATGCCATGATCCGCGACCTGCTCGAAGCCACCCGCGCCGAGAGCGGTAAGATGCGGGTCGAGCCACGATGCATTTCGCTGCGGGAACTGGTTCAACAGGCGGTCACCATGTTGAAGCCCACGGCGGAGGCGAAAAAAATCGGACTGGAAATCGGACTGGATCAAAGGCTGCCCCTGGTGCACGCCGATCCCAGCCGCGTGCTCGAAGTGCTCATCAATCTGGTGGACAACGCGATCAAGTTCACGCCGCCGGATGGGTCAGTCGTGGTCAAGGCCTGCCTGGTGGAAGCAGACCCGGGATCCGTCTACATTTCGGTGAGCGACACCGGCCGCGGCATCGGTCCGGAAGCCAAGGCTCTGATCTTCGAACGTCTGTACCAGGATCCGGATGCCGTCGACAACAGCCGCGCCGGGTTGGGACTAGGACTCTTCATCTCCAGGGAAATCGTGCGGCTGCACCAGGGACGAATCTGGGTTTCGAGCGAGCCGGGACAGGGCAGCACGTTCACCTTCACTCTGCCCGTTTACTCCCTGGCAAAGTTGCTTACTCCGGTCATCACGCATGAGGATCGTTTGCGTCCAGCTTTTGTGCTGGTGCGCGTCGAACTCGCGCCCCTCTCGAGTCTTCCGCGGGGCAACTGGAGGGATACCTGGCGCCAGTGCCTCGAGATCCTGCGGCATTGCGTGTATCTCGACAAAGACCTGGTCCTTCCCCCGATGGGAACCTCGGCGACGACCGAGACCTTGTTCGTCGTGGCATCGACGGACTTGCAGGGTTCCGGGATTATGACCTTGCGCATTCGCGAGCAGCTGGAGCGCTTGGGCGATCTCAAGACTAAATGCACGCTGACCGTCACCGCGGTTGCGGTTGAGCTTCCCCCCTCAAATGCGGGTGCAGGCCTGGAGCAGCAGGTTCAAAACGTGGCCGACCGCGTAACCCAGATGATTATGACGAGCATGGAACGAAAACAGCTGGGCGCCAGAAAGGGCGCCCAAAAGTCCAATTGATGAACCCAAAAAAAGGAGAACTACAATGCCAAGACCCAAGATTCTGGTGGTAGATGATGATCCTGATCTATTGCGTGCCCTCCGGCTGCGGCTGCGGGCGAACAACTACGAAGTCACCACCGCCAGCGATGGTTATGCCGCTATCGCCTCCGCTCAGAAAGAGCGGCCGTCGCTGATTATTCTGGATCTCGGCCTGCCGGTCGGGGACGGCTTCGTCGTCCTGGACCGGTTGCAGAACAGCGACGCCCTCTCGGGTGTGCCGGTGATTGTGCTGAGCGCTCGCGATCCCCAGAACAATGAAGAAAAAGCCCTGAAGGCTGGGGCAGCGGCCTTCTTCCAGAAGCCCGCCGACAATGACGAATTGCTGAACGTAATCCGGGTCAGCCTTGGGCCTGCGGCGGCAGCGCAGTCGGCTCCCTGGCCATCTTAAGACAGCCGGGTGCGGTTGGATGAGGAAAGTACCGACGGGCGCAACCATTGGCGCGCCGGGGGCAATGGCGGGGGACACTTTCGCTTCCAAATCCAGAGTGCACAACCAGCCTGCGGTGTGACACGGAGCAGCGTCATTAATTCAACCTTGCGCTCCAGTTCAAGACCACAGACATGGGTGTCATTTCGGTCTTCAGTTGCGTGTTGATCAGAAATTTCTGCCCGTCATTGCTGACGTCGTAGGAAAACAGCTCGGAAGTAGCAAACATTTCACGAGGATTGGCCTGGAAAAGCGCTGTCGGGGTGCCGGCGTCGAAGTTCGATCCCGTTTTCACCGGAACAGACATAATTTTGCTGTCGGTGGAGAGGTAGAAGAGTTCCTTACCATCGCCCCGCCATCTGGGCTGATCTCCTCCGGTGTTCGACACCTGCCATTTCCCATGTGCTTCCGGAAAAGAGGTTACATAAATCTCCCATCGTCCACTCTCATTGGAGGAATACGCTACCCACTTGCCGTCAGGTGAGAAGCGTCCACTCTTCAAAGTTGAGGCCGCTTTGAGAAACTGAGTAGCTCGGAGTTCCGGAAACGTCAAAACCCACAGGTCTGGGCCGCGTCCGTAGAGCACATATTTCCCGTCGCGCGACCAGTCGGTCGGAAATCGATCCGGTCCATCCTGCGGAATGACCTTCTCCTCTTGTCCTCCGTTGGTATCCTTCAAATACAAGTCGAACTTGAGTTCACGATTTGAGGCAAAAACCGTTCGACTTCCATCCGGACTCCAGACCGGCAGTGAGTCCAACGCGGGATCAAACGACAGCCGTTTCGCACTCCGGGTTTCGAGATCGTAAGTCCAGATGTCCGTATTCTGGCTGGCAGGATCGGTTGTATCTGATGCTACGGTTCTGCCGTTCGGAGACAGCATTATGTTGCCGTAGATGCCAGGGTTCAGCGCGATTCCTATCTGTTGGCCTTTACGGTCGAACCACAGCACTTGAGAAGCGCCGGAGTCTGCATTTCTTTGGGCTACCAGCAACCCGGTACCGGAGGCGGCAAAGACCGCCTCAGAAATCCGCGGGAAAAATTGGACATCCGTAAGCAGGGGAACAGGTTCTCCGGTCAGCTCCAATTTTCTTGTGTCGAAGTGTTGCGCGAAAAGGGTCTGATCCCGATAAAAGAGCAGATATCCCGGGGCGGCATACGCCCCGTTGCCTTTCGCTTTCACCACAAGCCGCTTCTCATTCGAATTCAGCGAACCGACGTAGATAGAATACAGATCTCTTCGTCCTGAAAGATTGATCGCGGAATACAAATAATGGATTCCGTCTGGCAGGAATACCGGCCAACGGTTGCTGTCTTCGTTCAAGGTTTTGTCGGGAACTGTGACCTGAGTCGGCGTTCCACCTGAAGCTGAAATTCGATAGAGGCCGACTCCCAGCGTTCCGCTAGGCGTAAAAAGGATGACGCCATCCTTGTTCCAGGTGCCGCCGCGTCCTGTGGATGCATCACACAGTGTCTGCACTGGGCCGCCAGCTAGATTCAGCTTCTTCAGTTTCCCGTCTGCGAAGAACCCCAGCGACCGCCCGTCAGGAGACCAGAAGGGGAAGCTGGCGCCCTCCGTATTGGCAAGGCTGGTCGCTTCCTGCGATCCCGGTTCATAGATCCAGAGGACGTTATTTCGCTCGGATTCTCGATGACCAACCATAGCGATCGTATGACCATTGGGAGACACAGCTACAGCCCGCGCCGCGAACGGGAGGGGCGCGGAAAAATATGTCGTTTGCTCTGCGGCTTTCGATCCTCGCCACCAGAGAACGAAGGCGATCAGCATCAGGGCAAGTCCGCCTGCGATCAGCCATGCCAGAAGCTCGCGGTGGTTTCCCCTTTTTTCCGTGGAGCTGAGAGCCGGTGTCCCGCTCTGAGAGATCCACTTCAATTGCAGCGCAACGTCATGCGCGGTCTGAAAGCGGTCCTCAGGATTCTTGGCGAGGCAAGCGGCAACGATGTGCTCGAACCCTGGCGGCGTGAGGGGCTGGACGGCAGAAATTGGCTCCGGCTCCTTTTCGAGAATCGCGCTTGCGACGCTAATCTGGCTCTTGCCCTCGAACGGCCTTGTGCCGGTTACCATTTCATAGAAAACAGCTCCCAGCGCAAACAGGTCTGATCTCGCGTCCGCCTCCTTACCCTCAATCTGCTCCGGCGACATGTACTGGATCGTCCCGATCATCGTACCCGCGGTCGTGAGCGGAGAGGCGGGACTGGCTTGGCTCATCGTCTGGGCTGCCGACAAAAGAGGCGCGCTCGATGCTCCACCGGGAACGCCCGCGGATGCGGACTTCGCCAGCCCGAAGTCCATTAGCTTCG
>Ga0307478_10002557_pt1 | contig 14134 bp, 10 predicted proteins | sample atmos_gasesECM4C_2_FD_203713 | JGI IMG/M metagenome (GOLD analysis project Ga0307478, IMG submission 203713) | Hardwood forest soil microbial communities from Morgan-Monroe State Forest, Indiana, United States - atmos_gasesECM4C_05 | ecosystem: Environmental > Terrestrial > Soil > Temperate...
TACCTGGCCTATTCGGCGGTGCTCTCGGGTCTGTATATTTTCACTCTCAAAGCAAAGCGGCGCGTCGAACCCGGGCGCCTTCCCCGCTATCCCGATCCGCGCACAAGAGACGACCTTTTTCTCGTGGTCGGCGAAGTGCATCATCCGCGCAAACCGGTGCCAGCCAGAGCACCTTACTGGCTCACGATTCCCGAGCGGGGACTGTTTACCGGAATCGCTATTTTCGGCGCGGTGGGATCGGGCAAAACCAGTTGCTGCATGTACCCGTTCGCCGAGCAGATTTTTGCCTACCGGGCGCAGGACGCGGCGAAACGAATCGGCGGCCTGATCCTGGAAGTGAAAGGAGACTTTTGCCGCAAGGTAAAAGACATTCTGGACCGTCACGGCCGCTCGGACGACTACATCGAGATCAGCCTCGATTCCGAGTACCGCTACAACCCTCTGCACAACGACCTCGACGCCTACGCCCTGGCCTACAACATCGCCTCTCTGCTGAACAATCTCTACGGCCGCGGCAAAGAACCCTTCTGGCAGCAGGCCTACACGAATCTGGTCAAATTCATCATCCTGCTCCATAAGATCGCCTACGACTACGTCACCCTGTTCGATGTCTACGAGTGCGCCATTTCTCCCCCGCTTCTCGAAGAGCGGATCGAGGAGGCCGAGCAGATCATTTGCGGACGCGACTATTTGGCCGTCGCGCCGCAGATATACGGCGACCACGCCGCCGACCTTGCGGCGCTCGGATTCATTCACGATGGCAAACAGGACCGGCACCTGTCCCTGGCCACTCCTGAGTTGCGCGCCGCCTTAAAGAGCAAAGGCATCGCCTGCGAAGCAAGGACGGTCCTCGATCGCCGCCAGGCCGATCCCGGGAGGCTTGCGCAACTCGATGCCGTCCGGCGATGGTTCGAGAACGACTGGAGAAGGATCGAACCGAAGCTGCGCACTTCCATCGTCGAGGGCGTTTCCGTTTTTCTCTCACTGTTTGATGACAACCCCAAGGTGAAAAGGGTCTTCTGTCCGTCGAAGGAGTGCTACGACCCGGCGAAAAACGCCGACCACCGGTTTGGCAAGCCCCTTCCTTCGTTTTCCTGGCTGATCGAACACGGAAAGGTTTGCGCTCTCAACTTTCCCATCGGAATGAACGCCGCCCTGGCCAAGGCGCTGGGAGTCATGCTGAAGCTCGACTTCGAGCGCGCCGTTCTAAACCGCGTGCCCGAGATCGAAGCCCGTCCGAACCAGTATTTTCGCCAGGTCCTGTTCCTCTGCGACGAGTATCAGCATTTCGCCACGGTCGGTGAAAGCGAGCCCACCGGAGACGAAAAGTTTTTCAGCCTCTCGCGACAGCCGAGGTGCATTCCGATTATCGCCACGCAAAGCATCAGTTCGCTCAAATCGACACTCGCGGGAGAAAGCTGGCGGACGCTGCTGCAGACCTTTCGCACCAAGATTTTTCTGGCGTTGTCGGACGATTTTTCCGCGCACACCGCAAGCGTGCTATGCGGACGCGAAGACCAGCTGAAGGTCAGCTACAGCTTGTCCGAGAGCGGCCACGACACCCGGGTCAGCTGGCTCACCGGCAAAGCGCTCGCTCACAAAGCGAATCTGGTCGCCTCCAAGAGCTATAACACGCAGACCGATTACCGCTTTGACATGAAGACCTTCACGGAGTTGCGCAACGCGCAATCGATCGCGATCGCCTACGACGGGCTGAATTCTTCGCCGCCGATGTTTTGTTACCTCAAGCCCTACTACAACGATCCGGAGCGGTCCTACTTCCAGCAACTGAGCGAAGGAGTGTTGTGATGAACGGATTCGAAATGATCCTGCCTTTCTTGAAGCCCATCGAGCACCTGATCCTCGACGAATCGATCAGCGAGGTGATGGTGAACGGCCCCGACCATGTCTTCATCGAAAAGCAGGGATTTCTTCAACAGGTGCCGGGCGTGTCTCTCGGCGAGCGCTCCCTGATGGTGGCCGTCAAGAATATCGCCCGGCGTCTGGGCGACGACATCTCGGAATCAAAACCCATCCTTGATTCGCGCTTGCCCGATGGCAGCCGGGTTGCCGCGGTGATCCCTCCGTGCAGTCTCGCCGGAGTGACGCTCACCATCCGCAAGTTCAATACCCGCCACTTTGAGATGGAGGACCTGATCCGTGAAGGCACCCTCGATCGTTCTCTCGCGAACCATCTCGAAGACTATGTGCTCGCGCGCAAAAACATTCTCATCAGCGGCGGGACCGGGACAGGTAAGACGACGCTTTTGTCGATTCTCGGAAAATTCATTCCGCAGGAGGAACGCGTGCTGGTCATCGAAGACACCGCGGAGATTCGCTTGCCACAGGAGAACCTGGTGCGGTTTGAAGCCCGCCGCGAGCAGAGCGGCCTTCCTGCCGTGGCCATTCGCGATCTGCTCAAGGCTGCCCTTCGCCATCGCCCGGACCGCATCGTGCTCGGTGAGATTCGCTCGGGCGAAGCCTTTGATCTCCTGCAACTCCTGAACACGGGACATTCGGGGACACTCTCCACCATTCATGCAAACTCCGCCGCCCAGGGTCTTGCGCGCTTCACCAGCTGTGTTCTGCAAAGCGGCGTGGAGCTTCCTTACCGCGCGATTAAGACCAACATCGCTGATTCGCTCAATGTGGTCATCCATGTCGAGCGCCGGCCGGGACGCCGCTATATTTCCGAAGTTCTCCTGGTCAACAGCTACGACCCCGATGTCGACCTGTTCGACTATGGTTCCGTGTTCCTGGCAAAGCAGGATCGCCCATGACCATCGACCGGAAATTCGCCACGCACGCGCTCACCGCTCCGGAATACGTCAGGGCGCTGTTTCTGCCCTTGGATAACGCCGCGATCCTGGTGCGAAATCGCGCCACGGGCCGCACGGTTCAAACCATCGCGAAGGCAGAGATCATCGCCGGCGCTCCCTTCCAAAATTGGCTAGCGTATCAGAACTCGAGCGGCTGTGACGTGTTTCTGGGCATGAATCCCATTAAAGATGGCGCGTACAGCCGGACCAAGCAGAACATTCAGGACATCCGCCACGTCTATCTCGACCTTGACCGAAAGGGCGACGAAGCTCTTGAAACCATTCGAAATTCAGCCGAAGTTCCGGCGCCGAACTTTGTCCTCGATACCTCTCCCGGAAAGCACCAGGTCGTCTGGAAGGTGAGCGGGCTCGATCTGGACGATGCGGAGGCACTTCTGCACCATCTCGCAAACAGGTTCGGCGGCGATCTGGCGGCGACCGACGCGACGCGCGTGCTTCGCCTGCCGGGATTCGCCAATAGGAAGATCCCCGGAGAATTCATCGTCCAGGCACGCCAGGAAAGTGACGCGGTCCACACGCTCCGGGACTTCACGATTGATGAGGACTCGCCCGAACCGCTCCTAGGCGTCCGCGACAATCGGCGCGGCGAGCGCAACATTGCGAGCGACCACAAGAGTCAATCCGAACGCGATTGGGCCTATGCGAAGCGCGCCCTCTCACGCGCCGACGACCCGGAGGCCGTAATCGAGCGCATTGCGGCCTACCGTTCGGAAGACAAAGCGGACCCGCGCTACTACGCGCGGCTCACGGTAACGAAAGCGCTCGCCGATCTCATGAGAACGCAGCCAAACGGCGAACGAGCTGAGGATCCAGAGGCGGAACGGAAGGTTTCCGGCTCACCGGGACCGGACCATTGAACCCCGACCGCAGTCATCGGGACGTGATTGGTAAACACATGACAACCGGCCCTGCCACAAGGTGTTTCGTCGATTGCGCCACCGCTGCCGCGATTCTCGGCGGCTTGCATCCGAAGACCGTCGAGCGCTGGGCGCGACAGGGACGAATTCCCGCCTACCGCTTTTTCAAACATTGGAGGTTTTGCCCTTCCGAACTGGAAATGTGGATGCGCTCTCATGTAAATTCGAGTTGCCATCCGTGCCGCTTACACTCGGAGGAATCGGATGGAACATAAGCGGCGACGGTTTCAGTTTGGTTGGCTTGACTTGAAAGCACGAAGGAATGGCCCGGGAGTCTGAGTGTTGCGTTATCGAGAAACCGTGCAGGACGGCCGCACGAAGACGCGCAGTGTCTTGATTGGGACAGCAAAGGAATATCCTTCCGAGTCGCTGGCGCGCCAGGCGAGCATGGCCTACGTACTCTCGATGAATGACAAACAGACCCCGGGGCTGTCGGTCTCCTTCGGAGCACTCATGCAACGATACCTAGCGGAAGAACTTCCTGAGCGACATTCGACCGCGTCCCGGTATCGCTGCTGGATGAAAAACCATATCGAGCCGAAGTGGCGGGATTTCCCGATCGAGAATATCAAACCGCTGCTGGTCGAAGATTGGCTAAAGAAGCTCGATTTGGCTCCGAAGAGCAAGTCTCATCTCAAAACCCTGATGCATGTTTTGTTCAACGCGGCGATGCGCTGGGAGCTGATTCCCTATCAACACAATCCCATGAGCCTGGTTCGCGTGAAAGACAGTTCGAAGAGGCTAAAGGAACCAAGATTCCTGACGGCGCAGGAATTCTGCGCTCTCTTGGAACACATTCCTGAGCCTTTCCGCACGATGTGCATTGTGGCGATGTGTTTGGGATTGCGGGTAAGTGAAGTTCTCGGTCTCAAGTGGACGGACGTCGACTGGGATGGAATGCGGATCGCAATTCGCCAAGCTTACGTATACGGTAGGCAGGGCGATGTTAAGACCCGCGCCTCTCAAAAGTGGATGCCGCTCGATCGGTCACTGGCGGAAAAACTGCGCCAGCACCGATTGAGATTCGCATCGCGTCCAAACCTGGAGAATTGGGTCTTTGCTAACCCCGAGACAGGCAAACCGTATTGGCCCGGACGAGTGCAGGAGAATTGGCTTGTCCCCGCTGCAAAAAAGGTGGGGATCGGTCGAATCGGCTGGCACACGTTCCGCCACAGCCATTCCACAATGCTTCACGCGCTGGGAGTCGATCTGAAGGTGCAACAGGAGCTGCTGCGGCATGCGGATATTCGCACGACCATGAATATCTACACGCAGGCTGTCCCTGCGGCCCTTCGGGAAGCAAACAGCAAAGTGGTTCGTTTGGTGATTCCGGCGCAAGTAGCCTGAAGGGCCGCAAAGGCGCTGTTAATGCGCCCTTGAGCGCCCTCGGGTTTTTTCAACTACAACAGAATCAAGAAGATGTTGGTAGGGGCGGTGGGGATCGAACCCACGACCTTCGGCTTAAAAGGCCGCTGCTCTACCACTGAGCTACGCCCCTAAAACGGAGTAAACATCTTACACGGAAACAATTTGATCGGCATAGGAGCAATTCGGCGGGGCACACGCGGACTGCGCAGTTTGCATGCTGAAAAGCGTGATGATTTCTTCGATGTGACATTAGGCGAACGATTCGATGCAAACGCCGCAGTACGCCCGCTGCGTGAAGAGTCTGAAGATTCACTGGACCGTGCGATTTGTCCCGCGCCTATGTCGCCAAGCTGACCTACATCGCGCTGCGGCCTGGCGGTCATCTCTTAGTTGCTTGCTGCGGAGCACGCCGCGCGATTAGTCGGACGATGGAGCTTCGTTCGGCGTGGATACGCCGATGGCGCGCTTACGTTTCCAGATGTAATCCTTGCGCAGTTTGGCTTGGTGTTTCTTCACTTGCTTTTCTAGCTCGGCAAAGGCGGCCTTGGCGCTGCCTAGCGCGTCGGCACCCGCCCCAGTGGCGTAAAGCGTTGCTGTCGGAACATTCAAGTTCACCGAGAAGTTGAATTCCGGCTTGTGCGGGACCTTTTCCAGCGATCCGTGCAAGTAGACCAAATCCGCCGCGTAATGTTTCAGCAGGCGATTCAGTTTTTCCGCTTGACGCTCCGTTTCATGTTCGATGGCTTCCTGAAATTCGGGTTCGATGTGGCTGTATGTTATTTTCATTCGGGCACCCTGGTTTAGCTTGCTTTACGAATGGAGGGGGTATTCGCATTGCGGCAAAGCCAGCATAGCGCTGTGTGCAACGAGTTGCAACCGTGCGGACGCACCACATTTATGCGTTAGAAATTTCAAATGCCTGCAAATTCCAAATACAAAATGACAGACGCTCCGCGAATCTACGTCGGGCCCGCCGGATGGTCCTACGCGGATTGGAAGGGCGTGGTGTATCCACCGCACCGTGAGAAGGGATTTCATGAAGCGACGTTTCTAGCCGATTTCTTCGATACGATCGAAATCAATACTTCGTTCTACCACCCACTGAAACCGGATCTGGCGGCGCAGTGGCTCGAGCGCATCGCCGCGAATCCCCGTTTTTTATTCACCGCGAAATTGTGGCAGAAATTCACGCATGAAGGCGGCACAAATGCCGAAGACGTCAAGATCGTGCGCGCCGGATTCGACGTCCTACGCGACGCGGATCGGCTTGGCGCAGTGCTGCTGCAATTCCCATTTTCATTTCATAACACGCCCGAAACCCTGACGCGTCTGAACCAGATTCTCGACGACTTCGAGTATTACCCGTTGGTTGTCGAAGTGCGCCACGCCTCCTGGGCGCGCAAGGAATTCTACGAATTGCTGCACGAGCGCGGCGTGGGCTTCTGCAACATTGACCAGCCGGTGATCGGCCGGTCTATCAAACCGAGCGAGCACGTCACTTCGCCGATCGGCTACGTGCGGCTGCACGGCCGCCGCTACGACACCTGGTTCAGCGACGATCCCGCATCGCCGCCTTCGGAACGCTACAACTATCTTTATTCCGAGGAAGAACTTGAGCCGTGGGCCAAGCGCGTCGAGCACGTGGCGGAAAGCGCGCGGGCCACGTTTGTCGTCACCAACAATCATTTTCAAGCCAAGGGAATCGTCAACGCGCTGCAGCTGATTCATTTGCTGACGGGAAACAAGGTGAGAGTGCCGGACACGCTGCGCAGCCACTATCCGCAACTGGAAGCGATCGCGGATCAACCCTCGAAAGAACCCACGCTATTTCCACTGCCACCGAAATAGCCGAATGGATTTACAAAACGAAAAACGACGAAGCCAATCCGGATGATTGAGGGGCTGCAGGAAGCCGCCGTGCGGGAAATGTTACTTCTTGAAGAGGTCTTCGAAGGCCTTGCGCGCGTCGTTCGGGCGTCCGGGGCTAATCGCAGCCGGAGTCGCCGTCGCATAGGTTACCGGCGAGGTGTCCTTTTCCACCGTCATGCGGAACTCGAAGAAAGTACAATCGTTCTTGGCGTCTTTCTTGGCGATACGTTCGGGGATCGGTTGGGTGCACTCGAATTGCTTGCCCGTATCGAAATGCACGCATTGTTTGCAACAGTGGAGCGCCGTGTGGCAGCGCGGACATTCGCCGTGCGGGTCAAAACCAGGCGCCAGAACGGCGCCGCAGCTGGAACAGCGCGCCCTCATTACGGTTCCCACCATGCGCGGCGTGCGCGGGCCCATGGCGTCTTGCTTTGGGCGGGGTTCTCCGCTCGGCGGACGATCGCTGCGCTCGCGCTTCTTGTCTTGAGCGTCGCGGTCGGCGTAGCCCCTCTGCTTATACTTCCGGTCCATCGGACCTCCTAAGGGGTAAAACAGTCAGACTTTAAAGGTGGCCGTGCAAATGGCTGCTACAAACTCCTGCGCAGAAATGCGACCGAACCCAGCGCGATATACATCGGCGGTCGCGCCGCTTCGAACGAATGGCCCAAACGAATCCACCAGATAAAGTCTGCGGAAGGAAAATATTCCAAATTTCATTCCTAGTGGACTTCGTTGCGCACGAAAGTAAATTGTCCGTTGCAGGGCCGAGTTATACGCCGGCGGATTCGGTCCTATCAGTTTTCACTTGGGTGCGTTTCCATGCAAAATCCAAATTGCGAGATAAAACCCCACGCGGAAAGCAACTCGTACAAGCATTGACCGTGGTCGGGATACTGCTCTGGCAAAGAAACTGGCGCGAGTGCCGCGGTAGAGAGGCTGCCAGGACTGGCCGCCATCCTACTTATAGGATACTCCTCTCGCGCCAAATGCAACATACATTTTGTGGGCAAGGTGCGGGACGGCAACGACGCCTCGTGAACCAAGGTCGGATTGGGTTCTCTACTCATCGGACTGCGTTGTCGCTGCGGTTCGCCCAGAACTTCGAAAGCCCTTCGAACGGCAAATCCGGCCGCAAGAACTTGTGAGGTTGCCCGGACGACGCGAGCAAAGCTTCGGCGGCAAGATACCCGCTGCGGACCGCGCCTTCCATCGTTGCGGGCCATCCGGTGCGCGTCCAATCGCCCGCGAGGTAAAGATTTTCGATGCCGCTCTGCTGCCCAGGACGCCAGCGGTCCACGCCCGGCTCGGGTGAAAAGGTGGCGTTCACTTCCTTGATTACCGTTGCCTTGCGCAGCTGAGCTTCCCGTGTGCCCGGCAGAATGTCCGCCAGCTCACGGCGGCACATATCAATGATTTCCTGCCGGGAGCGCGGAACCAGGTCGTACGACGCACTGATGACGAGTTGCAGATATTGCCCTTCGCTGTCCGGCTGTGCCGCCGACTTCTCACTTGGACGCTCCGCGTGACGATGGGTTTCAGCCGAACGGTACAAAAGCGTCTTGTTGAAGACCCATTGCGTCGTGTGATCGAGCAGAGTCAGGAACGGCTCGGACATAACCTGCCGGTCGTACCAAAGGTGGACACCCGTGATGGGCGACGTCTTGATGTGCCGCAGGCCTTCGAGAGGGCCGTCTGGCTCCGAGAATTGCTGGGGCAGCAGGCCCAGCAGGACGTCGTGCGGTACCGCCGCTATGCAGGCGTCGGCGGTGAGTTCGGATAGATCATCGAGCACTGCGGCTTGGAAACGATTGTCGCGCACGCGAATCTCGCGGACTCCTCTGCGAAACTCGACTTCCCCTCCCCGGCGGATGATCCCGTCGCGGGAACCTTCGTAAAGCTCGGCGAGCGGCACGGTCGGAATCCCTACACGGTAGCCGGTCTTGTTTCCGAGGAACGCTTTCCAGAAAACTTCAATACCGTAGCGCGCGTCGGTGCGCGAGAGTTCTTCATCAAGCGCGCTGACCAGCACCACGCGCCAGAAGCGCTCGATCGCGTCGGCCGTCTGCTTCATGCGGTGCAGCCAATTCAGCATCGAGATGCCTTCGATGCCCGGTGGATGGCCGCCCGTGGTCGCGATGGCCAGCATCGCATTGGCGATCGCGCGCTTGTCCGCGAGCGTGAGCGCGCCGAAAAGCATGAACGACGGCGCCATGTGCAGCGGAGGAGGCAGCGGGGCTGCTTCGATGGTGGAGCGCTGTCCATTGGCATCCACAAAATACAGCCGGTCGTAGAAACGGATTTTATCGCCGGCGCCGACGCGCGTATAAAAATCGGCGAGATTCGTGCAACAGCCGAGAGTTACGTGCTGGCAATTATCCACTTCGCTGCCGTCCGGCAGTGTGTAGGAAGTGGCGCGGCCGCCGAGGTGCGGACGCTTTTCGAGAAGGCGAACGCGCAGGCCGGCTTCAGCCAGCGCGACGGCGGAGGACAGTCCCGCCAGGCCGCCGCCGATCACTAGAACGCTTTGCGAGGGCATCACCCTTCCCTCGGCCGGCTCTGCGCGCCGCTAGGCCCGCCGTCAGGAGAAATTGGATTTTTTCGGCATTGGAAAGCGAAACGCGCGGGCCAAAAACGTCGAAATCGCGTTCTTCGATTCTGGCGAGCAAGCTGCTGTACGTGCGAACGAGCGCCCAGAGAGTAGCTCGGCTGTCCGGATTTACCATTGTCACGAGGGGCGCGCCATCGCGATACATTTGCCAGGCGCGGTCCGCTTCGAATTCAAGCAATTGTTGCAGCTGTTCTGTCGCTGGGCCACGCAATTCCTCCGCGCGCACCGCGAAGCGCTCTAGATCTTCCTGCGGGAGATAAATGCGTCCCATGGCGTAGTCGCTTCCGACATCGCGAATGATGTTGGTGAGTTGAAAAGCGAGACCGAGGCGTTCGGCGAGATCGGGGGCTTTGGGATCGTCGAAGCCGAAAACGTGCAGGCACGTCAGGCCGACGGTTCCGGCCACGCGGTAGCAATATTCCGACAGGCGATCGAACGTGGCATAGGTCGTGACCGTCAAATCCATTTCGGCGCCGAGAATCAGGTCGTGGAAATAGCGCGTGGGGATTTCGAAGCGCGCGATCGTGTCCCCGAGCGCCGGAAGAATCGCGTGGGCGCTGGTGCGGCCAGCGACGGCTTCATCGAGCATCGCGCGCCAGCGAGCGAGGCCCTGGCGCTTGACATCCAGGCTGCCGGGGTCATCGGATACGTTATCCACCAGGCGCATGAAAGCGTACAGCGCGCAAAGCGCATTGCGTTTTTCCTTGCGCAGGCCGAAAAATGCCAGATAAAAGCTGCTGCGGGCGGCGCGGGCGATGCGATTGCATTCGGCGTAGGAAGCGCGAACGGAATCGGAATACACAGCACCGGCGCCTGCCGTTATCGCGTAGGACTCTGCTTTTTGAGCACGCTGAGAATCTCTGTCCGCATTCTCCTCCGCGATGCGCTCCGGCACGTCGCTGCCCGAGTTGCGTGAAAACGGCATGGTGATCAGCGTCCGTCCCAGAAGACTCAATTGCGTCCACTTCGTAAGCGCCGGGCGATGCTCCAGCGTGTTGTAGCCGGAAGTTTCGATCGCGTCGAGAATCGCGAGGCCCCCGCGGCTGAACATTTCCAGATCCACGCGCAAAAAAGGAGCCACCGTTTTCGCGAGCGGCATGCCAGCCTGAAAGATGGCGCGGGTGCGAGCAATCAGAGACTCCATCAGCGACACGTAGCGCGCATCGAAGCGCTTGTTGACAATGTCAGCTTCGGACAGACCGTGAGCGGCGAGAGCCTCTAAAGGAATGTAAATGCGGCCCTTTTCCAGATCGCGCGAAACATCCTGCCAGAAATTCGCCAATTGCAAGGCGGTGCAGGTCTGGTCGGATAATTTTTGGCGTGCTTCGTCTCGATAGTCGCAGAGATACAGAACCAGGCGGCCCACGGGATTCGCCGAATAGACGCAGTAATCGAAAACGTCTCCCCAGGTTTGATAGCGCTGGACCGTTTGATCCTGGCGAAATGCCCGCAGCAGATCGCTGAAGGGCTGAACCGGAATATCTTTCACGCGGATCGTTTCGGCGAGCGCGATCAAAACCGGATGCGAAAGACCACGGCCCGGTGAGTAAATCAGCCGCAACTCGTCTTCCCAAGCATCGAGCAGTTGCAGTGCGCGCCCTGGGTCCGCAATTTCGTCGCCCAGGTCATCCGACCAGCGGCAATACGCATACAAATTATAAAAATGCTGATGCAGGCGCCGCGGCAGCAGCCAGGATACGACGTTAAAATTCTCGTAATGGTGTGTGGCCAGCCAGCGCGTGTAGCGCTCGGCTTCGGAGGGAGCGCAATTCGCCGCCGGCAAATTGCGCGCGATTTCCAGTTCAGGAGTGGCCAGCATAAAAACCGGTAGCAGGAGGCAATTACGGAATCACGGCGGTCTTCAGCTCGCCGTTCCTATTCTTCATGTCCTGGAAAACCTTCGGCAAGCCCTCCAGCGGCACTTCGCCGGTAATGAAATCGCTGGAGCGGATTTCGCCGCGTGCGATGGTGTCCATGGCTTCGCGCATGAAGCGCGGCGTGTGATGGAAAGTGGATTTGATGGTGATCTCGGAATAGTGCAGCGCGGCGGGATCTATTTTCACTTCGCTACCCGTGGGACAGCCGCCAAAAAGATTTACGGTACCGCCCTTACGCACCATCTGCAGCGCCCATTCCCAGGTGATCGAGCGGCCGACGGCCTCGATGACGGCATCCGCGCCGCGCGCGCCTTCCGTCAATTCCCGCACCTGCTCGACGGGATTTTCAATCTTATCTACATCGAAGGCCGCCACTGCGCCCAGGTGCTCCGCCGCTTGCATCTGGCTCGCGCGTTTGCCGATGGCGATCACGCGAACGTTGCGTTGCGAAAGTATGCGAATAAATTTCAGGCCGATCGCGCCGCAGCCGATCACTACGGCTGTGTCGCCTGGCTGAATGCCCGTTTCGTGAATCCCGCGCAGCACGCAGGCCAGTGGTTCGGCCATCGCGGCATCCTTGAACGAGACGCCGTCCGGAATTTCCAGCATGTTCTGGCGAACGATGCGCCCGGGAATGCGGATGTATTCCGCATACGCTCCATTATTGAAAAGCAAATCTTCGCAAAGATTGGGCTGGCCTTTGCGGCAGAAGAAGCAAGCGCCGCACGGCGCGGAATTCGCCGGCAAGACGCGCATGCCGCTGCGCACGCCGCCGTTCACTCCGCTGCCTTTTTCTTCGACGACGCCGGCGAGTTCATGTCCGAATAGAGCCGGCGGCTGAATCATGCGCGCGTGATATCCGCGCTTCCACACTTTCAAGTCCGTGCCGCACGTCAGCGCCACTTCCACGCGCACCAAAACCTCGTCGTCGCCGACCTTCGGAATGTCCACGGTCTCGATCTTAAGATCTTCCGCGCCGTACAGCACGGCTGCGGTCATGTGTCCGTTCTTTTCGCGATGAGCGCTCATTCGTGCCTTATGACAACTTTCAACGTATTATCCGTCGGACGGGCCGCCAATTCCAGCGCTTCGGCGATATGCTCCAGCGGGAAGCGATGAGATATCAATTCACGCACCGGTAAGCGCCGCTCGAAAACGAGCGCCGCGGATTCCTCCTGATCGTCCACGTCGGCACTATAGCTGCCGAGAATTTCCTTTTCTTCCACCCCAACCGCAGCGGCCGGAAATTCCAGGCGCAACACCGGGTCGTTATGGGCAAACAGTAGCACGCGACCGCCCGGCCGCGCGAGTGCCAGAGCTTCGGGAACCAATGACGGGTTAGGCACGGCGAGCAGCACGGCATCCGCGCCTCTGCCGCCGGTTCGCGACCGAATTTCCTGCTGCAAATTTTGCGCGGCGGGATCGAAGACTTCCTTTGCGCCGAAGCGCACGCTCGCAGTTCTGCGGCCGGGCATCGGATCGCTCGCGTAAACATCCGCGCCTTCGTATTTCGCCAAAATCATCAGCAGCATTCCGATCGGACCTTGCCCGATCACCAAAACTTTCTCGCCCGGTTTGACGCGCGCTTTGCGAACTGCTTTCAAGCACGTATTCACCGGCTCGACGAACGTGGCTTCTTCGAAGCTAACGTCCGCAGGCAGCGCGATCATGCCGCGCTCGACGATCCAGGGCATCGCGCGAACGTATTCCGCGAAGCCTCCGCCATTCGGATCGAATCCGGCGGTGAGCCCCGTCTTCTTATAACCCGCACACTGGGAAAAAAGTTTCTCTTCGCAGTAAAAACAATTGCCGCAGGGAATGTGATGAAAGCTGACGACGCGGTCGCCCGGTTGGAACTTGGTGACGCCGCGGCCGACGGCGACTACCGTGCCGGCCAGCTCGTGGCCGAGAATCTGCGGCGGCGCGACGAATCCATGATGAATTTTCTTGATGTCGGTTCCACAGATTCCGCAAGCGGCGACGCGGAAGAGCAGTTCGCCTTCGCCAATCTCCGGAATCGGCACAGACTCGACGACCACTTGTCCTTTGCCGCGATACACCCCCGCGCGCATCTTGCCCGCCTTATGCGGCGCGTGGTGCGATTTGACGTGTTCGATCGTGTGGCTCATATGCGAGCTACAGAATTACCCGGCGCCGCCGGTTGCGCGCGTTTGCGCCTCAAGTCCTTTGTATTTTTCCGCGATGAGCGCGACGTAGCTGTCCAAAAATCGCGCCAGCGATTCGGCGGCGGCTCTGCTGTTTTGGCCCAGGCGCACCAGGCTCGGAACTGACCCGGGGTTGCGCACGACTTCGCCAATCACGCGCGGCAGACTCACTTGCCCTTCGTCGCTGAAGATGCGATTCATGTCCAACGGCAAATCTTCGTCAACCGCGTCGCTGATCGAGCGAATCGCAACGGCCGGAATTCCCGATTCCGCCGCAACCGAAAGGATATCAAAGCTCTCCATCTCGACGGCAGCGGCCGCCTTCCCCCAAACGCGCTTTTCCTCGGATCGAGCGATTACGCGACCCGCGCTGTAGAAACGATCCACAAGCGCCGCGCCGGACTCTTCCGCAAAAGTGAGAAGTGGTGCGCTGGCCTCTATCAGGTCAGTAATTTCTTCCACGTTCACGGGTTCGGCAAATATCGCGCGC
>Ga0307478_10002558_pt1 | contig 14132 bp, 10 predicted proteins | sample atmos_gasesECM4C_2_FD_203713 | JGI IMG/M metagenome (GOLD analysis project Ga0307478, IMG submission 203713) | Hardwood forest soil microbial communities from Morgan-Monroe State Forest, Indiana, United States - atmos_gasesECM4C_05 | ecosystem: Environmental > Terrestrial > Soil > Temperate...
TGCCTTCGACCCATTCGGAAAGAACTGGGAAGAGCGTCCCCCAGAGGACGGCGAAGCAGGCGGCGAGCAAGATCAGATTATTGAAGAGGAAGCTGGATTCGCGCGAGACGAGGGAGTCGAGTTGATTGTCGCTGCGGAGATAATCGCGATTCTTCCAGTAGGCCGCTGCGCAGACCAGGAAAACAATTATCAGGAAGCCGACAAACCAGCCGCCGATCGAGGATTGCGCAAATGCGTGCACGGAGCTGACTACGCCGGAGCGCGTGAGCAGCGTGCCGAGAATGCATAACATGAAGGTGGTGAAAACGAGCCAGACGTTCCAGACCTTCATCATGCCGCGCTTTTCCTGCATCATCACGGAGTGCAGGAAGGCAGTGCCGGTGATCCAGGGGAGAAGCGAAGCGTTTTCGACCGGGTCCCAGGCCCAATAGCCGCCCCAGCCGAGGACGGCGTAAGCCCAGTGCGCGCCGAGAAGGATGCCAATGCTTTGGAAGCACCAGGCGATCATGGTCCAGCGGCGGGTGATGTGAATCCATTTCTCGCCGGGGTAACGGCCGAGGAGCGCTGCTAGCGCAAACGCGAACGGGACTGTGAATCCGGTGTACCCGAGATAGAGCATGGGAGGATGAATCACCATCTCGGGATATTGCAGCAACGGATTCAGGCCGCGGCCTTCGGAGAGTCGCGCGAGGTGCATCACGCCCGCGCCATCTGCTCCGGCGATTACTTGAAATGGAGTAGCGACGAAATTATTGAGGGTGAGGAAAAAAGTCTGTACGCCGGCCATAACGACACCGGCATAGGGCATCAGCTCGGGATGGCGTTTGCGATTGAGGAACAGGACGAAGAACGCGTATCCGGAGAGAAGCCAAGTCCAGAGGAGCAGCGAGCCTTCCTGGCCCGCCCATAGGGCTGCGAACTTGTAGTACGGAGGAAGCGCAGTGTTGCTGTGCTCGGCTACGTAGGCCAGCGAAAAATTATTGGTGAAAAAGAAATATTCGAGGCAAGCGACTGCGATCGTAACCAGAACAAAGACGGCCATGCCCGCGTTGCGGGCACTTTTCGTTAGCAGGATGCGGCGCGTGACGATGCCGACGATTCCGGCGACGACGGCATACACCCCCGCCAGGAAGGCGAGCAGCAGTGCTAACGAGCCAAGAATATCCACTAATTTCCCCCGCGCCGATTTGCTCTAGTCGTGTGCCGCGCTAGCTTCCCGAAGGCTGCTGCGCGTAGGAGCCTGTCGAAGTTTTCCCCGGTTGCGGAGCCGTATCCGTCGGAGCAATAGGCGAAGCCTCATATTTCGAGGCGCACTTGGCTTGCACTTGCTCGGCCTGGAAGCGATTGTCCGGCATCAGTTTGCCTTCAACCAGCGCCTGCGCGCCATCTTTAAAAGTGTCAGGCAACGGATCGCGGCCGATGTAGCTTACCGGCAGGTTCTTGCCCTGTTCGGTGAGCACGAAATTCACGCGGTCTCCGAGGTGCTCGATAGTTCCGGCTTGTACGTTGCCAGAGACGCGCATGCGCTGGTGCAGGGCTGAACCCTGGAGCGACGAAAGCTCGGTGATGGTGTGATAGTAGGTCTTGCTTTGAGTAAAGCCCACGAAGGCTAGCGCCATCAAGGTGATGATAATGATCGCCGAGCCGACCAAGAACTTTCTTCGGGCATCCATGCGCGGCACTCCCGACTGCAATTCGGTGGAACGGGTGATTCTAGCATAACGCTCGGATGCACCTGAACGGCTATTCTTAACAGATCTTTACGCAGGCGTGAGTAGCGGATGGGATGAAGCGGGCGGATCCTCCTTTGCGCGCCCTGCCGGGACAAGCGCAGGACGCGCAGAGAAGACGAGCAGCATGCTGACCGTAACTATTCGAAGCAGCTCGACGCCGTGCAGTTGCGGCTATCGGTTATAGCGAAATATAGCGGGTATCAGAATCGGAACGAGAGACCAGCGTAGGGTTCGGCCATATGCGTGGGAGAATTGGTGAATTGAGTGGCAACTGTGAAATCGGGAGTGCGGTAGACGAGTCCGCGATAACCAACCTGGAGATTGAGCCCATGCGTGAGCTTGTAGGTGACGCCTCCGCCATAAAGAAATGCGGCGCGATCCTGCGACACTCCGCCGCTGGTAGTTCCTGCGAAGATGGGCGAGAAGAAGAGCACACCGGTGCCGGCTTCGGCGAAGGGATGGAAGCGAGCGTCCTCTGGAACGCCGAATGTGAATTGATAGGCGAACGAAGCCTCGTTGACATTGGCTTGCGTCACGGCGCCGTCGTTGTAGAACTGGGAGAAGCGCGTGTGGCTGTAGTTCACTTCGATGGCGCTCCAGCGATTGAAGTGGTAACGATAATTTACGAGCAATCCGCCGGAGTAACTGGGACTGACCGCAACTCCATCTCCAGACGCAAATTTCTGGAAATTCCCGGTGAAATTCGCGGACACCTCGGAATTGCCGTTCTGCGCGAGCGCAGGCAGGGAAAATATAGCCAGCGCCGCTAATACCAAACTTATTTTAATCCGCATTTCCAAATGCCTCCCATTTTTCGGACCGGCCGGCTTAGCCGCGCGAGCACACCCGTGGCTACGCGCGAACGATCCGCTTTTGTTTTTACAACAGCGTCCAAGCAGCGCATTTCAGGTCCGGCGGTTAGCGCGCCGCGGCCTGAGACACTGAGGAGTTACGGTGCGTTGGATGGATAAGACGCTGTGCTGGTTGCACAAATCCGGGGCAATCGGCGGAAATATTGTTGGAAAATTTTGGAACTTTTCCGGCATTCGCGGTGAGCAAGCCTGTGCGGTTTGACTCCCGGGGACGCAGAGAATTGCGGAACGAAATTATCAGGGTCGACTTGCGAAGGCTTTGGAGAGGCGATCGCCGAGCGAGGTGCCGAATTCTGCCTGCCCCTGCGGATCGCCGAGGAAGGGGTCGTCGAAAGGCTCGCCTTCGTGGAGGATCAGTTTTTCGCTCCAGCCTTTGAGCTGCAGTAACGGAAGCAACGGATGCAGGTCGCGCGAAATCGGCGCGAGGAATTTCGGTTTGTAAGAGGAATTCACGCGGAGCACCACGGTAGACGCCATCCGGTCGATCGCTGCGGCGAGCTCGCCGGATGATTCGACGGGACATTCAACGGCATATGCGAGGAAGAATCCGCGCTTCTGAAATTCGGCGAGCAGGGACTCTTCCGACGTCTGTGCAGCGGGGGCCTGTCCAGTGCACTTCGCCAGCTCGTCGAAAAACATGCGCGACGCTACGGAGCGTTGGTTCAGGTCCGCCGCGGGGCGATAGAAATAATCCTCGAGCGCCGCAGGTGGCGCGGCGTCGAGAAGAAGCACCTGAATGTGGATGGGGCGAAAGCGGGTGGCGAGTTCGAGACGCTCGATGCGTTGGCGCATGTGGGCTTCATCTACCTGAGCTCCGCACCCATCGCATATCGGCATGCCGTGGCTCCTTGAGTGATTCAGGTGGTTCGCGCAACGACCCAAAATAGCATATGGCGAGCGGGTCGCGTGAAATTCACATGAGCAGCACGGTGGCGAGACGCAAACACACGGAAGGAGGCAGGTTCGTCGCTGCGCGTTGACTGTTGCTTGCTGCTCGCTATTTGTGGTCGCGCTCGACGTCGCCGCTATTCGTGGCCGGAGCGGCAGCGGTGTTGGGGGTTGACGGCTTGGGGTTGTTCTGTGCGGCGGCGCCTAATTTGGCGCGTAGGCAACCGACCAGTTCGGGCGCCATTTCGGAAATCTGCATGCCTTCGGAGACCAGGAATTTACAGCTGAGAATTGGGCGAGCTTGATCGTCGTCGGACAGCTGGCAATTCACCTTGCAATATTGACATTCCTGATTCCAGCAGAAACGGCCGTACGGGACCGTCTCCGGGCTGATGAACTGGAACGCGCGCAGTAATGAATTACGTTCGGGAACAAGGAAGGTTTTACCCAGGATGCTGATTTCAACAAGTTTTTCGTACGGACGGAAGAGTTCGGACATTAGTGGCGCGCTCGTGTCTGCCATTGGAATGAATCCCCTGCTATGCAAGCTAAAGCACCGCGTAACGCAGGGCAATGAAAAGAGGATTGCGCGGTGTTCAATGCTCCAATGGGGAAGGAATTGCGAAGCGAATTGCTTGAGCGTCCTCCGATCCAGCAGCGATCCGCACAGACGGAAAGTCGGCGCTACAGCGTCTCAGGCGGTCTTGGCGTCCGGGTGCGCCAGAAAAACGAGGGTGAAGGCGCCGAGGGCTATGCCTAGCGGGCCGTTGGTCAGGCCGAAGAACGCTGCGACGTAGCCTAGTTTGCGGGCGGAGGCCGCGCCGGACACGAGATTCAGTCCAGCGATAATGCAGACGACTCCTGCCACGATTCCCAGGATGATTACGAAAATCAGGAAGATGTGGAAGAAGTCCATGAGAGCGAATGGATTGGGGACTCGCGAAAGCAGCGCGCCCCACATGAGCGTGAGCGTGGCGCTGCACATGAAGACGCCGAGAGCACCGATCAGACGCAGAAGGCCATACAGGATCCAGAGAATTCCGAGGTTGCGCATTCTTGACGCTCCTTGAAGTTCGTGGGGTGATTCAATAACCGAATGGAGCTAAAAGCAATACAGGGAGTTGGGGAGTGCCTCGGGCTGCGGGCGGAGCGGTTAGGCGAAGAATTGGCCCATGCGGCGAAACTTTTCGTAGCGTTGGTCAATGAGCTGGCGGGGGGAAAGCTGAGAGAGGTGATCGAGAGCGCGGACGAGGTAGGGTTCAAGAAGCCTGGCGGCGGCTATATGATCGTAGTGCGCGCCGCCGTCTGGTTCTGGGACGATCTCGTCAATCAGATTCAATTCGAGCAGGTCGGGCGCGGTGATCTTTAGGGCTTGCGCGGCGATTTCGGCTTTGCTGGCGTCGCGCCACATGATGGACGCACAGCCTTCCGGTGAGATGACGGAGTAGACTGAATTTTCGAGCATGTAAACGCGGTCGCCTACGGCGATAGCCAGCGCGCCGCCAGAGCCGCCTTCCCCGGTAATGGTGATTAAGATGGGCACGGGAAGGCGCGACATTTCGCGGAGGTTGTAGGCGATGGCTTCAGCTTGGCCGCGCTCTTCGGCGTCCACTCCGGGATAAGCGCCGGGAGTATCCACGAAGACGAGTACCGGACGGCCGAACTTCGCGGCGAGTTGCATGGCGCGCAAGGCCTTGCGGTAGCCTTCGGGCTTAGCTTGTCCGAAATTACGAGCGAGGCGTTGCTTGGTGTCGCGGCCTTTTTGGCTGCCGACGATCATGACGGGCTTGCCGTGAAATTTGGCCATGCCGGTGATGAGCGCGGGGTCGTCGGCGACGTTGCGGTCGCCGTGGATTTCGGAGAAATCATCGAAGAGCAGGCGGATGAAATCGTCGGTGTAGGGGCGTTGCGGGTGGCGCGCGAGCAAGAGACGTTGCCACGCGCCGAGGTGAGTGTAGAGGTCGCGCTTGAGTTCGTCCACTTCCCTGCGGATGCGTTCGATTTCGCCGGACTGATCGCCGGTGGGAGCGGAAAGCAGGCTGAGTTCGGCGACGTCGCGTTCAAGCGCGTCAATTACGCGCTGTTTTTGCTTGTCTTGTTCGCCGCGAGTGGGGCCGGCGAGTTTTCCGGCGGCTGTTTGCTTCGTAGCCTGTGACTTTGCGCTGGCGTGAGAATTGTTCTTTTCTTTTGCGGAGCTCTTGGCGAAGGCGCCCGCATCCGGATGCAGGTCCGGCGCGGACTTCTTGGCGGCGGCTTCGCGGGCAGCGCGGCGGGCGGCTTTGATGGCGCGAAACTTCTTCATGCGCGCTTTGCGTTCCTGGCGCTTGCGAAGTTTTTCCGCGAGAATTTGTTGCTTGGTCACTGACACACCCTTGGTCGAATTACATCAGCGAATCGCCCGGCGACAGCTGAAGCCGCCCTTACATCGCTGATATTACGTCTTGGCGAAAGCTACGGCCTACAAAAACTAGCTCTATTGAACTAGCGCCACGGAATCTGTACCACAGATTTCGCGAACGCGGTCGACTAGTTCGCGATCGGCCAGCACAGCGCTGCCGGCTTCGAGCGTGGCTTCGGTGCCGTCGTCTTTTACCAGATCGAAGGTGACGCGGCAGCGGCCCGGGCGGCTCGAAAATAATTTTTGCAGGCGGTCGAGAGCGCCGGTGTCCACGGTGCTGAGATCCACGCGTACACGCAACTGGCTGGGAGCGCGATCGGCGACTTGGTCTAAAAGGCGCGCGTCGGAGATTATCAGACGGGTGCCGACGTCTTCTACTGCTACGCGACCTTTTACGAGTAGCGGGGTATTGGCTTTGAGGATCGGCTCAAGTTTGGCGAAAGCTTCCGGAAATGCTAACGCTTCGATCACGCCGGTGCGATCTTGCAGCGTGAGAATCGCCCAGCGGGCGCCACGGCGGGAACGCATCGGGCGGATTTGCACGATGATTCCGGCGACCACGAGGTCTTCGTTATTTTTGCGGCCTTCCATGCTGGCGAGTTCGGCGGCGCTGAGATCTTTGAGGCGGCCCGCATATTTATCGAGAGGATGGCCGGAGATATAAAAACCCAGGACGGAATATTCGCCGGCGAGACGTTGCTCTTCCGACCAGTCGTCCGCTTCGGGGAGTTCGGCTTCGTGCCATGTCTGCTCGCGAGTTTCGATGGACCGCCCGAAGAACAGCCCGCCCTGCCCTACCGTTTTTTCCTGATGCTTTTTCTGGCCGCGCGAGATGGCTTGATCAATCGCGGCAAAGAGGCGTCCGCGCGAGCCGCCGCCCACGCAATCGAGTGCTCCCGCTTTGACGAGACTTTCGAGCACGCGCTTGTTCAAGAATTTCGGCTCGATAGACTCGGAGAACCCGAAAAGACTGTGGAAGCGTCCGGCGGTGGCGCGGGTTTCGCAGATAGCTTTCGCGGTGTTTTCGCCGACGTTCTTGATGGCCGCGAGGCCAAAGCGGATGTCGTCGCCCACGGGGGTAAAGTAGAGGCCGCTTTCGTGCGCGTCGGGCGCGAGAACGCGAATTCCCATGCCGCGAGCTTCGTTAATGTACTTCACTACTTTTTCGGTGTTGCCGGCTTCGGAGCTGAGCATGGCGGCCACGAATTCCACCGGATAGTGCACTTTCAAGTAGGCAGTTTGGTAGGCGAGCAGGGCGTAGGCGCAGGCGTGGGCTTTCGGGAAGCCGTAGCGACCGAATTCTTCCATCAGGTCGAAGAGTTTCTCGGCCTTTTTCGCTGGAACTTTGTGCGTGGCGCAGCCGGCCAGGAATTTTTCTCGCTGGGCGGCCATGACTTCGACTTTCTTTTTACCCATGGCGCTGCGGAGGATGTCGCCATCGCCGAGGGAGAAACCAGCGAGGCGGTTGGCGATTTTCATTACTTGTTCTTGAAAGACGATGACGCCCCAAGTTTCCGAGAGGATTTCCTCCAGTTCCGGCAGGTCGTAGGTGACTTTCTTTTTGCCCTGTTTGCGCGCGATGAATTCGTCAATCATGCCGCCCTGGATGGGGCCGGGGCGATAGAGCGCGTTGAGCGCGGTGAGGTCTTCGATCTGAGTTGGTTGGTAGCGTTTCAGAATGTCGCGCATGCCGTGCGATTCAAACTGGAAGATTCCGGTGGTATCGCCTCGCGCGAAGAGAGCGTAAGTGGGCGGGTCATCGAGCGGGAGGGCGGTGAGGTCGAGGTCCACGCCGCGATTTTCTTTGATCATGCGCACGGAGTCTTCGAGGATCGTGAGAGTGGTCAGCCCCAGGAAATCCATTTTCAGCAGACCGATGCGGCCGAGCGCGTTCATGTCGTACTGCGTGGTGATTTCTTCCTTGTTCGACTTGTAGAGCGGGACGATCTCGGTGAGCGGGCGCGGAGAAATTACGACGCCGGCGGCGTGAGTGGAGGCGTGGCGCGCGAGGCCTTCGAGGCGCATGGCGACTTCGATTAATTCCTTGCCGGGACCTTCCTTACAGGCGGCTTCGAGCTGCGGCGATTGTTTGAGCGCTTCTTCGAGCGAAATGTTGATGGTGAGCGGAATCATCTTCGCGAGACGGTCTACATCGCCGTAGGGCATATCGAGGGCGCGGCCGGCATCTTTCAGGACGGCTTTCGCGGCCATCGTTCCGAAGGTGATGATCTGGGCGACGCTTTCGGCGCCGTATTTCTGACGGACGTACTCGATCACTTCGCCGCGGCGGCGCATGCAGAAATCAATATCAATATCCGGCATGGAGACGCGCTCGGGATTCAGGAAGCGTTCGAAGATCAAGTCGTACTGCATCGGGTCAACGTCCGTGATGCGCAGCGAGTAGCTGACGAGGCTTCCGGCGGCGGAACCGCGGCCGGGACCCACCGGAACGTTTTGCGCGCGGGCGTAATGAATAAAATCCCAGACGATCAAGAAGTAGCCGGCGAAGCGCATGGTCTTGATCATTTCGATTTCGGAGGTGAGGCGGGCTTCGTAGTCCGCGAGCGGGCGGCGCAGCTTCCCTTCTTTTTGCAGGCGCTCGATCTGCGGCATGCGGGAGGCAAAACCTTCACGGACGACTTTTTCGAAGTAGGAGTCGGTGGTGTGGCCTTCGGGAACTTTGAATTCGGGGAAAGGATTGCTGACGCGCTGGATTTTCACGTTGCAGCGCTCCGCGATAGCCATGGTGCGGGTGAGCGAGTCCGGCAATTCGCGGAAGACCTTGGCCATTTCTTCGGCGGTCTTGAAATAAAACTGGTCGGTGGCAAATTTCATGCGCTGAGCGTCGCTCATGGTTTTGCCGGTCTGGATGCACATGAGGACTTCCTGAGCGTGGGAATCGGCTTGGGTGAGGTAGTGGCAGTCGTTGGTGGCGACGAGCGGGATGCCGGATTCTTTGGACAGGCGCACGAGGTCGCGATTGACGCGCGTGTCTTGCTCGAGGCCCTGGTCCTGGACTTCGAGAAAGAAATTGCCTTTGCCGAAAATATCGCGCAGGCGGTAGGCGCTGGTTTGGGCCTGGTCGTACTTTTCGGCGAGAAGCGCATCGGCGACTTCCCCGCGAAGGCAAGCGGAGAGCGCGATTAGTCCTTCGCTGTGTTTCGCCAGGAGTTCGTGATCTACGCGGGGTTTGTAGTAGAAGCCGTCGAGATAGCCGGTGGAGACCAGCTTGATCAGATTTTGATAGCCTTTTTCGTTCTCGCAGAGCAGGACGAGATGGTTCGAACGCTCGGCGCCGGTGCCGCGATTTTTGTGATTGTCGGGCGCGACATACATTTCGCAACCGATGATCGGTTTAACGCCGTGGGTAGTGGCCTGGTGGTAGAAATTTGCCGCGGCGAAAAGATTTCCGTGGTCGGTGACGGCTACGGCGGGCATACCGCGACGCGCGGCTTCGGCGGTCAGTTCACCGATTTCGCAAGCGCCATCCAGAAGAGAGTAATCCGTGTGCAGATGTAGGTGGACAAAATTCGAGGAATCCATGCGCAAGCTATTTTAAACCAGCTTGGGGGAATCGGGTACGACCAATCTGGGGCGCACGCGAATATTCTCGCGTGGCCAGCGCGAAGGGAACAGAAATGTTAAGGAAGAAGCAGATTCCTCGGACCGAATTCGCCGTCGGATTGGCCGTACTGTGCGTTTTTCCGCAGCGCGTTCAAATCGGATCGTTGCGCTGCGTAAGACCGATGGCGCGCTAAAGTGCGCCGCTACAAATGCGAGTCAGCGGCGTGATTTCTTGGCCGCGGCGCGCCTTTTGGTGGCCGCGTTAGCGGCTTTGGTGTCGTGCTCGGCTTTATCGTGCTTGGCTTGGGCTTTCGCGCCAATTGCGGCGGCCGCGGAATTGGACGCGTTTGCGGGCGTGGCGGAGGACTTCCCTGCCGCCGATTTTCCTGCGCTGGGAGCCGAGGCCGCAGCTTTTGCATCTTGCGGCGGAGTCTTGGATTTTTCGCGGCCTTTTGATTCCGAGGGAGCGGCGGCACCTTTCTCGCCTTTGCGCTTTTTTTCTTTCTTTTCCGGCTTTTTGGGTTCGTCTTTGATGCCAGCGAGATTTTTGAGGATCTTGGTGCGGTCTTCCGGCGTTTTGCCTTTGCCGCGCAATTGCAATTCGAAGAATTGCTCGATGATCTTGTCGAACTTGGGACCGCGCTCGACGCCTAGCGCATCGAGTTCGCCCGCGGGCGAGGCCATACGCAGCGGGCGCCACTTTTGCAGGTAATTGCGAATCTTGGATAGCGCGCGCGGGTTGGGCATTTCGACTTCGATGAACGCGAGAACTTCAGCCGGCAAGGAGGCGAGGTAGTAGTAGGCGTCCTTTGCAGAATTTGTTTTGGCGCTCTTCAGTATCTTCACGACTTTTTGAGTTTCGGGAACCAATTCGGCGAGCTCTTCGATTTCGCCCGCGCGGAATTCGAGGTTACGCAGCGCCGCTGCGGATTCGCGCGATTTCAGGCGTCCCAGCGTGTAGTACATGACAGCGAGGTGGAGGCGGGGGCGCAGTCCTGCGCCATAGAGATTCGAGCGAACGCGGGCGAGTTTGTTCAAGCTGTCGTAGTCCGGTTTGCGTTTCTGAAGCGACGGATGGACGAGCGCAAGCAGATCATGTGATTCCCACAGTTTCAGCGTGGCGACAGGATTGTCTTCGCGAGCGAGGGCACGCAGTTCGTGGCCGACGTCGGCGCTTTCGATACGGTCGATGAGCTTGCGCTCGACGGCCAGGTCGAACCATTCCTGCGTGCGGGACTCCATTTTGAAGCCCATGCGGGCGACGTAGCGGAGTATGCGCATTAGGCGGATCGGCTGATTCGTGAAGGCGTGAATCGAGAGAGCGCGTACGTCTTGCTTTTCCAGGTCTGCAAGGCCGTTCATGGGATCGAGCAGCAGACCGCGAGATTGCGTATTCAATGAGATGGCGATGGCGTTGATACCAAAATCGCGGCGGCGAAGATCTTCCATGACGCTGGAAAAGCGATATTCGGGCTTGGTGCCAGGGCGCTCGTAGTAGTCTTCGCGCGCGGCGGAGATGGAGCCGTCCACATCGCCGGCAAAAATCATTTCGTGATGACGGATCTTTTCACTTTCCCACACAACGCGTGCGCCGCCTTTTTCGAGTTCGCGAACCATTTTCACGGGATTACCTTCGACCGTGAAGTCCAGATCGCGGATGGGCATGCCGGAGATTAGGTCGCGGACCGCGCCGCCGGTGAGATAGACGTTGACGTCTTGTGTGCGCGAGAGCTCCTGCACGCGCTCCATCACGGCGCGCTGCTCAGGAGAGAGCCGGCTTTCCAATAAGTACATGTAATCGGGCATGAAGTTTCCGCCTTACTCGAGATTCCCCGCCAACCGCTTCAGGCGCGAGGATGATGCGCTTTATAAACTTGCTTCAGTCTCTCTTCGACGACATGGGTATAAATCTGAGTGGTGGCTATGTCCGCATGGCCCAACATCATTTGCACCGAACGAAGATCCGCGCCGCGGTCCAGCAAGTGCGTGGCGAAGCTGTGCCGCAGCATATGTGGAGACAGAGTCTTACGCAATCCCGCTTTTCGGCCGTAGGCGGCGAGAACTTTCCAGAACATGACGCGGTTTGTGGCGGCGCCGGTGCGGCTGGCAAAAAGATACGGCGAAGTCTTTTCGCCCAGTATCTCGGGCCGTGATTTTTTCAGGTATTCCTGAACGGCTTCGAGGGCCCGGCGTCCGACTGGCACGAGGCGTTCTTTATTTCCCTTGCCGATACAGCGCAGGCAGCCGACTTCCATTTGCAAGTCGGCGGTTTTGAGGCCGCACAGCTCGGATACGCGGAGGCCCGTAGAGTACAACAGTTCGATCATAGCTTTGTCGCGCTGGCCCGTGACGGTGTTCACGTCGGGCTGGGCGAGTAGGCGGTCCACTTCCTGCACACTGAGAAATTCCGGAAGCGCCTGGCGAAATTTCGGAGACTGGATATTAATGGCCGGATCTTCCTGGATGATCCCTTCGGTAAAAGCGAAACGAAAGAAATGGCGAATCGTTACGAGGTGCCGCGCGACGGAACGGCTGTCCAGCTTGCGAAGGTAGAGAGTGCGAAGGAAGTCCACTACGTGACTGCGCTCGATTTGGGCGGTCTCAAGTTTCTGCTTGGCGGCAAATGCCCCAAATTTCTCCATGTCCCGGCGATAGGCCTGGATGGTGTTCGGCGAGAGCCCCTTCTCGACTCGCAGGTAGTTCAAAAACGATCGAATGTGCGCTTCCAAATCACTGCCTCCGATTCACGGCGTCACGCAATCTTGCCAAATGCGGTGCTACACATCGAGTCCGGTAGTGGCCACTTCCGGCTCGGCTCTGCGGAGCAACAAGAACAGCTCCGGTAATTCTTCGCAACGCAACAGCCACGCCAGTCCGAAATATGCGGCTGTGGATGCGGCGATCATCGCAAAGAGCAGCGCGGCGCGGGCGAGAATATGTTCCACGGTAGCAAAGTGCGAGTATTTCAGCGCGGCGAAGCACACCGCGGCCATGGCAATTGCGCAGGCCATCGACTTGGCCAACGAGCCGATGATGGCGCGCGTGCCAAGCGTGCCGTAACGTCCGCGAAAAACCCAAAAAAGAACGCCGAAATAAAAGTAGGCGGCCAGCGAGCTTGCGAGCGCCGGGCTGGCGTTCCAGAAAAAACGCCCGAATGCGAACAGCAGAACGACATTCAGGAGCAAATGCAGGCCGACGGCGTACGCGCCTACTCTCGCTGGAGTCATAGTGTCTTGCGTCGAGTAATACATGGGCGTAATCAGCTTGATGGCCGCGAAGGCCGGCAGACCCAGCGAATAAAAAAGCAGTGCGTGGGCTGTTAGAGCCGTGGACTCTGCCATGAACTCGCCGTGCTGAAAGAGCACCTGCGTAATCGGGACGCGCAACAGGATTAAGCCGACCGCCGCGGGAATCGTGATGAATGATACGACCCGCAGCGCGAAGCCGAAGGTCTGCTTCATCTCGTCGTACTTGCCGCCGGCTACCTGGTGCGACATGGTTGGCAGAATCACGGTGGAGATGGCGATCGCGTAGACGCCGAGGACCAACTCCATCACGCGGTCCGCGACGTACAGCGACATTACACTCCCCGTGGGCATGCGCGAGGACGTGGCGAAAAGCGTATCCACGAAAAAATTTACCTGAAACACTCCGATTCCGAAGAAAGCCGGGAGCATCAGTTTGCCGACTTTCTGGACGCCAGGATCGTCGAAATTTACGTCCGGCCGAAAACGCATGCCGAGCTTGATTAAGGCTGGAATCTGTATGGCGAGCGTTAGGACCGAGCCCAGCAGAATGCCGATGGCGAGCGCGACCGCCGGGGTGCGGTACGCCACCGGCGCCAACTTCATGAGTGGCCGGTAGATCACGCCGAAAGAAAAGACGATGAAAACCAGATTGAAAAAGATCGAGGTCGAAGCCGGGAGCCCGAAGCGGTGAAAGCTGATCAGGATCGCTGATGCCAGCGCCGCGAGGCCCAAAAATAACACACACGGAAAAATGATGCGGTTCAGGTAGACGGCGAGGTCCCAACGGACGTGATGCATTCCGAGTACGGTGAAGATGCCGATGATTTGCCTGGAAAATATAGACCCCAGGACTGCCAGAACAGCCAAAACCACTGCGGTATCCCAAAACGTCCTGCGCGCGAACTGCCAAGTTTCTTTTGGCGGCTTCCCGCGAAGGTAGCCGACGAATACGGGAACGAACGAGGCACCCAACGCACCTTCGCCGGTCATGCGCCGTATCATGTTGGGAATGCGAAATGCCAGGATGAACGAGTCGGCAGCTGGCGAGGTGCCGAGCAAAAGGGCTACTCGCTGATCGCGTAAGTATCCGCAAATGCGGCTGATAACGGTGGCTAGGGCTACCACGGAGGCAGATTTTAGGATCTTGCCCTTTTCGGTCAACCGGCGGCAGCTCCGATGCTAACCCTTTAAGCACCAATAACTTGACAAAAGCACGCGCAAGAATAACATAACCCCTTAGAGCATGGCAAGAATCTCCCTGCAAAAAGGCCCAAATTTCGTGAAAGAGCGAGCCTCAGCCTCGACGCGAAAGAAGGTGGTGGTGTTGCTGATGGACCGGACACCGCTGCGGGGGTATTTGAACGCGGCGAGCCTTGGGAAGGCTGAGACGATAGACCTGCTGACTCCGGATGGCGAGCACGTGGAAGTC
>Ga0307478_10002559_pt1 | contig 14130 bp, 15 predicted proteins | sample atmos_gasesECM4C_2_FD_203713 | JGI IMG/M metagenome (GOLD analysis project Ga0307478, IMG submission 203713) | Hardwood forest soil microbial communities from Morgan-Monroe State Forest, Indiana, United States - atmos_gasesECM4C_05 | ecosystem: Environmental > Terrestrial > Soil > Temperate...
GACCTCAAGATTGTTTCCCGACATTTCCCAGAGTGCACACGAAGCCGATCTAATGAACCCGTTCTAATGTTCCGTGGGAATCCGGCACTCCTGGGCTCGAAGCCGCTGATTCGGTTCAATGTTGCTTACCAGCGGTACGGCCCGTGGTGACTGCGGTGCTCGGGCACGGGTGGCTGATCCCTAAAGTGTTCACTCGCCCGGCCGATGAAACGTCAGAGCCAAGCTTCGGCTGTGGAGGCTGAATGTCCTGTCCGTTCGCCACGTCCTTGCAACGACATGCCTTTTTAGTTCTGACCTTAACGATTCTCTTATCGTTTCTTTCCGCGGCCTCACCTGCGGTTGCCCAGCCAGCACCCGATCCAGCCAATCCACCTTACATACAACCCAGAGATCGCATTACCTCATTCGTCGACGACGAGCAGCGGGTGACGCTGCGCGGCAACCTGCACCCTTTAGCGCTGGCGCAATACGACGCTGGCGCCGTCGCGCCCGACTATCGCATGGAGCGCATGCTTCTCACCCTTTTACCGGACGCCGCACAACAAGAATCTCTGAACCAATTCGTCGACGCGCTGCACAATCCTGAGTCGCCTTACTATCACCAGTGGCTCACGCCCGAGCAGTTCGCCGAGCGCTTCGGCGTTTCCGAAGCGGACACCGCGCAGGTCGTAGGATGGCTGCAGGGACACGGCTTGGAGGTGGAAGAAGTCACGGCCGGACGCCGGTCCATCATTTTCAGCGGCACTGCCGCGCAGGTCCAAGCCGCGTTTCACACGCAGATTCACGCCTACCAGATTCGCGGCGAATTTCATCATGCCAACGTCAAGGATCCTGAGATTCCGGCCGCGTTAGTTCAGGTGGTGGGCGGCGTGGTTTCGTTGCACGACTTTCATAGCGCGCCGCTGCACGCTTTCGTTCGCAAGCCGTCGCCGGAATTCACCAGCGGAGGGTCTCACTATCTCACCCCTGCCGACTTTGCCACCATCTACGACCTCGCTCCGCTCTATCAGCAATCGATCAACGGCAACGGGCAGTCTATCGCCATCGTTGGGCGCTCCAACATCAACCTCGCCGACGTGCGTCAGTTTCGTAGCATGTTTGGCTTGCCGGCCAACGATCCTCAGATCATCGTCAACGGAAGCGACCCGGGAACCTTCAGTTCCGGAGAAGAGACCGAGGCCGATCTCGACGTGGAATGGTCTGGCGCCGTGGCAAAGAACGCGGCCATCAAATTTGTGGTTTCGAAATCCACGAATTCCAGCGACGGCGTAGACCTTTCGGCGCAGTACATCGTCAACCACAACCTGGCGCCGGTGATGAGCACAAGCTTTGGTCTTTGCGAAGCGTGGCTGGGCTCTTCCGGAAATAGTTTTCTGAACAGCTTATGGCAGCAAGCCGCGGCGCAAGGCATTACCGTGCTCGTTTCTGCCGGGGACAACGGGGCCGCCGGATGCGATTCCCCTTCAGCCTCGAAGGCAACGAACGGACGCGGAGTGAATGGTCTCTGTTCCACGCCCTATAGCGTCTGCGTTGGAGGAACCGAGTTCGATGACGGCTCCAATCCTTCGCTCTACTGGGCGTCATCGAACGCTGCAGGAACGCAAGCCTCAGCGGTCAGCTATATTCCGGAAGTTGTCTGGAACGAAAGCGGTCCTAGCGCCGGGTTATGGTCAACTGGCGGCGGCATGAGCACCATCTATGCGAAGCCGTCATGGCAAAATGGCACGGGCGTTCCCGCCGACGGCAAGCGCGACGTCCCCGATGTTTCGCTCAGTGCCGCTGGGCATGACGGTTATCTCATCGTACAGAGTGGCCAACTTTATGTGGTTGGCGGCACCTCAGCCGCTTCTCCATCGTTTGCCGGAGTTATGGCGTTGGTGGTACAGAACGCCGTAGCGCGTCAGGGCAATGCCAATGCAGACTTTTATCCCCTGGCGGCGAAACAGAGAGCCGGAGGCGCGGCTGTTTTTCATGACATCACCACCGGCAACAACACCGTTCCCGGACAGAGTGGATTCAGCGCCACAACAGGGTACGATCAGGCCACGGGACTTGGCTCGATCGATGCATCGGTCCTCGTCAGCCACTGGAGCGATGCCAGCATCGTACCCACTTTTCAAGTTGCTCTCTCCGCGAACTCACTCTCGGTCACGGCGGGGTCGAACCACAACATCAGCCTGAACGTCGCGGTCAGCGGCGGTTTCAATGCAGCCGTCGCTTTTTCAGTCACGGGACTACCCACAGGAGTTTCGGGTGGTTTCACTCCAGCTACGCTATCGGCTCCGGGATCGGGGAGCAGTATTCTCAACCTTACAACGACGTCCAGCGCCAAGCCCGGCATCTACTCTGCCACGGTGGCGGCGAGCAGCGGATCGACCAAGCACACGGTAGCGCTTTCGATTACCGTGGCTGCAGCGCCCACATTCACGCTGACTTCGTCGCTGGCTTCCATGAGCCTTCCGCCAGGAGCGTCCAAAACATTCACAGTCACCACCACGCCGAACTCGACCTTCAGTTCCGCCGTCACACTTACGATCACGGGATTACCGGCAGGCGTGACCGCTCAGTTCTTGCCGGCAAGCATTGTTGCGGCTCCCGGCGCGAGAGTCACCACAGTGACCTTGGCAGCAGCCTCGAGCGTGGCGTCCAAGGCTTACTCCGTGACACTCACCGCGACTGGCGGCGGCGTCACGCAAAAACAAGTGGTTACAGTAAATGTCTCAGAGCCTCTCTCACGCCGTGGGCCGTCACTGTCACCGTCAGCTCAACCACCCAGGGCACGCTAGAGCTGGGCACTGTGGTTGTGGGAGGTCTCAGTTCGACGCTTGTTTTCGCCCGTCACTCCACGCAAGATTCCTTCGGAATTAGAATCAGCGGTCAGAGTAATTTGGGGCGGCGCCCCGGCCCCGTCGCTACGAGCCATACATTTGTTGTTTTTTTCTTCAGCCGTTGCCCCTGTTGACGCATCTTATTTGTGGCGCTTATCATTTCCGTTTGGCCCAAACTCCACGAGTGGCTCTGAAGAACCGCCGCGGGGTTTTAGAAGTGAACCTGATTTTAGAAGTGAACCTATGGATAAGAAGAAGTTAGAGGCATTTAAGAAACGGCTCGAGACGCGGCAGCAGGACCTGCGCCGGACTGTCTCCCGCACCCAGGCGGATGGCCGCTCTGCTGACGAGGACACGGCACAAGATATTGCCGACCGTGCCGCCAGTTCCTATACCAAAGAATTTCTATTCAGCCAAAGCAACAACGAGCGGCAGCTCCTGCAAATGGTGGAGAAGGCGTTGGCTCGCATCCGGGAAGGCAGCTTTGGCGAATGCATCCACTGCGGGAAAGAAATTAACGCCAAGCGCCTCGAGGCTGTGCCCTGGACGCGTCACTGCATCGAATGCCAGGAGAAGCTCGAGCAGGGCTTGCTGGAAGAAGCTCCCCGCTAAGCGTATTCCCGCTTTGACGGTGCTATTTTCCTGCTGATAAACTAGTTGCTCGTCCCACCAAGACAGAGACTCAAGAGACTGAGACTGGAAGGTAGTCGTGCGCGCAGAAACCCGCCATCAACTTAAGCAGGACGCATTCAGCCGAGTCACCATTGGGGCTGCGGAGAAAACCGCTCACTGGAGCGTAGAACACCGGGACACCCTTACTATCGTTGCCATTGCCGTTCTGGTGATCGCAGCCGCAGCGGCAGGCGGCTGGTATTACCTGAGCGCACAGGATGAGAAGGCCAGCTTCGATATGTCGCAGGCGGTCCGGACTTTGGAGGCCCAAATTCGTCCCGCCGGAACGCCCGCGCAGCCGGACGTTCCCAGCTTTACCTCCGTCAAGGAACGTTCCGACGCTGCCAAGAAGGAATTTCAGGCGATCGTGGACAAGTATCCGCACACGCGTACCGCTGATATGGCGCGCTACTTTTTGGGTGTGACCTCGGCCACCGCGGGTGATAATGCCGCTGCCGAAAATAATTTCAAGACGGTAGCTTCCACGGGTAATAAAGAGCTGGCTTCGGTCGCAAAGCTTGCGCTGGCGTCTCTCTACGGCAATATCAACCGCACCAAAGATGCAGTGGCGCTATATCAGGAACTGATCGACCATCCCACACCCTCGGTAAGCAAAGCCACGGCGCAGTTGCAGCTGGCGGAACTTTACCAAACCAGCAATCAGCCGCTCGATGCTAAGCGTATTTACGAGCAGATTAAGAAAGACAATCCCGGCCCGGAAGCGGTGCAGATCGCCACTCAAAAGCTGGCGGAACTGAAGTAGGTTTTCGCAACATCATCCCCGCCCGACGGTTCAGATCTTCCCTGACAAAGACTGTTCAACGGCAAGCTCACGGCATGTTGCCTGAATGATTTTTTTCGCTGCATCTGAGCCCACGAATTCGAAGCCGTAACGAAAGGCATTCTTTTGGCGCACCATCGCATAAATGACGACGTGGCCAAAGGGAAGAGTAAATTCCAAATCCACAACTTCGCCCAAGGGAACCTCGATTTTCAGCAGGGCTGAGATTCCGGATTCGCTGATGTCCAGGGTACGACCCGTCAACAAGCCGCTGGTCCGGGAAGTAATATTAACCTTGACCTCAAGTTTGAACCGCGGGTGGTGACGTTTGTCGACAACCTCTCGATTCGGACGGGCTGCGGGCTGATTTTGAGCTTCCAATTCTGACTCTCTCCGCTGTATTCCTTATCGGCACGAGAGGGAGAGGACTTTAGCCGCGTACGAACTTCGCCCAAGCCCATTTCCACTTTTCCTTCTGGTTGGGTAGGATGATTGTCCGGCTTCGATTCAGCTCGGGAAAACATATGCCTGATTTCACCCTTCGCGTTAACGGTAGCGAGAAAAAAGTTAGCGTCTCACCGGAGACTCCATTGCTCTGGGTGCTGCGAGACACCCTGGACCTTCCAGGAACGAAATTTGGCTGTGGCGCCGGTTTCTGCGGAGCCTGCACGGTGCACTTGGAAGGCGAAGCGGTTCGTTCTTGCTCGACGCCGGTCTCGCAGGTTGCCGGGAAAAACATTACGACGATCGAAGGCCTGGGCGCCAACGGGCTGCATGTATTGCAGCAGGCATGGATTGCCGAAGAGGTTCCACAATGCGGATACTGCCAGACCGGCCAGATTATGACTGCCGCGGCGCTCCTGGCGAAGACTCCGAAACCGAGCGACGAGCAGATCACGCAGGCGATGAACGGAAACCTGTGCCGCTGCGGAACCTATGAGCGAATTCGTAAGGCGATCCATCGGGCTGCCACGGGAGGTGCGCGATGAGCCCATTGTCCCGGCGGGAGTTTGTGGCTGCTGGAGTGGCCGCGGGAGCGGGCCTGGTGGTGGGGTTCTACCTGCCGCATGAAGGACGCATAAGCAAGGAAGGTTTTTCGCCCAACGCTTACCTCCGAATCACTCCCAATAACAAGATCACAATTGTGGTGGCGCGCTCCGAGATGGGGCAAGGTGTACGAACCGCGCTGCCCATGATTCTGGCGGAGGAATTGGAGGCGGATTGGAAGCAGATCGAGATCGAACAGGCGGGGGCGAGCACGCTCTTCGGAGATCAGACGACCGGCGGCAGCGCCAGCGTCCGAACCACCTGGGATCCGATGCGCAAGGCGGGAGCCGCGGCGCGGGAGATGCTGATTTCGGCGGCTGCGTTGACCTGGGGCGTCCCGCGGTCTTCCTGCACAGCGCAGAGCGGAAGCATCGTGCATGCCGCATCGAATCGGCGATTGAGCTATGGCGAGTTGTCCGCGAAGGCCGCCACGTTGCCAATCCCTAGCGACGTCACCTTGAAACAAGCGAAGGATTACAAGATCGTTGGCCAGCGCCTGGCGCGGGTCGACACACCGGCGAAGGTGAAGGGCGAAGCCGGATTCGGCATCGACTTCCGAATGCCGGGGATGAAATACGCGGTGCTCTCGCGGTGTCCCACCATCGGTGGGAAGGTGACGAGCTTCGACGATAAGGAGTCGAAGAAAAACTCCGGCGTGAGTTATGTGGGCAAGATCAGCGATGCGGCGGTGGCCGTGGTGGCCAACAGTGTCTGGGGCGCGATGGAAGGCCGCCGCGTGCTGAACGTGAGTTGGGATGATGGGCCGAATAAAGATTTGAACACCGCATCGGTAATGGATTCGCTGAAGCAAGCCGCCGCGAAGAAGGGCGCGAGTTTGTATGCGGTGGGCGATGTAATGAAAGCCAAGGGACGGCGGATTTCCGCGGAATACCAGTTGCCATTCATGGCGCATGCGCCCATGGAGCCGGGGAACTGCACCGCGAGCTATTCAACTACGGGATGCGAGTTGTGGGCTCCGACTCAGGTTCCGCAGGATTGCCGCGATTCGGTGGCGCAGGCCGTGGGCCTCGATCCTGACCAGGTAAAGGTGAACGTCACGCTGATGGGCGGAGGGTTCGGGCGACGCCTGGAGCACGACTATGCGGTGGAAGCGGCGCTGGTGTCAAAGGCGATCGGCGGTCCCGTGAAAGTGATCTGGACTCGCGAAGATGATATGCGCTTTTCAACATACCGCCCGGCAAGCCTGCATCAGTTGAGCGCGGTGCTGGATGGCTCGGGTTGGCCGCTGGCGTTCACACATCGGATCATCGCACCTTCGATCAGCGGACAGAAGGGGCAGCCGGTTCCGGGCGGAGTAGATCCGGACCTGCCGGATGAAGCGGCTTTCGTGTACGGATTGGAAAATGTTTCGATCGAAAGCGTAATCGCGGAAACGCCAGTGCCGCTGGGGTGGATGCGGTCGGTCTACGCGCTGCAAGCGGGGTTTGCCAGCGAAAGCTTTATCGACGAACTGGCTGCGGCCGCCGGGAAAGATCCACTGGAGTACCGGTTGCACATGCTGGCGAAAGATCGGGACATTCAATACTTCACCACCACCTGGCACACAGCGCGGATGCGTGGCGTGCTGCAACTGGCGGCGGAGAAAGCTGGATGGAAGAATCCTTTGCCGGCCGGGCGCTTTCGAGGGATTGCCTGCTTCGGATGTTTTTCTTCTTACATGGCCGAGGTGGTCGAGATCAGCATGGAGAATGACACGCCTCGAGTGCATCGGGTGGTGGCGGCGGTGGATTGTGGACAAGTGGTGAATCCGAGCATTCTCGAGCAGCAGATACCGGGTGGGATCGTCTACGCACTGTCGAATGCGCTCCGCGCGAAGATCACAATCGAAAAGGGACGCGTGGTGCAGGGAAATTTTGACGACTACGCGCCGCTGCGCATGGAGGAGACGCCGATTGTCGAAGTCTATGCCGTACCAAGCACGGAATCGCCGACGGGGATTGGAGAGCCCTCTGTGCCGCCGCTGGCACCTGCGCTCTGCAATGCAATTTATGCGGCGACCAAGAAGAGGATTCGGGCCCTGCCGATCTTGAGTTGAGACTTTGCAGAGAATTCAGCGCGTCGCGAGAGGAACGCAGTTAAACGTCACTCCGACCTGAACGCGCCCAGCCATTTTACGGGCAGACGTGCGGCAAGAGCATTGGCGAGGCGCTCATCCGCCGTGATCATTTCGGTCTTGAACTGGATGGCTAGAGCGACGTAGAGGCAGTCGTAGACGCTGCGGTCATGGGACAAAGCTATCTCCATCGCTTCGGGCAGCAGAGAAAAGGACGAGACTGTTAAAAACGCGCGGCTCTTCATTTCCATTGCGGCGGTGTGAGCAAGAACTGCAGGCCATCTTCGCTGACGAACCCCTTTCCACAGAACGTTATCGATCTCAGCCCAGAACAGGTCTGGCACAATGAAGTTCAACTCACCATCGGCATAACGTCTTAGCAGTTGTAGCGAGTCGGCGGTAAGCGGCTCATCGGCAGGAATTGCCCACTTCGCGGCTACGCTGGCATCGAGGACTATATCCCTCAACGATTGCGGTCCTCGCGGATTAGCTCCTCAGTGGTTGGGAAAGCGCTGGAACTCTGGGGAAGTTGTGCGCGGAGCTGCGTCATTCGGGTGTAGAACTCCCGCCGCTGCCGCAGTTCCTCAGCCGTGGGTATGTTGCGCTCCAGCAGCGAAATCACCTCGGCAGCGATCGACTTGCGATTCTCGCGGGCTCGTTTGCGCAGCGCCTTATAAAGACTCTCGGGAATATTTTCGACGTAAAGTGTCGGCATTGGATTTACCTATGAATAGAATAGCACATCCATATGGAAAAACCAGTCGTATCTCTCCTTGACACTGCTTTCGGCGACCCTTTATGCTTAATGCTGCTCCTTGCGGTACTTGCGCCTTCTCGGCGTGCTTCCGCGGGCCTGGGGTGGCAACTGGACGGGGCGCGGAGGTTCCGATGTTCTTCGAGATCAAAGATTTAGAACTTCACCCCGTAGAGTTCGCGGAGAAGTTCGATCCGGGCGCGATCGACCTGGGAACGGATTATCGGCCTGTAACCCCTATCGAGACCAGTGGTCGGGCCGATCTCGTCGAAGAGCATCACGGCAAGCATAAGGTAATCCAAGACATACGGGTACGGGGCAGACTGTCGACCAGTCTGGAATCGAACTGTGCGCGATGTTTGGAACCGCTGATCCAGGATGTGAAGCGCGACTTCGATTTGCTCTATCGTCCTCAGGGCGCTGACGCGGGGCGGGATGAAATGTCGGTCACCGACGCGGAGGCCGAGATCAGCTATTATGAGGGCGACGGCCTTCCGCTGGAGGATGTGGTACGCGAGCAAGTGCTGCTGGCAGTGCCGTTGAAGTTGACTTGCCGCGAGGACTGCAAAGGTTTATGTCCGCATTGCGGCAAGAACCTGAATCAGGAACAGTGCTCGTGCGCGGTGACGCTGGAAGAGCCGCGCTGGGCTGCGTTAAGGGAAATCCGCGACAAGCTGGCGCACTAAGATTTTTTCAAGAGATGACAGTAGTCGAGGCCAAAGAGCTTCGGCGAGAGGAATTTTCATACTATGCCTAATCCCAAGCGACGACATTCTCAGAAGCGCACTTCGACCCGGCGGGCGCATGATGCCCTGACCAGCCATTCGCTCTCCGAGTGTCCCAACTGCCATGAGAAGAAGATGCCGCATCGCGCCTGCGCCAAGTGCGGGTACTATAAAGGCCGCGAAGTTCTCGAAGTCAAGGAAGCAAGCTAATCCCCTGCCACCATGCCTAGCGTGATCGCGCTGGATGCGATGGGTTCGGACCGGGCTCCCAAGCCTGAAATCGAAGGCGCGATTCATGCAGCGCGCAACTATGACGTGCGCGTGTTGATGGTCGGTCCGGAAGCCACGATCAAAGCCGAGTTGGATCGCCACCCCACAGCTTCGCGGCTGCCTATTGAGATTGTCCACGCCAGCGAAGTCATTACCATGGAAGACAAGGCGGTGCAGGCGGTGCGCTCGAAGCGTGACTCCTCCATGCGCGTCGGGCTGCGCTTGGTGCGTGAGGGACGAGCGGCCGGTTTTGTTACGGCTGGCAATACTGGTGCGGCCATGGCTGCCGCCAAGATGGTGTTGGGGGCCTTGCAGGGTGTAGATCGTCCCGCGCTCGCGGCAGTTTTTCCTACGGCTCCAGGTACAGCCGCGATTTTGCTGGACGTAGGCGCGAATGTTGACTGCAAGCCACATAATCTCGAACAGTTTGCGGTGATGGGCGAGATCTATTTCCGTTCCATGTTTGGCAAGGCCTTTGATCAAAAGACGCTGGGCCGCTCCGCATTTGGCCGATCGACCTCCGGCGCTGCCCGAGGCCCGCGGGTGGGATTGCTCTCGATCGGCGAGGAAGAGACCAAGGGTAACGAACTTACTCGCGAATCCTTTCAATTACTGAAGCAGCTGCCTATAAATTTTGTGGGTAATGTGGAAGGCCGCGATTTATTCAATGGGAATGTCGATGTGATCGTGGCCGACGGCTTTGTCGGAAACGTGGCGCTCAAGGTCTCTGAGGGAGTTGCGAACTTGGTGCGCACGGTTTTGAAGGAGTCGCTGAAAGCGACCATTTCGCGGCAGGTGGGCTACATGCTTTCGCGAAGCGCTTTTTCCGACTTTAAAAAACGCATCGACCACACCGAATACGGCGGCGCGCCCCTGTTGGGAGTTAAGGGCGTGTGCATTATCACCCACGGGTCGTCCAACGCAAACGCGATCAAAAACGCGGTGCGAGTGGCTGCGGAATTTTCCCAGCGCAATATCAATAAATCTATCGAGCAGGGGCTGGCTGCGCTTCATCCCGTATCGGCAGAAATAGAACCTGCCCCAACTCACTAGGCCGGACAAAATCAAAATCATGACCGAACCAACTGAAATTCCCACGCCTGTGGTGGCAAAGACAAAGACCGATACGAAGATCGCATTCATTTTTCCCGGCCAGGGCTCGCAGGTTGTTGGTATGGGCAAAGATTTGGCGGAGCGGTACCCCATCGCGCGACAGACGTTTGAGGAAGCTGACGAGGCGCTAGGCTACAAATTGTCGCAAATCTGTTTCGAGGGTCCGGAAGAACAATTGCGTCTGACAGAGATCACGCAGCCGGCGATTCTTACTGCGTCGATCGCAGCGCTGCGAGTTATTGAGACACGCATGCCCAAGCCCAGCTTTGTTGCGGGACACAGTCTCGGGGAGTACTCCGCGCACGTCGCATCTGGAACCATGACTTTTGCGGCTGCTGTGCGCACCGTGCGTAATCGCGGAAAGTATATGCAAGAGGCCGTCCCGGTCGGCGTTGGCAGCATGGCGGCTATCCTCGGGATGGAATTGGAGAAGGTGGTCGCGGTTTGCCACGACGCGGCGCAGGGCGAAGTCTGTTCGCCTGCCAATATCAATTCTCCAGAACAGGTTGTCATCTCCGGCAATACATCGGCGGTAGAGCGTGGAGCGAAGTTGGCCGACGAGCGTGGAGCGAAACGCGCCAAAATTCTGCCGGTGAGCGCGCCTTTCCATTGTTCGCTGATGAAGCCCGCGCAAGATCGTCTGGAGGAAGATTTGAATAAGCTGAAGACTCAGAAGCCCGTCTATCCGGTAGCTTGCAATGTCGAGGCAGTGTTGGTCAGTGACGAACAGAAGGCGCGCCAGACTTTAATTGCGCAAGTAACGGGCGCGGTGAAGTGGGATCCGTGCATGCGTCTGCTGATCGGCGAAGGCGTGCAGATGTTCATTGAGATCGGGCCAGGGAAGGTGCTGTGTGGTCTTATGCGGCAGATTGACCGGTCGCGGACTTGTCTGAACGTGGGTGACGACGCGTCCCTGACGAAGACTCTGGAGCTGTTCGCGAGTTAAATCGTTCTAGCGAAATTCCAGACCGCAGGGCGGAGTGCTGATTGTCTTATCCGTTTTGTCAACGTACAACTGCGCGTGTTGAGCACGATCATTCACCACCAGATCAATGACTACGCCCGTTCCACCGCCCGGGCAATTGCTTTCGCCATAAATCTTGTAGCTCTTGACGAGGCCCCACTGGCCGCCCGGTCCCCAGTCCTGCCGGAACTCGTTAAACGGATACTGCGAGTGATTCTGCGGGTGCTGCTTCCAATCAGGATCGTGATAGTAGATTCCGTAGGCGGTTTCGAAGTCTTGCTTCTGCAGTGAAGAAAAGAATTTGTCGGCGATGCTTTTTTCCGGCCAGAAGCGGTTCCACCAGCCAACAATGGCCAGGAAGAGTATAAGAACGATTGCCGATATAATGCGGCTTTTCTTCTGCCGCTCTTTTTCCGGATGATACTCTTTGGCGTCCAGTAAGGTCATCACTCTCTAGAATAACGGACATGGGCGCTAAGTCAAAAGCCCATGAAGAATTGAGCGATCGGGCGATTGAGAGATCGGGTCATTGAGAATCGACGTTCTGCAAGAGCACCTGTGACCGAGTACGAACAATCACCCAATCACAAAATTGCTCAATTACTCAATTCCTCTTACAGCGTGCGCTTGAACAACGGAATCGCAATCCCCAGCGTGATGGCCGCGAACAGCGAGAGAAACAACATATCTCCCCAAACGGCCGCGAGAGTGGTTTCTTTCAGCAGCAGACACTTGAACCCATCAACCGCGTAGGTGAAAGGATCAACCCTTGCGATGGCGCGCAGCCATGATGGAAATGCCTGAATGGGATAAATCGATCCACTTGGGAAAAACAGCAGCGTATTGAGAATGCCGAACATGGCCCGCGGCACCAAGGGGTCTTCAATGCGCACCATCAACAGAAACATCATGGTGTTAAAAGCCAGCGACGTGAGCACGATCATCACCAGCAGCCCGAGCATCGTCACGGGATTGAAAATTGTGCTCACGCCCGCAATCAGCGACCCGATTACGCAAATGATCACCCCCGTCATTACCGCCTTAATGGCGCCCGCCAGGTTGAGCCCCAGCACCAGTTCCAGCTTAGTGATGGGCGTGACCAGATAGCCCTCATGCACCCCGCGCGCCTTGTCGTCGATGTACAACATGCCGCCGCCAATCATCACCGAGACAAACATTGCCAGCGCGAGCGAGCCCGGCAGCAGATATTTCATGTATTCGATGTACGGGTAAAGCTCGACAATCTCAAGCGCGGTCTGCTGCAAGATGCGCGGCTCGACCTGGGGCTGATTCAGCGCGTTGACCAGATCGGTAAGCTCCGACTCCAGCGCTGAACTCATAAAGTTGTCGCTGTTATCCACCACTACAGCAATCTGTGGATGGTTAACTTCATAAACGCGCCGCGAGAACTGTGGCGGGATGATCACCGCGCCGTCAAGCTTGCCGTTGCGAACATCCTCTACCGCCTTCTTTTCATCGTCGTAGTAAATCGGCACGAAGGTGCGAATGTTGACGCGCACGGAATCGAAGGCTTCGCGAATTTTCAGGGCCTGCGTGCCTCCGTCTTCATCGACAACGGCCAGGCGGGCGTCGCGAATCTTGCCGCCAAACGCATTGCCCAGGATTACGAGCTGTACCAGTGGGAAGATCATCGATGCCAGCATGAGTGCCGGCGAGCGGAAGAACTTTCGCATTTCGCGTTCGACAATGGCCATGATCCGGTTCATGGCTGCAGCCCCGGCCGTTGCGGCATCACGAAGGCATAAGCTTTCTGCAGTTCGTCGCGCAACTGCCTGCCGGTATAGTGCACGAAGACATCGTCCAGCGTCGTGTTCTGCACCGACAACGACTTAACCGGAACTCCAGCTGCCACAGCCATTTCGACAAGTTCGGTGGTCGTTCGCGAACCGTTGCCCGTGAGCACTCGATACATCCCTGCACCTTCATGTTGTACGGAAGTGACCTCATCGAGAGTATGCAGGCGCTGCTCCCAATCCGCCGGGGGATTCTCGAACTGCGCTTCAATCACGTTGGATCCGGGAACGCTAGCCTTCAAAGCCATGGGCGCATCGAGTGCGACGAGTTTGCCATGATCCACGATCGCGATGCGGTCGCACAAACGGTCGGCCTCGTCCATGTAATGTGTGGTGATCAAAATGGTGAGTTGCCGCTGGCTCTTGATGTTGCCCAGCATCTCCCACACCGCCACGCGCGAAACGGGGTCGAGTCCGGTGGTAGGCTCGTCGAGAAAAAATATTTTCGGATGATGCACCAGCCCGCGCGCAATCTCGAGGCGACGCCGCATGCCGCCGGAGAGCGTCTTGGTCTGCGCCCCACGCCATTTCGTCAGGTCCACCAGCCCCAGCAGTTCTTCGATCGAACGCTTTCTTTCCTTGGCGGGTACGTCGTAGAGCTTGGCATAGATGTTTAAATTCTCCTCCACCGTGAGGTCGAGATCGCTAGTCAGCGCTTGCGGAATCACGCCAATTGTCCGCCGCACCGCATCCGGATCCTTAGCAACATCGTGGCCGTCAATGCGCGCGATTCCGGCTGTGATCGGAATCAGCGTGGTCATCATGCGGATCAGGGTCGACTTCCCCGCGCCATTCGGGCCGAGCAGCCCGAAGATTTCGCCGTTGTTCACGTTGAACGAAACATCGTCGACGGCGGTGAAGTCGCCATACTTCTTGACGATGTGGTCGACTTCGATCGCGCGCGCCGCTTCCGAAGCCGGCAATAGACTGTTCTTCTCCGAGGCGCTAAAGTCTGACATTATTGCTGCCCCGCTGCGGCCGCGCTTTGCGAACTGTTCTCGCCCTTCATCTGCGCCGGCGAAACCAGCACTTCGGCCGTCATTCCAGGAACAAACGCGCCTTTGGGATTATCCAACCGGACTTTCAGC